>ENA-UEQW01001677-UEQW01001677.1-human-gut-metagenome-genome-assembly--contig:-NODE-1677-length-17868-cov-5.038165_pt1 | contig 17868 bp, 16 predicted proteins | sample MGYA00242947_ERZ507947 | MGnify/ENA primary metagenome ERZ507947 (study PRJEB26167, sample SAMN06115421) | human gut metagenome | host: Homo sapiens | place: China:Guizhou | collected 2015-03-17... | reverse complement strand
TGGTTCGAGTCCAGCCATCCCTGCCAGATTTTTACCGCTTCGGTGGTTTGGAATAGAATATGCTTCGTTAGCTCAGTTGGCAGAGCACCTGCCTTTTAAGCAGGGTGTCCGGGGTTCGAATCCCCGACGAGGCACCAAAAAAGAGAGACAGCTTTTGAGCTGTCTCTTTTCATTTGCTCTTTCCCGGGGCCGTACGAATTGACGCGCTCTGAAAATCATGGTAAAATTCTCTTATCAATACTCAGGAGGAATGCCGTATGAAACGCTGCAAGTTTTTGACTCTTATGCTCGCCTTGCTTTTGCTGCTGCAGAGCTCCGCGCTGGCGGCGGACAAGGGCAAAACCGTCACTGTCACGCTCCCGACGTTTGCCGTTACGCTCAACGATACCAAGATCGACAGCGCGCACAGCGAATATCCGCTGATCGTCTACCGCGATATTACGTATTTCCCCATGACCTACCACGCCTCGCGCTTCCTGCACCTCAAGAGCAACTGGTATCAGACCGAGCCCAAGGGCACGCTGTTTGTCGGCTACAGCGACGCGAGCGAGGACACGTGGACCGACACGCCTGCGACCAGTAAAAATACCGTGACCGCCAAGGCGACCGTCGCTGACTATCAGATCGCCGTCAACACGGTGGACAAGGGCAAATGCCTCGACAATTCCGCCGAGCCGTACCCGCTGCTTAACTTCCGCGGCGTGACCTATTTCCCGCTCACGTGGCGCTTTGCCGTGGAGGAGTTTGGCTGGGAGTATCACTTTGACGCCAAAAGCGGCCTGAGCATCCGTTCGGCCGAGCAGTTCCGGCCCGAGCTCGAGGACGCGCTGCTTGCAAGCTCCGCGCCGTCTGCCGCGCTGGTGCAGAAGACGTATTTTTACGGCGCGGACAAGTCTGAGTACGCGGGCGTTCCCTATTCCAATCTGGCCGGTGCGACCTTCGTCTACCGCAGAAGCGGCGGGGCGGCGGTGACGATCAAGGCACAAGAGCTCTTTTCTGACGGCGAATACTACTTTGACTGTCAGGACAGCGAGAACGCACCCATGCTCAGCGGCGGTGTGCTGACGCTCTCCGCCCGCCGGACGGACAGTGCCGGTCAGGCGACCGTCACGCTCAAGATCGACCTGCGCAGCGGAACGCTGCTGCCGTAATTTACCCCTAAGGAGACTCGCATTGAACATCACGACCATTTTATTCGACCTGGACGGGACGTTGCTGCCGATGGATCAGGAGGCGTTCACGACCGGATACTTCAAGCTCCTCGCCAAAAAGCTCGCGCCCTACGGCTACGAGCCCAAATCCCTCGTCGACGCCATTTGGGCGGGCACGGCGGCCATGGTCAAAAACGACGGCAGCTGCACAAACGAGCAGGCCTTCTGGAAGAAGTTCGCGGCGATCTACGGCGAGGAAAAGTGCCAAAGCGACCAGGGCCTTTTCGAGGATTTCTACGCCAATGAGTTCAACGCCGCGCGCGACATCTGCGGCTTTAATCCCGCGTCGGCGGAGACGGTCCATAAGCTCAAAGAGCGCGGCTACCGCGTTGCGCTGGCGACGAATCCGATCTTTCCCCACATGGCGACGGAGAACCGCATCCGCTGGGCGGGCCTTGTGCCGGAGGATTTTGAAATTTACACGACCTACGAGACCTCGACCTTCTGCAAGCCGAATCCTGCTTACTACCTCGAGGTCGCGCGCACGCTCGGCGTCAAGCCGGAGGAGTGCCTGATGGTCGGCAACGACGCGACCGAGGACATGGCTGCACGCGAGGTCGGGATGGATGTCTTTCTTTTGACCGACTGTCTCATCAACGCGAAAAACCGCGACCTGAACGCCTATCCCCACGGCGATTTTGCCGCGCTGAACGCTTACATTGACGCACTGCAATAAAAAACTGCCGCCCAAACGGGCGGCAGTTTTTACTTTTCGAACACTACTTTCTGCTTTTCCCGTTCTGCGCGGTGACGAGGCGGAAGATCGTGGACACCAGCAGGATCGCCACGGCGATGCTGCCCGCGACGCCCGCGGTCTCAAGTCCTTTGTGCACCGCGGCCTGCACATCGCCGCCCAGGCCGAGGCTCATCGTGTAGTAAATGCCCGCGCCCGGCACCAGCGGCAGGAGCGAGATGACGAGGTACGACGTGACGGGGTATTTGCGCGAGCGCGCCATAAGCTCAGAATACAGCGCCGAGACGACGGCGGCGAAGAAATTCATGCTGTAAATGCTCATGCCCAGATCACGGCAGAGCAGGTACGTCATCCATGTGAACACGCCGCCGAGCGCGCAGAGAATGCTGCCCCAGTCGTGCACATTGAAGAGGATGAAAAAGCCCGTACAGGCGACGAAGATCATCACGGCCTGTGCCCAGGCGGGATAGCTCGCTGAGCCGGACGCGACCGTCATCCCGTATACGCCAGACGTGACGCGCCATGCCGCCGCCGTGCCGAGCGCGATGGCGAACGCCGAGAGAAGCACCTGCACGATGCGGTTGATGCCGGAGTTCGTATCGCCGTAAATGATGTCGCGCATGGAGGTCGTGATGAGAAGGCCGGGGACCAAGATCATTAAGGTGCCGATGATGACAAAGTCGATATAGTCGACCAGATGGAAGCCCGCGGCGAGATACGCCGGCACCGCCATGGCGAACGCCTCGACGATGGTGCTGAAAAACGGGTTCGTCTCGCGCCTGTCCATCTGGCGCGAGACAAAGCCGATGATGAGGCCAAGAAGGCCCGCGAACAGGCTGTCGCGCAGCGTGCCGCCAAACACCGGGCAAAAGCCCGCCGCGGCGCAGAAATTGCCCAGGTAATAAACGGGCACCGAGTAGTGCCGCCGCCCCTTGAGCGTTTCGTCGAGCCACTGCGCGGCGACGCTCGGGTCAGGCGTTTCGGCGCAGATGCGGCGCGAGAGCGCGTTGAGCTTTTCCACCGACTCGAGGTCATTGCCGTGAAAGCCGACTCGCTTCATCACCATCAAAGGCTTGCCGTTGGTCGCCTCGAGGCTGACCATCACGCAGTTGGGGATGGAAAAGGCCTCGCATTCAATGCCGTAGGCGCCGATGATGCGGCGTATCGTCTCTTCGACGCGGAACGTCTCCGCCCCGCTGAGCGCCAGATGATAGCCGACGCGCGCGGCCAGATCGGTCAAAAGGTAATAATCCATAAAAAATCCTCATATTTTTGGGAAATTTGCCGTCAGCGGGCCTTATATTACAGCGAAACGACCGTCCTGTCAATGCTGACAGGGCGGTCACGCAAAAAACATTTGCCATTTTGCCGCGGCGGCACTATACTGGTGCTCGGTCAAGCGGAAAACAGAAAGAAATGAGAGAGATCATGGGAACTACAGTCAAAAAGCATGAGATCGACATGCTGCACGGCTCCATCTGGAATAAGCTGCCGCTCTTTGCCCTGCCGGTCGCGGCTACGGCGATCTTGGAGCAGCTCTTCCACGCCTCGGACGTTGCCATCGTCGGCAACTTCACGGGCGATGCGCGCACAGTCGCCGTCGCGGCGGTGGGCGCAAACGGCCCGATCATCGGTCTCATCGTCAACCTTTTCATCGGCATCGCGCTCGGCGCGAACGTCGTCATCGCGAACGCCATCGGCTGCCGCGACGACAATGCCGTCAAGCGCGCGGTGCACACGGCCATCGTGTTCGCTGTGTGCGGCGGCGCGGCGGTCGCGCTGCTTGGTCAGCTCATCGCCTCGCCGCTTTTGAGTATTCTCAATGTGCCGGAGGACGTGTTCCCGTATGCGCTTTTGTATCTGCGCATTTATCTTCTCGGCATGCCGGTGATATTGCTCTACAACTTTGAGGCCGCGATCTTCCGCAGCATCGGCGACACAAAGGTGCCGCTCGCGGCGCTCGCGGTCTCCGGTGTGCTGAACGTGCTGCTGAACCTCTTTTTCGTCATTGTGCTGCATATGACGGTCAACGGCGTCGCCATCGCCACGGTGGCGGCCAACGCCGTGAGCGCGGCACTGCTCTACGTCCGCCTGACGCGCACGGATAAATGCGTGCGCGTGGAGCGGAAAGCGCTGCGCATCGACGGCGCGAGCTTGAAGCGCATTTTGAGCATCGGCCTTCCCGCGGGCGTGCAGAGCGCGGTGTTCTCGTTCGCCAACATCGTCATCCAGTCGGCCATCAACACCCTCGGCACGGTGGCGATCGCGGCGTCGAGCGCGGCGTTCAATGTGGAAATTCTCGCCTACGACGTGCTCAACTCGTTTTCGCAGGCCTGCACGACCTTTGTCGGCCAGAACTACGGCGCAGGGCAGATCAAGCGCTGCAAGAAGACGATGCAGCTCAGCTTTTTGGAGGGAGCCATCGCGACATTTGTCTCGGTCGTTGTCCTGCTGCTGAGCGCAAGGTCGCTGCTCGCCATTTTCAACAGCGATCCCGAGGTCATTGCCATCGGCTATATTCGCCTTGCGACGATCCTGCCGGCGTATGTTTTCTGCCTGATCTACGAAATACTCTCCGGGTATCTGCGCGGCTTCGGCATTTCGCTCGCGCCCGCACTTTTGACGATCCTCGGCGTGTGCGGTATCCGCATCGCGTGGGTCAAGTTCGTCTTCCCGACGAGCATGACGTTCCAGACCGTCATGTGGGTCTATCCCATCAGCCTTGGCGCGACGGCGATGCTGATCCTCTGCGCCGTGCTGAGCTACCGCCCGTCCAGACGCTTTGCGGGCCTTGAAACGGAAGAAGAGGACAAGTGAGGGGGAACCCTCACTTGTCAAAATGCTCCCAGAAGGCGCGCACGGCGGCCTCATACGCGCCGCGGCCCATATAGTAGCTCATCGCGTGGTCCGCGCCGGGCACGACGAGCAGCTTGCAGGGCGCGGCGCAGGCGTCGCGGTTTTCAAACGCCATTTTGAGCGGGACGAAGTGGTCGTCCTCGCCGTGGATCAGTAAAATCGGAACATCGGTATTTTTGAGCGCCTCGACGGTGGAGTAGCTGCCGGACGAGGCGTTCAGTCTCTTCTGGCACAGAAGATCGGCGATGACGGTTGCTGCGCGGACAGGAAGATGCAGGTTCTTCCCCATCACGTGCTGCCAGATCGCACGCGGCGAGGTGTAGGCCGAGTCGGCGATCACGCCGTGCACCGCGGCGGGGAGAATATCGCCTGCGGCCATGAGCACCGTCGCCCCGCCGAGCGACACGCCCATAAGGTAAACGGGCAGGCCGGGGAAGCGTTCGGCTGCCCAGTTTGCCCAGTCGACGCAGTCGTAGCGCTCGGTCAGGCCGAAGCCGATGTAGTCGCCCTCGCTCTCGTTCTGCGCGCGCTGCTCCACATAGAGCACGCTGCACTGCTCGCGGCTTAAAAAGTCCGCGAGCAGGCCGAAATCGCGGTACCACGCTGAGCGCCAGCCGTGAAACGCGATCACAAGGCGCTTGGCCTTTTCGCATTCACGGAGATGGCCCACGAGCGTCAAGCCCTCGCGGTTTTCGAGCAGCACTGTCTCCGTTTCCGAAGACGCAAGCTTTTTCGCGGCGGCGCGCTGCGCCTCACGGTAGGGCTCGTCGCGCTTTTCGCCCGTGAGCTGGGCGCTGCCCTTATTTTTGAGCGCCTTGGGCGCTTCGCGCTTCATCGCGACGTCCATCAGCGTTCTCGTCACGCCGTAGGCCGCCGCGCCGTAGAGTGCCGCCGCAGCCGTGACGAATATAGCCGCCTTTGTCGCTTTTTTCATAACTGTGACCTCCTTGTATCCAAACTGTAAACTCTTATCTTGGGTACTGGACAGGGATATTTTCCCGTGTTATACTCCAAACTAATCTAAGTTCCGGGCGGTTTCGACCGCCCGTCTCTTCTTTCAGCGTAGCAAAAACTCCGGCTTTTTGCTACGTTCAGTTTTTCCCGTTTGTATGCACTTCCTGCCGGAAATTTCAATGATCGGAGGAACGCATTTTCATGAACGAAATCAAGTCCCCGAAAAAGCCGCTGCTGTACTACTACTTTGTGGCGATGCTGCTCGTGATGCTCTTCAACTTCATCGCCATGCCGTGGATCTCTGAGCACCAGATCAAGGACGTCGACTACAACACTTTCGTCACCATGACAGAGCAGGGTGAGGTCGGCCGGGTCGAGATCCAGGAGCAGTCCAACCGCATTCTCTTCACCAGCAGCGATGAAAAGACCGTCTACAAGACGGCGATGGTGCCTGACGACGGTTTGGTGCAGCGCCTGCTGGACGCGGGCGTCTCCACCACGGGTGAGGAGATCGAGCAGACATCGCTGCTCGTCAGCATTCTCGCCTGGGTCCTGCCCATCATCATCTTTGTCGCGCTGGGACAGTATATGTCGCGCAAGATGATGGAGAAGATGGGCGGCGGAGGCAACTCCATGATGTTCAACATGGGCAAGTCCAACGCCAAGGTGTACGTCAAGTCCGCTGAGGGCATCAAGTTTGATGATGTCGCGGGCGAGGATGAGGCCAAGGAGAACCTCACCGAGGTCGTCAACTACCTGCACGACCCCAGCAAGTATCAGGAAATCGGCGCGTCGATGCCCAAGGGCATCCTGCTCGTCGGCCCTCCGGGAACCGGTAAAACGATGCTTGCCAAGGCGGTCGCCGGCGAGGCGAATGTGCCGTTCTTCTCGATGTCGGGCTCTGAATTTGTCGAAATGTTCGTCGGCATGGGCGCGAGCAAGGTGCGCGACCTCTTCAAGCAGGCCAAGGAAAAGGCCCCCTGCATCGTCTTCATCGACGAGATCGACGCCATCGGCCAGAAGCGCAGCGGCGGCCAGTACGGCGGCAACGACGAGCGCGAGCAGACCTTGAACCAACTGCTTACCGAAATGGACGGCTTTGAGGGCAACAACGGCGTCATCATTCTCGCCGCCACGAACCGCCCCGAATCCCTCGACCCCGCGCTCACGCGCCCCGGCCGCTTCGACCGCCGCGTGCCGGTCGAGCTGCCCGACCTCAAGGGACGTGAGGCCATTTTGCAGGTCCACGCCAAGAAGATCAAGGTCGCCGAGGACGTTGACTTCAACAAGATCGCGCGCATGGCCTCCGGCGCTTCCGGCGCGGAGCTTGCCAACATTGTGAACGAAGCGGCGCTGCGCGCCGTGCGCGACGGCCGCCGCTTTGCCACGCAGGCGGACTTAGAGGAAAGCATCGAGGTCGTCATCGCGGGCTACCAGAAGAAGAACGCCATCATGACCGACGAGGAGAAGAAGATCGTCTCCTACCACGAGATCGGCCACGCGCTCGTGGCGGCGATGCAGACGCACTCCGCCCCCGTGCAGAAGATCACCATTGTGCCGCGCACCTCGGGCGCGCTGGGCTACACGATGCAGGTCGAAGAGGGCAACCATTACTTGATGAGCAAGGCCGAAATGGAAAACAAGATCGCCACGCTGACCGGCGGCCGCGCCGCGGAGGAGGTCGTGTTCCAATCCGTCACGACCGGCGCGTCGAACGATATCGAGCAGGCGACGAAGCTCGCCCGCGCGATGATCACGCGCTACGGCATGAGCGACGACTTCGACATGGTCGCGCTTGAAACGGTCAACAATCAGTATCTCGGCGGCGACGCGTCGCTCGCTTGCTCTGCCGAGACGCAGACGAAGATCGACCAGCGCGTTGTGGAGCTGGTGAAAGCGCAGCACGAAAAGGCTGTGAACATCCTCACCGAGAACCGCGCGAAGCTCGATGAGCTGGCGCAGTACCTCTACGAGAAGGAGACCATCACGGGCGAAGAGTTCATGAACATCGTGAACGCGAAGTAAACTCCATAAATAGAAAGAAGGCACAGCCAAACGGCTGTGCCTTCTTTTTTGCCTACAGGTTGCTTTCTTTTCGACCCGTGCGGCTGCGCAGGTAGTCGCCGAGGGTCGTGATGCAAAGGAGCGTCACGACCAGAAATGCGCCGGGGATGAGCAGGATCCACCACGCGTCGGTCATCAGCGCCTTTTCCGCGAGCGAGAGCATGCTGCCCCAGGTCACGACCTCGATGGGCAGGCCGAGGCCCATGAAGCTGAGCGTCGATTCGGCGATGATGGTGCTGCGCACATTCATCACCACCATGAAGAGGATGGACGAGAAGAAATTCGGCGCAAGGTGACACCGCAGAATGTGGAAAAAGCTGCCGCCCATGCACTTCGCCGCGATGACGTACTCGCTCGCGCGCAGCTGCCTGACCTCGGTACGCACGACCTTGGCGATACTCGTCCAGCTTGTGAGTCCGATGACGAGCGCGATGCTCCACGCGCTCGGCGTGCCGATGACTGCCTGCAGGAAGATGACAAGCAGCAGGTTCGGCACGCTGAGAAGAATTTCGGTCAGGCGCATCAGCAGCGCGTCGAGCCATTTGGGCGCAAGTCCGCTGACCGCGCCGAAGAGGATCGCGAGCAGCGTCGAAATGACGGTCGAGCTGACGCCGATGAACAGCGACAGCCGCCCGCCGTACCAGATCATCGAGAAGATGTCGCGCCCCATCGTGTCCGTGCCGAACAGGAATTCGCGGCACGGCGCAGTGGAGCAGTGAGCCAGGTCGAGATACGCCGGGGCCTTCGTCATGATAATACGCCAAAACTTTCGCAAACAGAAAAGGATGATATCACAATGAAAGAAAACCGTAAGCTTTTGAGAGAAGTCCTCAAGGACATCCGCCACGATATGACGGACGAGGAAGTGCTGAACCTGCTGGCAGACAGCAAAATTTCCGAAAATCCCGCGGGTGAGAAGGAAAAATACACCCTCGGCCAGCGGGCGGCGGACGCCATTGCCAAATTTGCGGGCAGCTGGGCGTTCATCTTTTCCTTCACCGGCGTGCTGATTTTGTGGATGCTTGTCAACACGCTGCTGGCGGCAAAGGCGTTCGACCCGTACCCCTTCATCCTGCTCAATCTGGTGCTCTCTTGCGTGGCGGCCATTCAGGCACCGCTCATCATGATGAGCCAGAACCGGCAGGAGGAAAAGGACCGCCGCCGTGCAGAGAACGATTATAAGGTCAACCTCAAGACAGAGATCATGATCGAGGATCTTTACGACAAGGTCAATGCCATCCTGGCCAGACAGACCGCACTGGAAAAACAGCTGACGGAGAAGGGCGAAAGCGCAGGGCAAAAAATGAGGGAGGACGGCTCTGTCCTCCCTCATTTTTGCTGTTTTTGCGCAACGCGGAATCCCCCTCCGCAGACCTGTGCGCTTTTGTTGAGATGCCTCTCCGGCGCGTAAAGCCCTTATACGTGCAAGACTCTATGTTGCTTTACAGCCGGAAGTGCTTCTTAAGTTCTTGGTTTTTCCCCAGCACCAGCAGCGTCATATCAGCGTCCAGCACAGTTTCCGGGGAGATGTTCACATCGGTCTTGCCGTTCCGCTTCACGCCGAGGATGTTGACGCCATATTTTCTGCGGATGTCCAGCTCGCCGATGCTGCGGCCCTGCCAATCCTCCGGCACGGCAACCTCGATAATGGCGTGCTGCTCGTCCAGCTCAATGTAGCTGAAAATATGGTTGGCGGTATAGCGGATGGCCGCCCACTTCGCCAGCTGCTTTTCCGGGTAGGCGACCGCGTCCGCGCCGTTGCGCAGCAGAAATTTCGCCTGCACGTCCCGCTCCGCGCGGGATACCACATAGTTTGCTCCCAGCTCCTTGAGCAGCGACGTCGTCTCCAGTGAATTCTGGAAATCCCCGCTGATGGTGACATAGCAGACATCGTAATTGCTCACGCCCAGCGAGCGCAGAAAGTCCACGCGGGTGCTGTCACCGATCTGCGCGTTGGTGACAAAGGACATGCACTCGTTGACGCGCTCCTCGTCTTTGTCCACTGCCATCACCTGATGGCCCAGCTCGTTGAGCTGCATGGCAAGATGCCGCCCGAAGCGGCCCAGTCCGATCAATAATACCGTTTTCATCGTGTGCTCCTTTCAGCCTACGGTAATTTTCTCCTGCGGATAGCGGGCATAGGTCAGGTCATGCCCGGAGAATGCGGCGTAGATCAAGGTCAATCCGCCGACGCGCCCGAAATACATCAGCAGGATGAGAATGCTCTGCGACAGGACTCCCAGCTGCGGCGTCAGCCCCAGCGTCAGGCCCACCGTACCGGCGGCGGACGCTGTTTCATAGAGACAGGCACCGAGGGGAAGCTCCTCCGCTGTGCTGATGACCGCCGCCCCCGCAAAGGTCAGCCCCAGATACAGCAGCAGAATGGCGGCGGCGTTGCGGACAGTGGATGTCTCCAATCTGCGGTGGAAGAGCTGCAGATCCTCTCGCCTGCGGAAGGCGGCAATGGCGTTGGCAATGAGAACTGCCAGCGTCGTGACCTTCATGCCGCCCGCCGTGGAGCCGGGTGCTCCGCCGGTGAGCATCAGCAAAATGGTGACCGCCTGAGAGGCATCCGTCATCTCCGTCAGATCCACTGTGTTATAGCCGGCCGTCCGCGGCGTGACCGACTGAAAAAGGGAGGCCAATATCCGCTCTCCCACGGGGAGGTCCGCAAAGTCTGTCAGATAAAAGAGAAACGCCGGAATCGTGATCAAAAGCGCCGTCGCGCTCAGAATGACCTTGCTCTGCATCCGGTAACGCCGCAGGTGCAGACCGTGCGTACAGACATCGTCCCACGTTAGAAAGCCGATGCCGCCCACGATGATCAGCAGCATGATCACAATGTTGACCAGCGGGTCTGCGGCATAGGCCGTCAGCGAGGGGTAGAGGGAATCCGTCCGCCCCAGAATATCGAAGCCCGCATTGCAGAAGGCGGAAACGGAATGGAAAACGGACATCCATACGCCCCGCAGTCCATAGTCCCGGCAAAAGGCTGGCAGCAGCGCCAGCGCGCCCAGCAGCTCGACCAGAAAGGTCCCCTTGAGGATAAATCTCGTCAGGCGCACGATGCCGCCCACCGCGGGAGCGGAGATGGCGTCCTGCATGGCGCTGCGCTCCTTGAGCGTGATGTTCCGCCCGGCGAGCATCAGGAAGGTCACCGCACCGGTGATCACCCCCAGCCCGCCAATCTGGATCAGCAACAATATGACTGTTTGACCGAAGGCGGACCAGTAACTGCCGGTATCCTGCACCACCAGCCCCGTCACGCAGACAGCGGAAGTGGAGGTAAACAGTGCCTCATGAAACGGCGTCCAGACCCGCTGTACTGTGGCGATAGGCAGCATCAGCACCAGCGCCCCCAGCAGGATCACGCCCGCAAAGCCGAGGATCATGATTTGAAAAGAAGTCAAATGCCGCTTTAAGCGAAACAAAGTCTCCGTCACATCACACACCTCCTTGAAACAATGGTACTCTCAATTTGCCGTACAGTATAGCACGGCTTTTGCAATGTGTCTGTATGTATCTTGTACAATTTTCAGGTGCAGAGTCCTTATTTGCAGCCCGGAGGCGGGCTGCAAAGCTGCGGTTGACAGACTTTGGTGCATAGAATTCTCCGCGTGACCTGTAAATCTTTCCTGATTTTTTTACAGAAACCGTTGCCTTTTTTCAATATTTGTTCTAAGATAAGCTCTCTGTCTGTCATATTCAGCTGAAATTCTACGAAGCTTTTTAAAAAAGCCCCAACGGGAGAACTAATATGCTCAAAGAAAAAACATCCGATGTATCCATGACAAATACAAATCAAGGCTCTGGCACTGCTGCTGAAGCGGCAGTGCCCATGAGCCATGGCCTTTGGAATACGTGGCGCAAAAATCTCCTGCTGTTCTGCCTGACCGGCGTTTATGTGGAGCTGTGCCTGCATCTGTGCGTATTCGGCTCGATGGACCGGTACGCGGGATATCCTGCCCTGTTTGGCCTGCTGGGCGGCGCACTCTGCACGCTGGTAGTCTCAAGCCTGCCAAAGGTTCTGCGCCAGATCACAGGGGTTTTTCTGGTCGCGGCACAGGTGCTGCTGGCCGAGGTGCAGCTGGTCTATCACTGCATCTTCGGAGATTTCATGCCCGTCAGCCAGATCGGCATGGGCGGAAATGTGGTCGTCAATTTCAATTCGCAGCTTCTCTATGGGATCCGCCAAAATCTGCTGAAGATCCTGCTCCTCCTGCTGCCGCTGATTGCCGTGATCCTCTGCCTTGCCCTGCGAAGGGGGCAGGCTCTGAAGCTGCGGCTGCGCTGGAAACAGACGATGGCCTCCTTTGCCGTGCTCCTCGCACTGCTGCTGACGGTCACGGGACTCATGTATGTTGGACGGGACAACGCCTTTTCCGTCTATCGTACCTTCACCAATGTGAACACCTCCACCGACAGCAGTTATAAAAAAATCGGTATGCTGGCCACCACGGCGCAGGAGCTTCGATACATGCTCTTCAGCGGCAGCGGCAGCATTATGATCACGCCGTCGTCCTTGAATATAAGCGATGTTCCGCGGACATACAGCAGCAACTCCTATAACGTGATCGAAAGCATCGATTTTACGGCTCTTGCAGACAGTACCGACAGCGATATTCTCAAGGCCACAGACGAGTATCTATCAAATGCAGCACCCACCCGCAAAAACAACTACACAGGACTTCTTAAGGACTATAACCTCATCACCATCTGCGCCGAGAGCTTCTGCCCGTGGTTTATCAGCGAGGAGCTGACGCCGACGCTCTACAAGCTGAGCCATACGGGTATTCTCTTTGAAAATTACTACGGCACGTTCCAGTCCGTCACCACCAACGGCGAATACACCATGTGCATGGGGCTTTATCCGGATATGTCCCGCACGAAGACGGATTCCAGCTTCAATGTGGCGGGCACCAACTATCTGCCGTTCTGCCTGGGCAATGCGCTCAAGGGCATGGGCTATCAAGCCTGGGGCTATCACGACTACATCGGGGATTTCTACAACCGGAACATCACCCACGCCAACATGGGCTACACGTTCAAGGCGGCGGATTCCGGTCTGGCCATGAAAATCGACTGGCCCTCCTCCGATCTGGAGATGATGGAGGCCTCCGTAGACGACTACATCAACAGCGGAGAACCCTTCCACGCCTATTACATGACCTTCAGCGGTCACTACCAGTACAACTGGGACAACGCCATGAGCGCCAAAAACCGCGACGCGGTGAAAGATCTGCCCTATTCTGAGCCGGTGAAGGCGTACATTGCCTGCAATCTGGAGCTGGAATACGCACTGGAGTACCTGATGCAGCGGCTGGAGGAAGCTGGCGTTGCCGACAAGACCTGCATCGTCCTGACCAACGACCACTACCCCTACGGCCTGACCGAAGACGAGTACAACGAGCTGGCAGGGCAGACGCTGGACACCACCTTTGAGAAGTACCGCAACAGCTTCATCTGCTATGTTCCCGGCCTTTCAGAGAACATCGTGGTGGATGAATACTGCTCCACGGCGGACATCTTGCCGACACTGCTGAATCTCTTCGGCGTGGACTACGATTCCCGCCTGCTGGCGGGCACCGATGTACTCTCCAGCGGCATCCATGTAGCGGTGCTGTCGGATAAGTCCTTTCTGACGAAGACCTTCCGCTATGACGCCGGTACGGAAACCGTGATCCCCGCCGACGAGAATACCACAGTCTCCGGCAAGCTGGCGGAAGCCTACCGGCTCTATGTGGACAGCCGGTTCCAGCTCTCCGGCAACATCCTCAACAGCGATTACTACGCCCACGTCTTTGCCAGGGAGTCCAGCGGCGGAAGTCTTGCGGACACGGTGGTATTCACGGACATCAAGAGCATTTTCAATCAGGCCAGCGTCCTCTATATGTACCGCAAGGGCTATGTGGAGCCGGAAGCGCCGGACACCTTCGGCGGCAAGGCCACGGCAAGGCTGGGCGAGTTTGTCGATGTGCTCTACCGCATCGCGGGCCGGCCGGAAACGGACAACACCGCCCTTCCGGCTGACTACGAGAACGAGGAATTCAACGCGGCCCATCCCTATTATCATGCCGTGTGCTGGGCCTATCAGACAAGGCTGCTCCGGCAAAATGATCCCAATACCGAATACGATGACAAGGTGGACTATCAGACGGCGTGCGTACTGATCCGCCGCTACGCGATCATGGCAGGTGTCGATACCGGAGTGAATCAGACGCAGCTCAGGCAGCTCCTTCGGGATGCCCCCGATCTTGGCAGAGAGGCAGCCAAAGCGATGCTCTGGTGCGATGAGAGGGACATCACCACCCGGGACAGCAACCTTGACGAGCTGCTGGCGTCCGCTGGCACCCGCATCAGCCGCTACCAGATGACGTCGTTCCTGTTCTACCTCTGCACCTACGAGCTGGATATTGGCAGCTGAGCATGCGGCGCAGATCCTGCCGGAGAAGTGTTCCGCGACCGATTCGCAAAAAGAGTCGCCTTTCTCGGCTGTGTACCGGAAGATACCTATTCGATGCCGCACTACGCTTAATGTTGGAATCAGTAAACATACTCACAAGCATTACACTCAGTGTAGACCTAATGTAGATTCAGACCATTCTGTGTTTACGAAAGTTTACATTGAGTGTAATTTTTTCTGCCTTGAATGGGTGGTCAAACAGGGCCGGTTTTCTACATTTATTACGAAGGGATGAGACATCCACCCCCCTATGCAGGGTAATTTCGGCACGGACCGCGACCATTACATGAAATCGCTTATGCGCCCTGACCTCCTCATTCTGGATGATTTGGGGGCAGAGCGTAACACCAGCTTCGGCAAGGAGCGCGTATTCGATGTGGTTGACAAGCGGCTGCTGACCGGCAAGCCCATGATCGTCACCACGAATATCCCGCTTTCCGTTATGAAGCAAGCTGTCGATCTGGATGACCGCCGCATTTTTGACCGCATCTTGGAGGTCTGCGTCCCCATCATGTTCGATGGAGACAGCTTCCGCAAAAATACCGCTGCCGACAATCTGAAAACGGCGGCTCGTCTGCTCGGCTGATAAACCCAAGAAAGGAGCTTTTACATGGAGAATTGCATCGGCACCGTTCCGATCCATCTCAAAATGACGCTGACCGCCAGAGAAGCGGCAGAATACAGCAATATCGGCATTAACAAGATTGACAGTATGCTGAGAACGCCCAACTGCCCGTTCGTCTTGTTCGTCGGGACGAAAAAGCTGGTCAAGCGCCGGGAGTTTGAACAGTTCATCAGTGAAAAACTGGTGATATAAGTGGCTTCGGAAGATTTACAAATAAGTGGAGAGTTTTTTCACACGATGGCTTGAGAAGGAGAACGTTATATGCTATAATTTATGTGTAGTAGTGTGTCCTTCAAGGCTGCGAAGATGAATGACCTGATTGCCAAGCACCCAATGGACGGTGTGCGGTTTACAAAGCCCGTTCGTGCGACAGACGATATTAAGTTCCTCACCCGGGACGAGCAGCGTTTATTTCTTGAAACAGCGAAACGCTCCCGTAACTACAATCAATACGCGCTGATCCTTGAAACCGGCTTGCGTACCGGTGAGATGATCGGGTTGACGTGGGATGCGATTGACTTTGAAAAGCGCACGCTCACGGTCAACAAAACGTTGGAGTTTCGACACGGTGAACAGTATTGGCGTGCGGGTCCACCGAAAACGCAGCACAGCTATCGTACCATCCCGCTGACAGATCGGGCCTATGAAATTCTGAAAGAAATCAAGGACAAGCGCCCTTGGCAAAAGGAATCTCCGCTGCTCTCGCAAACACTGGAATATATCGACCGGCGAACGGGGGCAATCTCCCGGCTGGTCATGCGTGATCTTGTCTTTATCAACTGGCGTACCGGGGAACCGGCGAAAAACAGTTCCTATGATACCCACTTATATAAGCTCTGCGACGAAGCAGGGATCAAACACTTTTGTATGCACGCCCTGCGACATACCTATGCTACAAGAGCAATCGAAAGCGGTATGCAGCCGAAGGTGCTGCAAAAGCTGCTGGGTCATGCCAGCATCAAAACAACAATGGATCGGTATGTTCATGTGACTGCCGAATCGCTGGATTATGCCATCAAGCAATTTCAGCAAAATGGTGTAGTCTGATAAAATCCAATAAAGCCAAATGCGGAAATGGTGTAAAAATGGTGTAACAGCCAAGACACCAAACGCTGAAACCCCTTGAAAATCAAGGAAAATCGAAGGAGAATGAGTACAAATGAAATTAGGTATCGTCGGTTTGCCCAATGTTGGCAAATCCACTTTGTTCAATGCGCTGACCAGCACCCAGAATGCTCAGGCAGCCAACTATCCGTTCTGCACCATTGAGCCGAACTCCGGCATTGTTCCGGTTCCTGATGCCCGGCTGGACAAACTGGCCGAGATCTGGCAGACAGACAAAAAGACCCCCGCCATTGTGGAGTTTGTGGATATCGCCGGTCTGGTCAAAGGTGCCAGCCAGGGCGCTGGTCTGGGAAACAAGTTCCTGGGCCACATCCGCGAGTGCGACGCCATTGTGCATGTGGTGCGCTGCTTTGACGATGACAACATCATCCATGTTGTGGAGGATGTGAACAAGCCGGAAAGCGTTGACCCCATCCGCGATATTGACGCCATCGACCTGGAGCTGATCCTGGCCGACCTGGAAGTTGTCAGCAACCGCCTGGGCCGCCAGCAGAAAGCCGCCAAGACCGGCAATAAGACCGCTGCTGCCGAAGCTGCCTGGCTGGCAGAGCTTGCCGCTCATCTGGAAGGCGGCAAGCCTGCCCGTTCCTTTGCCTTTGACCCGGATGACGACAGCCAGAACACCGCTCGCAAAGAACTGGGTCTGCTCTCCGCCAAGCCGGTGATTTATGCCTGCAACGTGGGCGAGGATGACCTGCTGGGCGGGTTGGACGAGAACCCGTACTATCCGTTGGTTGCCGCCCGCGCCAAAGAGGAAAACGCACAGGCAATCCCCATCTGTGCCAAGACGGAGGAAGATATCGCCGGTTCCAGCCAGGAAGAAAAGCTGGCGTTCCTGCACGAGATGGGCATTGAATCCACCGGCCTGGATAACCTGATTAAGGCAAGCTATGATCTGCTGGGCCTCATCAGCTTTTTGACGGACGGCAAAAAGGAATGCCGCGCCTGGACCATCAAGCGCGGCACCAAAGCCCCGCAGGCTGCCGGCAAAATCCATTCCGACTTTGAGCGCGGCTTTATCCGCGCCCAGGTCATCAGCTATGACGCACTGGCCGACAACAACTTTGACTATGCTGCGGTTAAGGCCAAGGGCCTGCAGCGCACCGAGGGCAAGGAATACGTTGTGAATGATGGCGATGTGATCGAATTCCTCTTCAACGTCTGATAAAAAGGAGCAATACCATGATCATTGGCATTATGGGCGCTATGCCCGATGAAGTTGACCAGCTGTGTGCCAAGCTGGAGCAGGTGACCAAAGAAACTTACGCCGGGGTGGAGTACCACCAGGGCATGCTGAACGGCCGCCAGGTCGTTGTGTGCTGCGCCGGTATGGGCAAGGCAAACGCCGCTTCCACCGTGCAGGTTCTAATTACCAAGTACGGTGCCGAGAAGATCATCTTCTCCGGCATTGCAGGCAACATGACCAGCAAAATCGGCATTGGTGATGTCTGCGTGGGCGAAACCGTGGTATATCACGACGCCCAGAACGACATGATTGCCCAGAGCGCACCGTTCACCGCAGAGTACCACGGCGACCCGGCCCTGGTCAAAGCTGCACTGGATGCCTGCAACGCCTGTGGTGTTAAGGCCATTGCCGGCAAGATTGCCACCGGTGATCTTTTTGTTGGCGATGCCGCCACCAAAAAGGCTATCGAGGACAAATGCCAGCCCGACTGCGTGGAGATGGAAGGCGCTGCTGTAAGCCAGGTTGCCGCCCGCAACGGCGTACCCTGCGTCATCCTGCGCGCCATGAGCGACAACGCGGACGAGAGCGGTTATGAAGTTCTTGTCGTGAAAAAGTTCAGCATCGGCGAATACATCAAAACTGCCACTGCCATTGTGGCAAATATGATCGAAGCACTGTAATTGGGGAAAA
>ENA-UEQW01001675-UEQW01001675.1-human-gut-metagenome-genome-assembly--contig:-NODE-1675-length-17888-cov-5.175117_pt1 | contig 17888 bp, 19 predicted proteins | sample MGYA00242947_ERZ507947 | MGnify/ENA primary metagenome ERZ507947 (study PRJEB26167, sample SAMN06115421) | human gut metagenome | host: Homo sapiens | place: China:Guizhou | collected 2015-03-17... | reverse complement strand
TTTTGTAGGCATTGTAAATATATTCTGCCGCGTAGTTGTTCTTTATGACCTTATCTTCAACAACGCCCATGCCTGTCTCTTCGACCGCCATCTTTGCAAGCGGTATTCTCGCCTTGTTTGCGGCGGAAGCGGCGGCGAGGAAGATTTTGTCTACCTGCTCCTGGGTGTAAGTCGAAAACTTCTTCTCTGCCTCTTTGAGCGAAGCAAGAGCTGATTCGAGTGTTTCAACGCTGTCGATGATTTTTCTTTCGTTGTTCATGATTTTATCCCCCTAAACGGTTTACTGTTTTATCTGTGTTTTCAGGTGTGCGAGCGAGAGAGCCATGTTTTCGTATTGGATCGCTACACCCTCGGGTGCTGTGAGTTTGCACGGCGCAAAGCTCATTATGGCTTTTATGCCGCTTTGACAGAGCTTGTCGCATACTTCCTGCGCCGCCTTTGCCGGCACGGCAATGACTCCGATGCTGACATTGTTTTCTTTGCAGAAATCGTGCAGTCCGTCAATCGGCAGTATCGGTTTTCCGCTTGCGTTATTCTGCGAAACATCCATATCGAACGCCGCGAGAATGTCAAGCCCGTAGTCGGAAAATCCGCCGTAGTCGAGCAGCGCCCTTCCGAGCTTTCCCGCGCCGACTATCACCGTTTTGCCGTTGCGGCTGTCGATAAGACATTCAAGGCTCGCTTTGAGGTCGGATACGGTGTAACCTATCCTCGGCTTGCCGGAGCCGCATATCGCTCCGAGATCCTTTCGAACCTGAACTTCGCCGAAGCCCAATGCCTTTGCTATCGTTGTCGCCGAGACCGTTTCGACATCTTGCGGCAGACTCTCAATAAATTTGAGATAAACAGGGATGCGCCCCAGAGCAGCTCTGGACACGTCCGTAGTTTTCATGCTGCACCTCCCGGACTTTTTCCTATAGCATATCCGAAAGGGCTTGCCAAAATAGGCTACGCGTGCTACTATAGGCTATGCGTAGACGATTTGGAGGTGCGAAATGGCGGACTATCAGAAAATGTATGCCCTGTTGTGCGGAGCTTTGGACGATGTGATCGACCCCTTGGAGCAGATTCCCCTGGCTATCCCCTATGCAAGCGTTCTTCGCCGCGCGCTGGAGGATGCGGAGGAGCTATACATAGAAACTGCGGACCCGGCGGAATAAGCCGCAAATTTTCATGCGGCGGCTTGTGGATGATCCGGTTCTGTGATAGAATACAGGGCATTCCAATGTTTTTAAGGAGGCCATCATGGGATTTACCTTTATTTTACTGCTTGCCTATCTGGCCCTGACCGGTCTTGCGGTCATCGCCTTCCGGTCCGGGCGCAAGGCCCTGGGCGGCAGGGTGCTGGCCGTTATGGCCGTCAGTATAGCCGTGCTGGGATACCTGTGGGTCACGTCTCCCATGTGACGGAGGGGAATTATGGAGATCAGACAGCTTACCGATGCGGCGGAAAAACAGGCCGTAACGCGCCTGATTCTGGAGGCGCTGCCGGAGTGGTTCGGCATCCCGGAGGCGCGCGAGGAGTACATCGGAAAGAGCGCGTCCCGGCCATTTTTCGCTGCCTTTGACGGGGAGAGGGCGATCGGCTTTCTATGTCTTGCAGAAACAGGAAAGGATACGGCGGAGCTTTACGTTATGGGTGTGCTGAAAGAATATCACCGCCATGGCGTCGGCAAAGCGCTCTTTGCGTCGGCGAAACAGCGGGCGAAGGAGCTTGGCTACTCGTTTTTGCAGGTCAAGACCGTGCAGATGGGGAAGTACCCTGAGTACGACGCGACGAACCGCTTCTATCTCGCCCTCGGTTTTGGCGAGTTTGAGGTATTCCCGACGCTCTGGGACGAGTGGAACCCGTGTCAAATCTACGTGATGAGCCTGAAATAAGAAAATGTTGGAACTTTTTCCCGCCGTTTTGCGTCTATAAAAGCAGAAAAACAGGGGAGGGAAGCATATGACCGTCCGCGAACCGAAAAAACGCTCTAATTTGCGGCTGAAGCTCGGCGGCGCGTATTTTAGCGCGCAGCGAAAACTCAGATGGCTTTCGATGCGGAAGCATTTTGCGCGCGAGCGCAGCGGGGAAGACTTAGCATATCAGGCGTTTTCCCACCATACGCCGCTCATGCGAAAGCTCAAGGACGTCGACATGCAGCTCCAGCGCAACAAGGTGACGAATCTCCGCCTCGCCTGTGCGCGGCTCGACGGGCTTTTGCTGCGCCCCGGTGAAACGATGAGCTACTGGTATCTCATCGGAAAGCCGACGGCGGGGAAGGGGTATCTGCCCGGCATGATCCTGCGCAACGGCGGGTATCTGGCCGCGACGGGCGGCGGGCTCTGCCAGCTCTCAAACCTCATCTACTGGATGACGCTGCACACGCCGCTCACGGTCGTCGAGCGCCACCGCCACGGCTACGACGTCTTTCCCGACGCGAACCGCACGCAGCCCTTCGGCAGCGGTGCGACCTGCTTTTACCCCTATCTTGACCTGATGATCCGCAACGACACACAGGACACCTATCAGATGCGCGTCCGCGTCGGCAAAACAGACCTTGAGGGCGAGTGGCGCGTGAGCGCCGAGCCGACCGAGCGCTATGCGGTCGTAGAGCGCAGCCACGAGATGCGCGCGCAGTACTGGGGCGGCTACATCCGCCACAACGAGCTCTACCGGCAGACGTTGGATTTGCAGGGCGTTCTGCTTGAGGAAGTACCCGTCGCGGTGAACGACGCGGTGATGATGTATTCGCCGTATCTGGAAGAAAGCAAAAAGGAAGGCTGAAAGCCTTCCTTTTATTCAGCCGTTTCGTCCGCCTCTTCGGGCGTATCCTCTTCCTCGGGCTCTTCCCACGGCTGCATCGTGGCGACGCAGCGGTTGATGTTCTTGCCCTCGGCATAGAATTTGGCCTCGTAGTCGGTCATCACGCCGCGCTGTCCGTTCGCGTGCAGATCGCGCGTGACCTCGGAGAGGGTGAAGCCGAACTGCGGGATCTCCTCGATTGACCACTCAAACAGCGGGTCGTTGTCGGTCTTGAAATGAATTTGGCCGTTGTCCTTGAGCACCTTGCGGTAGAGCTTCAAGAAATTGCCGTGCGTCAGCCGACGCTTGGCCTGCCGCTTGGGAGGCCACGGGTCGCAGAAGTTGACATAGATGCGGTCGACCTCGCCCGCGTCAAAAATCTCAGGCAGTTGATTGGCGTCGATGTCGATGAAGAAGACATTGTGCAGCCCCGCGCTTGCCGCGCGCTCCATGGCGACGACCATCGCGTCGGGGACTTTCTCCACCGCGATGAGCAGTACGTCGGGCTCGGCGGCGGCAGTTTCGGCGGTGAAGCGGCCCTTGCCGCAGCCGAGCTCCACGCGGATCTCCTTCGCCTCGGGCATCAAGTCGTGCCAGCGGCCCTTGCGCTCGTAGGGGTCCTTGATCTGATACGCCCCGCACCGCTCCATGCGGGGAAGCAGGTTTTTCTTTTTGCGCATTCGCATAGAATGAACCTCGTTTTCCTATAATTAAAGCCTATCATATCGAAAATCGGTGCAAGAGACAAGTCATTTTAAAAATTTTATACAAGAGTTGCTGCATTGGGAGAAAAGATCATTAAAAATGCAACGTTTCTTGCAATGACGCCGGAAAAGTGTGAAACTTTTTTGAAAAAAGTGATTTTTCTCTTGCAAATATGCCTTGCCGCCCATATAATAGGGGGGCAGTTGAAGAAGACAGGAGGAGACACACGATGTCTTTTGTCAAATATGAACCCAAGGGCAACATTGCCTATCTCATCATTGACCGCGAAAAGGCGCTCAACGCGCTCAATTCTCAGGTGCTCGCCGATCTCGATGCCGCGCTCGACGCGGTGGACTTAAGCGAGATCCGCTGCCTGATCGTCCGCGGCGCGGGCGAGAAGTCCTTTGTCGCCGGCGCGGACATCGCGCAGATGAAGGAGCTCAGCAAGGAGGAGGCCGAGGCCTTCGGCAAGCAGGGCAACGACGTCATGCGCAAGCTCGAAGCGTTCCCCATCCCGACGATCGCGGCGGTGGGCGGCTATGCCCTCGGCGGTGGCTGCGAGCTCGCGATGAGCTGCGACTTCCGCATCTGCTCCGATACCGCCGTCTTCGGCCAGCCCGAGACAGGCCTTGGCATCACGCCGGGCTTTGGCGGCACACAGCGCCTTGCCCGCCTCGTCGGCCCCGGCATGGCCAAGCAGATGATCTACACCGCCCGCAACATCAAGGCGGACGAGGCCTGCCGCATCGGCCTTGTCAACGCGGTCTATCCGCTTTCTGATCTCTACGCCGCGGCGGAAAAGCTCGCCGGCCAGATCGCTGGCAACGCGCCCATCGCGGTGCGCGCGTCCAAGCAGGCCATCAACGACGGTCTTCAGGTCGACATTGACCGCGCCGTCGTGATCGAGGAGAAGGCCTTCGGCTCCTGCTTCCAGAGCGCCGACCAGCAGGAGGGCATGGGCGCCTTCCTCGAAAAGCGCAAGCACGAGCCCTTTATCAACAAGTGATTCCATAGAATTATCTATTTATATTGTAGGAGGATACACACAATGAAAGTTGCAGTTTTCGGCGCCGGCACCATGGGCAGCGGCATCGCTCAGGTCTTCGCGGCTAAGGGCCACACCGCTCTGATGTACGCTTCCAGCGTCGCTTCCGCTCAGCGCCACAAGGATAAGCTCGCCGCTTCCCTGCAGAAGCGCGTCGAGAAGGGCAAGATGACCGAAGAGGCCAAGGACGCCATCCTGAACAACATCCTCGTCGAGGAGAAGTCTGCCGCGGCGGACGCCGACCTCGTCATCGAGTGCGTGGCGGAGAACATGGACACCAAGCGTCAGCTCCTCGGCGAGCTCGACGAGATGTGCAAGGAGAGCACCGTCTTCGCGACCAACACCTCTTCTCTGTCTGTCACCGAGATGGGTCTCGGCCTGAAGCACGCCGTCATCGGCATGCACTTCTTCAACCCCGTGCCCAGCATGAAGCTCGTTGAGGTCATCCGCGGCGCCAACACCACGCAGGAGACCTTCGACTTCATCTACAACCTCTCCAAGGAGATCGGCAAGGAGCCTGTCGAGGTCGCTGAGGCTCCGGGCTTCGTCGTCAACAAGATCCTGATCCCGATGATCAACGAGGCCATCGGCCTGGTCGAGACCGGCGTTGCCTCTGTCGAGGATATCGACAAGGCCATGATGCTCGGCGCGAACCACCCCATGGGCCCCCTCGCCCTGGGCGACTTCATCGGCCTTGACGTGTGCCTCGCCATTATGAACGTCCTCTACAGCGAGACCGGCGATCCGAAGTATCGTCCCGCTCTGCTGCTGAAGAAGATGGTCCGCGGCGGCCAGCTCGGCAAGAAGTCCGGCAAGGGCTTCTACGATTACAGCAAGAAGTAATCCGTCCCTAAAAGGATAAAAAGGAGAGGCAGTTTACAAAAACTGCCTCCCCTTTTCTCTTTTGGAATGGAAAGGATTCCTGAAAATGACAGAAAACTGTCATAAAAGGAACGGAAATGTCAAAAAGGCTTTAATGAATTCGGCAAAAAGCACGAATTCCAAAAAGGAATGATAGTTCCCCTTGCGAAAATGAAACGCACAGGATATAATGAGAGTCACGGAACTGATTTGTGAAAAATTAGACAATCCAATTATTTTTATAGTGAAGGAGCAAAAGACTATGGATTTCCATCTGTCCAAAGAACATCTGCTGGTCCGCAAAATGTATCGCGAATTTGCAGAAAATGAAGTCAAGCCTTTAGCTGAGGAACTCGATGAGGAAGAGCGCTTCCCCATGGAGACCGTCGAAAAGATGGCCAAGCTCGGCATGATGGGTATTTACTTCCCGAAGCAGTACGGCGGCGCCGGCGGCGATGTTCTCAGTTATGCCATGTGCGTGGAGGAGCTCGCTAAGGTTTGCGGCACCACCGCTGTTATCGTTTCCGCCCACACCTCCCTCTGCTGCGCTCCCATTTTCGAGAACGGCACCGAGGAGCAGAAGATGAAGTATCTGCCTGACCTTCTGTCCGGCCGCAGGATCGGCGCGTTCGGTCTGACCGAGCCCGGCGCCGGTACCGACGCCTCCGGCCAGCAGACCACCGCTGTCAAGAACGAGAACGGCGACTACGTCCTCAACGGCAGCAAGTGCTTCATCACCAACGGTAACGTTGCCTCCACTTTCGTCGTGTTCGCCATGACCGACAAGAGCAAGGGCAACCACGGTATCACCGCCTTCATCGTTGAGAAGGACTTCCCCGGCTTCTCCACCGGTAAGCACGAGAAGAAGATGGGTATCCGCGGCAGCTCCACCTGCGACCTCGTTTTCGAGGATTGCGTCGTTCCCAAGGAGAACCTGCTCGGTAAGGAAGGCGAAGGCTTCAAGATCGCCATGAAGACCCTCGACGGCGGCCGTATCGGTATCGCCTCCCAGGCTCTCGGTCTTGCCGAAGGCGCCATCAACGAGGCTGTCAAGTACACCAAGGAGCGTATCCAGTTTGGTCGCCGCCTGAGCCAGTTCCAGAACACCCAGTTCCAGCTGGCCGACATGCACACCCGCACTCAGGCTGCCCAGTACCTCGTTTACGCTGCCGCTATGAAGAAGCAGAATCACGAGGATTACTCCATGGACGCTGCCATGGCCAAGCTCTTCGCGGCCGAGACCGCTTCCGACGTCACCCGCCGCGCTGTTCAGCTCTTCGGCGGCTATGGCTACACCCGTGAGTATCCCGTTGAGCGCATGATGCGCGATGCCAAGATCACCGAGATCTACGAGGGCACTTCCGAAGTCCAGCGTATGGTCGTTGCCAAGTATCTTGGTGTGAACTAAAAAAGGAGGTAAAGATATAATGAAGATTCTTGTTTGCGTTAAGCAGGTCCCCGATACCTCCGGTAAGGTTGCCGTCAATCCCGATGGTACCCTGAACCGCGCTTCCATGCAGACCATCATCAACCCCGATGATATGAACGCCGTTGAGGCCGCTCTCAAGCTCAAGGATGAGCTGGGCTGCACGGTCACCGTCGTCACCATGGGTCCCCCGCCGGCAGAAGGCATGCTGCGCGAGCTGATGGCCATGGGCGCTGATGATGGCTATCTCGTTTCCGCCCGTGAGTTCGGCGGTTCCGATACTTACGCCACCTCCCAGATCCTTGCCGCCGCTCTCGACACCATCGGTCTCGATGACGACGACATCGTCTTCTGCGGCCGTCAGGCTATCGACGGTGATACCGCTCAGGTCGGTCCTCAGATCGCTGAGAAGCTGCACCTGCCCCAGATCACCTACGCCGCCGATGTGAAGAAGGAAGGCGACACCCTGACCGTCAAGCGCATGCTCGAGGACGGCTACATGACCATCAAGGCTCAGACTCCGTGCCTGATCACCTGCATCAAGGAGCTCAATACTCCGCGTTACATGAGCGTCTCCGGTGTGTTTGAGTGCTACTCCAAGCCCATGACCGTTCTGGACTACAACGCCCTGAAGGATCACCCCCTCATCGACGCTACCACCATCGGCCTCAAGGGCTCCCCGACCAACATCCTGACCTCCTTCACGCCTCCCCAGAAGGGCGCCGGTCAGATGCTCGAGGGCAACGACATGGCTACCTGCGAGAAGCTCGCCGGCATCCTGCTCGAAAAACACATCATTTAAGGAAAGGAGATCAATACGATGCGTAACGAAGTGAAACTTGCTAACCCCAACTATGACTCCTCCAAGATCGAAGAGTTCAAGAACGTATGGGTCTTCTGCGAACAGCGTCAGGGCCAGATGATGTCCACCTCCTATGAGCTGATCTCCGAAGGCCGCAAGCTGGCGGACGAGCTGGGCGTGAAGCTCTGCGGTCTGCTGGTCGGCGACAATGTCGGCGATCTCGCCGAGAGCATTGGCGGCTACGGCGCTGATGAGGTCATCGTCTGCGACCACCCCCTGCTGAAGAACTACACCACCGACGCCTATGCCAAGGTCATCTGCGATGTCATCTCCGAGATGAAGCCCGAGGCCTTCCTCATCGGCGCGACCAACATCGGCCGTGACCTCGGCCCCCGCTGCGCAGCCCGTCTGCACACCGGTCTCTGCGCCGACTGCACCCACCTCGACGTTGACATGCCCATCTACAAGGACTTCCTGCGCGGCGCTTCCACGCTGCCCGAGGCCAAGATCGACGGCATGGCCACCGCGAAGGTCATGGGTAAGGACCACGATGTCTCTCGCGACCTGAAGATGACCCGTCCCGCGTTCGGCGGCAACCTGATGGCTACCATCATCTGCCCGCGCTTCCGTCCCTCCATGGCGACGGTCCGTCCCGGCGTTATGAAGAAGGCTGCTTACGACGAGGCGAAGGCCAAGGCCGTTAAGGTCACCAAGTACGACGTCAAGCTCGACGCTGCCGATCTCCAGACCGAGGTCGTCGAGGTCGTCAAGGCTGCCAAGAAGCTCGTCGACCTGGTTGGCGCTGACTACATCGTCTCCGTCGGCCGTGGTATCTCCAAGGACGTCGAGGGCGGCATCAAGCTCGCTCACGAGCTCGCCGATGTGCTCGGCGGCGTTGTTGGCGGCTCCCGTGTTGCCATCGACTCCGGCTGGCTCACTGCCGACCATCAGGTCGGTCAGACCGGTAAGACCGTCCACCCGAAGGTCTACGTCGCTCTCGGTATCTCCGGCTCCATCCAGCACAAGGCCGGTATGAGCGAGTCCGAGTGCATCATCGCGGTCAACAAGAACGACACCGCGCCGATCTTCGAGATCGCCGACTACGGCATCTGCGGCGACCTGTTCAAGGTCACCCCGATGCTGATCGAGGCCTTCAAGGCCGCGAAGGCGAGCAAGTAAGACAATTTCAAAAAAGAAGGGCATCGTTTTGCGATGCCCTTCTTTTTTGATTTTTTGCAGGCCGCTGCGCGCATAAATCAACCGCCGCAGGCGGTCGATTTCCACACTTGCGGCCTGAGAAGTGTAATTTCCAACGCACATGTCGTTGGAAATTACGATTAAAATTATTTCGCGCCTATGGGCGCGAAACTCTGCGAGGCTTTTTGCCGAGTTAGTGTCGGTGACATGCGTTTTGACAAAATTTACGTCTGGTTTCTTGCTGCTTCGTGCGCATACTATTGCTTGGGTATCGCGGGAGATGAACGTAAGGAGAAATGCAGCAATGAAGCAGACCCTTGCCATGCTTTTTGTGACGGCGCTGCTGCTCTTCTCGCTCGCGGGCTGCGGCGAGAAGAAGGATAACAGCACCGCCAACACTCCGCCGAGCGGCACGACCGACAACGGTACGACCGACAGCGGCAAGAAGGACGATACTATGCCCGGTGACGACATGAGCGGCGAAAATACGAAGGACAACAGCGTGACCGGCGACGGCATGATGGGTGACGATATGGACGGCAACGAAAGCGCAGCAGGACGCAGCATGGGCCGCCGCAACGCCGCCGCGAGCGCCAGCGACCGCAGCCGCTATTTTGGCAGCGACAAGACCATCACGCACGAAAACGGCAACCTCTACGGCAAGACCTATCTGAACCCCGAGACGGAAAAGAGCGCAAACGCGCAGCTGCGCAGCAACGGACGCAGTTTGACAGGCACAAATATCAATGGAATCTCGAACGATGTGCGTTACCGGCAGATGCTGTCGAACGGCCGCGTGCACGACACGGACGGCTTTTTGTTCGACGGCGAAAATACGCACTACAACACCTTAAAGTGAAGAAAGCGGGAGCGGCATGCTCCCGCTTAGCTTTTGCTGTATTGACGAACCGCATTCACCTGGATATAATGAAATACAACAGAAAGGAAGTGCCGCCCTATGGATCGTGAGCTCCGCGTTGTTTTCTCCGCCCGTGTGTTTTCCGACCAGAAATGCTTTGGCCCCGGCGTGTCCCAGCTTTTGAAGCGCGTAGATGAGCTGCATTCGCTGCGCGCGGCGGCGCTGTCGATGTCCATGGCCTATTCCAAGGCGTGGACGGTCGTCCGCAATGCCGAGGACGGGCTGGGCTTCCATCTTTTGACCTCCACGGCGGGCGGCAAGCACGGCGGCGGCGCGGTACTGACGGACGAAGCGCGGCAGATGCTCACCGCCTACGATGAATACTGTGAGAAGCTGCGCGCCTACGGCGAGAAGCTCTTTGAAGAGACCTTTGCCTTTTACGATGACATTCCCAAGCAGGAAGTGCATAAAAAGGAGGAACGATATGCTCGGTAAGCTTTGCGTCTGCGGACACGAAATGAAGCCTCAGGGGAAGCAGACCCTCGAGATGAACGGCTCAAGCCTCGGTTCGAATCTCTGGACCGATCATGTCGAGGTGGATATGTACATCTGCTCGTGGTGCGGCCGCATGGCATTCTTTGAGCCGGAGGACGTGCGCGAAAAGCGCTTTCGGGATGCCTGCGGGGAAATGACGATGGACGAGTTGCGTGCGATCGTTTACGATGCCAATCCGGATATGCTGCGCGCTGTTGCGCGCGAGCGCATTGAAGAGCTGGAGTCGATCGAGCGTTACAAGGCGGAGCAGAAGCAAAAAGAGGAGGAAAGGCGTGCAAAGCGCAAAAAACTCTTTTCGGGCATTCTCGGCAGAGACGAGGACGACGGCAAGCCGCCCAAGAACCGTCCGCCCGAATTCTGATGAAATTTCTGTAAAAGTGCGCACACTGTGCGCACTTTTTGCTTGACAAACGCGCGCGACGGGTGTACACTCCCATCATCAAAATGGCTTGGATAGGGAAGAAACCGGAGTTCGCCGCCAAGAGAGGGATGCATTTGGTGCAAGCGTCCTGCGTGCAGAGCCGGCAGTACCACCCTTGAGCCGCCCGCGAAACAAGCGGGACGGGATCGCCCGTTACAGCGGACACAAGCGGCGCGCAACGCGCAAGCAGGGTGGGACCGTGGAGTATTTCGATGCTTCACCCCTGATAGACATCGGGGGTGGAGCTTTTTTGCACCCTCAAGGAACAATGGAGGTAACATACAATGTCCGAAGAAGTCAAGATCAACGAAGAAAACCAGTTCACGTTTGAAAATCCCGAGTACCGCAAGACCTATTGGCACACCTGCTCCCATGTGCTGGCGCAGGCCGTCAAGCGCCTCTGGCCCGAGGTGAAGCTCGCCATCGGCCCGAGCATCGACAACGGTTTCTACTACGATATGCTCGCCCCGTTCTCCTTCACGCCGGAGAATTTGGCTGAGATCGAAGCCGAAATGCGCAAGATCTGCAAGGAAAAGCTCAAGCTCGAGCGCTTTGAGCTCCCGCGCGCCGAGGCCATCAAGTTTATGGAAGAAAAGGAAGAGCCGTTCAAGGTCGAGCTCATCAACGACCTGCCTGAGGATGCCGTCATCAGCTTCTACAAGCAGGGCGAGTTCACCGACCTCTGCGCCGGTCCGCACCTCGACTCCACCGGCCGCATCAAGGGCAACGGCATCAAGCTGACCGCCTGCAACGCCGCCTACTGGCGCGGCGACTCGAACCGCGAGGTGCTCCAGCGCATCTACGGCGTCGCTTTCCCGAAGAAGGAAGAGCTGGACGCCTACCTCAAAGAGCGCGAGGAGGCCGTCAAGCGCGACCACAACAAGCTCGGCCGCGAGCTCGAATATTTCACCACCGTCGACTGCATCGGTCAGGGTCTTCCGGTGCTGCTGCCCAAGGGCGCGCGCGTCGTGCAGGTGCTCCAGCGCTGGGTCGAGGATACCGAGCAGAAGCGCGGCTATCTTCTCACCAAGACCCCGCTCATGGCCAAGCGCGACCTTTACAAGATCTCCGGCCACTGGGATCACTATCTCGACGGCATGTTCATCCTCGGCGACCCGTATGACGAGACGAAGGAGTGCTTCGCCCTGCGCCCGATGACCTGCCCGTTCCAGTATCAGGTCTACCTGAACCGCCAGCGCTCCTACCGCGACCTGCCGATGCGCCTGGGCGAGACCTCGACGCTCTTCCGCAACGAGGATTCCGGCGAGATGCACGGCCTCATCCGCGTGCGTCAGTTCACGATCTCCGAAGGCCACCTCGTCCTGCGTCCCGACCAGCTCGAAGAGGAGTTCAAGGGCTGCCTCGACCTTGCCAAGTACTGCCTCGGCACCGTCGGCCTTCTTGACAAGTGCACGTTCCGCTTCTCCCAGTGGGATCCCGCGAACCCGAACAACAAGTACGAGGGCACGAAGGAGCAGTGGGATCACGCCCAGAGCGTGATGGAGCGCATCCTCAAGGACCTCGACGTCGACTACACCGTCGGCATCGACGAGGCTGCATTCTACGGCCCGAAGCTCGACATCCAGTATAAGAACGTCTACGGCAAGGAAGACACCCTCGTCACCATCCAGATCGACATGTTGCTCGCCGAGCGCTTCGGCATGTACTACATCGACGAAAACGGCGAGAAGAAGCTGCCGTACATCATCCACCGCACGTCTCTCGGCTGCTATGAGCGCACGCTCGCCTACCTCATCGAGGAGTATGCCGGTGCGCTGCCGACGTGGATGGCGCCCGAGCAGGTGCGCTTCCTGCCCGTCACCGATCGCGCCGCCGACTACTGCGCCGAGCAGGCCAAGAAGCTCGAAGACATGGGCTTCCGCGTCGAGGTCGACTACCGCAACGAGAAGATCGGCCGCAAGATCCGCGACGCGCAGATGGAGAAGGTCCCCTACATGGTGGTCGTCGGCGACCGCGACATGGAGAACGGCACCGTTTCCCCGCGCCACCGCGCGGACGGCGACCTCGGCGCGATGAGCATGGACGAGTTCTCCGCGCTTCTCAAGCAGGTCGTGGACAACAAGGAAAAGAAATAATAGCATACTGATTTTGCATAATTAGCATTTGAGGCTTTCATAGAATCAGGGCGGCGCTTTGCCGCCCTGATTCTTTATACCTAAAGAAAAATTTGAAACCTGATAAATGTTTAACGAAATAATCGGTCGAATGATGACGGAATTCAACGATAATTTGGCGAAATATCCAAAAAAGTAAAAACGTCTTGCAATAGACCTGTCATTCGGTTATAATGAGATTGCCTGAAAGAGGCAAGTAAATTTCGGAATTCAACGCTTCTCCAACGTAGGTGCTCCGAAGCGCCCCCACGCGGCGGAGCATGTGCCGGTGAAGCGGTGAATGCCGGAAGAATCAAAAAGGAGATTGCGTATGAAAAAGTTTTTAGCTCTGATCCTCTCTCTCGCGATGGTCTTCGCGCTGGTCGCCTGCGGCGATGAGAAGACGGACGACAGCCAGAACAACGACGGCGACCCCAGCTCCGATTCCCCCGTCGCGATCACTCTGGCGACCGGCGGTACCTCCGGTACCTACTATGCTGTCGGCGGCGTTCTCAAGACCGTCCTCGACTCCAAGCTGACCCTTTCCAAGCTCTCTGTTGAGTCCACCGGCGCTTCCGTCGCGAACGTCAACATGATCACCGACGGAGATGCTCAGATGGCCATTCTCCAGTCCGACGTTATCAACTACGCGCACGAGGGCACCAACTCCTTCGACGGCGCTCCCGAGACCAACGCTCTTTGGGTCGCCGGTATCTACAACGAGACCGTTCAGATCCTTGCCAAGCCCGGCATCAACTCCGTTGCCGACCTCAAGGGCAAGACCGTCTGCGTCGGTGACGTTGGTTCCGGTACCGAGATCAACGCCTGGCAGGTGCTCGGCGCTGCGGGTCTTACCAAGGACGACGTCAAAGCGGTGAACGGCTCCTTCCAGGATGGCGTTGACCAGCTCAAGGACGGCAAGATCGACGCCGCCTTCACTGTCGCCGGTGCTCCCACGACCGCTATCGTCGACTATGCCACCACCAACACCCTCAACCTCGTCTCCCTGAGCGATGAAGAGCTCGCCGCCATCCAGGAGGCATATCCGTTCCTGATCCGTGACGATCTGGCTGCCGGCACCTACACCGGTCAGGATGCCGACGTTACCTGCGTCGCTATCCAGGCTACTCTCGTTGCTTCCGAAGAGCTGAGCGAAGATGTCGTTTATGAGTTCGTCAAGGCCATGTTCGACAACAAGGACGCTCTGACCAAAGGCCACGCCAAGTTCGGCTTCCTCGATCCCGAGGCTGCCTCTGCCGGTGCTACCGTCACCATGCATCCCGGTGCTGAGAAGTACTACAAGGAAATCGGCGTCCTGTAAGCAGGATCGCTACCGTGTATTGACGTGAATTCTCATCTGCGGAAATACATAATTGCGGCCGCTGCAATAATAACGATTATTGCAGCGGCCGCCGTGCTTCTTCCTCGCTCCGGCTACTATCTGACCCTGCGCAACCGCGACACCGGCGAGGTCTACGCCCGGTACAAAATGGGCGAGGGAGACCGCTTTTCCGTGACCTTTATCCATTCCGTGAACAAATACCCCCTGACCGATACCTACGAGATCGAAAACAAAACGATCTATGTGGAGGAGACGACCTATTGCTCCTTTGGCGCAGGCGTGCAGACGGAGCTCAACCCCGGCGAAACGCTTGACAAGGTCTATGTGGACCGCCCTGATTACAAGGGCTGGGCAATGGTCATCCGAAACATCCATCAGGACAGGACAAACGTCGGCTACATTGTCGGTACGGTCTCTGACCATGTACTCAATGTAAACGGCGAGGATGTCAGTCTGCGTGATTTGTGTGGAAAAAACGCGCCTGTGCGTTTTAATTACGAATTCTGGCTCGTCTGAGCGCACGGACGCTCTCAAATAGAATTAGGAGGAAATTGCATCATGGCTGAAAACGAAAAACTCAACAATGTTGCAGTCGACAACGACGTCGGCACCATGGAAGACGTCGATGCGATCATGAAAAAGTACGACCGTGAGTCGAACACGCGCGTCTGGGAGGGGACTCCCCGCAAGATTCTGCGTGTCCTTACGGCACTGTTCGGCATTTTCCTGATCGTGATGAACATGTGGATCAAGATGGACGAGCGTGCGCGCCGTCCGCTCTTCCTCGGCCTGGTCATCATTCTCGTGTTTATCTACTACCCCATCAAGAAGGGCTCTCAGAAGGTCAACTACATGCCTTGGTACGATATCGTCATGGCGGCAGTCGGCGCGTTCTGCTTCCTCTTCTACCCCTTAAATCTTGAAAAAATCGTGTCTGCCGGTACGCGAATCCAGAAGGTCTTTGTCGTGCAGATCGGCGGCGTTTCGATTCCCCTTCTGATCGTTTTTGCGATCATCGGCACTTTGATCCTCGTTGAGTGCTGCCGCCGCGTGGTCGGCATGCCGATCATCTGCGTGTCGGCGGTGTTCGTGCTCTACGCCTTCTTCGGCGCGGGCAAGGACTTAAAGACCGTCATGTATAACCTCTTCTACACCACGACCGGTATCCTCGGCACCCCGATCGGCGTCTGCTCGACCTACATTGCGCTGTTCGTCATCTTCGGCGCCTTCCTTGAGGCCACGGGTGTTGCAAACTTCTTCATCGACTGCGCGAACGCACTGGTCGGCTGGGCTTCCGGCGGTCCTGCAAAGGTCGCGGTCGTTTCCTCTGCCCTCTGCGGCATGGTCTCCGGTTCCTCCGTCGGTAACACCGTTACCACCGGTTCCGTCACCATCCCGATGATGAAGAAGACCGGTTATCCCCCGGAGTTTGCCGGCGCGGTCGAGGCTGCATCTTCCACCGGCGGTCAGATCATGCCCCCGATCATGGGCGCTGCGGCGTTCCTGATGGCGGAAATGGTCGGCGTTCCCTATGCAAAGATCATCGTGCGTGCGATCCTGCCCGCATTCCTGTACTTCCTCGGCATCTTCCTCGGCGTGCACTTCAAGGCCAAGAAGCTCGGCCTCAAGGGTCTTCCCCGCGAGGAACTGCCCAAGTGGAAGCTCCTGCTCCCGCAGATCTACCTCATCCTCCCGCTGGTCGTTCTGGTCTACATGATCATGATCGGCTTCACGATGGCCACCGCCGCCGTGTACGCGACCCTTTACTGCGTGGTCGTCGCCATGATCAGCCGTGAAGAGGGCAAGAAGAAGCTCGTCATGGCCATCCCCCTGATCCCGCTTCTGTTCATGACCCTCATGAGCCGCAGCTTCGAGCCGGGCACCTTCATGGGCGAGAACGGCAGCACGCTCTGCCTTGCCATCGCCTTCGCGCTGTTGGTTATCAACTACGCCATCAGCAAGCCCAATGTCAAGAGCCTGCCCACCATCATCGACGCGTTTGAAAACGGCGGCAAGAACTGCCTGAGCGTCGGTATTGCCTGCGGTATGGCTGGTATCATCGCCGGCGTCGTCACCATGACCGGTCTCGGCCAGGTGCTCATCGGCGCGATCGTCGGTCTGTCCAACGGTCACCTGATCATCGCTCTCGTGCTGACGATGCTCTGCTGCATCGTGCTCGGCATGGGCGTTCCCACCACCGCGAACTACATCATCATGGCCACCACCTGCGCGCCGATCCTTGCCTCCGGCATGGGTCTCAACCTGATGGCTGCCCACATGTTCTGCTTCTACTTCGGTATCGTCGCAGACATCACCCCGCCCGTTGCGCTGGCTGCCTACGCCGGTTCCGCCATCGCCAAGGCTCCCCCGATGAAGACCGCCTGGAACGCGACCCGTCTTGCCATCGCGGCGTTCATCATCCCCTACATCTTTGCTTACAATAACGCCCTGATCTTCGTTGGCAACGACGTCAAGTTCCTGAGCGTTGCCTCCATCGTCATCTCCGCGACCCTCGGTATGGCGTCTATCGCCTCCGGCCTGATGGGCTACCTGATCCGCGACATGAAGGCGATCAGCCGCGTCGCACTGGTCATCGGCGGCCTGCTGATGGTCATCCCCGGCACGGTCACTGACCTTGCGGGTCTTGCGGTGCTGGTCGCCGTCCTCGTTCTCCAGCGTATCGAGAACAAGAAGGACAAGACGGCTGCGTCCGTGTAACGCAAAGCATCCTGCTAATGAAAAAGAGACCGCTTCGGCGGTCTCTTTTTTTTGCATGTGCGCCGCTTTTCAAGCATAGACTGGAAACGACGGGAGGTTTTGCACATGCCCAGAATTTATTTGAGTCCCTCCACGCAGGATTGGAACCCGTATGTCGACGGCAGTGGCAGCGAGGAATACTGGATGAATCTGCTGGCCGACACGCTCGAGCCGTACCTTTACGCAAACACCATCTCCTTTGTGCGCAACACGCCGGAGATGACCGCGGCCTCGTCCATCGCGCAGGCGAACAGCCTCGGCGGCTTTGACTTTTACCTTGCCCTGCACTCCAACGCCTCGGGGGAGGAGCAGGCGGGGAAGAACCGCGGCATCATCGTCTTTTACTATCCCACGAGCAGCGACGGAAAGCGTGCTGCCGAGCTCTTCGCCGCGCAGCTGCGCATGGTCTACCCGCTGCCTGCAAAGGTGACGACGCAGGCGACCACAACGCTCGGCGAGGTGCGGCGGCCCAGATACCCTGCGAATCTCATCGAGCTCGGCTATCACGACAATTACGACGATGCGCGCTGGATCGAAAATAACCTCGACGCCGCGGCGCAGGCCATCGCGCGGGGACTGACGGAGTATTTCGGCCTGCCGTTCATTTACCCGCAGCTCGTGCGCACCGGCGTCGTCACGACGGAGGGATCGGCGCTGCGCCTACGAAGCTATCCCGGCATCGACGGGGAAGTGGTCGGCAGCATCCCGAACGGCGAGAGCGTGCAGGTCTACGGGAGCTATCAGGGCTGGTACTCCGTGGGCTACAACGACCAGCTCGGCTACGCGGCGCAGGCCTACATCGCGGTGTGATCTTCGCCCGTTTCCGATATTTTCCGGGCGCGACTTTTCCTTGACAGCTGGTTATAAAAAGTTTACAATGTTTTTTGGCTTTATGGAGGGGAGAGAAGGGGAATCTCCCGTTTATGATTCAAAAACCCAACGATAGATCAATCGCATCGATCAAAAAACAGCACACAGGAGGAATCGCATGATCAGCTATCTCTACGCTGCGCTTA
>ENA-UEQW01001666-UEQW01001666.1-human-gut-metagenome-genome-assembly--contig:-NODE-1666-length-17929-cov-4.997815_pt1 | contig 17929 bp, 16 predicted proteins | sample MGYA00242947_ERZ507947 | MGnify/ENA primary metagenome ERZ507947 (study PRJEB26167, sample SAMN06115421) | human gut metagenome | host: Homo sapiens | place: China:Guizhou | collected 2015-03-17... | reverse complement strand
CTCGGTGTGATTGCTTAAGTGATTCCGACGAGATTCGATAGATGCTTTGTAACATCGTTGTGTTTGTTAAGAAACATTTCTCTGACTTGTTTACTAATGCGTCACTTCTCTAACGTATTCACACAGATCACTTCTCCGACTCCAAGGGAGGATACTCCATCGCGAACATGTGGCGTTTCTTCAGGATGGGGTTGATCGCGCGGTACAGGTAGTCTCGCGCCAGCTTCGGAATGTCCCGCACCAAGAAGCCCGCGAAGAGGTTCGTTCTACGCCTCACTCATCTCGCTGTCCTTCACTTCATGTCGCACTCGATGACCGTCTCGTCCTTGCGCAATCCGTCCATGATGCGCCTGGCAACCCACTCCGCCGACAGCATGGACAGCGCGTTCCCCCCGTTGTTCGTGTCGAAGATGGCCGTGTCCGTCGGACCTACTCCTCACATTCCTCATTCTTAACGACCCGGACACACAATGTTCACGAACACGCCAGAAGACTCCAGCAGGATGCGTAAGGCTATGCTGGAGTCGGATACCATCACGTACACTCACCGAAGGCGTAGGTCGCCATTTTCGTGGAGGTGTAGATCGGATTCACGCTCTTCATCCCGAGTCCCGCCACGGAGGACACGATGCAGATCTGTCCCCTCTTCCGTGCGCGCATGCGGTCCACGAGGGGCAGGACCGAGTTCCGGCAGGTGTCCACATTCCCCTTGTAGATGGTTTCGATTAGCTGCTGTTGAGAAGGGCGAGGAAGTAAATACGTCAGAGAGCGCGTAGGAGGACGCATTGGGAGGCGTGATGAATCCCGCGGCGGCGACAACCAGGTCAATCGGCGCCTCGTCGTCCTGCTTTTGGATGAACTCGCGCAGTTTTGCGGCATCCAGCGCGTCGATGGAAGCCATCGTCACGGTCGCCCCCTTCTGCTGGACCGTCTTCCCCACAGCGTTCAACCGCTCCATGTTTCTAGCAACAATCGATATATGGTTTCCCTATTCACTGCACTCCCAACGAACACGCTACAGGCTTCGCATACTGCAGCGCCACCTCCTTTCCGATTCCCGACGAAGCGCCAACGATCAGAATGGTGTGCGGCTCGGCTGGGTACTTCTTCGTCACCATGTCGATGCATTTTCCCGCGACCACGATGGGAACGGACAGGGCGATTCCCGTTAGTCGGAGCGGGAGCGAGAGAAAGTAGCTGACGGTCTGCATGACTCGCGAGTGAGCCTTTACATGATTCTATTCTCGCAATGGATTCGATATCGTGAAACAAGTGCGTTGCAACTGTGAACTCTCCATCTCCCTCATCACCACAACAACCGCTGCATAGGCACACTGTGCACGCGCACATCACTACGCGTGAGGAAGGGGCGCCATCCGCGATGCATGCGATTTCTCGTGAAACCCCACGCGGGAATTCCTCATTCCCCGTTTCTCCCATTTCTCCACTCACAATCCTTTTGCTTTCTGTTGAATTAGACAAGGTAAACGGTGTTTTTCCGCCCGCGCAGTCTCTAACGCCGCGTAGATGTCTGCTTCTCTGGCTAGTCGTTGTGCTCGCAAGTCGCTCCTCAGCAAGGTGATGACTCCTTCCGAGGCTGCTCACAAGTTCTTCAAGACCGGCATGACCGTCGGTTTCTCCGGATTCACTCCCGCTGGCTACCCGAAGGTTGTCCCCATCGCTCTCGCCGATATGGTCGAGAAGGAGGGCGCGAAGCTGCAGTTCGAGGTCTTCGCCGGAGCCTCTGTCGGCGCCGAGACCGAGGACCGCTGGGCGAAGCTCGGCATGGAGTCTCGGTATACTCACATTCCTCCTCTCATCGCGTAGCCGCTGGCCCTACCAGACGGGTAAGAACATCGCCAAGGGCATCAACACGGGCAAGATCGAGATGGGCGACATCCACCTGTCCGCCTTCGCCCAGAACCTGCAGTGGGGCTTCTTCACGAAGGACCACGCCACCAACCCCGGCAAGCTGGACATCGCCATCGTGGAGGCGACTGCCATCACGGAGGACGGCGGTCTGGTGCTGGGCACGGGCGTGGGTATCACTCCCGAGATCCTGTCGCTGGCGGAGAAGATCATCATCGAGGTGAACACGTCGCTGCCCGTGCTGCGCGGCATTCACGACATCGTGCCCGACCTGCGCCCGCCCCACCGCCGCCCCTTCCTGATCAGCCGCGTGGACGACCGCATCGGTTCGGACCTGGCCTACTTCGACGAGAGCAAGGTGGTGGCCGTGGTGGAGAGCAACCTGCCGGACAACGGTCGCGGCTTCAGCGCGGTGGACGAGGACTCGAAGAAGATCGCCGGGTACATCATGGACTTCTTCGCGAACGAGGTGAAGCAGGGCCGTCTGCCGAAGAACCTGCTGCCGCTGCAGTCGGGCGTGGGCAACATCGCCAACGCCGTGGTGGGCGGTCTGGCGACGAGCCAGTTCGAGCACCTGCAGGTGTGGTCTGAGGTGATGCAGGACACGGTGCTGGACCTGTTCGACGCGGGCAAGCTGGACTACGCGTCCGCCGTGTCGCTGTCGTTCTCGCCCGAGGGCTTCAAGCGCTTCTACAGCAAGCTGGACTTCTACAAGAACCGCGTGGTGATCCGTCCCGAGGCCATCGCCAACTTCAGCGAGATCGTGCGCCGTCTGGGCGTGATCGCGATGAACACCCCCGTGGAGGTGGACATGTACGCGCACGCGAACTCGAGTCTGATCGGCGGCACGAAGATGATCAACGGTCTGGGCGGCTCCGGCGACTTCCTGCGCAACGCGTACCTGTCGATCATGCACACGCCGTCGGCGCGCAAGAGCAAGACGGACCCGACGGGCATCTCGTGCATCGTGCCGATGGCGGCGCACGTGGACCACACGGAGCACGACCTGGACGTGATCGTGACGGAGCAGGGTCTGGCGGATCTGCGTGGACTGTCGCCTCGTCAGCGCGCTCAGTGCATCATCAAGAACTGCGCGCACCCCGACTACAAGGACCAGCTGATGGAGTACTACAAGATGGCTGAGAAGAAGTGCCTGGCTGCTGGCGCGGGTCACGAGCCTCAGATCCTGGCTCTGGCGCACAAGATGCACGTGAATCTGGAGGAGAACGGAACGATGAAGCTGAAGAGCTGGTAAGTGGTAACGCAATGAGTGGGTGTGTTTGTTGGTCATACGTGCTGGAGAGTGAGGTGAGTGGGTTCGACGTTGCGATCTGTCATGAGTGGATAACTGATTGGAAGAAACAGGGAACAGAATCACAGACTTCGCGTTCTCCTTCCAGTTCTCGCTCCATCGTAACCTCTGGAACTGGCTCACCCCTTCTCGAAGCCTCTCCAGTTCGCTGACCTCCTTCGGGAACGCGTGCAGCAGACGATACATGTCTTCCGCCAGTTCCTCCTTCGTCTCGAACACGAGTCCGTTCTCCCCGTCCTTCACCAGTTCCCCGATGCAGTTGAACTTCATCGCACATGCGGGCAATCCCGCTCCGAACATGTCCACCACCTTCATCGGGAGATCGAGACCACTGCTGCTTGTGTGCAGCGACACGCCGAGATCCGCCGAGCCCAGCAGGAGAGGATAGTCCGCGTACTCCAACCATCTACAGCGTCACGCGTCAATGACAGAAGGACATGGTCTTGATGATCACGTGCTTCAACGGCATCTCGGAGATACACTGCTCGTAGTACGCCTTCAACGGACCGACGCCCGTCACCATGCACACCACACGCAGTCCGTCATTCTCGTCGAATCTAGCCATTACGCTGAACGATGAGAAGGACTTGGAATCCAGAATCGCGAGCGCATCGAGGAGGATGTGGAAGTCCTCATCCGCGGTCCAGCTAGTCATGAACAGACAAACGCAGATGAACCTCGTAGAACTCACGAGCAGCGCAGGACGGTTCTCCTTCGCTTGCACCTTTCCATCTACCGGCTTCGTGAACAGCGTTTCGTCCTCATTGCACTAATGGTCACAGAAGCGAGAACGTCGCCCACAAATAGACCTAGAGAAGGGAGGATGCGTTGGAATAACGCGTGACACTCTTCCAAGGAGGTGCGGTGGAAGAAGGACGGCGCGCGGTCGTAGAGGACGGACGCCTCAATGCCCCATTCGTTGTGCAGCCACTCCTGACCAGAATCACGGGAATTCATAACATACCTTCATTGCCTTGGTCACGCACAGATTGCCGTCACTGCATCGTCCAAAACACTTCTCAATCCACTTCGCAATCACGACGACTAGGCATGACACGAACCCGTGAGACAAAACGGGGGTGGTTCATTCCGAGAGAGAGAGCCATGATGGTGTAACTGGCAATGAAATCAGCACCTCACGCATACCCGAAATTGTGCCAATCAATAATGAACCGCGCGCCCTGAAGCCGAGAAACGATCCACACAATGAAGAGCGTTGGAATGCTCGGCGGATTCTGCACGAGGTAGAAATCGGGTTTTGGGGTTTGGAACAGAAGAATGAAGAAGAGTTGAAAGATCTACATGAAACCAGCAGCACACCACTACTTGAAAGAGTACCTTGAAGGGCGCGTACAGAAGAAACAGCTTTCGAGGCAGTTTGCTGAAGGGATTGCTGTCGATCAGCACTTTGTGTATTTTCTCGCTCGATTCCACTTCTTCACAGCATCGCTTGCCGTTGTACGCAACTACATTCACCTGATTGTCATTCCGGGAGGAAACGAGTTACATCGACGCCTTCCGCGGCAAGAGATAGACAGTGATATTGCATTCGCGGACTTCTTCCGATATCACCCAGAACGACTACTGTACCCGTCACCATGGAAATGAGTGTGTGACAGTCGAAGTGGATGAGCATGCCAAACTCGAAGTGAGTGAGAGTACCACCATAGTAGTGAGTTCATTTGATAGAACCGAAGTGGATGAGCTCACACCCGATGACAGTGAACGCACACCCGATGACAGTGAACGCACACCCGATGACAGTGAACGCACACCCCATAACAGCGAATTCATACACAACAAACCACACTGAAAAGTGAAAACAGAATCACTGCAGAGTAGAGCAAAAGCCACACGAAGAACAAGTGAAGAGCAATCCCGCGTTCGGAACGAAGCTGCACTTGAGTGGTTTCGGACAGCGATGACTCTGGAAGATAGAAGACAACTGACTTTGGAGCAACTGGAGAGAGCGCTGGACATGGAGTCCACACTTGCTGCAGACAACGTAGTTGGGCTGCACCTCGCGCAACAAGCCCTCACAACACTGAGGACAGGACAGCCAGTCGTCATCACACCGCTCCATGTCCTCATTTAACGATTCGTAATAGGCCACTTCGTCCTCGATGTCCTTCTCATGCTCGTTCACTACACGCTCACCCAAATGCCCCAACCGCGTACAAAGGAGGGAGTACTGATAGTCCAGCTCGTCCTCGAGATAGTGTACAATTCCGTCGTAGTCGTCTTGCGTAAGGTCTTCGGAATGACGAAAGAAAGCAACACCAAACCCGCTTCGGACAGGAAGCTGCCCTCTTGCAGTATATCATGCAGGATTTCGCTACACAGTCAGATATGGGAAAGAGACGCACTTCGCGATGGCATGGTTCGATTGCTCACTGGACGGCTCGTTGGTTCGAAGCTCGCTCCACCGTCTCTATGCGTGACTGCAGAACGGGGAAGGAACGTCGCGTCGCTGTCGCGCGCGCTCCTTGCACGAGTCCTCCATCCGCTTCAGGAGCCGTTGATCCCCGTATTTGTCGCGGATCGTGGGCGAGCTGTGATGATTTCCGACAAGCAACCCTACTCCGTGGCGCCTCCCCGCCACGCCTTTTTGATCGGGGTGAAGCAACGCTGCTGCTGCTGCATTCCGAAAGAGCAACTACGCTTAGCGGGAGAAGAAGAGCGAGCCATTGGCGCACCGAAACCTGTGCGCCCGGCTGTTGGGGAAGGCATGGGTTTCCTCGTTTCAGAAATCCACACCTATCTCACTTCTTCAGTCGGATATGCTTAGCAGAATTTCCAGAATCGCCGTAGGAAAGTCTATGGTCGCAATGAACGTTGCTCGTTCTTTTGCTGCTGGTAGGGGCGTTGCGGGCCGTTTAGCTTTGTAGAGGCGCAGGGCAAGCTCGTTGGCATCAAGATCAACGGCACCGAGTACAAGGTTCCCGAGGGCATGACCGTTCTCGAGGCGTGCCAGGCGCAGGGCATCAACGTTCCCTTCGTTTGCCACCACCCCCGTCTGAAGCCTCTGGGTACGCGCCTTGTTCGCTTTCTCACGCGCTAGGCAAATGCAGAGTGTGCGTCGTGGAAATCAGAGGGTAGCGCCGCGTTCTGTTCCTCACCGCGTAGCGACGAGTTCCCCATCAAGACGTCCTGCAACACCAAGGTCGAGGAGGGCATGGACATCTGGACCAACAGCCCTAAGGCTCGCTCCGCTTCCAACGAAGCCTTGAAGACGCTCATGACGTCTACGCCTCTGGAGTGGGTGGTGGGCACGTTCCGTCATCTCTAGCACCAAGTTCAACACTCCCGAGATGTCCGAGATCCTCACCGAGTCCGCCGACGACAGCTACGCGCTGCACCGCGACATGAGCCGCTGCGTCGACTGCAAGCGCTGCTCGCGCGCCTGCACGGAGCTGCAGGGCATGAACGTCCTCGAGAACAACCCGCAGGAGGGCGGCTTCCCCGTGGTGCCCACCGGCTACCACCTGCTGAAGGACACGGAGTGCATCAGCTGCGGCCAGTGCAACGTGATCTGCCCCACCGGCGCCATCACGGAGCAGAGCCACATTCCCCGCGTGAAGCAGGCGATGAAGGCGGGCAAGGTCATGGTGCTCCAGGCCGCTCCCGCGACGCGCGTGGCCTTCGGCGAGAACTTCGGTCGCGAGCCGGGCGAGATCACCACCGGCAAGATGATCGCCTGCGCCAAGGCGCTGGGCTTCCAGTACGTGTTCGACACCAACTTCGGCGCGGACCTGACGATCATGGAGGAGGGCACGGAGCTGCTGGAGCGCGTGAAGAACAACGGCCCGTTCCCGATGTTCACGTCGTGCTGCCCCGGCTGGATCAACCTCGCGGAGAAGTGCTACCCCGAGCTGATCCCGAACCTGTCGTCCTGCCGCTCGCCGCACCAGATGGTGGGCTCGACGGTGAAGACGTACTGGGCGAAGAAGATGAACCTGAAGCCCGAGGACATCTACTTGGTGTCGCTGATGCCCTGCACCGCCAAGAAGGACGAGATCGAGCGCAAGCAGATGTGGCTGAACGAGAAGATCCCGACGGTGGACGCCGTGCTCACCACCAAGGAGCTGGGCGACTTCTGCAAGCAGGAGGGCATCACCAACTGGGACAACATGGCGGAGATGAAGTTCGACTCGCCCATGGGCGCGTCCTCGGGTGCGGCTGACATCTTCGGCGTGTCCGGAGGCGTGATGGAGGCGGCGCTGCGCACCGCGTACGAGATCCAGACGGGCAAGCCGCTGGAGAACCTGGTGGTGAACGACGCGCGCGGCCTGGACGGCACGAAGCGCTTCTCCGTGGACATGAACGGCAAGAAGATCAACTGCGCCGTGGTGCACAGCAAGTACGCGCGCGCGCTGCTGGACAACATCAAGGCGGGCAAGGAGGACCTGCAGTTCGTGGAGGTGATGGCGTGCCCCGGCGGCTGCATCAGCGGCGGCGGCCAGCCCCACAGCAACCGCGCGGACACCATCGAGAAGCGCATGAACGCGCTGTACAAGATCGACGCGGACAAGAAGATGCGCAAGTCGCTGGAGAACCCCGAGGTGCAGGCGCTCTACAAGGAGTTCCTCGAGAAGCCCGGCTCGCACCTGGCTCACGAGCTGCTGCACACCACCTACAAGGAGCAGTACGTGCGCTCCAGAGAGGAGAAGGTGGAGGAGCCCGCGGAGGCTGGCGGCGACGGCGCGGAGGCTGGCGACGTTGGCGAGGACGGCGTGACGATTCTGTACGGCTCGGAGACGGGCACCACCGCGAAGGCGGCGAAGGCGCTGCAGGGCAAGTTCAAGGCGGCGGGCATCAACTCCGTGGTGATCCCCATGAACAAGATCGACGTGGAGGACCTTCCCGAGAAGAAGAAGCTGGTGATGATGACCTGCACGTACGGCGCTGGCGAGTTCCCCGCCATGGCGCAGGAGTTCTGGGAGAACCTGAGCGACGACTCGCTGGACGACGACTTCCTGGAGGGCGTGGAGTTCGGCGTGTTCGGTCTCGGCAGCAAGGCGTTCAAGCAGTTCTGCGAGGCTGCGCACCAGCTGGACGAGCGTCTGGAGGAGCTGGGCGCTGAGCGCGTGGTGGACTGCGGCGAGGGCAACGAGAAGGATCCTCAGCAGTACAAGACCAACTTCGAGCCTTGGAGCAAGGAGGCGGTCGAAGCTTTCAAGTAAATCCGTAACATCGATTTTGGGTTGGTTTGTTTTGAGAAGGGGTGCTTTGGTTTTGCTTTGATTCAAGAGAGAGGGTGCTTTGCTTTGGGAAAGAGGACATTTACTTCAGGAATGAGGACATTTGACTCAAAAGCGAAAACACTCCCTCCAGAAACGAAATCACTTCAACAAACAAAACATAAATGAACACTATTCCAACTTGACTCGCTTCTCCTCCGCCTGCAACGCATCTCCGTCTCGCTTCAAATCCGACTCGAGCACGTGCATATTCTGCAGAATGTACTCCACTAAGTAGGTGTTTTGGATCATCCTGTCCGTACGCTACATCGTTACGCATCATCGCCTCCCCCACCTCCATGTGTCGTTTATTGTACGCGATCAGCGTGTCCACGATCTCGCCGATCTGCTTCACCTGGCACAGCGCGTCCTGGTCGTACACGCACAACAGCACCTTCAGCACCACCTGCGCCGGAATAAACGTGCGTCCAATCAGATTCCACTCCCGAATGTAACTAAACAACTGCGCCAGCTCCTCCGCGCCGAGGCCCTGCAGCAGCTCCTTCAGCGTCGCCTCGTACGTCTCCGGCTCCACCTTCATGATCTTCTCCACCAGCAAGCGGAAGTTGTACGGCTTGTTCAGCTGGAGCGCCAGACGCAGCGCCCGCTTGTAGTCGCCGTTCTGCAGCGCCTTCTGGAACTCCTGCTCCTGCAGGAACAGCTGCTCCTTGCGCTCCAGCTCCTCCTCCTCCTTCTCCTTCGTGCAGTCGCGCCAAATCTTGATCTGACCGTCCGCGGCCCCCGTGGCGAAGGTGTCGAACTGGTTGGACTTCTCCTGTGGCGTCGCCAGCGCCCAGATCTTGTCCTCGTGGGCGTCGATGGTGGTCACGCACTACACACGGTAAGCGGTGCGCACGAGATCAACACACTTACCTCCTTGCTGGCGACATTGTTCACCTTGATGATGCCCGCGTTGTCGCACGACACGATCTGCAGGTTGCCGCTCAGGAACGCGCACTTCAGCAACTAGCCCTCAGCACCACACTCAACACTCACACTATGGTCGAAGCCCTCGATGGTGTACAGCGTGGAGCCGTCCTTCACGTTCCACACGCGCAGCGTCTGGTCGCCGCTGCTGCTCAGCAGGATGCTGTTCAGCGTGGAGAAGCTGACATCCCACACGCCCTTCTTGTGTCCGCTCAGCGTCATGATGTTCGCCATGTCGGGCACGCTCCATAGCTTGATCAGCTTGTCCATGCTGCCCGAGGCGACGAGCTTGTCGTTGGGACTCACGCACACGGCGTTGATGCTCTTGTCGTGCGCCTTCACCGTCACCTTGGCGCCCTTCAGCACGCCGTTGGAGACGGAAGAGATGTCCCACAGCTTGAGCGTCTTGTCCTCGCTGCCCGAGACCCAGAAGTCGGGGATGGTGCAGTTCGCCTCCTTCCCCAGCAGCTCCTCCACCACCGCGTCGAACTGGCCCTTCTCGAAGGAGTGGTTGCAGTCGCTCTTCAGCGCGTCGCGATAGATCATCTGCAGCAGACTCTTCGCCAGCGCGTGCGGACGCTGCGCCAGCGAGCAGCACGACACGTCCTGCAGGTGGCCCTCGCACGTCACCAGACACATGTGCGTGGCCGTGTGCCAGAGACGCACCGTCTTGTCGCGCGAGGTGGTCAGGAGGAAGGAGCCGTCATGTGTGGATTTTACGGAGAGGATGGTGTCCTTGTGCCCATACAGCAGGTTGGAGGAGAAGGTGGGGATGCTGAACAGACGCAGCTCGTAGCTGTTGGTGGCGATGGCGAGGTGGTTGGAGTCGGTGGTGTAGCACATGTCCACCACCTCGTCGTTGTTGGCGATCACCGTGTGTGTGTAGTGCAGCTCGCCCTCCGCGGGCGCGTACACCTTGAAGTTGTTGCTGTTGGTGATGCCCACGAACTGCGTCTTCGCCTCGTTCACCAGAATGCGCTTCAGCACGAACAGCGACGCGTAGTAGTCCGCGTTGTGCTGCGTCGTGTTCGCCAGCTCCTTCTTGTAGAACACCAGCTCCGTGTCCTGCTTGGAGGACAGCACCTCGTCCAGCTGGTAGTCCACCTGGCTCTGGTGCTGCGTCGCGTAGCAGTGGTACACGTGCACCAAGCCTTTGTCGCCTCCGAGCGCCACGTGAACGTCGAACGCGTTCTCGTTCTTGGCGTTCTTCCCCTTCTTGGAGGCGCTGCCCGAGCGGAGGCCGAGCGCGTCGTAGAAGGAGGCGGGAACGAGCTGGACGTCCTCGATGGCCTCGTACACCACGCTCGTCTTCAATTGCTTGCCGGTGAGGATGTCCCACAGGATGATGGTCTTGTCCCGCGAAGAGGAGAGGAGGTGGCTGTTGCCGAGGACGCACAGACTGGTCACGCTGTTGAGATGGCCCTTCAATTCCGCCACGAGCTGGTTCTCCTTGCTCTCATATAAATTCCAGATGCGAATCACGAGGTCGTCGCAGCAGGTGATGGCGTAGAGCGGGTTCTGCGTCTTTGTGAAAGCAACTAAATGAACGACGCCGAACGAGTGGCGGAAGTTGTGGGTGCAGTACGTCTTCTCGATGTCCCACACCTTCGCCGTGTGGTCCGCGCTTCCCGTCATCAAGAGCGTGCCGGAGGGATCGAAGGCCATGCTCGCCACGGGGGCGTCGTGCGCCTTCCACGTTCTCAGCATCACCTTCGACTGGAGATCCCAGACGCGGAGCAGCTGATTTCGGCTCGCAGTGATGATTTGTTCTCCGGACGGATGGATGGCGAAGCAGACGATCTCCTCGGCACTCTCCGGCTAAATGTGAGCGAAAAGGGAAGCGCAGTACCATATTCTCCTCCACGAGCACGCCCGTCACTTCTCCCGTTTCCAAACTGAGGAACGCCACGTTTCCGTCGCGCAGACACGCGAGGGTGTCGGAATTGGGAATGAACTCCACCTGTCCACCCGTGTAGGAAGTCTCCTGCTTCTTCGCAACTTCCCAGTATTTGGAGAGAGGTTTCGCAGACTGCTTGTATTCCATTCTCTTTCGTTGGCGATTTCCCATCGCACTGGGAGTTTCACTCTTGGTTCTGTGCATCCTCAACAGTTTGTGGGAGAGAGTCTGTGTGCTGAACATACCCTAGGGAGGTGTGTGGGAGAGGAGGGAGCTTGAATGATCATCATCGCGAGGAAACGGAATTTCTGTTTTCCCTTGCATCCACAAGTCATTGTTTTCACCCTCCGTCCATTCCCCTTTTCCGTGGGGGAGAAGCCAAAGCGCCGTTTTGGCGAAGTGTTTCTCCAAAATGAACGTTGCTCGGTGTATTACGCGTCTGGATCCCTGCTATATTCGCGGGGAGGTGTTGCACGGCTTCCAGCGAGGCAGGACGCTTCTGGATTGCCCGACTGCCAATCTTCCCACGGGAGATATCCAGAACCGCATTCGTCAGTTTAAAATGGGGGTGTACTTTGGCTGGGCCAGTTTACGCGGTGATGTGTACAAAATGGTGGCGAACATCGGGAAGAACCCCAGCTTTGGCAACGACTACGTGACCGTGGAAGTGCACCTGCTCCATAAGTTCGATCATGACTTCTATGACGAGGAGCTGAAGGTCGTCATCGTGGGGAGCATTCGTACTGAAACGAAGTTTACCTCGCTGGACGACCTGAAGACCGCAATCCATAGAGATTGCGACATTGCGGAAACCCTTCTTGATGAAGCGGACTACGCCGCCTTCAAGCGCGACGCCTTTCTCATTTAGTTGCTCGGGATTTCACGGCTGTTTGTTGCACATTACTCCCTGCAAACTGAAACGATTCTGCATCACAAGAAGGGGAGTTTCACTGACCAAGTAGTTCGTTGAGCGTACTTCATTATTTCGTTATGGATTACGCTGATCTGTTCAGAAAGGACTTGAAGGAGGCTTCCGTGATCATCCGCAACATGCCGGACAGCGAGCTGGATGCTCTCCATGAAGCCATGTCTCACGCGAGCCCTTCCTTCCAGTCGCACTACGCGCGTCTCCTCGTCTTCAGAAAGGACTCGCTCCGTCTGCTTTCGCTTCTCAACGACGGAGAGCCCGAGCTGTGCCACAACTGCGTGCGCTACCTCAAGATTCAGGCGATCCGCAAGGACCTCATGTCGAAGCTCACGGATGAGGCGACTTTCATCGAGCTTTTCAACCGCTCCTGCGATCTGGGCAAGAGCATCCTGCTGGAGTGTTTGGTGTGGAACAAGAACCGTCCCAGCGGCTGCCTGGCCGATCGCCTCTCCCAGAACCCGAATCTGGTTTTGAATCAGCGACAGAGCGCGGTTCTCAAGAGTGCCCACAGCGTGGAGCGAAGCGTCGAGGACAACACTGTTTCCCAGCAGAAGTACTTCAAATTGCGCTCCAAGGAGGTGGAGAAGACGGCGCTGAAGAAGCTGTACGCCTACTTGCAGGACTTCTCGAAGTACAAGAAGGAGGACGCTGTGAACGCCTGCAACAAGCTCGTCTCGTACGTGAATCATCTCACTGCCTCCATCCCCGTTGGCGACAAGCGCGTGAACGCGCTGGACATCATCGTCGACCTGCACTCCAAGATGCACAGCGTGGAGGAGGTCGAGAGAAACTACCTCGATGCGGTGTCGAACAACGGCACGGTGACCGTGGACTGCGAGCGTTTCGAGATCAACAGACAGCTGAAGAAGGCGTCGCAGAACTACTTCTCCTCCATCGACGGAGCGTTCCAGATCATCGCCTCCACGGTGCCGATCTACGTGATGAAGCGCATCGACTTCATCCAGAACTACAAGGACCTGGACCACTACTACAACGACTTCTCGTGCATCGTCCTCCTCTCGCTCATCCAGAACGCCATGCTCCTCAACGAAACGGAGGTTTTGGACTTCCTCCTCCGCGAGCTGGCGCAGCCGCATCACCTCGCGGGCTCTCACGACCTGGTGTCCGAAGAGGATCTGAAGAACATCGAGAAGGTGCTCACGCCGGAACAGTACTCCGCCTTCCTCAGCGCGCTGGCCACCAACACCATCCCCGCGCTGCGTCGCTTCAGCAAATCGGACAACATCTACTACACCGCCCTCCCCACCGTGGTGATGTACCTGTCCCACCACCTGCCGGGCAACGACGAGCAGCTGCTCACCATCCTCGACCTGTTCTTCACCTTCGAGAAGCAGTACACGGACCACGGCGGCGACGTTCTCCGCAACTTCTACGGCCTCCAGGTCAAGGAGGTGCCCCTCGACTTCAGCTACCAGATGTGCTCCCGCGACGCGCTGAGCGACTACAAGACGGTCCGCAAGTTCGAGTCGATTCTCTGTCTCAAGGGAAACACCTTCCTCAACACGCGCGAAGCCAGTGACCGGTTGGCGGCGCTGACGAGCCTGGTCGCCATCGCGGGTCGCTCCCACGATGTCCGCGCGCTGCACCGCTGTCTGATGGTGTACACGCGCACGGAGACCAAGTTCTCCGACATCCGCATGGACCTCTCCTCCTGCTTCAGCTACCTCTCGCCCGACTCGCTGGGTCTCTCTCCCGCCTCCGCGCTCATGAGCGGCACGCCGGAGGAGGCGGCGAAGGCGCGCATGGCGGTGGTGAAGACGCTGTGCGAGTGGGGTCTGGGCAAGAAGGGCGACACGATGGTGGAGCCGCTGATGTACGTGGTGTGCGCGCTGTACACGCACGCGACGATGTACCCCGCGTACGAGGAGACGTACTGCGCGATGATGAAGCCGGTGCTGGAGGTGCTGGTGAACAGCAACATGGAGTGGACGCTGAGCTCGTTCCGCATCTCCTTCGACTACCTCGCGGAGCGTGTGGCGGCGACGATCAAGGAGAAGTGCCTGGAGCTGCGCGAGAAGTGTCTGGCGAAGAGCAAGACCATCCAGCAGTACGTGGCGCTCGAGCGCTACTGCAAGGGCGCGCTCCCCTTCGTGAACCAGCGCCTGTCTCTGTCGTCAATGTCGCTGGTGCTGCCCATGCTCTCCTTCCCCAACGCGTCCTACGCGCTGCCCGCCCTCGCCAAGTCGCCGCTGGTGATGCTGCTGAAGATGGTGAACGACGAGACGGCGAGCACGTCGCTCATCTGCTTCATCCTGTCGAAGCTGCTGACGCTGAACTGCAACAAGAACACCTACTCCACCACCACCAAGGTGACCTGTTCCGAGCGTGTGGATAACCACGAGGTGGTGCGCACCACCACCACCACCACGCCGTCGCCCGACACGGCGGTGCTGACGGACCTGATGAACGACAACTCGTTCACCATCAAGGGACAGTTCGAGGGCGTTTCGCCGTTCAACACGCTGCAGCTGATCTCGCCCGAGCTGCGCGCGTTCATGTCGTCCTCCGCGCTGCACCTGTCCGCCTTCACGAAGGTGAGCTACTGCGTCAACCTCGAGAGCGAGAAGAAGGAGAAGGAGGACACGTTCACGCACCTGCTGAAGGACCGCAACGCGATGCTGTCGTACCTGCGCGCGCACGGCGGCGACTCCATCGACAAGGAGATCAACACGGCGCTGGACGAGAAGATGAAGGACTACGCGCAGAAGCTGATGACGGTGACGCACGTGGACATGAGCTCTAACGGCTTGAAGTGTCTCCTGGGCACCATGAACACGCTGTCGCTCTCCTTCTCGGTCGGCTCGTGCAAGGTGTCGCTGGAGAAGATCCTGCCTCTCCTCTCCGACGAGGCGCTGCTGAAGCTGTACAAGCTGGCGTCGCTCTACGTCTTCATCCTCTTCCAGAGCGCGGTGCTAGCCGTGTCGATCAACAAGTCGGACAAGCCCATTCTGGACTCCAACGTCATCAACTCACTGGCGAGCATCCAGCCCACCTTCCTGAAGACGCTGCAGACGTTGATGATGATCAACAACACCTGCTCGTACCGCGGCATGAAGCTGGAGGAGCACACGTTCGCCGTGAAGGTGCTGGCGCCGTTCCTCGTGTCCTGGTTGCAGGCGGTGAAGGAGAAGAAGGTGCAGAGCGTCTCCGAGATGAAGAGCGAGGACGAGTTCGCCATGGAGGGCGCCGCGGAGGAGAGCGTGACGCTGGACTTCGCCGACAACGAGGTGGTGGGTCGCTTCGTCGAGATTCTCTACTACTCGCGCTGCGTGAAGGAGTACTTCGGCAAGGCGCTGAAGGGCGCGGCACGCGTGGTGTCCAGCATGAACATCAAGACGGCGCTGATCATCTGCCGTCGTCTGCTGCTCATCTCCTCCTTCGTGCCCATCGCCGAGTCCATCTTCAACAACCTGCTGCGCTCCGCCTCCGCCTCCTCCTCCATCACCGAGGAGATCATGTCGATGGTGGACGACAGCAGCTCGGGCATCACCGTGGCGCTGATCGGCCTGCTCTTCCGCCTGGCGGCGAACCCGCTGCTGAAGAACCAGCACGAGAAGATGCTGCAGCTGATCATCAAGGTCACCAACTACATCATCGAGCACGACTTCAAGTCGGAGGACGTGTACATCATCCTGCTGCGCTGGGCCATCACCAAGATTTTGAGTCCCTCAGATGTGAGTCTGGACTTCCTGCAGCACCTGCTCTCGCGACTGATGCAGATGAACGTCACGGAGGACGCGGGCAAGGCGGTGTTCTCCATCGTGCTCTACAGCGCGCTGCTGGGCAGTGAGTGCACCACCACGCTGAAGAACTGCATAGCCCGCGCCACGGCGTCGACGAACCGCTTCGTGGACGAGATAGAGGAGATGGTGAAGGCGGCGAAGAAGGAGGACGTGGAGCAGCTAAAGAAGATCGCCGTGGGCCTGGTTCCTTCCTTCGACACCACCACCGACGAGACCATGTTCCGTCGCCAGTGCACCGTGCTGTCCACCGTGCGCTACGCCGGCCCCTGCGACGACCTGGTCGCTCGCTGCGAGAGCGTTGTCCACGAGATCTGGCGCCCGTACGAGGGTCGCACGTCGACGGTGACGCAGGCGGCTGTGTTCCTGTACACGCAGAAGGGCGCGGAGGGCATGAAACAGTTCGCGGAGGGCATGCGCATCTACAGGGAGATGCAGATGATGAAGCTGAAGACGAAGGAGATCTCGACGCTGCCCGAGTTCGCGAAGTTCGGCGTGGACGAGGAGGCTGCGGAGCTGATCGACAGCGACGACCTGGACACGAATCTTGGCGAGCAGTTCATGTACGACTCGGACCTGAGCGACAAGCTGCACGTGGAGTTCTTGATGAACCTGGTCGACCCCGACGACTCGCTGCTGCCCTTCAAGGTGTTCTACCAGGCGCTGGCGAAGGCGGTGGACATGACGGCGGACTTCTCCGAGCTGAGCAAGGTGAAGGTCGATGCGAAGGTGCTGGTGGAGGAGTTGGAGAAATCGATGGAGCTGTGGATGGTTGCGCAGTTCTCGTCGTTCAAATACTTACTCTGCGACTTCAACGATGACTTCATGCGCGAGCTGTGTGCCATGGCAAAGGAGCATCCCACGGACACGCTGTGCTGGATGATCGTGTTCTGCAGCAGTCGGAACGAGGAGCTCTGCAGAGAGGGAGTCGATGCCTGCACCATCTACATCCGGGAGAACCGCAAGAGAGATCTGTATTTCCTCTTTGCTTAATGTTGCGTGTTTGTGCACACACCCTTTCAACGAATCCGCGTCATTCGCCACGCGGAAACTTCCCGGAAAATTCTGGAGGAAGCAATCGTCTTTCAACCCAATCCCACAATATGGAAGACTATTCGTCTGCTTTTCAAGCAATCGGACTCGACGCCAAGACGGTCGAGAATCTGCTCAAGTCAAAGAAGAAGGCCGGTAGGCGACTTCGCTGAGGGGGAGGACTTACTCGCAGCTGAACTGATGGAAGTGATCAAGGAGGCGGGAGTCACCAACGGCTGTGACCGCGCCATCGGCAACCTTCTGTAGGTCGTTTTTCTCGGAGGTGAAGGCGTGTAGGTACAACGTGTCGACAATGGTTCCCGGGTCCGCTCGTCAGTACAGACCGGCCGTGCTGAAGCTGGTGATGGAGGGCAAGATCAAATCCAACCTCCAAATCAACGAGGCGGTGAACTACCTGAAGAAGCTGCCCGCCAACGCGGTGGTATGCCCTCTCAACTCAAGTGAAACATAGCTCGACAACGCTGCGCTGGAAACGGCGTGTGGTGCGGGTATCGAGGTGAGCGACGCTGAAATCAAGGAGGCGGTGGACGCTCTGATCGAAAAGAACAAAGAGGCGCTCGTGGCGCAGCGCTACTGCTTCCCCATCTCCCAGCTGATGTACGCGATGAAGGAGGGACGCATGAAGTGGGCGGACGGCAAGAAGATGCGCGAGATCTTCGACGCGGCGATCCTGGCTCTCCTGGGACCCAAGACCGATGCGGACGCGGAAGCGATGGAGGCGGGAAAGAAGAAGAACAAGAAGGACGCGAAGAAGAAGGTGGAGACGGTGGAGCCGGAGGTGGAGAAGGAGAAGGAGGGCTTCGAGGGTCGTGACCTGGAGACGAGCAAGAACAGCGCGGAGCTGATCGCGCAGCACCTGAAGGCGACGGGCGGCAAGATCCGCTGCCGCTTCCCGCCCGAGCCGAACGGCTACCTGCACATCGGTCACGCGAAGAGCATGTA
>ENA-UEQW01001662-UEQW01001662.1-human-gut-metagenome-genome-assembly--contig:-NODE-1662-length-17990-cov-3.834478_pt1 | contig 17990 bp, 22 predicted proteins | sample MGYA00242947_ERZ507947 | MGnify/ENA primary metagenome ERZ507947 (study PRJEB26167, sample SAMN06115421) | human gut metagenome | host: Homo sapiens | place: China:Guizhou | collected 2015-03-17... | reverse complement strand
AAAATCAACATGAATTCGTGTACCGGATTCCCTAAAGAAGTTGGAATTGCGCAATTCCATTCCTTCCGCTTTTTCAAATACAGAAACACCATCCTGGAAGATGCAACAGGGTGCACAAGGCGGACACATTCAAGTAGTCGAGGGTGAATTCGAAAACGCGGCAAAACAGCAGTTTCTTGCGTATCTCAACGCGTAGAAGATGGTGTGCCAATCTAACGAAATAGTCTCCATGAGAATGGCGGGGACAACATGAGCGTGGAGAGTTCAGAGTCCAATACGGCGAGCGTACGTTGTTCGGTGTTGTCTTCATTTCTGTAGGAAGTGGACATGCAGATTGACGAGGAACGAGCGAGAACCGGATTGACGATAACCATTGACTTTGAGCAGCTCATGAGAGAGAATGAGGTGCTGGCAAATAGTATTCAGCTTCAGTATCACAAAGTGTATCCCTACATCGAAAAGGCGGCTCAGGAGTACGTAAAGGAGCGAATTGGCGCTGTATGGATGGAGCGTGAGTCTGAGAGAATAGGAGAGCACGGCGAGTTTCACGCCCAAGGTGTTCGTGTCCTTCACAAATCTCCCCAAAGTGTTTGCTCTTCGTCAGGTGCGAAGCGACAGCATCGGGCGATTGATCAGCATTTCGGGCACGGTGACTCGCACGACGGATGTGAAGCCGGAGCTGACGTACGGCTGCTTCGTCTGCGACTCCTGCGGCACGGTGATCCAGTCGGTGGATCAGCAATTCCAATTCACCAAGCCCACCATGTGTCCCAACCGCGAGTGCACGAACCGCTCCAAGTTCACGCTGGACCTGGGCGGCAGCGTCTTCACGGACTGGCAGCGCGTGAAGCTCCAGGAGAACACGAACGAGATTCCCGCGGGAAGCATGCCGCGTTCGCTGGACCTGATTCTGCGCGAGTCGCTGGTGGAGAGCGTGAAGCCGGGCGACAAGGTGGTGGCTGTGGGCAGTCTGATCGTGATTCCGGACGTGTCGCAGATGTGGGTTGTGTGAGAGTGTGATGAGCGTAGGTCGCGCCAGGGTCAGATCACGACGTTGCACCGAAAAGATGGGGATCAGGGGGTGACGGGATTGAGCGGTTTGGGCATGCGTTGTCTGACGTGGCGTGTGTGGCGTGTGCGTGAGGTGTAGTTATCGCATCGCGTTCCTGTGTTCGTCGGTGACGTCGGTGTACGAGAGCGAGGAGGAGGAGGTGAGCAACGAGGCGGACTACGTGAACAGCGTGAGTGACGAGGTGAAGCAGCGCGTGTTCGAGATGCGAAAGGACAGCGCGATTTATCGCAAGCTGGCGAATTCGATCGCGCCGTCTGTGTATGGGCATGTAGGTGGTGTGAATTGAGTGGTGTGAGTTGTGAGTTGTGATTACTTGAGTGATGTGAGGTGTGATGAGTGATGTGAGTTGTGAATTGAGTGATGTGAGTGTGGGTTAAGTGTTGTGATTACGTGAATGGTGTGAGTGGTCAGTTTAATATGAGTTTTGAGTTGAATGAGTTGAACTGCTACACAAATGAAACAACGAACACAACTCACGCTCCCAGATCGACATCAAGTGCGGCATTCTCCTCCAACTCATCGGCGGCGTCCACAAATACACTCCCGACGGCGGCTCCATTCGCGGCGACATCAATATCTGCATCGTCGGCGACCCCTCCACCGCCAAATCCCAGTTCCTCAAGTACGTCAATGCCATCACCCCACGCTCCGTGTATACCTCCGGACGCTCCTCCTCCGCCGCCGGTCTGACCGTGGGCGTGACGCGCGACCCCGAGACGCGCGAACTCTGTCTGGAGGCGGGTGCGTTGATGCTGAGCGATAACGGCATCTGTTGTATCGACGAGTTCGACAAGATGGACTACTCGGACCAAGTCGCCATTCACGAGGCCATGGAACAGCAGACGCTGTCCATCACCAAGGCCGGCATCACTGCCACACTGAACGCGCGCACGTCCATCCTGGCGGCCGCCAACCCGATCGGTGGGCGATACGACCGGTCAAAGACGCTGAAGCAGAACATCAGCATCACAGCGCCGCTGATGAGTCGTTTTGACCTGTTCTTCGTGGTGCTGGACGACTGCGACGGCGACACGGACCGCATGATCGCCGATCACATCATCAACCGTCGGCGTGGGCGCGAGGAGTGAGTGTTCGCGAGCAGCGTCACGCGTAGAGAGGAGACGGGTCCTCTGTACTCGACGCAGCAGGTGCAGGAGTACATCGAGTTCGCCAGACACTTCACGCCGCGTGGGCCGTTGGGGAAGACGGTCATGGGTAGAGTTCACCGAGGAGGCGGAGGAGCTGCTGGTGTCGTGCTACCGCAAGCTGCGTGAGAACGATTCTGTGGGATCCCGCAGCCAGACGGCGTATCGCATCACGGTGCGTCAGCTGGAGTCGTTGATCCGACTGAGCGAGGCGCTGGCCAAGCTGTTCTTCGACCAGTACGTGCTCCCGAAGTACGTGATCGAGGCGAATCGCCTGCTGCAGAAGTCGATCATTCATGTCGAATCGGCGGATGTCAATTTGGACGACGTGGACGAGTGGGCGGTGGAGGAGGCCATGGACGAGGAGAAGGAGCCGGAAGCGGAAGCGGCGGTGGCGGAGGCGACAGCGAAGAACGTGATTCACGTGACGTTTGAGGAGTACAAGCAGATGACGTCGGCGATCGTTCTTCTCCTGCGTAAGGCGAAGGACGATGCGGCGTGCAACTCTCCGGATGAGGTGTTCAAGGGATTGCCGCTGGCGAGAGTGATGAACGAGCTGCTCGTTGCGATGCACATCGAGGATCCGGAGGAGCTGCTGTACAAGAAGAAGATTGTGCGAATGGTGATTCACCGCCTGATTAAGAAGGATCACGTCCTGGTCGTGAACTGTGATATTGGATATATGGAGGAAGACAACTGGATTATCGACGTTCATCCGAACTTCGTTCTTCCTTAATCTTTTGAGATGGATTCTGTTTGTTGAAATAACCGCGGTAACCGTCTTTGAGTTGGAAATCATAGAATAAGGAAGGAATGAGTGCCAGCATTGTACGTTTCTTCTTGCGGCGGTGCGTGTAACGTGTAGATCAAGGACTTGGTCAATCCTAAGCCGTTCCTGAGTATGATGACAGGAAAGCTCATTTGCGTGAAACTGAAATGGGGTTTGGAGTACCAGGGTGAGTTTTGCGAGAGGAGCGTTGACCGTAGGTTATCTGGTTTCTTACGACGCGTACATGAATCTGCAGGTCGTTGTCGTTTCCTGCGTTTCACCTGTAGTTGGCCAGTTGTGAAGAGTATGTGGATGGAAAGAGTACTGCACTTCTGGGCGATGTGCTGATTCGGTTCGTTTGCGCGGCGTCTTCTTATGGGTAGATGCAACAATGTGCTATATATTCGTGCTGTTCCTGAAGAAGCGGAGAACAAGGCTATGGAGGCAGAATAAGGATTCCGTATGTTTGTGCTGTTTGTTGTTGTGCAAGCAATCGTCTCTCTTGTGTTGAGCGTCATTCCATTCAAAAATGGCAAGAAGTCGTTCTCGTTCTAGGTTCGGTCAGTGCACTGAACGCTCATAGAATAGATCCCAGCGGCGCTCTGTAAGCCGTGATTCACGGTCATCACGCGACTCGTCGCGAAGCGCTTCCCGACACTCTCGCTCTCCTCAACGAGATCGTATTCTGTGATCCGTATAGGAGTGAGGCATAGATCGTTCCCCTGAGCGGAAAGAGGAGAGACGCCCCAGCCGCGAGGAGAGAAAGCATGTATTGTGTTGCAAAAGGGAAGAATGATGCATAGGAGGAACGGAGAAGTGTTGAGAGGAAGCCAGAACCGAAAAGAAGTAGTGCATCGTGTTGGCGTTAATGCATAGCATACAACGACGACCGGTCTTACGAGAGAAACAACCGATATCGAGAATACCGCAGACCCAGTCAACGAGACACATTTGACTGGAATCACAAGGGGTTTGATGAGATGGAGAGTGCGGATAAGAACAGTGAACGCGATGACTACCAGCGGAAGATCCGCGAAGAGGTGATGCGTCGCATTCAACAGAAACGAAAGGAATAGCGTGTTTGTCCAACAAAGCATCCGATACAGTATAGTACAGTTAGTTGATCAAACGATTCATCGCCTCGTAAATGGTCCTACTCGTCACGCTCTCTCCCCAGTCCTACCAAGTAATGGTCGAATTCACCGCACGCTTGGTGATGCGAATGAACCCGCCCGTGTAGATGTCCTTGAACGCATTCACGAAGCGATTGCCACTGGAGTTGTATTTGCTCGAGTTGAGAATGGTGCGCACCGTGCTGCGGACCGTGAGATAGTTCGGGTCCCCATCTATGAGTGATGCGCCACGATCACCCCAACTGTTGATCTGCATCTGCGTCTTGATCATATCGAAGGGGTGTGTCAAAAAGGTTGCAGAAATGCCAGCGATGATGCCCGTGGTCAGATTGAGAAGGGTGATTGGCGTCTTCTCATGAGAATCGTGAATGCTCATGATGTGGGGCTTGATCGTGTGGTAAATGCAGATGTACAAGCCGGAGTTGGGAGCGTCACGAAGAATGGTGGGAATCAACCCAGAAAAGAGGCCCCATTTGTTCTGCTTCATCACGTTCTTGCAGGTGTGATAGATGGTGTCGTTCGCCACCTTGTCGTACTCCATTCTACTCATGATCGATACGGATAGCGCAGTACCGTGTCTTCACGAGCGTAACTGGCAGCATAATCGAGGAGCATATGGACCGCGCACAGAATCCCGCTCCCAGCGAATAGAGCGACTTGTGGTTGATGTTGCTAATCGTCATTGACTGCAGTGAGCCCTACGGCCTTCCGTTCGTTTCGTCCTTTAGGAACAGATGCAGCAAGTAGTAGTACAATCCCACTCCAAAAGTAACGCGAATCAAACTGGCGGACTACGGATGAAACCAGGCCTCAAATTGCAACCAATCCGTCCCAAAAACCGAGAATGCCTCTCTCCTTGTAGATGACCTTGGCCGACTTTTGCCATCGGATGTTCTGGAGCGACTGTGCAGCGTTCCCGTTTGCCACCGTCGCTTCGTGGAAGAAACCCTGTTGTCTTGTCTTGATCACGTCCATGGGTTGAAGAATGATGGCTAACTAATCACGGAGAACACGCATGTAATACCCGAAACAACACCCGACGTCGATCCCGAAAAGAACTTGTACACTCCGTAGATCACTAGTCTCTCATTGCAAACCGGTGGCAAAAACCCGGGTGTTCCTTTTCATCGAGCACTTTCTTCTTCATCTTCCTTCCTTGAGGAGAAAAGTGTAAGAACGTGAGTTTCCCTGTTTCCACGGTTTTGAATGCGTGTCTCTCCGCTCTGAGGAGGATCACTGAGTCTTCCCTGTTCCAATTTGCAATCCATCGAATTGTGTTGCTCAATCGATCAGTCATCATCACACTGCAACCCCAGCACACTCTTTACAATGCACCTCTCTCACCCACAAACACATTCTTAGTCTGTATCAGCTCCACTCTCAAGAGAACAAGCAATAGACGCCCCCCACTAAACCACTCCAGCTATTTGAAAAGCACCCCACACCCGTTCCTCTTCATTCACTCCCAAATATCCTCCCACGAAACGAAAGAATGAACGCTGCTCCCGAAGAATACGTTCCTCAACGCCCCAAATACCAAAACCCTCTGGTTGACAGGCACGATGTTGCAGAAGGGGTTGATGGGTAGATATGCTTCCAAGGAAATGAGCTACGTGTGGTCTCCCGATATGAAGTTTTCCACCTGGAGAAAGCTCTGGATTGCTCTGGCTACCGCTGAGAAGGAGCTCGGCTTGAACATTACGGACGAGCAAATTGCTGAGATGAAGGCCCATATTTACGACATCAACTACGAGTTCGCCGAGGCGAAGGAGAAGGAGCTCCGTCACGATGTCATGTCCCACGTCCACGCTTACGGCGAGCTCTGCCCCAAGGCCATGCCCATTATTCATTTGGGCGCGACTTCCTGCTATGTGGGCGACAACACGGATTTGATTCAGATTCGCGAGGCCTCTCACCTCATCCTGGACAAGCTGGTCCGCGTGATCAACGCGCTCCGCAACTTCTCCAACCAGTACCGCGATCTCCCCACCCTCGGCTTTACCCACTACCAGCCCGCTCAGCTGGTGACCGTCGGCAAGAGAGCGACGCTGTGGAACCAGGACCTCGTGATGGACCTGGAGAACCTGGAGTACCAGATCGAGCACATTCCCTTCCGCGGCGTGAAGGGCACGACCGGAACGCAGGCGTCCTTCATGGAGCTGTTCAACGGCGACCACGACAAGGTGATCGCGCTGGACAAGCGCGTGTGCGAATTGATGGGCTTCAAGCGCTCCATCGCGGTCAGCGGCCAGACCTACACGCGCAAGGCGGACTACTACATCCTGACGGTGCTGTCGGGCATCGCGGCGTCGCTGTACAAGATGGCGGGCGACATCCGTCTGCTGGCGAACCTGAAGGAGATGGAGGAGCCTTTCGGCAAGAACCAGATCGGCTCCTCCGCCATGGCGTACAAGCGCAATCCCATGCGTTGTGAGCGCATCTGCTCGCTGGCGCGTTACGTGATGGGTCTGTCGCAGGACATGGCGCAGACGCACGCGTGTCAGTGGTTCGAGCGCACGCTCGACGACAGCGCCATTCGCCGCATTGTGCTGCCGGAGGCGTTCCTGGCGACCGACATCATCCTGACGGTGGCGCTGGACGTGACGAGCGGCCTGATCGTGTGGCCGAAGGTGATCGGCGCGCACGTGAAGGAGCAGTTGCCGTTCATGGCGACGGAGAACATCCTGATGGAGTGCGTGAAGGCTGGCGGCGATCGCCAGGAGCTGCACGAGGCGATCCGCGTGCACTCGATGGAGGCGGCGCGCGTGTTCAAGCAGGAGGGCAAGCCGTTCGATCTGCTGGAGGTGGGCGTGAGGTGAGGTGGTGATGGATAGAGAATTCGCAAGGACCCGCTGTTTGCCGCGGTGCACGACCGTCTGGACAGCATCGTGGACCCGATCGCGTTCATTGGACGCGCTCCCGAGCAGGTGGATGCTTTCAACAGAGATATTGTGGATCCTTATCTTCAGAAGTATCACCACTGCTTGGAGGAGAAGGTGGAGGATTGTGTGAATGTGTCGTGTGTTTGTTTGAGAGTTGTTGATCACTCTTCATCACTGAGAACTCAAACCATCGAGAGACTACGAACAAACACGACAATACGAATTCCCGATCTGCATGGGCATCAACTTGGAACCCTCCAGCGACGCGACGCGCACCGTCCCCGAGTCGTCCTGCAACGCCTCGTTCTCCTCCTCCTCGTTGCCCTGCTCCTCCGTCGCCACCTGCACGTGACTGGCGTACGCTAACGAACGGTCCGAAGGCGACCACAAATACTACCCCTCACGCCCGCGCGCATCACTCACCATTACCGCAGTCAGTATGATGAAATAGAAACACGACCAGATTCCGTCGGTGAAGCTATTGGGTCACTTTGTGCCAAAACCCCCACAACCACTGGTACTTCCAGAACCGCTCGATCACCTTCTCCAGCAGCACGTAGGAGAAGAGCACGTTGTAGAGCACGGCGAAGAAGGCGGACGACCACACGACATTACGCAATTGGCGGAACACCTCGAGCTTGGACGTCTGTCTCTTCTCCTCGAGTTCCTGCACGGTGTCCATCAGCGACTGAAGGATCCAGAAGTAGAAGAGCGAGTCGACGCTAATCGTGATGCCAAGAGGATGTCCCCACATTGACGACGGAATGATGTGGAAGAAGGAGATGGACACGGGCGAGATGAGAGAAGACGAGAGGGAGTCCCACAGCGTCACTACGAAGAAGATGACGCCCATCGCAATGACGCGCCACAGGTACGAACCCAGCTGGTTCTTCGACACGCCGAGACTACAAGTGAGGTGACGAGGGAGGGAAGACCCAAGACACACGATGATCATTAGCACGCGAGCTAGCGTCTTGGACAGCGTGTTTATGAGAATGGAAAGGAAGTTGACGACAGGAAGGAGGTATCCGGTCCGGTTCAGCACGTTGAGGTTCACGAGCGAGAAGAAGGCGTTCACAATAAATGACAATAATACTACCTATTTCTGACAGCCTGGAAAAGTGCGTACAAAAATGAGGTAGTGGATGCTCATCAGCTCCTCGTTGTACTTCACGCACTGCATTAACCACAACACGAAGTGAATTGAGTATAACACCATGAGAAGTGCATCGAACGGAATGCTGCCGTAGAGCGGAGCCGGGACGTGGCCGTACGGATTGACCACGACGGACTCGCCGCGAATCTCAAGATTCTTCGTCGTCGGGTCGCAGAGGCCGAGGATGAAGTAATACTTGCCCTCCTTCGGGATGTCGAAATGGACGAAGACGTCGGTGTTCGCGTCACTAGGGGAAAGAGAGGGAGAGCAACATACCTAAACTTCGCCTCCACCTTGGGGAATGCGAATTGCAGCGTTTCGGGGATGATAAGCTTTCCCTCCATGGTGCACTTCTGCGCCTACGAAGTGATGAACGGGATGGAAGGAAACGTCAATGGCTCGCGAGTCGCAGCACACCATTCGCTTCCCGTCCTCTTCGTATCCGATGGCTTGGAAATACTCTTCTGAAGCGATAATCGCCTACGCGTGAATGAAATGGAAGGGTTTGACCTCAATATCGCCGTAACCGAACTTCTTGTCAATGTGATGTGTTATGTTGAACGCAATCTCGATGTACGACTCTCCGTTGCCGGGAGGACTACACGTGACACGCAATACGCAAACAACAAACCCAGATCGCGGAGCCGATTTCTTATCAAACATATAAAACCCCTGGTACATGAGGGCGGCATTGTCAACGACGATAGCGTCATACTGCGTCCTCAAGGACAAGGCGAGGAATGGCAGGAGGCAAAAACACTAGGAGTGTGAGGCGAAGGGAGAGGAGGTTACACACAGAAAGGCGAATCTCATGACAAGAATAGGGATTCGGGAAAGGGGCTGTCCTTGATTTGGGAGATGGAGGTGGAGTGAAGGATTGGGGGTGCCCCTTCTTGATGAGGAGTATTCGCTGGGGAATTGTGCGACACTCAGGAGATGAGGGTTGGTTGTGCGGTGGATCAAGCACGATACTTTCAATTGCAAGGATATGTGACAAAAAGAAACACACCACACATTACATAACCTTAAGACTTCCCGTCTGCAAAGAAACCTGCTTTCCGTCCATCATAAACGAGCCCGAGATCCTCAGCTTGAGTCCCTTCTCTTCCGTAAGGAGACACTACACTTACACACAGCATCTGAATCCTACCAACAATTCCTGGGAAACAGGCGCATCAGAAGAGATCGTCGTCGCGGAAAGCGGATAGGCGTTCATCGTGATGTACTTTGGCGTAGAGAACTACACATCACCCATGCCCTCAAGAGCGACGGTAATGCTGAGATCCGTGATCTGTCCGGAAACGGCGTAAAAACGGCAAAGCACGTTGAAAAGACGGGGGTCGTCAAATCTTCACATCATTCGTCGCGCCATTCCTCACTTCTTCAACACCATCATAATGCGGATCGATTCGTTGCTAAACAACTCCGTCTCCGCCTCCTTCGTATCTCTAGCTGTTTACTTATTGCCTTCTCTCTCACGTCGGCAGTAACTCCAAGTCCGCGGGAATCGTTGCAGCATCACTCTTCGTCGGCTCCGCCTTCTTCACCTCCTTGGTTCGGCTGCTCCGACTCGTCTTTTGAGCACCCTTACGCGTTCGCTTAATGCTCACTTCTTGTTCGTCATCGTCGGCGAAAATGTCCTCCTTTTCTTCCTTTCCATAAACCGCGACTATTTCTGCCCACCTTCTTGATCACCGCACCACGCTCCGTGTTGCACACCACACACGTCTTGGCAGAAGCCGGATTACTGAACGCGCACGCGGGGCAGACCCAGTGTTCCTGCGGGGAGTTGACGGTAACCTTCACTGCAGGCAGCGGCGTGGAGGTGGAGGCGGAGTGTGTGAGGAACTGCTCGGCTTCGCGCTGGCGACGTGCGGCGAGGTGGTCTGGGTTGAACTGAGCAGGACTAGGGGTGAGAGAGGGAAATGAAGGAGACAGCTTGCGCTCGAAGACGGCGGCGTTCTGGGAGAGGTGAGTAAGTACTCAGTGAATGAGAGGTGAGTGAGTGAGAGGTGAGTGAGTGAGATGTGAATGAGAGGAAATGAAACACGAACGAGAAAGCCACGATTACTTACCCTCGCGCGGTACCACAAATACGTCACGACACAATTCGCCACCAGCAGAATCGCAATCACCACACCATACCCACTCTCCTTCTTCTCACACATCTCGCCTTCATACCCAGCATCACACACACAATAACCGCCCGACACACACTCACCGTGGCTACTGCACGAATCCTCGCGTGTGCATGGCATATCACATGAGTCACCACCATAGCCGTACACGCAGTCACACTTGCCTTCTCTATCCATCATCGCCTCTATCCTCACTCCACGCGTTGCACACGCCGTGCTTGTGGCAGGTCTCTTGCCAATCGCAATGCACATCACACGTGTCACCGTAATAATCGGCATCACACTTGCACACGCCATTCTCCAACTCACCATGTTGACACGATGTCTGCTTCACAGCACCTATCCATCATGGACACGATCAATCACCACAAGTCTCGGGAATGAAATCTCCCTGGTTGCACTCACACTGGAACGTATCCGTGTTGCACTTCCCGTTCCCGTTGCACTCCAGCACGCCATCCGCATGCTCAATCAACCCGGGACAGGACTGGTCACATCCCCCTCCGTACCAACCCATTCGGCACTCACATTTGTCATTCTCACACACGCCGTGCTCGTCGCACATGATCAGGCTGCCAGCGTCCATATATGTGTTCGGACACGCTGCAGTACAGTTTGCTCCAGTGAAGAGATCATGGGAACATTTACACACCGCCTCCGGGTTGGGGCCCTTTGAGACTTCACACTTTCCATTTCCGTTACACACATCCACGACACCCGATTCGTCCTCTATAAGTCCCGGGCATTGCAAATCACACGCTTCTCCCACATAACTAGAAAATGACAGGAACGATGCCAAAACCCAACCCCTCGTCACAGACACATGCACCATTCTCTACTGTTCCATGTGCACATTGCACACTCTGAGAATCCTCTAATTGACGAAAGTGAACGCTCGCAGAGCAAACCACTACGATCACACGCAACTTTCATCCACTCACCAAGTACAAGCAGTTGGATCAGAAAAACAGTCTTCATAGTTGCTCCCTTGAAGAAAAACTGCCCTCAACGAACTGTTTGTTGCTCTCCCTCTTTCCCTTAGACACTCTCACTGCAAATGGATCCACAAGCCGCATGCATCCAAGCTGATATCGGACGTAATCGTGCTTTCCTTTCGTGACGAGCAGGAACGGAGGAGCTACAGCAGGCTCGGACGGAATCGATTCAGACCATTGCAAATGTGCAGCAAGCGAGAAAAGATCAGGAGAAACTATTGAAATCCTTCAACACGCCGTCGTATCGCCTGCTCGTTTGGATTCTTGCGTCTCTCTAATGGAATAGGAGTACGGTGCACAGACGATGCTCTGGTACGAAGACGTGGTGAGCAAAGTGCAACACTTGGTGGCAACCGATACCATCGTGGACGGAATCTCCTACGTAGTGCTTCTATCACTCCGTTATGCGTAGGTGGTTTCATTCTTCCGCTCCTCGACAAAGCCGAGTAGCATTCACAGCAACACTTCATTTCTAGGAAGGGCATCCAATATGGACGCGATTCAGCAACAACTGGACTTTGTCATGGTGATTCCTTCCGTTCGCGTTCATAACGTAGAAACAAATGGCGGCGGTGCAAGAAGAGAACCAGCGAAAGAACGAGGAGCTCAAACAACTGAAAAGCCAAATCGCCTCCGTTTCAGGCCCCTCTTCTCCCTCCCACCGTCCCGTTCCTCCTCCATTCCCTCCTCAGCTCGCAAGATACACGCAGGCGGCTGAGCAGGATGTCCCCCAATCCACCCAGACTATCGCATCCCCGGTGGTTCAGCCCCTTAAAGTGCCGTCTTCTCCCGTTTCCCCGTTAGAACAGCAGGAAAAGCCGGCTCTGCCCCCGCCATTACCGTCGAAGCCGATATCTCCAAGCAAGCAGAAGAGAATGGATGGACACGCAACGATAGCTGCGCAAGGTCCCGCGGTTTGTGCTTCTTTGCTGTGACTAAGGAATAGAAATGAGGACGGAACCCCGGTTCGAGAACAAACAACATCATCCGTCCGCGAACCGAGTGTGAACGACGAGATTCGGCAACGCATGAGAGAGAGAATCCAAATGATGGAAGACAGCGAACCGGAGGATGACGTGAAGTGGAGAGAGAGTGACATTTTCTAAGTGTAGTGGTGTTTGGTTGAAAGAAATGAACGTCGCGTCGCAATAACAAACACGTATAACAGTAATCACCCGCCTTGTGATTCTTCCACCAATACATGCCCATGATAATCGCAGCAGACTTCTCCTGCTCATAGTCCGCCAAAAAGGACTCGATCTCCTTCAACGACACTCTCTTCTCCTTGATCTGCTCCCCTTCCTCCCTCAAACCGCCTCCACTAAAGCGCTATGCATCACATCACTCTCTCTATCTAACCTTCTGCTCGGGAACCACTTCCGTATAGAACATGTACATGCGAGCGCCGGACATGCCAACAGAGCCAGGAGCTACAATTCCACGCAGTCTTCACATCCTACATCTTCCAATGAACTGCAGAGCGCTCTCCTTCACGTCATAGCCAAGCTCTTCACGAATCTCGTCCGCCATCACTCTCTCCTTCGATCGCTTCGGATCGTCTAAAAGACCGGCGCAGAGCTCGTAACTAAGGATTACATTATAATAGCACCAATACCAATAGCCAAGTCGACTGGGATCAATTGTCTTTCTGGATAGCTCACTCGCACCAAAATAGAGAGCAGGACGAAACTGGGAAACGAACAGGAAATCCTTGCTCACTCTACGATCAACAGAGGAGCAAGGGATTGCTTATCGAAGATGAGCGCCGTCACCGAATCCTTAGACTAGAGTCAATCGAAATGCACAAACGAATACGGCGATGTAGTCCCAGGAACGACGGAAACCACTCTCTAAAAAGACCGCATTCCTCAACCTGAGAAAGCGGGATGAAGACGCCACTCCATCCGAAATCACCTTTATCGACTTCATTCCTTTTTTGTTCTTCGTTGGGGTCCCAAACATTCCACTTCACACCATTCTTTTGAACCGAAGAAGGATGCGATGAAGGGCGTACTCGTTTCAGAAGAGACCGTTCCAGCCATTTCTGAAGAGGCGCACTCCTTCTTCACTCTGTATGGCGCTGCCCCCGTTCTAGTCCTCTATTCTGATAGAACGGTGGCGCTGTACCATGCTGCGAATGGCCGTTTAATCAAACAATTGAGTGTTGCGGAGAGGATCGAGTGTGTTGCGTGCTGCACGTTTACCAACTATGGCTCCTGCGTGGCAATCCTTCTGAATAGTTCATGCGTCATTTGGAGTGATTCGGAACAAATGTACTCCGTACCGCTTCCCTGCCGCATGTCGTCTCTCCATCCCCTCTCCAACGGTTTGCTGTTCGAGCGAGTTGACGATCTGGGGTCCATGAATGTGTCCTTCACCATAACGTCAGCCACAACCTCCATTCCCGTCTACTACTCTCTGTCCTCCCCTATTTCGATCCCCAAGCCCGTTTATCAACCACAGGATGGAGTCGTACTTCCCGATGTGTCAAACGCCTCCGTTTCAGAGCTGTCGCATGTTGTGGATCTGTCTATGAACTTCTCCATTGTCGACCTCTTCAACAGTCGTGTTGACGTGAGTCGTTTCGATCGTGATGTCGTGATCGTGTCCTCCATTCCCCAATACCACCTTCTTGTCACCTACAACCGCAACAGCAAGGAACACCAACTGATCCAGCTCTGTGACGTGCACTCAAAGCGTGTGGGCGTGACAAGTCGGACGGAATTGATGTTGAGGGAGTTACATCAGAGTGACGTTTCAATGAAGGACCGTGTGTTTGAGTCGTTGAACTCGCCCGACCTCTGCATGATCACACTGTTCTCGGCCGTACTGCAAGACGAACCCTGCCTCTCCGTGACCGTAAAACCCTCGTTTTTCGACACCTCTTCCTTCATTCTCTATTTCGCAACGACTCGCGCGCTTCACTGCTACAGGCTTACTGGGTTCTCCACCGATGATGACGCACTCAGTACGGCGGGAGTTTCATTGATCTCGGTGTTGGAGGGAGAGTTTGTGGGGGAATGGAATGACTCTTCGTTGCTGTTGAAGAACGCAATTCTGCTGCGTTGTCGGGATGCGTGGACAGTGGTTCTTGATGGTCATGCCATCTATCAATCCGCCGTCGAATTGCCAGAAAACGTCACGATTTCTTCCCACTGCATGCACAGTGGTATTCTCTCTTCCTACAACGCCGTCACACACACGCTGCAACACATCTCCTTCGACACACAACTCACCGAATCTGTTGACTCTCTTCTCGCTCTCTTCCCAATCCTCTCCCACGCCTCCTTCTCCGCTCTGCCTTCTCTGTCCTCTCTTGACGATGTCGCCACGACGCTCCACTCGCTCCAGCCCGTAGCAACGCTTCACGCGTGCTGCCTTCTTCTCGACAGCAGCTGGGCTCGGAGGGACGGCGAGAGCATGCACGCGCTGCGTCGCCTGGTTCTCCTGCTTGTCTCAGGTGACTCGACACGCCACACTCTGCAGGAACGAGTGGAGTGTTATCTGCAGTGTTACGCTGAGAGCGATTCGGTTGGCGTGTCTGCGCGTTATCACGAATAGAACTGGCTTGCGTCCATTCTCTTGTTCGATGTTACACACCCCAACACCTCGCTGCACTGGCACCCACTTCCCTTCCTTCTCCACCTCCTCTTCACCGCTGCTGCCGCGTCGTATCGACAAGAACTCCAGACCCTTCGCGACGTTCAGTCCATTCTTCCCACTCTCGCTCGCTGGCTCGATTCCCTCACCTGCTCTGATTCTCACCGTCCCTCGTCCTCTCCTCAGAACCATACGAACACAGACACACACGCGCGTCTCTTCCAAGAGCTGGAGTCGTGTTTGGGGTGCGTCTCCGTCCACTCTCTCATCGCGTAGCAATCAGGCTGTCAATCTTCACCTCTCCACCGAGCAACCCTCCACGAACATCCCACTCACCGTTCAGGTAAGAGTGGAAACGCAACTCATCGCGGCGTTCGCGTATTCGCTCTTCAACTTCTCCTTTCCTTCCACTCGCTCCTCTCTTCAATCCGCACACGAAGTCTCCTTGCACTTGAATCTGTGTGGTCGCAAGAACGACGAGAGTACTCCACTCCTTCTCTTCTCACACTCAGGTGATGTCATCGAATGCACGCTCACCGACCCAGCCCTCGCCGCCTCACGCTTTCATCACAGCGTCTTCACACTTCTTCCCTTCGTCTCCTCGCTCACGCTCTCCATCCACGACTTGTCCTTTCTGCTGGATGGCAGACGTGGCGTGGAGGTACTGGCGGCGTACTTCGCTGCTGGGCTCACAAAGTGCTTGGGGACGGTGGATTTGAGCCTGTTGAAGCTGAGGCTGGTTTACTACAACCAGAGCCAGTGGAAACAGAACGCCTTCTCCGCCAAAGAGATCGACTTTTCGGAAGAGATCGGGGTTTGTTCTGGCTGTGATTCTCATGAGTAGTGTTTGTTCGGGGTTTGTCTGGCGTATCGCGACTCCGCCAACACGGAGGTGCTCGAACTCCTTCAGTTTTACATCAACTCCATTCTCTCTCTGTTCAAACACCACGCGGCGGGGTCCGCGCATCAGGCCCAACCCAACGCCAACGGGTTGTTCTTTGAATGGATGAACGGGAACCGAGAGCACATCGTTCTTCTCTTGTTTGTTTGCCTGCTGGGCCTGGGTCTGGTCTTCCGCGCCTCCAATCACACGGTCGTGCTGCATTTCTTGTCTTCGCTCATCGGAGTCACCATCGATTCGTCCTCCATCCACCAAACCCAATTCCACCTCACTCTTTCCCTTGCCATCTCTCTCGTCCTCTCCCAAGACGCTCTTCCCTTCTGCGGCAACTTTATCACGGTGTTGGAGAATCGTCTTCTTCAGCCCCACAAGCCGTGTTCCGGTCTGTTCTTCTCGACCGGAGTCACTGTCGTTCTGCTTCTTCTCTCTCACCTCTAGTGTCCTGTGGAGGAGCAGGGAGGTGATTTGCTCTCTATCGGGTTTGCCAGCTTCGTTCTGCACTCCAACAACGACGCTTTCCTCAGCTCTCTCTTCTTCCATCTCGACTCCACCGCCATCGCCTCCCACATCAAACGCCTTCGTTGCGACGTCGCCTTCTTCTACGGCTGCTCGCTCGCTCTCTCCTGTTACCACAAGGTTTTCTTCTCTCTCCCTCGTTACGGTTAGCTGACGCTTTCTCTCGAGTTCCTCACATCGCTTCTTCCCTCCTCCTTCACACTCCTTCTCTTCTCCCTCTCTCTGCCCACCAAACCCGAACCGCCCATGACGGAAGAGGAGTACGTGAATTGGCAAGCCTTCACCGCGGGAATCCTCTTCATCTCATCCCTCAAGTACCTTGGCGTTTCACCGACTCCTTCATTGGACGAGATTCAATCCAAGAGTGTAACTCCCACTACATTGATTGGTTCCTTCGCTCTTCAGTTCTTAACCAGTTACGTCAAATCCTCCCATTTCACATATCTACTTCTGTTCCACCGTCCATTCCTTCTCACGCTTCTTCAAACCGCCGGGCTGCTTCTCCACGCGTCTCTCCACCTCCCTTCTCTTCTCCTTCTCCGTTACATTCTTCTCACATGCACGGACCTGAAGGCACAACAGGATCGCAGCGTCGGCAATGGAGTGGATGATGTGATCGCTGCCGCCAGTGTCTCGATGGCTCTAATCGCGTTTGATCGCGGCGAATCAAGACTTCTCAACTCGTCGTTCAACCTGCCCCTTCTTGTGTTGAGTCTTCTTCCGTGCTACCCCGCGCAGCTGGGCGAGCGCCCGCTGGTTCTGCCGGTAGAGGAGTTGGTATGGGGTGATGTGTAGCTGTTCAGAGAGTTGGTTCGTTGTTGTGAGACGGAGAAGGTAGAGAAGCGTGTTGTGGAGGAGGTGAAGGAGGATTATGGTGAATGGATACGAGTGGATGGCGTGGGACTGGAAGGGTTGTTGGGGGAGAAGAAGGACATGTTGACGATGATAAAGGAGGTGAAACGAGCCAAGCAGGAGAATGACAGCGTTTCACTGGCTCAGTTGCAACTTCTGTGTGAACGAATGGATGACGCTTCGGTCATTCAATCCCTTTTGTAACTCTCCTTGTTTCAAACAAACACATTACGCTAATTCCATTACTCCTTCCCTTTCTTCCTCCTTTACAGCAGAAGGGATTGTCGTTGGTACCGACGGCAAATCTAAAGCCTTCTTCGCATCCTCCGCCAAACTCTGATCAATCTCAGCCAGATAGGAGGGATCAACTTCTTGAGAGTCTCCTATGATCACACGATTCACTTCCTATCTATCATAACCTTCCCTAATGCTCACATCCACATTGTCTTGCAAATCCTTCAGGCGATCCATTAACTTCTCTACATCTTCCACCGAACCCATTTGCTATGCATTTATCACCACAATGCAACAATACAGTCCGTACTGACTCCAATGTGGACGCCACATTAGACATGAGAGAAACCATTTCCTTTGACGCCTGTCCATCGCTCACTGTATTCAACTACACATGAAATGCGTACCACAACCCCACATTGTCCTCCAGGTTCAATAAGATGCTATATGTCTTCTTCAACTGTTCCTCCTTCCTTCTGTGAATAAAAATGCCAACAAGTCCTCACTTCGCCTGCTTCATGTACGAAACCGCAGCACCCTATACATTAATTTCATTACCAACAGTCGACTTCGTTGAATTGGCTCATTCAGAAAGTT
>ENA-UEQW01001648-UEQW01001648.1-human-gut-metagenome-genome-assembly--contig:-NODE-1648-length-18096-cov-8.636328_pt1 | contig 18096 bp, 18 predicted proteins | sample MGYA00242947_ERZ507947 | MGnify/ENA primary metagenome ERZ507947 (study PRJEB26167, sample SAMN06115421) | human gut metagenome | host: Homo sapiens | place: China:Guizhou | collected 2015-03-17... | reverse complement strand
AGAAAAATCGCACACAAGGGCTCACACGCCGAAACAGGGGCGTTTCGGACGGGGGTGGTATCACTACCCTCGGAGCGTTCCACACGTTTCGGAAACCCTGCGTGGCCGGGGTTTAAAACGGCGTACTTTGCCGCTTTTGGGTCTTGGTCGGATGTGTTCCTGAAGAACGCAGAGAGCCTCGGAACAGCGATGCGCTCATGCGTGTCGCTGTTCCGAGGCGTCGCGGCCCCGCTGGGCTGCGCGATCCTGTCGCTATTGTGTCAATGATAAAAAATATGATCAATCCGTTGGCTGGTTCATTTTTGATTTTTTGCTGGGCAAATGCAAATTCTATCAAAAAGGTTGTTTTACAGCCCTTTTGATAAGACGCAACCGCTGGTTGCCAATTTTTCAACCCCGCTTGGTGGACTTTTGGCGTGCCTTTTGGTAAACTGAACGCAGAAAATCCGCAAAGGAGAACCACTATTTATGACACTTGGAGAGAACATCGTGCGCCTACGCACACAGAAAAACTGGTCGCAAGGCGATCTTGCCGATGCGTTGGACATTTCGCGCCAGAGCGTATCCAAATGGGAGACCGACGCTTCTATCCCCGAACTGGACAAACTCTTAAAGCTCTCTGAGCTTTTTGGCGTGACGCTTGACGAACTCGTGCGCGGCGAGGAGGTGCCGAAGACGGAAACAGCCATGCCCACGGCACAGACTGTGCCCGCGTCCTTTGCACCGCAGGCAGCACCCGGGCGTGAAAAGCACCATACCATTGCCGGAACAGTTTTGCTGTGTACCGGTGCGGTCATTCTGATTTTCTGCCTGCTGCTCGCCGGTGATCTGCTGGCGGGGCTGCTGTTCGCGTCACCGTTCCTCATCTGCGGCATCATCTGCTTTGCTGTGAAGCGGCGTGTTGGTCTTTGCTGCGGCTGGGCGGTCTATCTCTGCATTGATCTCTATCTCCGTTTTGCGACCGGTCTTTCGTGGACAACCATCTTTATGACGCCCCTCTGGACGTATGAGATGAACTATATGCGCCTTGCCATCGCGTGGATGCAGTTTTTCGCTATGCTCGTGATGATCGTCTGCACGGTGCGCTCCTACCGGACGCTCAAGCTGTCCGCAACGAAAAAAGAGGTTACATGGCTTATCGCCGGTTGGCTTGCCGCGCTCGTTGTGCTGCCGCTTTTGATGCGCTACGGCGTCATGCCGCTGTGGAGAGATAACCTGCACAACTACAGCAATTTCTCCCCGTATTTCTTCATCAACATTCTGTATGGCTATGTGCGTTTGGCGCTTGTCAACGTTTTGCTCGTGCGCACACTTGCCGTCTGGCGCATGAAGCGGGAAGAGAAGAAAGCGGACGTAATACGGCAGTGACTTAGGAAAACATTACATTTTGACCCACGTCTTGACCCACGAGCAGAAAAAACGGGACGGAAACAGTGGAACAAAGCGTATCTACGGGTGATGGAATTCTTCGGCAAATCCGTTTAACACCGTTGAAACGGTGTGGAAGACGGCCCTATCGAATCTTCACACGCATGAGGCCACTGGTTCGAGTCCAGTAGTCTCCACCAAAAATCACCGGAATCGCTTGATTCCGGTGATTTTCTTTCGTGATCCGCAACTTTTTGTGGCACTTAATTTTCGTCGTTTCTTCAAGACTCACACGTTGACCCACACGGGGAAAGGGCCGGAAAGTACCGGACAGGGCCAGACAGGATTTTTCCTGTCTGGCCCTGTATTTTTTTGCCGCACTTACCGCATCTGCTGGCTGATGACCCCACCGATGGCATCGGCGGCATCCTGCTTCATCTGCGCCGTGGCATGGGTGTAGGTGTTCAGGGTGAAACCAGCCGAATAGTGGCCCAACGCGCCGGACAGCGTTTTCACGTCCACCCCGCTTTTCAGCGACAGCGTGGCGAAGGTGTGGCGCAAGTCATGGAACCGTATGTGTTCCGCGCCGATGGCTTTCAGAATTTTATCATGCGTCCGGCGGAAAGCATCCGGGTCATACATGGTTCCGGTCTTGGGTGATGGAAACAGATACGGGTTGCGTGGGTGTTTCTGGTGTTCGGCGGCCAACAGGTCAACTGCCTGTTGCGGAAGGGCTAAAGTGCGGATGGAATTTCTCGTTTTTGGCGGACTGACCACTAATTTCCCGTTGATGCGGTTCACCTGTTTCGTGACGGAAAGCGTCCGGTTTTCAACATCTAAGTCCGTCCATTGGAGCGCCAGCAGTTCCCCTCTCCGCAGACCGGTGGTCAGTTCCAGATAGAAGGCCGCAAGAAGGCCCCGGCGCTCCGCTTCCGCGAGGTACATTCCGATTTTCTCTTGCGGTAGGATTTTCATTTCCTTTTTTTCAAGCTGCGGCAGCTTGCAGCCTTGGGCGGGGTTGGTGAGGAGCAGTCGCTCCGCCACCGCCTGCTCCAGGCAGTTGTGCAGCAGCGTGTGGACGCCCCGCACCACTCTGGGGCTGAGGCTGGCATCTTTCAGCGGCGGGAAGTTTTTGCGCTGAACTCGTCCGCTCTTTTGGAGGTTGTTGTAGAAACGTTGGATCTGGATGGTGGTTAACTTTTCCAGAGGGACGCTGCCAATTCCGGGGATGATGTGGTTTTCGATGTAGTTGGTGTAGTAGGCTTTGGTGTTGGGCCGGATGCGGGGCTCGGCGTAGACCTCGTACCACGTCCGCACCCACGAACTGACTGTGTAAGTCCCGGCTTTGGATACGTCTAACTTTTGACTTTCGCTGATCGCGGTCTTGAGTTTCTCCTTGACTTCGGCCTGCGTTTTACCCAGTACGTTCTTGATGATCCGTTTTCCTGTCTCCGGGTCATAGCCTGCGGTGTAACGGCCTTCCCAGCGGCCGTCCTTTCTTTTTCGGATGTTCCCTTCCCCGTTCGCTCGTCGCTTTGGCATGGTATCAGCCCCCTTTCGCAACGAACAATACCGTAACCAAGGGAACAAAGCTACCGGAAAACCGAACTGTTATCAGAAAGTTATCATTTGCCCCTTGGAGCCGCGCCGCCTTATCTTTGTCTATGGCGACGCAATTTTTGCGCTGCCGGAGACGTTCTTCTTTGGTTACAGCGGTGCAATTTTCGAATGAATGAGAAGCCCTTTCTATTGACTACAGCGGCGTAAAATATACACGTTTTCCTCCGAAAATCGCCGCTGCACAAAAAGCACTTTTTTGAGTGGTTGAAAACTGCGATTTCCTCAAACACCTGCGGAATGTCCACCTTGAAAAGTCCACTGCCACAGGCATTTTCCGAGTCTGACGTTCACCAAAGACTGCGAAAGTGCCTCTCAAGGTGCACCTTAGACTGCGGTTTCAAAACCTCGGAAAGCCCCGCACTGCGGGGCTTTGTGGCCGAGCCGCGGGCGCTTGCGACTGCGGCCCTTTATCTTGTGCTAAAATCGAACGGCCTTCCCCGACCAAAAATCCGGCTTAAAAAGTTCGGCTTTTCGCCCAAAATCGTTCCCACGAATATCTCCAAAAAGTTACTGCCACAACGCTGTTCCAAACCGCTTTTCATCGCGTTTTTCAACGTCTCTCACAAACGGCCCACGTTCGCTTTCACGAGTGAAAGTGGGTACACACTCGGCTCTGCTCAAAGGATCGCACACAAGGGCTTACACGGCGAAACACAGACATTTCAGATGGGGCGCTATCACTACCCTCGGCGTGTTCCACACGTTCACGAACATCCCCGGGCCGGGTGTCAGAACGGCGTACTTTGCCGCTTTTGGGTCTTGGCCGTAGGTACTCCCGAAGAACGCAGAAAGCCTGCGGGACAGCGATGCGCTTATGCACGTCGCTGTCCCGAGGCGTCGCGGCCCCGCTGGGCTGCATGATCCAGTGAGCGCGCTATGGATTATGTGGTGAGCATGATTTGCTACGCATCGGCCACCTCTCTATCGGTGGTTTCCACTCACTGCTATCCAGACAATAGTAGCGGTTGCAGGTTTGCCGACGACCTTTGCCACGCAGCTTTTGGGCTCCGCCTTTGATGTCGATGAACCCACGGTCACGCAAAACATTCAGCGCCCGTTTGACGCTGGAACGTGAGCATTCGCAGACAGATGCAATCGTCTGGAGTTTTATGCTGCAGGCGCATCTGTTCCCAGCGCAGTATATCAGATAGCTGTAGACTACGAACTGGATCGGTGTTAGTCCGAATCGGAAAATTGAACGATCCATCTGGAATGTATTCGCCTTGTAATCCCGCATAGTTTATTCCACCGTCCTTCACTGCATTCATTTGCAATTCCATTTTATAGAACGGATGTGCGATTTGTCAATGTCGCATTTGTAACCCTTGATTTCGCCACGCTTTTATATACATACATTTCCCGGTTCTCTGTGACCCCTCACTATCAGCAGAAGAGAAAAAGTCGGCGAAGATGCCACCGCAACTCTGTCCCCAACCGTTTCTCATCCCGATTTTTAACTTTTCCCACAAATGGCCCACGTTTGCTTTCACGAGTGAAAGCGGGTACACACTCGCCTTCCGGAGAAGAATCTCACACAAGGGCACACACGGCGAAACACGGGGTGTTTTGGGTGGGGGCGCTATCTCTACCCTCGGACCGTTCCACACGTTTTGGAAACCCTGTGTGGCCGGGTGTCAGAACGGCAAACTTTGCCGCTTTTGGGTCTTGGCCGGGGGTGCTCCCAAAGAACGCAGAAAGCCTGCGGGACAGCGATGCGCCTATGCGCGTCGCTGTCCCGAGGCGTCGCGGCCCCGCTGGGCTGCGCTCCCTGCTGCCAGTATGCATTCAGCTTGTTTTAGTGGGATGGAAAGACTTGACCAGGCGTTCCGGCAGAGTTACTATCACACGCAACTTACCGAGCGGGCAGCCGTTTGGCGCTTGTGTGGGAACCGTTTCGGGCGGTAAAATGAGAGCCATCACGCTTGATTTCAAGGAGAGTCATCATGAACGGACATTGCCTTACAAACGAACAGATCCTCGCATTTTCCATGGCACTTTTTCAGGCGGAGCGGTCTCAGGCCACAGTGGAAAAATATCTGCGGAGTGTACGCGATTTTTTCCGGTATTTGGACGGTCGGCCCGTCGCAAAAAGTGTCATTTTGGATCCCCTTACTGTGGGAGATGAGTCTGAAAAGCAATATCGCATTTCTGTTACCTGTCAGGAGAATGCGGAACAGGAAATTCGCTTGCTGCTGATCAATAGCAGCTCCTGTAAGACGCTGTATCTGAACAATTTGGAGAGCGGCGATGTTGTTGGCGTCAAGGTTGAAATTGTTGCCGAATACTATTGGGATCACTTTTGATCCGGTTCGTCCATGGATGTATAGTAGCGGTAATGGAAGGTTCCATGGAGTCGGATGTCTTTATCCAGCAGTGTACGGTCCCGATCTCGGATCTCAGATGGCGATTTACCCACATAGCGGTGGAATGTGCGCGAAAAATAATGAATGCTGGAAAATCCGCAGAGCAGCGCAATCTCAGACAGCTTATGATCTGTACAGCAGACTAAGTCGTATGCCTTTCGAATCCGCAGAAAATTGAAGCACTCATTGATGGTATACCCGGTAGCAGATTTAAATACCTTGCATAGGTAATTCTTAGAATATCGAAGCTCTGCAGCTAACTGATCCAGCGTAATATTCTCCAAGAAATGTTCTGATAAATACTTTGCGATCTTCTGCTCAACGCCGGAGAGATTGGCAATTTTTTGTTCAATTTCGTGATAAAAAGATATCTCATGAGCGATGCTTGCTGTTTTACGCAGCAATAGACACAGAGACTGTTCAAACAGTAGCGTTGCCATCTCTCGTGAGTATTCCGTGCCAGAGGCCCACTCTGCTCGCATGTTTTGTTGCAGCTCCCGGAACGCCTGGTCTTCCATCGAGACCATCGGAGGAAGCTCCATCACTGCCTGGTAGATTTTGCTGTCCTGAATCCGGAATTTCGTATCGATGATCCGCAGTTGTCCGCTGACAATCGGATACAGCTCATGCACCTGATGAGGCTGGATGACGAGGCAGTCATTTTGCTTGATTTGATAAGTTTCCCCGTTCAAGTAGAAACAACCCTCTCCAGAAATGCAGAAATACAATTGGAAATAATCATGATGATGCCTTCGAACGCCCCAACCCTTTGTGTAATCCAGCATAAAGGTCCAAATCAGATCAATGTCAGTCTGCATATGTCATCGCCTCTCTATGTATGATGCACTAGGGATGAGCAAATCGCGGTTTTGCTCATCCCTAATGATGCACATTTGTGTTTCTACACAAACATTATCATAATATTACTCTAGTTTCAACAAAACGTGTATTTTTAGAGTAATATCGTGCAAATTATAACAAACTTGCGCTAAAGACACTCTGCTAAAACAATGATATATTAAAATTGTTCATAGAGAAAATTACAACGAAAATGCTCTGTATGCGTATTTTTTTGTGTGTTGTGTTCGATTTCTTAATTGGCAGCAAGGAAGCTTACGATACGTGGCACCGAATTTAGTAGTTGTACGAAATACACTTTTGTAACCTTCTCGTTACGCGATTACCTATTCTGTCATATAAAGGGAAAGGATTTGTTATGATGACTGGTTCACATCTTGTATCCGCAGAAAAGCTAAAGGCTCTGATCACAGACCTCTACGAAAAAGCTGGAATGCCCCGCGAGGACGCGGCATATCACGCTGATGGTTTGGTAACTGCTAGCCTGCGAGGCGTGGACTCACATGGTGTTCTGCGCACGAAAGCTTATCTGACTCGTATTCAGAACGGCGCAATCAATCTTCACCCAAACATGCAGATTGTTAAGGGTGATCACGCTATGCAGGTGTTGGACGCCGATGGTGCCTCCGGCTATATCAGTGGCCGAGTCGGCATGGAGAAAGCCGTGCAATTGGCAAAAGAGTACGGCTTAGGCATGGTCTTAGTTCGCAACAGTAACCACTTTGGCGCAGCGGCACTTTATTCCCAAATCGCTGTGGATGCAGGTATGTTGGGTTTTTCCACAACGAATGTTAAACCCGGTGTCACAGCTCCAGGTGCGGCCGGCAACGTAGTTGGCAACAATCCTTTCGCTGTGGGTATCCCCACTTACAGCGACTTCCCCTTTATGTTGGATATGGCCCTTTCGGTAGTGGCTGGCGGCAAGTTGAAAATGGCCATTGCCAAGGGTGAGAAAATTCCATTAGATTGGGCTACTGATAAAAATGGAAATCCTACCGATGATCCTCAGGCAGGCTTTGATGGTTATTTTCTCCCATTGGGTGGCTTTAAAGGTTTGGGTATGGCACATGCCATTGACATTCTCTGCGGTGTTCTCACTGGTGGCGCGTTCCAAAACCACATCAAGAATATGTTCAAGGACCCCAACGATCCCAGCCAGACCTGCCATATGTTCCTAGCTGTAGATGTGGCCCGCCTGATGGGTGAAGAGGAAATTCGCGAGCGAATGGCTGAGTATCGAGATTACATTCGAAATATCCCCACCATTTCCGGAAAACCGCTGATTTTGCCGGGTGAACTGGAAAATGCCTGCGCTGCGGAACGGACTGCAAACGGCATCCCACTGCCTTCGGCTGTTTATGATGAATTGCAGATGCTCGCCAAAGACTGGGGACTCTCCGCTGACTTTTAATGGGTTCCAAATTTCATAATACATAAAGAGGGAAAAAGATGTTACACTTAGATGAGACTTTTTATAACCCCGTAAAGCATATGCTTAAGGATGGCAAGAAAGTGCTGGCCGCCTGGCTGCAAATGGCCAGTCCATACGCCGCAGAAATCTTTGCCAAAGCAGAACTGGATGTCCTAATGGTGGATATGGAACACGGGCCTAACAATATCCTCAGTCTGATCGACCAGTTCCGGGCTATGGGTCGTTTCAATGCGGTCCCCTTTGTTCGGGCCCCTTGGAATGATATGGTTACCATTAAGCGAATCCTGGATGCTGGTGCCTACGGCGTGTTGGTCCCGTATGTGAATACTCCGGAAGAAGCCCGTGCTGCTGTTTCCTACTGCAAGTACCCCACAGAAGGTGTCCGCGGTGTGGCTCCCAGTCCTCGTGCCCCCGGCTTTGGCATGAATGCACAGAACTACATGAAGAATGCCAATGACGAGATTCTGGTGATGACCGCCGTGGAGACGGAGGAAGCTGTCAACAACATCGAGGAACTGGTCAAGGTGGAGGGTCTGGATGGCATCTTCATTGGTCCGATGGATCTGGCTACCTCTATGGGCCACTTCTGTGACCCAAGCCATCCCGACGTTCAGGTTGCCATCAAGAAGGTGGAGGACGTGGTCATCGGCTCTGGCAAATTCCTGGCCTCTGTGGCTGGGAGCATGGAGATCGCAAAGAAAAAGTATGATCGTGGTTACGGCATGGTAGTGGCCTTTGCAGATGGTGGCACCTTGGGCGCTGTAGCCAGAAAGAACGTTCAGGAATTCCACGAAGCCTATCCCAACCGCTGAAACTATGTATTTAAAATGAGAGCCAATATTTGTTTACATACAAATAAAATTAACAGGAGGAATCACAGATGAAAAAGTTTACTGCACTCTTGATGACCCTAACGCTGACCGCCGCATTGTTGGCAGGCTGTGGTCAGAACACTTCTACTGATGAGGGAAAAACTCCCGAAGATGGATCTAAGCCCAGTTCCAAAGAAACATCTGCTTGGCCCGAAAAACCCATTGAAGTAATCATTCCCTATTCTCCCGGTGGCGACACCGACTTCAATGCGCGAGCTTATACCGAATATCTGTCAGAGGAGTTGGGTGTTCCAGTTGTAGCCAGCAATGTAACGGGTTCTTCTGGCACCATTGCCAGCCGCCAAGTAAAGGACGCCGATCCTGACGGCTATAGTGTCCTGTTCTCCCATACGGTTATGAACGTCAATGAGATGGTCGGTATTGCCGATTTTGGTATGGATGATTTTGAGATTGCTTGTATTGCAGCAGCCTCTCCTGGTGAGTTGATCACTGTTCGTTCCGATCTGGGAGTAAAAAATCTAGATGAGCTGAAAGCCTATACCGAGGCACATCCTGGTGAGTTGGATTTGGCTATTGACTTTGGCACCATGGTCAACATCAATGGTTTGCAGATGCAGGAAGCCGGTATCGATGTGAACCTCATCACCGCAGGTAGCGCCAGTGAGCGTGTAGCAGCACTGGCCGGTGGTCACTGCGATATCATTATCAATGCCTACGGTAGTGTGAAGGATTATTTGACTACTGGCGAGTTTGTAGCACTGGGCACCACTAGCACCAAGCCCACTGAGGCTTTGGGCGATATCCCCACCTGCAAAGAGCAGGGCTATGATATCGCTTTGGACAAGTATTACTTCTTTGCATTCCCCAAGGGCACACCCGCTGAGATCGTTGAGAAATTCTCGGATGCTGTGAAGACTGTTTCCGAGAAGCCCGAGTATCAGGAGAGCATTAAGACCGCTTATGCTCAGGAACCGTTCTATGCATCTACAGAGGAAGGCTTGGGTCTGATGCAGGAAGCCAAGGATGTGATTTGGTCCTTTGAGGATCAGATGGCTGGCTAATATGCGGCAGAGGACGGAGGCGGTTTACCGACTCCGTCCTCTTGTCTCCATAAAAAACAGATAAGAAAGAGAGGAAAGACAGGTGTTCAAAAAATACGCTGACGCACTCTGGGGTGTCGTCATTCTGATCGTGTGTGCTCTGATGTTTTATGCCACCACGCAAATCCGTGTGTTTGCAGCTATGGAAGGTCTTAGCTCCCGTTTTTTTCCCCGTGTCATCATCGCGATTATGGCTATTTTGGGACTGTTCCTGATTTATTTTGACTTGAAGCGAGCAAAAGGCTACACGCAGCCAGAAGAGGATTCCCAGAAAAAGAAGGGTATCAGTGTCGGTGATCAATGTGTGCTGGAGACGATGGTCGCGTTGCTGGCATATGTCGCGCTGTTGGATCCGATTGGATTCATCCCTACCACGATTGTTTATCTGATTGTGCAGATGACCATTCTGTCCAGTAAACCCAGCAAAAAGGATTTATTGCTATTTGCACTCATTGCGGTAGTGTCCTCGGTGGGCATCTACTTCCTATTCACCAAGGCGTTCTATTTGATGCTGCCTGCTGGTATTTTGGGATAAGGAGGACCCGGCTATGATGGATTTGATCGCGGTGGGATTTCAGGAGATTCTGAATCCTACCTGTTTGCTACTAATCTTTGGTGGCACAATGCTCGGCATTATTTTCGGCGCAATCCCCGGCCTTTCTGCCACGATGGCCATTGCGCTGTGCCTGCCGATGACCTACGGAATGGATCACATCAACGGTATGGCACTATTGATTGGTCTATACATCGGCGGTATTTCCGGTGGCCTGGTTTCCGCCATTTTGCTACATATTCCTGGAACGCCGTCATCGGTTGCGACCTGTTTTGACGGACATCCTATGGCAGCCCGCGGCGAAGCGGGCAAGGCCCTGGGCGTGGGAATTTTCTTCTCATTTATTGGTACTCTGATGGGAATCATCGCCCTACTGTTTATTGCCCCCTCTTTGGCTAAGGTCGCACTGCAATTTAGTTCCTATGAGTATTTCTCTGTGGGTGTGTTCTCCATTACTATGATGTGCGCATTGGTAAAAGGCAATATTGTCAAGGGTCTGATTAGTGGCTTTATTGGATTGGCAATCGCTCTGATAGGCCCTGGCCGAATTGATGGACTACCCCGTATGACCTTTGGGTTCCATGCATTGGATGGGGGGTTCGACATTTTACCGCTGCTCATCGGTCTGTTTGCTGTATCTGAGGTCCTTCAGGCGGCAACCCAGAAGGGACAGCCAAAGGAAGAGGTTTTGCAAAACTTCAAGATCAAGGGCCTCGGCTTCTCCCTCAAAGAGGGAATCAGTCAGATCCCCAACTGCATTCGTTCTGGCTTGATTGGCCTTGGCATTGGCATTCTGCCTGGTATCGGCGGTGGTACTTCTAATATTCTTTCCTACACAGTGGCAAAGAACTCCTCCAAAACTCCTGAGAAATTCGGCACCGGCATCATCGATGGCGTAGTAGCCTCGGAAACTGCCAACAATGCAACGGTTGGCGGCGCATTGATTCCTCTGTTGACACTGGGTATTCCTGGTGATGCTGTAACAGCCTTATTATTGGGCAGCTTAATGGTCCATGGACTGACACCTGGACCGCTGCTCTTCACCAACAATGGTCCCTTTGTCTACGGCGTATTTGCCTCATGCATCGTAGCGAATGTCATGATGCTGCTTGCTATGTATTTAGGGATCCGCCTGTTTGCGAGGGTACTTTCTGTCCCCAAGCATATCCTACTGCCTGTCATCATGGTACTCTGCTGTGTGGGTGCCTATGGCTTAAATAACCGCATTTTTGATGTGTGGGCAGTCCTTGTATTTGGCCTGCTGGCTTTTGCATTGCAAAAGGGCGGGTTCCCCACTGCACCCATCATTCTGGGCTTTGTACTGGGACCCATGATTGAAACCAACCTACTGCGTGGCATGATGCAGAGCAAGGGAAGTTTTTTGCCCTTCCTGACTCGTCCAATCAGCGGTGTGTTTCTGCTAATTGCTGTGGCGGTGATTGGTTGGACAACCGTTCAGGAACTACGGGCTTACCGCAACAAGAACGCAGCAAAGTGAGGAGTAATTGAAAACCATGAAAAAAGTATTAGTAACCGAGCGTATTGCGCAGCCTGCGATGGATCTGCTCAAAAAACACTTCGAAGTGGTACAGGGCAGCGGCACCGCCAATGTGGCGGAAGAGTTGGCTGGATGTGAAGGTGTTCTGGTCCGCTCCGCTCATGTGACCGATGTGGATATGGAAAAAAATCCCCAGCTGAAAGTCATTGCAAAGCATGGCATGGGCCTGGATGCCATCGATATGGACGCCGCCGAAAAGCGGGGTGTCGCTGTGGTGAACGCTCCCTTCTCCAACCTCAATGCTGTGGCAGAGCATATTGTGATGCTCATCCTAGCCCTGAGCAAGCGCGCGGTGCGCATGGACAAGCTGACCCGCAGTGGTGAGTTTGCCCAGCGCAACATCTACAAGACCACCGAACTCAAGGGCGCTACGCTAGGTATTATTGGTATGGGTAAGATTTCCCGTCTGGTAGTACAAAAGACAGCCGGCTTTGAGATGAATGTCATTGCCGCAGATCCTTTTGTCACCCAGGCCGACGTGGACGGCTTGCCTGTCCGCATGGTCACGGCGGACGAGGTGTACCGAACCGCTGACTTCGTTCTGGTCCACACCTCCCTCTTCCCCTCCACATTCCATTTGGTGGGTGAGAAAGAATTGGATGCTATGAAGGAGACGGCATACCTCATTAACGCAGCCCGAGGTGCAGTTGTGGATGAGCAGGCGCTGATTGCCGGTCTGCAGGCGGGAAAGATTGCTGGCGCCGGGTTGGATGTCTTTGAACAGGAGCCGCCTGCGGCAGATAATCCCCTGTTTTCCATGGAAAATGTCATTCTATCCCCGCATAATGCGGCACTCTCTGATGGCGCGCTGCTGTCCATGGCCATGGACAGCGCCCAGGGCATCATCGACTTCCTAGAAGATCGCCAGCCTCTGTATCCCTGCAACGAAGCAGCCAAGCGCAATCAGTAAATTCAAACAGCCGACGGCACAGCGGACATGACCCCAAACCTGACCGCTGTGCCGCCTTTTCATTCGACAAGGAGGTTTTCCATGAATTATTCTGCAAAAGGCTTGACGGTCCAAGCACTGATGGACCGCTTTCCTGCCCATACCCGCCCAGCACTCCAAACAAAGTTACAGCAAGCTCTGTCTGCATTCAACCGCACTATCATCGTGCTAGATGATGACCCCACCGGAACGCAAACAGTGTATGGAGTTCCGGTGATAACCTGCTGGGAGACGGCAATCCTTGTTCAGGAGCTGTTACAAAAGCCCAGGATGCTCTTTATTCTCACCAATTCCCGTGCCCTATCCGCAGAAGCCACAGAACAACTCCATCGAGAAATTGCGAAAAATGTGATCGCTGCCTCCCGGCAGAGCGGTCGGGATTTTCTGCTGGTGTCTAGAGGGGATTCCACACTTCGGGGACACTTTCCGCTGGAGACGGAAACGCTGCGACAGACCATAGAGAAAGAAACTGCCCTCACATTTGACGGTGAAATCATCTGCCCGTTCTTTTTAGAGGGTGGCCGCTTTACTGTGGAAAATGTTCATTATTTGGTGGAGGATGGCACGTTGTTGCCAGTAGGAGAGTCTGAGTTCGCAAAGGACAAGACGTTCGGCTACAAAAATTCCAACCTTTGTGCCTGGATTGAGGAGAAGACAGAAGGAACGGTGGCGGCAAAGAAGGTGTCTACCATCACTCTGGATGCACTGCGTTCAGGCAGTGACGAGGTGGGTAAAACGCTCATGGCTGCCCACGACTTCAGCAAGATTGTAGTCAATGCAATCTCTTATGAGGATCTCATGCAATTCGTACCCGAGTTATTTTCTGCGATTCAGGCGGGAAAACAGTTTATCCTCCGGTCAGCTTCCTCCATTTTGCAGGTTATGGCTGGGTGTGTTGGCGGTCGAGTATTGTCACAGGAAGAATTGCAGGACCGAGAAAATCACAACGGCGGTATCGTTATCATTGGCTCTCATGTCAAAAAAACCACGCGCCAACTGGATCGATTGCTCGCTGGGTTTGATGTGGATCCTATTGAGTTCAACCAGCATCTTGTGCTGGATAGAGCTGCCTTTGAAGCAGAAATCCTCCGCGTAAGTCGGGCTGTGGATACAGCGATTCGGTCGGGACGTAGTGTAGCAGTCTACACCCGCCGAGAACAGCTGGACCTGAATACCACTGATAAAGAAGAGGAACTTCGTTTGGCCACTCGGATCTCCGACGGAGTTGTACAAATTATCTCAGGTTTGCAGATGCGCCCCAACTTCATCATTGCCAAAGGCGGCATCACATCCAGTGATGTTGCCACCAAGGGTCTTGGGATTCTCCGGGCCCAAGTCATGGGACAGATCCTGCCCGGGATTCCTGTTTGGAAAGCAGGCGATGAAAGCAAGTTTCCTGGAATGCCATATGTCATCTTTCCAGGCAATGTTGGCGCGGATACTGCCCTGCTGGAAGCAGTTCAAAAGCTGCATTCTATTTACTAATAAGAAGGTTTTAATATGAAAATGGGAGTTTGCGGCACTGGGCGGATTGGTGTCTGCCTGACTGCCTTAATGGTTGGCAACAACGTGGAGACCACTGTGATTGCCAGATCTCAAGAGAGCGCAGATCGCTGTGTAGGTGCGGTAGACCAGGAGTTTAAATTTCTTGCGGAGAAGGGTCTTGTTACCGCAGCGCAGAAAACGGCAGTCATGAAGCTGCTGACAGTGACTACTGATTATCGGGCTTTGCAAGGGTCCGAATTGATTTTTGAGGCCGTGGCTGAGGACCCTGATACAAAAGCCGCCGTTTATGCTGCAATTGAAGATGCTGTGGATGACGACACCATAATTGCATCATCCACATCCGCGCTGACGCCGGATGAGCTGTGTAAAACCATGCGTCGTCCGGAGCGCTTTCTGGTTGCGCATCCCTTCCAGCCCGCACATCTGCAACCGCTGGTCGAATTGGCAGGTAACAAGCAAACAACACCAGTTGCCATGGAACGTGCAAAAGAACTGTTGGAAGGCCCCCTAAAGCGTCAGGTTGTGGTGCTGAAACAGGCTGTCCCCGGATTTATCGTCAACCGTATTGCCCAGAGTATGTTCCGGGAGTGCATTCATCTTGTTCAGGAAGGTATCGCAGAGCCAGCTGATTTGGACAAGGCCATCCGATACGCTGTGGGGATGCGCTATGCCTCCATTGGGCTGTTGGAGTATTTTGACGATGTGGGGTTCCAATTGGAAAAGAACATTGCGCAGAGCGTATACCCTTCCCTCTGCCGCACACAGGACGTTCAACCTCTGGTGGAAGAGGGCCTTCAAACCGGCAAAACTGGTCTGAAGGCTGGCATGGGGCTGTATCGTTGGGAGAAACGGGACATTGCTGACTATCAGCAGCGAAAGACGGAACCATTTCTGGCTATCTTCAACTGGTCCCTGCCGGAGGGCTGACTGCCTTTACAACTATTCCATCGTTGACAAATATCCCTTTTCTCCACGCAAAGAGCAGCGTAGAAATCATTGATGTTCAACGCAGTGCGGAATAATGCAACGTGCATTGCTGCGCAATCCTAGAAAATCGAGGGAGCAAATCTTGCCCCGCTGAAACAATAAAAGCGCCAATAGGCAGAGAGGATATTTCGATCTTCTCTGCCTGCTTTTCTCTTGGACGAGAATGTCTTGCGAGACAGAAAAAAGAATATCCGCAAAACAACTAAAAATTGCGACAAAGATTTGGTGTAATTGCTTATCATGAAAATATCTCACTACAAAAGCTTCGGATGTTGGCCTCATCCTCTACGATCAGGATCTTGAATTTGTTATTGCCCATCGTCCTCACCCCCTCTTTCCAGAGCAAAGCGGAATACCGCACCGTCGCCGCTTCTGTTTTCTGCGGTGATGTCACTGCCGTGCGCCTTGACGATGGCGGCGCACACAGAAAGCCCGATCCCCATAATATCGAAACTCTCCTGAGTTGAGATGAGAGAGGCCCCGCACCATCGGTGTGGGGCCTCTTTTCATTCCTTTGTAAGCAGTGCGGCATAACAATAAGACTGCATTCTTTGCATTGCAGAAAGGCATTGCTTCACCGTTATGTACCCAGGAGACGGATGTATTCGACCAGGTAACCTGACAGGGCTTGCTTTGAATATTATACGCCTGTTTTGTCCCCCGGACCAGGATCATGCGTTCCCGATCTCCATTGGTGAACTCCCTGATCTGGACCAGAACAACAATCGGTGTCCCTTGAAAATTCAGCACACGGGGAACGCCGGTGGCGCCGCTTCCGGTATACTGGCCAAATTCAATATGACAGTTGCCGTAGCTCGCCACCGCCGTTTGCAACGCTGAGACCTCCGCCTCCAACGCGGCCGTCTCCGCCGCCATGGCGTCGGCGCTGCCCTTCAGCGCCGTGTCGATCTTGTCCCAGTTGTCGTTGAATTCCTCCACCAGAATGCGGTCCGTCCCCGCCCAGCGGGACAGCGTTTTGACCCACGTCCTGACCCACGAACAGAAAAAACGGGGCGGAAACAACGGAACGGAGCGCACCTGCGGGTGAGGAGATTTTGTGGAAAAACCGCTTATTGCCGCTGAAACCGTGCGGAAGGCGTCCCTATCGAATCTTCACACGCATGAGGCCACTGGTTCGAGTCCAGTAGTCTCCACCAGAAATCACCGGAATCACCTGATTCCGGTGATTTTCTTTCGTAATCCGCAACTTTTTGAGGTGCTTAATTTTTGACGTTTCTTCAGGACTCACACGCTGACCCACACGGGGAAAGAGCCGGAAAGTATCGGACAGGGCCAGACGGGATTTTTCCTGTCTGGCCCTGTTTTTTTACCGCATCTGCTGGCTGATGACGCCGCCGATGGTATCGGCAGCGTCCTGCTTCATCTGGGCCGTGGCGTGGGTATAGGTGTTCAGCGTGAACCCCGCCGAGTAGTGGCCCAGCGCGCCGGACAGCGTTTTCACGTCTACCCCGCTTTTCAGGGACAGCGTTGCGAAGGTGTGGCGCAAGTCATGGAACCGTATGTGTTCCGCGCCGATGGCTTTCAGAATTTTATCATGCGTCCGGCGGAAAGCATCCGGGTCATACATGGTTCCGGTCTTGGGTGATGGAAACAGATACGGGTTGCGTGGGTGTTTCTGGTGTTCGGCGGCCAACAGGTCAACTGCCTGTTGCGGAAGGGCTAAAGTGCGGATGGAATTTCTCGTTTTTGGCGGACTGACCACTAATTTCCCGTTGATGCGGTTCACCTGTTTCGTGACGGAAAGCGTCCGGTTTTCAACATCTAAGTCCGTCCATTGGAGCGCCAGCAGTTCCCCTCTCCGCAGACCGGTGGTCAGTTCCAGATAGAAGGCCGCAAGAAGGCCCCGGCGCTCCGCTTCCGCGAGGTACATTCCGATTTTCTCTTGCGGTAGGATTTTCATTTCCTTTTTTTCAAGCTGCGGCAGCTTGCAGCCTTGGGCGGGGTTGGTGAGGATCAGCCGCTCCGCCACCGCCTGCTCCAAGCAGTTGTGCAGCAGCGTGTGGACGCCCCGCACCACTCTGGGGCTGAGGCTTTTGTCCTTGAGTTCAGGAAAATTTTTGCGCTGAACTCGTCCGCTCTTTTGGAGGTTGTTGTAGAAACGTTGGATCTGGATGGTGGTCAGCTTGTCCAGCGGGACGTCCCCTATTCCGGGGATGATGTGGTTCTCGATGTAGTTGGTGTAGTAGGCTTTGGTATTGGGGCGGATGCGTGGCTCGGCGTAGACCTCGTACCACGTCCGCACCCATGACGCAACAGTAAAGCTGCCAGCTTTGGATACATCCAGCCGCTGGCTTTCGCTGATCGCGGTCTTAAGTTTCTCCTTGACTTCGGTCTGCGTCTTGCCCAGCACGTTCTTGATGATCCGTTTTCCGCTCTCCGGGTCATAGCCTGCGGTGTAACGGCCTTCCCAGCGGCCGTCTTTCCGCTTGCGGATGTTCCCTTCCCCATTTGCTCGTCTTTTCGGCATAAAATCAGCCTCCTTTGCCAACGAACAATACCGTAATCAAGGGGGCAAAGCTATCCAAAGATGGAACTGTTATCAGAAAGTTATCATTTGCCTTGCGGTAATTTCCGCCCCTAATCTTTGCCTATTGCGGCGCAATTTCTGCGTTGCCGGAGGCGTTCTCTTTAGTTACAGCGGTGCGATTTTTGAACGCTTGAAAGTCTCTTTTCATTGACTACAGCGGCGCAAAATATGTACGATCTGCGCTGAAAATCGCCGCTGCTCAAAGAGCACTTTTTTGAGTGGTTGAAAACCGAAAATTTCTCAACCGCCTGCGGAACGGTCACCTTGAAAAGTGCGCCGTCACGGGGGGCTGACGCCCCTCACATTCACCAAAGACTGCGAAAACGCCTCGCAAGGTGCACCTTAGACTGCGGTTTCAAAACCTCGGAAAGCCCCGCACTGCGGGGCTTTGTGGCCGGGCTGCGGGCGCTTGCGACTGCGG
>ENA-UEQW01001646-UEQW01001646.1-human-gut-metagenome-genome-assembly--contig:-NODE-1646-length-18113-cov-3.919328_pt1 | contig 18113 bp, 26 predicted proteins | sample MGYA00242947_ERZ507947 | MGnify/ENA primary metagenome ERZ507947 (study PRJEB26167, sample SAMN06115421) | human gut metagenome | host: Homo sapiens | place: China:Guizhou | collected 2015-03-17... | reverse complement strand
AACTGCAAGAAAACCCCAACGGAATGATCTCACAATTGTCATTCCAATATCACAACATCTCCGACAACTGTCCAGTAATCCACCCAACCCCTCATCTCCTCCCATTCACTTCACCACACAATTCCCTACCAATTCAGTGAAACGGAAAGGAGAAAGCGCGTCTATTGGAAAGCAATCCAAAATCCCCTCCTTTTCTGTCGGAGAAACCGAGAATCCTCTCCCAAACGCGGTCAATAATGCTCTCCCTCTCTCGCTTTTCGCAAATCTCCAATTCCCTGAGGAATTCGGCGGCTCTCCCACGCATTGCCAGGAATTTCAGCGTTCTTGGCTCCTCCAACTCTGTTCTGGCGCATCATCCCTTCACTTCAAATACGAACGTTCAGTACCCCACCCTCTTCAGGAATTCGCGCTCCTTCTCGGTGTTCGCGAATACAAAGCTGAATCCCAGCCTTCCTAACGTGGTCATTCTTGGAACGGGCGGCACCATTGCCGGCAAGGGAAAGAGCTCTACGAATACAGCCGTCTACCAGGCCGGAGCCATGGACGTGAACGATCTGATCAGCGGCACGCCCGAGGTGCTTTCCGTCGCCAACTGCGTGGCCAAGGGCGTTCTCCAGAAGCCGTCCGAGAATATGAAGGTCCGCGACTGGATCACGCTCGCCGAGAAGGCGCAGTACTACCTGGACCAGGACGACGTCGACGGCATCGTCGTGACCCACGGCACGGACACGCTGGAAGAGAGCTCCTTCTTCTGCCATCTGGTTCTTCACTCCAACAAGCCCGTGGTCTTCACGGGAGCGATGCGTCCCGCGACAGCGATCAGCGCCGACGGTGGTTTGAATCTCCTGAACGCCGTCGTGGCGGCCGGAGCCAAGGAAACGAAGGGATTGGGCTCGCTGGTGGTGATGAATGAGGAGCTGTACTCGGCGCGCGACGTGACGAAGATCAACACCTTCAAGGTGAACTCCTTCGGCAGCGGCGACGTGGGTCCGTTGGGCTTCGTGCAGGAGCAGCACATCTACCTGTACCACGTGCCCAGCCGCAAGCACACGACGGAGTGCGAGTTTGACCTGAAGGTGTTCGAGAGCCACATTCCCAAGGTGGACATCCTGTACGTGTACCCGAACTTCGATCTGGACGTGCTGAAGTACTACCTGGACCACAACGACGGTCTGGTGATCGCCTGCTCCGGAAACGGCAGCATCAGCGACGACATGCTTCCGGTGCTGAGGGACTACAACCACAAGTGCACGATCGTGAGAGGCAGTCGCTGCTGCTCGGGCATCGTGACGCCGAACCCTATCGACAAGAAGCTCCACCTCGTGTCCTCCGGGAACCTGTCGCCCCAGAAATCGCGCGTGCTGCTCATGATGGCACTCACCATGACGAAGGATCCGGAGAGAATCCAGCAGATCTTCAACGTGTACTCGTCTGTTTGTTGGATACGTGGAACAAACACCGCACTGCTGCTGCTTCTTAGCGAACTCAATGTCGCAGATGCACGGGTCCAGCTCGATGTTCTTGTGCTCGTTCGCGATCGCGGGCGTCTTGTAGATGCTCTCTACCCATCACACGCCTCCCTTGCTCCCACCCGAATCGATGTTGTACAGCTCCCAGGCGAGCTTCTGGTTCACGGAGGGCTGCTCCAGCAACTTGTACACCGCCGCAATGATCACGTCCGCCGCGCTCTCCACGTCCTCCTTCGTCGTGTAGCGGCCCACGGACAGGCGCAGCGTGCCGATGGCGTACGACAGCGGGCAGTGGATGGCGCGCAGCACCTCGCTGACGGTGATGGCGTCGGAGGAGTGGCAGGCGGCGCCGGCGGAGGTGCACAGCTTGCTGCCCATCATGGAGAGCAGACTCGACGACAGCATGCCCTCGAAGGCGATGCTCAGCGTGTTGGACAGGTACTTGTCCGTGTCCTCCTCGTCCACGGCGGGGTCGGGATTCATGGAGCTGTTCACGCGCACGTTCACGGGACTGCGGTCCAGGAGGAGGTGCTTCAGGTACAGCTTGAGCTCGTGCATGCGCTTCATGTCCTCGTCCAGCTGCTCGTTCTACTCCTCACCTCTCCCATCCACGCCCACGATCAGCTCGGCAGCCTTGCCCATGCCCACGCACAGAATCACGTTCTCCGTGCCCGCACGACGGTTGCTCTCCTGGTTCGCGCCGTGGATGATCTTCTCGGGACACAGCGTGTCCTTCCGGATGTACAGGATGCCCACGCCCTTCGTCGCGTAGATCTTGTGACCCGCCATCGTCATGTAGTCCACGCCCAGCGCCTTCGCGTCCACGTGCATCTTGCCGCCTGCCTGACTCGCGTCGCAGTGGAAGAGGATGCGGCCGTTTCCCTTGGGAGATTCTAGGGTGGAGGAGAGGGAGGGCGACTACGCTCAAAGGCGCGGACGTGCTGAACCATCTCCGCGATGGGCTGAATGGACCCGATTTCGTTGTTCGCCAGCATGCAGGTCACCATCGCCACATCCGGGGAGAGGAGGAGTTCGAGCTGATCCACGTCCACAAACCCGTACTTGCTCACTTGGAGGTGGACGATCTTGAACCCGTACTCCTTCTCCAAGAAACTAGGCGTGAGCACAGACGACGATTGGCTACGCCAGCGTTTCATTCACAGCCGGATGCTCGAAGCAGGAGGCAATGATCGTCCTTCTCTTGTCGTTCAGCGCTCTCACTCCACCAATTAAGGCCTGGTTAATGGACTCCGAACCTATGCATTGGGTACAGAAGAAGAAAAGCAACCTCCAGACAAAAACAGAATCTCTTCAGGCTCCGCGTTGATCATTTTGGCGATACTGCATCTCGCCTTTTCCACTCCTTCTTTCGCAACTACGTATCACGATTACTCTTCTCTCCCACGCTTTCCGTAAACATGGCTCGAGGAAGGATTCCCAAAGTACTGCGTCATGAAGGGCCACATGGCCTTCGCCACTTCAGGATCTACGGGAGTCGTTGCGTTGTAGTCCAGGTAAATGGGATCGGTGGGATTTGTTCTCGGGAAAATGGGAGAGGCCTTGTATTCTAACGGCTGCATTTCAGAATAGTGTACGGAGTGATTCGTAACGACAATTATCTGAACAAACACGTCTCAATCGTCTTCCTTCTCCGCTGCCGGCTCCGGCTCCTTTTCCACTTTCCTCCTGGCGGGCAACCGAACTGTCTTCACGTCGATCCGACTGATGGGGAACTGAATCGCTGGCACAACCCACTGTCCGCGTTGGATCAAGGACTCTCGCTCAGGCGCAACGAAGGATATACGAACACTGCGTGCCCTGCCAGTGGAGCATTCCCAGACGAGTGGAGCAGCACGGACAGTATATCTTGCACTCGATCTGTTCGCTGTGCTTCACCCAGGGCGGACAGGAGGATATAAAATAGGACAGACAGCTGTGTGCAGGATGGTTTCCCTACAGAGAATCAGTCCTCGTCGATAACGTACCTTCCCCTTGTTTTCAAAGTGTGTGTCGTGGCCCAGAGGTTTGTGGGTTACGAGCTGGTCCTTACGAAATAGAAGAGCTCCACACTTGCCGCAGGTGAAGACTTCCGTCGGTACGAGCTCTATCACTCAACCGATACTTGGAATGAATTACCCGGCTTCTCGCTTGCAGTATCCATTCGTTATCGAGATTCGCTTGAAATGAGAGTGATGACGTGAGTGACCCAATAGTGCTCTTCTTTTGTAGTCTCTATTGTTTGGCTGACTCAAAAAGGGAGAGTGGGTTTCTTGGGAATGACCTCTGATAGCGAAAAGGGGGTCGTACGCATCGTGTCGTGTCTCCATGAACCATCCGTGCTCTTCACCTGGGGGCAAACGGGTCATCTGCGATCAGTCCTGCCAGAAAACGGACGTATTTTGGTTGACCATCAACGCGAAGAACCCTCATTCTTTCTTTTAAACCAATGATCTCGAAAGCCTTTACAAGAGTCGTCAAGCCTGTTTCCACCGCGCGTTCCTTCGCTAACGCCGCCTACGCTCTCCCCCCGCTTCCCTATGCCAAGAATGCTCTCGCTCCCGCCATCAGTGAGAACACCATGAACTGCCACTACGATGGACATCACCAGACGTGTGGATTCGTGTGATGAATCACGCATAGCTATGTCACGAATCTGAACAACATGACGAAGAACGCGGAGCGAAAGCCTCTCGAGTACTACATTACCAAGGAAAAGGGACCTCTTCACAACCAAGCAGCTCAGGTTGCTGCTCTCTGCGTGCGTAACGCATAGATTTGGAACCACTCCTTCTTCTGGAACTGCATGGCCCCGAACGGAAAGACGCTTCCGCAGGGCGAGTTCTTGAACGCTGTGAAGCGCGACTTCGGCTCCCTGGACAAGCTGAAGGAGACCTTCACGAACGCGGCGGTGGGCCATTTCGGCAGCGGTTGGGCGTGGCTCGTGCACGATCCCAAGGAGAACAAGCTGAAGGTGCTGAGCACAGTGAACGAGGCGAATCCGATGCAGCGTTTGCTCTTTCTGACGCGCTTGAGGTGTAGAGGGATTGCGCCCGCTTCTGGTGTGTGATGTGTGGGAGCACGCCTATTACCTGGACTACCAATTCCGTCGCGCGCAGTTTATCCAGAGTATGTGTTTTGGAAGTGGTTGAGGCGTAGATTGGTGGGGCATTGTGAATTGGCAGTATGTTTCGGACGTGTACACTAGCAAGGGTATCCCTTCGTTTTAACGCTTCGTGGCTTGTTGGAACCACAACCGACGTGCACTCCGATTTGTGGGCCCACATTTCCTTCCTATTCTTCTCTTGACCACGACAGCTATGCGAAGGAATACTCTTTTCGTCCTTCTCATTCCTTTTCTGTTTTGTATGTGCCGAGGGAAGCGTGTTTAGTGTTAGGTTCTTGCTATGCGTCCACGATTACATGCTCTTCATATGAAATCCTCGTCTCCAACGGGATCGAAATGGATCCCGTCACCTGCGAGGACGATAACTCTCCTCACATTCCATTGAGTGTGGATTCTCTCCCGAAAGGGGTCGTCTTTAACGGAAAGACCTTCTCCGGCGTGCCAAATGACACGGGCGGGAGACGGGGGGTGATCGTCTACAACGGCGATACCGCCGTTCTTGTCGTCTTTCTCTGTTCGGTTGCAGTGCGTATACTCATGTTCTAGTCCTCAACACGCAACCCTCCATTTCCTATGGATTCACGAAGCGAATCGTGTACACTGGCGTCGAGATCGATCCCATCGTTCCTCAGCTGACGGTCTATCCGGCGTGGATCGAGATCAACCCGCCTCTGGAGGACGGGCTGGTTTTGGATAACACCACGGGAATCATCCACGGAACACCGGCTCGTATGACAAAGTCAAAGTCGGTGGGCTATGAGATTACCCTTGTGTCGTCCCAACTGGAGAACGCGACTGCGTATTTCACCTTGGTCTATGTGGAGCGATCGGAGTATCCGAATCACGGCGTGATTGCGTGCGTTCTGGACCGGGAAGGGGGATTCAACATGGTGTCTCCCGCTCTCTTCCTCCTCTCTCCCTTCCAATCCTCGTGCTCTGTTCTGCAATCCCTATCCTGGTCAGACCAATACGACGCAACCACTCGCCATCATCAGAACGCCTTGCTCCAATCGACCGGCCACGCCTTCATTCGCTTCGTCACCTACTACGAGAGCGGCTTCTCCTCCCCCACCACCTTCACGCTCTCCTCCTGCAGTCGCGTCGCGCTGTACATCGACTCCTACCACACTCCCTTCCTGGAGAGCGAGCCCACAACCTCCATCTTCACACGCCGCGGCACCATCCGCCTGGGACACGGTCTGCACCGTCTCGTCGTGCTTCTCTCCACCTACTCCGTGTGGGAGGGCAAGTCCTTCTTCTCCCTGTCCTACTCCATCCGTCCGCAGAGCCAGCCCGAGGTGCTTCTCATGTCCGACACGCTAGTTCTTCCCTCCGTTCCTCCTCTCTTCGCGTCCGCGCAGACCCACTTCCAGCAGTTCGTTCCCCTCACCACACACATCCGCTCGCTGCAACTCGCAACGAGCGCTGTCGTGAGCCTCCCACAGCCCGCCGCGTCTCTCCTCGACCCGGCGTCGATTCGCTTTCACGCCACGGATCGCAGTCCTGTCGTCTTTCGGTACGTCGCATCAAATGTGGGTGGCGAAGCGGCTGTTGACGCAGAAGCGGTAGTGCACGAGCCGCAACGCGGGGTCCTCGCATCGATTCGCGCCGTCTCTCATTCCACAACGCAACCCTCTCTCGACACGGCGGAATCCGTATATGTTCAACAGATGGTCGTGGAGTCCTTTGAGTCCTTCGACGCCCGCATGATCCCCACCGACATCGCGACGCCCCTGCTGGAGTTCAACACGACGCTCCTTGTCTACGAGCCCGGACTCTTCCTCCTCTTCCCGAGCGTGGGTGCTTGGCTGCGGCGTGATGCATAGATGGACTGCGAGGCGTTCGTCAACGGCCGCAACGCTCTCGACACGGTCTTCAACAACACGGAGGGAGGTACCGTTACGGCGCCGTGATGACCCTTAGTGCACTTCTACTCCGTGTTCATGCGATGCGGTCCGTCGCTGAACGACACGTCTCTGGTTGTCGTGCCCGACTCCATTCGACACGAGTTCGTTCTCCCCTCCTCCGCGTCGCTCTTCTGCCGATACCCGGTTCTGCACTGCGTGAAGCACGAGCCGTGCGAGGTGCGGATGGAGGCGTTCGAGGCGTGCGAGATGCTGCAGAAGGTGGAGGGCGTGTCGATGACCAGTCATTGCGTGGTGCGCGTCGACACGACGAACACAATGGTGCCCACCGTCGTGCTGTACCGAGGTCACGAAGTCGCGTCCTTCGTCGTGTCCGTGGGAGGTGAGCGTCCTCGCAGAGAGTGAGGCATAGAGGAGGTGAAGGCACCGACGACGCTCGGGCTGTTCGCCGGAAAAACGCCGATTCATAACCAGATCGTGGTGGAGGCGGGCAAGGGGTTCTCCATCGCCGTGGTGGTGGACGAGCCCGTGGGCGTTCGCCTGGAGATCACGCCCGCGCTGCCGTCAACCGTGCGCTTCAACGCCTCCGTCATCGCGGGCGTGCTCTTCGAGGAGATGAACCAAACCTACACGCTCACCGCGTCCAACGCGAGAGGATCCGTGTGGACGGAGCTTCGCGTGTTCGTGGAGCGCGATTCGGAGTACTACCTTCAGTGCGACGCTGGACGCGCCAAAGTGACGGTCCGAGAGGGCGTGACTGGGTTTGTGGAGGTGATGGAGAAAGGCGACACGGAGCCTGTGGACGGGGATTCGGTGTTCGTGTCGGCGTTCTGCTACTCGATCGACGGCTGCGCCTTGACCCTTCACAGCTTCGAGGACGGCGCGTTGCCTCCCTTCCTTCTCCACTACAACGAAGAAGCCAACATCACGTACACGCTGCCTGTCCGCGGCTTCTCCTTCTCTCCCGTCTCCACGAACACCGTCGCCCTTCTTCACCAGCCCATCGCAACGCTCTTCTGGGCGGTGGAAGGCTTCTGCAGAGCCTCCTTCGGCGCCGTTCCGTCCTGGCTCCACCCTTCTTCTCCCTCCTCTCTCGACGGCGTGGCGGAGGAGTCTGGCGTGTTCACCTTCCCCGTGACGCTCTCCAACAGCACGCACTCCTTCGACATCCAGTTCAACGTCACCGTGGTCGACGCCTTCTCCGCCAACCACACGCTCATCTCCTTTGTGGTGCAGAACGAGGCGCATTCGCCGTCCCTGCCGCTGTTCTCCTTTCGCAACGGCTCTCTCGCCGTCTCGTTCATCACACTGACGTCGCCGCCCTTCACCTCCTTCACACAGCAACTGCTCCTGCCCGCCGGCGTGCACCACGTCACGCTCCCCGCAACAGAGAGTCATCGCATCGACGTCTTCATGCACTCTGTGTGTATCGCCTCGCGCCTCGCTCCCCAAACCACGCTCTGGTTCTACATCGAGGAGTCCGTGCGCGAGGACGACTTTCTCCTTCAGTTCCTCTTCGACGAGTCGCCCGGTCGCTGGACGGAGCGCTCGTACGACGACGGGATTTGGGACATGGTCATTCCAGGGGAGATTTCTGTCATCCCTTCTCAGCCCCTTCTCTTCCGAAAGCACTTCGTCGTCGAAGCGGCTTCTCTGTCGTCGCTCGCGCTGTCGCTAACGGTGTGGCCGGGCGCCAACGTGTACCTGAACGGTGAGCTGATCTGGCGCATCAACACCTCGAAGGGCTGCGCCAAGGGCTGCGAGTCTGTTGTTGTCGACGGCGACTCGCCCCTCACACGTCACCACATGACCGTGTCGCGCCGTCTATACGACGATGACAACGTGATCGCGGTGCAGTTATTCCCCTTCGAGAACGACACGCAGCCCGTGTTCCTCTCCATGTCCGTGTTCCCCGTCGTCGCGCCCGTCGTGCTCACCTCTCCCTCCACGCCGATCGCCTCCGCGTACTCCGTGTTGAACGTGGAGCTGTTGTTGCTTCCTCACACCTAGTCCGGCTCGGACCCGCGTTCGCTCCTCTCTCCCTTCACCGACCTCTCCTACCACGCCTACACGCTGCCGTCCAGCATCACCATCTCCTTCTCTCTCACATCCATCTCCCACCTTCTTCTCTTCGCCTCGTCTGAACTCCTCCTCCAGCCCACGCACTTCGTGGTCTACGGCACCGACTTCAACGGCGACCTGGTCACGCTGGCAGCGGTCGACCACCCTCTCCTCGCCTCGTCTCCCGGCGAAGCCATCACCATTCCACTCTCCACCGTTCCCGTGAGACAACTCGTCTTCACCATCTTCGGTACGCCTCGCCTCACACCCTCACCTCTAGAGAACATGGCGGTGGCCAACGCGGTGCACTATATCGGCGGCATTCGCCTTCTCTCCCAGCGAACCATAACCTGTCCTGCCGCTGACGGATTTGAGGCAACCCCCGTCGAAACCACCGCCCGTCTCTCCGTTTACAACGCCAGCTCCAAAGGCTTCGTGCAACGATTCTGCGCCGCTGTCTCCGACCCCGCAGATCCCATGAACACTCGAGGCGAGTGGGGGCCCACGGATTTCACTCACCTCGTCCGTCGCGTCCCACAATACCCTGGCGCCTTCGTCGAGTTCATGTACGTGCTGTCCGGACTGAGCTGGAGCGAGGCGTACGAGATGGCGGGAGATCTTCGCGCGGTGATGGATTCCGTCGTGCGGAAACACAACCTGCCCGTGCAGGCGATCACGGTGTTCAGGGTGAGTGACACGTCCTCGCTGAAAACGGCGAAAGTGCTCTTTTCGATCCAGTTGAAAACCAAGTTGGCACAAGCACATGCCGTGGCGTCCTTCATCAACGGAGGCGATTCCTACGTCTCGCGGGAACTCGTCGACCTGTTCGGGAGCAAGTATCCGATGCTTACGGACTTCCGCCTGTCGAACTTCCCCCTCGTGATTCAATCGCGAATGCCGACGTGGCTGCGCGTCCTTATCTGGATCGGAGTTGTGTTGTGCGTGGGTGCGGCGACTGTGCTGGTAATCAAGTATCGCGTCGCTCTGTGGAGAATGATCAATGATGTCGTGAACGGGTACCGTGAGCGACGGCGCCGTGACGTATGCGACGAGATGGGCATTCCCTACAACATGACGTATTTGCCGAAGAAGAGTGAAGCGAACGGAGAGGCGATGTCCTTTGAGACGCCTTACGGTGAAATTCATCTCGTTCCTCCAGTTGTTCGTCCAAAGGACCAGGACTACGATGGTTATATCCAAGCTGTATCAATGTGACCTGTTTGTGCGGAACAAAGACGGCATAATACAATCTAAATTACAGTCGCTTTGGCTCAAGCTTTTGGGCAATCTTCATGATCGATTTCGCCTTCATGCGTGAATCATCTCGAAACACGGACACTAAAATGGAATCGCAATGGGTGTACACCGACTTATACCTACGCGTCACAGGAATGCCAACATGCGTACAATCGAATCACACTCTGCTCCGACTTCATTGAAACGGCTGCCAACTGTTCAACAGAAGGAGCGTCCTCCATGTCGCATATCCGCGAAGCCATGAGCACCACCACCACGTTCAACGCCGATCCACCGACATTCGGGTAGTTGCCCTCCTTTATGCTCTCCAGCACCCTCAACGCCATGCTGTACACGTCGCGAGGCAGAAGAAGAACGCTGCAGTAGCGGCCAATGTAATCGACATCCGTCGGGGGATCGATCACCAGCTTCAACTCCGATATGATCACCTGGGAGAGTCGCGCCGTCTTCCGCAGATCGGAGAGCAGCACGCTCACGATCTCGCTCAGGAGTCGGTAGGACTTCATAATCCGGCACGCCAGATAGAGGCACGCAGACACGATGATTTCTGACCGTTTGCCGCGAATATGCATCAGAGACGAGCAATCCGAGTACAAATCGAACGCGCAGCGAACCACTCCCGAATTCAACCCTAACTGGTTGGCTGCCTCTTCAATGGCGGAGTGAATCGATATCAGCTTCCTCGAAAGCTTCGCCTCCTTTGGATTCTCCACTCTTCTCATGATCGCCTTCTGCTTCGAGTCGATCGCCTTCCCCTCGAATAGGAAATCCGTTGACAGCGTTCCAGTCTTCAGATAGGAATCGGTGAACGTATCGACTCGGGCATCATCCTCCGCGTTTCCTACCGATAAATAACGAACACTTCAACATACCCTCTTCCTTGAAAGTGCGCCACTCCGGTTCTTCCGAAAGAAGGTTTGAGAGCTGGACTTCTCCGCACGATAAACATATACGGTCCCCGGTTTGCTCATCGTCGATAAATTCGTTCTTCCCGCAACCTCTACAGACATTACTCATGTCATACACGCTAGAGAAGAATCTGTTTGGAGAATCGCCTATTTCGTTACTTGCCACGCTCATATTCGATACAGTCTCTTTGGAATAGAGGAGAATAGGGGAGAGCCCTTCGTTTTTGGGACCCCCACTATTCTTGCTCTCGGCGAGGAAGTCGCGTTGTTCGTTTGACGAGCGTCCTGTGACGAGACGATTGCTGGGGGACACTCACACTGGTAGCGAGTGTATTCCAGCAACTGAGGAGAAGAACCCCTCGTCAGACACTTTACAATGTTGCCAGATATGGGGGTTCGTGTTCACGAGCAAGAGGAGGGATTCTGTTCTGTCCGTTCCATCACTCAATCCATTCCAATGAGACGCGACGTTCATATTCTGCTTTACCTGCTATGTACTCTTCATTGCTGTCGTTCTCATTCATTGTAGTGATCGTGCTGTGTATTTCGCGCGAGGTTCGTTGTGTGAACTCGGCGGGGGAAACGATTGAACTCAGAGAGGACAAGATTAACGACGGATATTGCGATTGCGATGTACATGGAGAGGACGAAGATCGCACTTCGGCGTGCTCGTTTGTCCCGAACACGATGTTTACTTGTCTCAACAAGGACGACAAACCAACGCAGATCCATTCTTCTCGTGTAAATGATGGAGTGCGCTGTTTTTCGTGCGTGTAACGTAGATTTGCGATTGCTGCGATGGAAGTGACGAGAAGGAGGGATTGTGTAAGGATACATGCAGCGTATTGTTTCGTTGTGGTCGTGTTGTGTAGGAACTCCGTGAGAAGCGTCTCTCTGGCGTCCGCGAGAAGCTGCGTGACGCTAAGGCGGGGTACGAGACTATGAGAAAGCGCTGCGAGGAGAACGAGAATTCTGATGACTCTTTGGGCTCCATTGCGAAGGATATCAAAGACACGATGAAGGAAATGAAGCACATTCGAGAGACTGTTTCTGCGAAGCTGTACCAGAGCCGGTTAATCGACAAGAAGTACGCATTGTATCGCAATCGCTACATTCTCCGAACGGGCGAAGAGCCGGACATGTCGATCCTGAAGGAGCTGTACACGGACGTGTCCTTCCTGAAGCCGGCGTCGCAGGAGGTGGCTGAGGGTTCATCGGAGGTGATTGAGGAGAGTGTTCCTGCGAGCGGAGAGGGGCAGGAGGTGGAGGAGAGCGCTCCTCGTCAGGAGGCTGAGCAGGAGCAGTCTGTGAGTGAAGATGTTTCTGTGAGTGAAGATGTTTCTGTGAGTGAAGATGTTTCTGTGAGTGAAGATGTTTCTGTGAGTGAAGACATGCCTGCAAACGAAGAGAGTGTTGAGGAGGTGCCTGTGAACGAAGAAACCATTGAAGAACCTGCACGCAAAGAGAAGCCAGAAGACACGAACACAAGCGAAGAGCCCGCCAGCCACGCAGTGGAGGAGGAGGAAGAGCCGATGCCGGACGAGGAGGCGTACGAGGCGGACTACGACAGCTACCACGACGACTACGACTACAGCGACTACGAGGAGCCACCACCCACGCCCGCAGCGGACGACGAGGAGAGCAACATGAAGGTGGACGAGAAGATGTGCTGGTCCGTGGAGTACTCGCCGCTCCACACCAACGACCTCCACCACTTGGACGTGCACGTAGTGCCCGCGGCAGCGGCTGACGCGTAGGAGGAGTTCGTTGACAAGTTCATGAGAGCGACGATCCACCTGCCCGAGACGGCGACGGAGCTGCGCATGCAGGACTTCCTGGCGTACAAGCAGGTGTACGATCCCTCGTTCCTGGCGGTGCCGCGCAACACGACGGTGATGGACGTGCGTCTGCGCGCTGGCTCTGACCCGTAGGGACTCAACATGGCGTTCACGAACCTCCTCGGACTGGCGTACGCGCCCGTGCGGTACTTCTTCGACTTCCTCCACCACTCGTCGCGTTGGCTCCCTCTCGCCTCCTCATCCGTAGTGAAGGTGCACTCCACTCCCCACACCGAGACGCTGAAGCAGCTCCACCCCTTCCTCGACCTCCCCTACAACTCCACCTTCCAGCACTTCTTCGCGGTGGTCGACCACTCGCCCGAGATGCTCTTCCACTACCACTTCATCGCGAAGAAGAACGTCGAGTCCAGCGCCGAGACGCGCCTGCTGCAGTCCATTCGGGAGAAGCTGGTGGAGGAGGAGACGCAGCTGAAGGAGGTGGAGCAGTCGCTGGAGATGGAGAGAAAGGTGTACTCGCCCACAGTGCAGTGCCTTCTCCACGAGAAGGACCGATGCACCACCAAGACTTTCGGGCAGTACGAGTACTCCATCTGCGTTGGGGGCGAGGCGAAGCAGGACAGCGTGCGTCTGGGCACGTGGAAGATCGAGGTGGAGAAGGATTATGCGAAGAACGCCACCGTGGTGTTCAAGGAGGGACAGCGGTGCTGGAACGGCATTGAGAGGAGCTTGACCGTTCATTTCGAGTGCGGAAAGGCGGAGGAGATTACCAGTTTGACGGAGCCGTCGACATGTGTGTATCAAGCGGTGATGAAGAGTCCTTGCTTCTGCACGGAAGACGTTGTTAACAGTATCGAGAATCAGTTGGTTTAGCGCTGTTTGTTGTCCATTCCTGTTTGTCCGCAAATAGCCTCGATTTTTGGCATTCTGCGTTGTCGTGAAAAGAGTTGCTCTTCTACGGGAAGGCGTTTTTGTTTGCATCCACATATACAGCTTAACGTAATGGAAGACAATAAACCGAATAAGGAGACCGATTCGGAAAAGGCGCAGAAGAAGCAAGGTATTCTGCAAATTGGTGTTTTCATGATGCAGAGATTCGCGCTCAACAAGAAGCAAACAAAAATTTGAGTCAGGAGGAGAAGCAAGCGTTGAGAAAGGCAAAGAAAGCGGAGAAAGCGGCTCGTGTTGCTGCTGCTTTGGAAAAGAAGGAAGAGGGAACCGCTCCGAAGGGTGATTTCTTTCTATTGGTTTTGATGTGTAGTGAGTGCTCCTATTGATGTAGCCAAACCATCCAAAGAAGGTAATTGTGTCGAGGTTACTTGATGCACCAGAGATTCGCGCTCAACAAGAAGCAAACAAGAACCTGAGCCAAGAAGAGAAGCAGGCGTTGAGAAAGGCAAAGAAAGCAGAGAAGGCGGCTAAGGCAGCTGCTGCGTTAGAAAAGAAGGAGTTGGGATCCAAGCCCTCCACTCCAGCACAGCCCAAACCCACTCAACCCAAACAAACCCAGCAGCAGCCGAAGCCAGCGCCATCCCAATCCAAGCAGACCTCAACTCCCGTAAACACAGCAGAAGATCCGTTTTACGTAATCCATTCTCTTTCTTCTTATCTTCCAGTTCCTGCGCTCCTCGCTGGAGAAATCCGCATCCGAGGGGTCCCACACTTTTTCGTCCTACGATCCACTGAAGGAAGGGGAGGGGATGATCCACCCGCTCTTCCGCCAGTTGGGTCTGATGATCCAGAATCGCATCATCTCGGGGTCCAGTCGGCGCTCCACGTACCTTCTCAAGTCCATGATCGCGTTCGTGGAGACGTTCCCGATCACCGAGGCGAAGGACCGCGAGCACGTCGATTCCAGAAATAGGCGTGATTTGTAGAGCTACTTGGCGCGGCTGATTCAGTGCCTGGACGCGCAGTACGCGTACCTGTGCCGCATCCGGAACCCGTCGGTGCCGATGGAGCGCGTGCACGAGTACGTGAAGCGCCACCTCCTGTCGCTGGACGACCGCGGCGAGGGCAAGAAGCTGAAGGAGAGCGTGTTAATGTACATGCACGACCTGGAGAAGGTGGCGGGAGCGGAGGCGTGTGATGGGTAGAGAATCCAGCTGGCGAAGGAGAAGGTGGTGGAGAACCTGGTTCAGCAGATCGACGAGGGCGACGTGATCGTCACCTTCGGAGAGTCCTCGCGCATCACGGAGGCCTTCGTGAAGGCGGCGGCGCAGTTCAACAGGCGTGAGCGCAGCGACGCCTCGATTCCCTTCCGCGTGGTGGTGATCGGCGGACGTCCCAAGCAGAACAACGAGAACACGCTGCGCAAGCTGGTGAAGGAGCACGTGCCGTGCACGCTGGCGCCGCTGAACGCGCTGCCGTACGTGCTGGAGACGGCCACCAAGGCCTTCGTGTCGGCGAGCTCGATGCTGGCGAACGGCAGCGCGATCGCGGACAGTGGTACGGCGGTGGTGGCGTGTGCGTGCAAGAAGTTCCATGTGCCGTTGCTGGTGGTGGCGGACATCATGAAGTTCTGTCATGACGTGGAGGTGGACGGGATCACGAAGAACGAGCTGAACAGTCCCAGCTCGTTCAGACCCTCGCTGCTGCCCTCGCTGTCGTCGCATCAGCAATCCACCAAGTGGATTCTGGAGGGAGCGATGAACGAAAAGTGCTTGCTGGTGTGGAGCTGTGATCTGTAGTCTGACGCTGATGAATCTGTCTTACGACTTGGTGCCGGCTTCCCTCATTTCCGGTGTGGTGACGGAGCTCTCCCTCATCCCGACGTCCAGTGTCATTTCTGTCTTGTTAGAATCGGAAAACGATCAATAATGGATACTGAATGCCGTCTTGTTGTCAAACACAATTGGGTCGTTCTGCTCCATAACGAAATCGGGACGCTTTCTCAATACATCGCTTCGTAGTTCAAGAGCAGCATGGCTGGTTTTCGATTTTTGCTGTGCGTGATATGTAGACAGTACTGCAGTTGTGAATGAAGAGAAGGTGATGGAGGAGGAGGCTTTTATGAAGCTGAACCACAAGGACATGAAGAAGTGGTACGGCGAGCATACAGATTTGAAAGAAAAGTAGTCCATCCCATTGTTTCATAATAGCGCTAGATATGGCCGTTTTCCCATGTTCTGGCAGGATTTAAAGGAGTGGGAGAACTGGACCGAAGTAAAGAAGATATATATGAAGGAAAAGGAGAAGAAGGATCTCCAGGCGGAGCGACGCAAAAGAAGAGAGAGTCGTTGGGGCGATGCTGAAAAGCATTTGGCAAAGACGCGTTGGGAGCACGACGAGAACGATGTCGACCCAGGTCTCCCTGTGGTCGTTGCCGCTTCCCAGATTTCCATTGAAGAGCTGCAGATCCTCCAGTTCCGCATGCGCATGCAAAAGCTGACAGACAAGATCGAGACCGTTGAAGAGGACGCGAAGCGGATCCAGGAGGACCCGAATCGCTCTCCCTCTCCTCAGCCGACATACGACAAGATGGGTAACCGTACAAACACGCGTGCGCAGCGAATGAGGAAGGCGTACGAGGAGGAGCGTGCCGAGATCTTCGAGGAGATCGTGAAGCTGAACCCGATTCTGAAGGCAATTCAGCCCAAGGCGCACTGCCAGGCCAAGCTCTATTTCCCCATCAAGGAGTACCCGAACTACAACTTCTTGGGATTGATCATCGGACCCCGAGGCAGCACGCACCGTCAGTTGGAGCAGACGACGCACTGCAAGATCGTCATCCGCGGCCGCGGCACGGGACGCGAGGGAAAGAGCAATTACGATCTGATCGCTCAGGACGACGACCCGCACGTGATGATCAACGGCGAGAACGAAGACGACGTGGCGAAGGCGGTCGAGATCATCAGCCAGCTGCTGATTCCCATGGACGATGACAAGAACATTCACAAGCAGAAGCAGATGCGTCAGCTGGCGCTGCTGAACGGTCTGCACGAAACAAATACACGTTGCCCGTACTGCGGTATGACTGGGCACGATCAGTTCCATTGTCCGAACCGACCTCGTGAGTGATGTGTGTGTGTGTGACGTGTAGAGGACTTCGGCAACGAGGACATTCACTGCGAGATTTGCGGTGATTCTGGGCACATTGCTCGCGATTGTCCCAACCGCAACGACAAGCGCCGTATTCAGGAGTACAAGCGAATCAACGACGACTACATGAACTTTATGGACGATCTGGGAGCTGGCAAGGTGCTGGGCGAGCAGCAATCAACACAGCAGCCGGCGCAGCAGCCGTGGGAGCAGCAGCAAGCCGCTCCTGGTTACTACGGTTACGCGCAGCCCGGGTATCCCCAGCAGGGTTATATGCAGCCTGGTTATCCGCAGCAGGGCTATGCTCAGGCGGGCTATGCTCAGCCTATGTACGGACAGGCAGCGTATGGTCAGGCCGGATACGGCCAGCCTGGATATGGTTATTGATTTGCTATAGTAGTGTTGGATTCTTTGTTTTCACACCGTGGGAGAATTGAGGAATAACCGCGATCGGCGCCTCGCTCTCTTTTGCATAGAACACCCAAATCGGGAGCAATTGGTCTATAGATAGCATGGATATTATATTCGGTTTTGTCGGCAAAGAGTGGGCGTTATCGAGAGAGAGTGTTGTGTAGCTTCGCCCTTGTCAGTTGCAGTAGCAGTGTTCAACCCAGTATCGTCGCACTGACGCGTACTGAGGACAGAGTGGGGACCGTTTCGTTGCCTCTTATCATCTAGATTCTGGAAGTGAGTCCGACAAAGATCCTCGGCTGTTCTGGCGAAAACGGCGACAGAAAGCAGTTGGGAGATTATTTGCTCGGAAACTTCAACCTGTACAAATTTCGACATGAGAGAGAAATAGACATGGATGCTACCGCCCATTCCTTCAGAAATAGCGTTTGCGGTTGGTTGGATGTTTGAGGCGTAGCTTGCGTACTTCCTTCGTCATCAGCCCTATCAGGTGAACCTGCTGCTTGGAGGCGTTGATGGGGATGTGCCCTCTATATATTTCATCGATTATCTTGGCACACTTCAGAAGATGAACTACGCGTCCCACGGATACGGTTCGTACATCCTTCTTTCTCTATTTGATCGTCTCTGGAAGGTGCGTGTGCGTGTTCTGAGTGACGTGTAGAAGGACATGACCAAAGAGGAGGCATTAGCCCTGTGCAAGAGTTGTCAGGAGGAGATTATGGGTCGTTTCCCGACGAACGACTACCACTACGTGACAAAGATCGTGTCAAAGGATGGTGTTGAAGTGTTGAAGTGTTGTGATGTTTGTAACAAAGACCGCAAAAGCACTATTCGTCAAACAGCGTGGAGTTCACATCCATAGAGATGCGACCACCCATGTAATTGCCTCTCTTCTTCTTCGTCTTCTCGCGACGGAAGTCCTTTCCTCTCACCTTGATCAGAATGTCGCTGGCCTTGGCGCCATACCCGTTCTTGCCGTACGTCGCCTCATCTACGCCTCACACTCCTTCCCCGCACAAACATGAGTTATCCAGCAGCTCCTGCTTCTTGATGGTATTCAGCCAGGACTCGTCGACGCGCTTGAAGGGCGTGTGGTCCTACGCGTGAGTGGAGTGAGCTATCCGTACGCTCTTCTCGACGTTGGTGGGTGGAGGAGGCAGAGCTTTGGGCTGCCACTC
>ENA-UEQW01001638-UEQW01001638.1-human-gut-metagenome-genome-assembly--contig:-NODE-1638-length-18156-cov-169.405498_pt1 | contig 18156 bp, 11 predicted proteins | sample MGYA00242947_ERZ507947 | MGnify/ENA primary metagenome ERZ507947 (study PRJEB26167, sample SAMN06115421) | human gut metagenome | host: Homo sapiens | place: China:Guizhou | collected 2015-03-17... | reverse complement strand
ACTCAGGAGGTGCCAATCATCCTCCCGCGTACCTATATTAATATGTATAACTTCGGTTTCGCCCAGAGTCATTCGCTCCCTAAAATCAGCGATGGACTGATGGGCATGATTGATTTCAATATCCAGATTCAGGCTGGCGGCAAGAAAGAGCAGTTCAAGGGAAAGGTTATCGGTTTCTCTTCGCGACTCAACACCATCCTTGTTCCACAGGCATTCATGGACTGGAGTAACCAGGAATTCGCTCCAAACCAGAAGAGCGATCCTAACCGTCTCATCGTAGAGGTAGGAAACCCGGGAGACGAGAACATCACTAAATACCTGGATGATAATGGTTATGAGGTAGAGACAGACAAGCTGGATGCAGAGAAGACTACCTATTTCCTTCGCATGATGGTATCGATGGTGATGATTATCGGTTTGGTTATCTCCGTTTTGAGCTTCTACATTCTGATGCTTAGCATCTATCTGCTGGTACAAAAGAATTCTTCTAAGTTGGAGAATCTTCTTCTGATAGGTTACAGTCCGAACAATGTAGCAAAGCCATATCAGGTGCTCACCATCGCGCTGAACATCGTGGTACTCATCATCGCGTGGATTATCCTCTTCTTCCTTCGCGATTACTACATGGGCTTCATCGAAACCCTCTTCCCTGATATCGACGAGGGCACCATGCTTCCAGCCATCGCCCTAGGTCTGCTCCTGTTCCTGATAGTTTCTATCCTGAACATCGTAGCCATCCGTCGCAAGGTGATGAGCATCTGGCAGCGAAAGGAGTAAGAGCGCCTAGCCTCCGTTCCAGGCGATTCCATCGCCTGTCATAAAAGCTCAGTCCCCCGCTTTTACCCCCGAAAAAACTATAAGCAAACCCCCGTTATAAATAACAAATTAAAGGAAATCTGCGTTATTTGCTTAACGCAGATTTTTTTTGTGTTATAAAACACTATTTTTCATGCTTTTGTAACAATTAAAAGCAATTTTTTTATTACTTTTGCAACCGATAACAATATAAGAGGGGGTCATATCCCCAAGTTTTAATAATTTTATATAATAAAAGGTATGCAGAAAAGATTGCATTTATTAATGGCTTTGCTGGCCTTTATGGTTACTACAGCCATGGCACAGATTACTACTTCTGGTTTAAGTGGTTCTGTGACTGCTAGTGGTGAAGACGTGATTGGCGCAACGATTGAAGCCGTTCACGTTCCTTCAGGAACTCGTTACAAAGCTGTAACCAACATTGATGGTATGTTTACTATTAATGGTATGCGTGTCGGTGGTCCTTACGAAGTTAAGATTAGCTACATTGGCTACAAGACTAAAGTTGTAAAGAACGTAACGCTTCAGCTTGGTGAAACTTACAACTTGAAAGAGACTCTTGATGAGGATTCTAAGCAACTTGGCGAAGTTGTAGTTGTTGCCAAGGGCTCAAAGTTTAGTGTAGAGAAGACAGGTGCTTCTACCAATATCTCTAATGCGCAGATTGCTAACATGCCAACCGTTAGCCGTAGCATTACAGATATCACCCGTCTTTCTCCTTATGGTGGAAATGGAATGTCATTCGCTGGTGCAGATGGCCGTACTGCCAACTTCACTGTGGATGGTGCAAACTTCAACAACAACTTCGGTTTGAGCTCAAAGCTTCCTGGTGGTGGTGCTCCTATCTCCCTGGATGCTATCGAGGAAATGCAGGTTGTTATCTCTCCTTATGATGTTCGTCAGACTAACTTTGTTGGTGGTGGTGTCAATGCTATTACCAAGTCTGGTACCAACAACTTCAAGGGTAGCGCTTACGTATATCACAAGAATGAGAATATGCGTGGTGATGCTATCGAGCGTGAGCAGATTTCTGGTGCACGTGAGAAGGAACAGCAGACTACATGGGGTTTCTCTCTCGGTGGTCCTATCATCAAGAATAAGTTGTTCTTCTTTGCTAATGGCGAAATGGTTAAGATTCCTACAGTGGTAAACCGCTGGAGAGGTTCAGAGGATGGTATCGGCGATGCTGAAAACTATATCTCTCGTACCAAGCTTGCTGATTTGGAGAAAGTTTCTAATTTCGTAAAGGATAAGTATGGTTATGATACAGGTTCATGGACCAACTTCCCTGCAGACGAGAGTAACTACAAGTTCCTCTTCCGTGTTGACTGGAACATCACAGACAAGCATCACTTGGCTGTACGTTACAACTATACCAAGAACCGTTCATGGCAGGCTCCTAACGCATCATCTATGGATGGTGGTTCACGGGCATCTGGTAGCCGTATGTCTCAGTACTCTATGTCATTTGCCAACAGTATGTATGCCATTGACAACCTCGTCAACTCTTGGACTGTTGACTTGAACAGCCGTTTCACAGATAATCTGTCTAACCAGTTCCTGTTCACATACTCTAAGTTGGATGATACCCGTTACACAGATTCTTCTGAGTTCCCATTCATCGATATCCTTGATGGTGGACAGAAGAGTGTTGATGGAACAGCTGATGCTGATGGTACCAACAACTACATGGCTTTAGGTTATGAGTTGTTTACCTGGAACAATGCTGTACACAATACTGTATGGAATATCAAGGACGATGTAACTTACTATCTCGGTAAGCACAAGATCATTGCCGGTCTCAACTATGAGCACCAGATGGCTGACAATGCTTATCAGCGTAATGGTACTGGTTACTATCGTTACAAGAGCCTCGACGACTTCTTGAATGGTGAAGTTCCAGAGGTAGTTTGTTTGACCTATGGTTATGGTGGCAATAACAATCCTGCTGCCCGCGTACAGTATAACAAGGCTGGTATCTACGCTCAGGATGAATGGCAGATGACTCCTAAGTTCAAGTTGACTTATGGTCTTCGTCTGGATGGTCTTTTCTTCGACAATTCAGACTTGATGACTAATAATAAGATTCTCAATCTCGACTATAATGGTCGTCACATCGACTCTGGTAAGTGGCCAAACAGCTCTTTGACAGTTTCTCCTCGTATCGGTTTCGTGTATGATGTATTTGGTGACAAGACTTTGAAGTTCCGTGGTGGTACAGGTTTCTTCCAGGGCCGTTTGCCATTGGTATTCTTCACCAACTTGCCAACCAACTCTGGTATGGTACAGTATCAGGCACAGCTCAATGCAACAAATGCATTTAATCCTAAGACTCGTAAGAAAGAGGGTGTAGATATGACTCCATTTGCGGGTGGTTTGGTATGCGATGCAAATGGTAAACCAACAGCTGCAGCTCTGCGTGATAAGTTGATTTCTCTGGGTTATCCTGAGAATATCACTCCAGAGACGGGTACACTTCCTTCTGCTATCTCTGCTGTAGATACAGACTTTAAGTTGCCACAGGTATGGAAGACATCTTTCGCTATCGATTATCAGATTCCTGTGTCTTTCCCAATGTCTGTTTCTGTGGAAGGTATCTTCAACAAGACTTTGAACGCAGCTACATTGACCGACTGAAGTGTACAGGATGTAAAGGGCTTCCCACGTTTCAATGGTGCAGACAACCGTCCTATATATCCTAAGGGTTCTTCTGTAGGTACAAGTGCTTATGTACTTGAGAACACAAGCCGTGGTTATGGTTGGTCTTTCTCTGCACAGGTAAATGCTCAGCCATGGGAGTGGTTGAACTTGATGGCTGCCTATACTCATACTGTATCTAAGGAGGTAACTTCACTTCCAGGTTCTAACGCATCTTCTGTATTGAACTACATCTCTACAGTATATGGTCCTAACAACATCAAGTTGCACAACGGACAGAATGTAACTCCAGATCGTATCATTGCTTCTGCAACAATCCACGACAAGAGCAACAACCACTATAGCTTCATCTATGAGGCATGGCGTGGTGGTTACAACTACTCTTACATGATGGTAAATGATATCAATGCTGATGGTTACAACTATGATGCTATCTATATCCCAACCGACCAGCAGGTAGCTGACAATGAGTTCCGTTTCAAAACAGAGGACGACAAGACTCGATTCATGGATTATGTTCATAATAATAGCTATCTGAAGAATCATCAGGGCGAGTATGCAGAGGCTTATAGCCTTTACAGCCCATGGGTACATCGCATCGACTTCAGCTACAAGCACGACTTCAAGTTTGATGTGGCAGGTCACACCAATACTATCCAGTTGAGCTTCGATATGAAGAACGTACTCAACTTCTTTAACTCTAGTTGGGGCGTCATGAAGTACTTGAACCCTGAGATAGGTTCAGATCCACGCATCTTGAGATATGAAGGTTATGACAAGGATGGCTATGCTACCTTCTCAACACCAAAGTCAATCAATGGTAACACTAAGACTTTCGTACCAAATCACGCTATCGGTCAGTGCTGGTATGCATCAGTGGGTCTCCGTTATATTTTCTAATATTAGGTGTTATTCATTTAAGAGATTATTTATATGAAACTAAAATATTTATTTACCGCACTTGTTGCAATCTTGGCATTGTTTACAAGTTGTAACGACGACCAGACCTTGGATACTCTCGGCAAGGTGCAGGTGTCACAGTCATTTGTTTCCATTCCTGTGGAGGGTGGTAGTGCATCATTCAAGGTTAATGCCGCTTCTGACTGGAAAATCGTTTGTATGACCAAGTACAAGTACACGTACACGGATGCTGACGGTCAGAAAAAGGAAAAGACTGCAGAGAAAGACTCTATCCCTACTTGGCTGAAAGTTACTCCTACTGTTGGTGAAGCTGGCGAGACTGTTGTTACAGTTTCTGCCGAGGCAACAAAGGGCGCAAACTCAACTATGCTACAGTTTGTTTGTGATAATGAGATTCAGCGTGTCAACATTCTTCAAGGCGTCTTGAATCCTCCATACTCTACCTGTGCAGATGTTTTGGCTGGTAATGATGGTGAGACTTATAAGATTAAGGGTACTATGACCAGGATTTCTAATACCTTGTATGGTAACTGGTATATCAAGGATGCCACCGGTGAGGTATATGTCTATGGTACGCTTGATGCCAACGGTAGTGACAAGAACTTCTCCAGTCTGAAACTGGAAGAGGGTGATGAGGTTACTATCCAGGGTCCAAGAGATACTTACCAGGGTACTCCTCAGTTGAAGAATGTAACTGTTTTGAGCTATACCAAGTCTTTGATCAAGGTTGACGAACTCGATAAGGCTACCTTGAGCAAGGCTGGTGAGGACTTCAAGGTTACCTTGACTGTAAAGGGCGAAGGCGTAACTGTTGATATCCCTGAGGCAGACCAGAGCTGGTTGTCTGTTAAGGGTATCGTAACCAAGGGCACAGAGGCAGTAGTTTCTTTCCATGCCAACGCTAATGCAGGTGGTGCCCGCTCTACAAAAATTGGTTTTACATCTACCAAGGGTAAGCAGAGCTCTACTGTTACAGCTTCTATCACACAGGAAGGTTCTATCGTTCCTCTTACCATTGCAGAGTTCAACGCTGCAGAAGAGGGTACAGCACAGTATCGCCTGACGGGTGTCATTACCAAGATCATCAATCCTAATAAACCTCAATTTATCATTGCCGACTATTCTGGTGAAACCACCGTTTATGGTCTCGGTGAGGCTGGTGATTTCGAGAAGTTAGGCTTGAAGGTGGGTGATATCATCACACTCGTAGCAGCTCGTTCTTCTTTCAAGGGTCTGCCACAGACCAAGGGCGCTCAGTATGAAGAATCTTATGCCGCTTCTTCATTGCAGAAGATTTCGGTAGCAGATTTCCGCAATGCAGCTGAGAGCAAGGAGAAGTTCTACCGCATCTCTGGAACGATTGTGAAGTCAAACGAGGCGAATACCAAGTTCGATTTGAACGAATATGGCAACTTTGCCTTGAAGGATGAAACCGGCGAGGTTTATGTATATGGCGTTTCTACCGGATGGAATGGTGAGAAGAAGCAGGCTGCTAAGCTTGGTCTAAAGGAGGGTGACAAGATTACCGTCATTGGTTATCGTACATCTTTCAAGAACCTGATTCAGGTTGGTGGTGGTATCTTCTATACCAAAGACTAATCGTAAGATTTTTATTTTTAACTTGATATGGGATGCACTTCTCTTTCTCGAGGGAAGTGCATCCTTTTTTTCGTTTATTTGCATATTTTTGGTATAAAACATCATATTTCTCTGTTTTTCGCTTGCCATTTCAAAAGTTTTAGTTATATTTGCAGCAAAATCAGTTTTAGGAGGGGGTGAATGCACACGGTACGAGGTGCGCAGTTCTCTCTTTATTTATTCACAAAAGAATCTAAACAACATGCAGAAAAGATTGCAACTACTTCTGGCTTTGCTCGCCTTCGTGGTGACTTCGGCAATGGCTCAGATTACTACCTCTGGAATCAGTGGTAAGATTTCTTCCAATGGCGAAACCGTTATTGGGGCTACAGTTACTGCTACACACCAGCCATCTGGTACTGTGTATCGTGCTGTAACAAATGTAGATGGTCGCTATACCATTCAGGGTATGCGTCCAGGTGGTCCTTACAAGGTAAGTATCTCTTATATCGGATATAAGGACAAGGTTTTCAACAATGTCAGTCTGAACTTGGGTGAAAGCCAGAATCTCTCTTGCTCTCTTCAGGAAGATGCCAAGCAGCTTCAGGAGGTTGTTGTTTCGGGTAAGGCTGGTCTGAATGGTACGAAGACCGGTGCGGCCATGAGTATCAATGCTCAGCAGATAGCTGATATGCCTTCTATCTCGCACAGTATTGCGGACGTGGCTCGCCTGAATCCACAGCTTACTACAAACGGACAGTCTGGTTCTATGTCATTTGCCGGTATGAACAACCGTTATAATTCATTCCAGATTGATGGTGTGATGAATAACGACGTGTTCGGTCTTACTGCTAATGGCAGTAATGGTGGTCAGGCAGGTTCTCAGCCTGTTTCTATGGAGACTATTGACCAGATTCAGGTAAATATCGCTCCTTTCGATGTTCGCCAGGGTGGTTTTACCGGTGGTGCCATCAACGCGGTAACCAAGAGCGGTACCAATGAATTCCATGGAAGTGGCTATTTCTATGGGAACAACCAGGATTTGGTAGGTCGTCATTATAAGAATATGGACGGTACCTATGCTCAGCCTTATGATGATGAGAAGGAAACTTTGTTCGGATTTACGCTCGGTGGTCCAATCATCAAGAACAAACTCTTCTTCTTCGCAAACTATGAGAATTCAGAAAAGTCGTACCCAACTCAGTATACCATCGATTCTCCAGATGTTAAGTTTAATCCGGATTTAGCTAAGGACTTGATGTCTAAGATTTATGACTTGGCTAACCGTCAGGGTTATGATTATGCAACTTCATGGGCAGATAAGGATAAGAACGTGAAGAGCCAGAAAACTGGTTTGAAGTTGGATTGGAATATCAACGAGTTCAATAAGTTCTCTGTTCGTTGGAGCTATGTAGATGCCAAGCAGACGCTTGGTCTGGGTGGTATTGCTACATTGAATACTACAGACCACTTGTATGATTTCAAATCTAAGACTCATTCTTTCTCAGCAGAGTTGCAGAGCCGCATCTCTCCAAACCTGAGCAATGAGGCACGTGTATCTTACGTTCGTGTTCGTGAAGAGCGTACTTCTGGTCAGCCAGCTCCATCTATCACTATTTACAAGGTAGGAAATGGTACCGTGAATATCGGTAATGAATATTCTTCTATGGCTAATGGATTGAATCAGGATATCTATACGCTCGAAGATAACTTTACATGGTTCAAGGGTAATCATACGCTGACATTCGGTACACATAACGAGCTTTATAAGTTCTCTAATCTCTTCATCCAGAATCTCTATGGATGCTATTATTTTGATACTCCAGACGATTTCCTGAAATATTATAATGGTTGTGGAGCTGATGGCTTGGGAGGTGATGGTAAGTATATCAAGAACTTCTACTTCAAGCAGGCTAATGTTGAGGTGACCGGTAATCCTCGATGGGCACCTGAGTTTAGTGCAGCTCAGCTGGGCTTCTATGTACAGGACAAGTGGGATGTAACTGACAGTTTCCAGCTTACCTATGGTCTCCGTATGGATATGCCTCTGTTCTTTGATACTCCAGCCGAGAATGCTACGTTCAATGAGTGGGCAGCAGCTAAGGGATATGGTTTCAAGACCAATCAGAAACTTTCCAGTACGCCTATGTGGAGCCCTCGTGTAGGTTTCCGTTGGGACATTGAGAAGAACCGCAAATATATCCTTCGTGGAGGTATCGGTGTATTCACTGGTCGTATTCCTTTCGTCTGGTTGAGCAACAACTTTACGAATACTGGTGTGCAGACATCTTCTTATTCTGCAAAAAATAATTCTGTTGTGCAGCTCATCATGGATCCTAACAAGCAGACTCTGAATGCAAATAATCTGAAGGCTACGGGTAGTCAGGAAATCAATGTATTTGATAAAAACTTCAAGTTCACTCAGACTATGCGTGTTAACCTTGGTTTCGATTTCAATCTCCTGGGTATCGACTGGACTGCTGAGGGTATCTTCAGCAAGAGTCTGAATGATGTTTATTACAAGAACTTGGCTTATGAGGAGTCGGGTAAGACCTTGTCTCAGACCTCTTACATGAACTGGGATAACCGTCCTCTTTATACAAAGGTGGCAGATGCTAAGTCGTATACCAACATCTATGCAATGTATAATACCAGCAAGGGCTACAGCTACAGCCTGTCTTTGTCTGCAGCTAAGCACTTTGCGTTCGGTCTTGATCTGAATGCATCTTATACATTCACTCACTCAGAGTCTGTAAGCAGTATGACCGCATCTGTTGCTCAGAGCAACTGGCGTAATACTCATACTTATCGCTTCTCAAACAACGCAGAGTTGGCTAATAGTGGTTATAATGTGCCTCATACAGTGAAGGCTTCTGCTTTCTATCACTTCAACTGGGGAACCAACAAGTTGTTTACCACTACAGTAGGTCTTATCTACCAGGGTCAGAGCGGTTCTCCTTACTCTCTCGTTTATAGTGGAGATGTCAACGGAGATAACGGACCAGGAAATGACTTGATTTTCATCCCTACAGATGCGCAGGTAGACCAAATGCAGTTCTTGGGTACTGATGCTTATACTGCTGAGCAGCAGCGTGCTAATTTGAAGCAGTGGCTTGCTACTACTCGTTATGTGAAGGATCATCGTGGTGAGTACTTCGAGCGTTATGGTGATAACTTGCCATTCGAGAGTCATTTCGACTTCCACTTCGGGCAGAAGTTTGGCATCCGTACAGGTAAGTATGTACATGCTTTGGAACTTACTTTGGATATCCTGAACGTGGCTAACCTCTTGAATAAGGATTGGGGCCGCACCTTCAGTAGTGGTTATAACAGCGAGATTATTTCTCCTATCACGTACAAGGGTGATGGTGTATTCCAGTTCGCTAACCCATCAGATATGCCTCTCAAGTATCCTAGCTCATACTACAGCCGCTGGCGTGGCCAGGTTGGTTTGAAGTATACATTCTAAGGTATAATTATCTTTTCAGACAACATATCATTAATATAAAAAGAGGGTGAATCATTTACTTATGATTCACCCTCTTTCTGGTTTTATAAGAACAAGTCTTTCTTTGGCATGTTTGCCATATATTTCTTTCTCAGTTTCTCGAAGAAAGCCATAGTATCGTTAGAGAAGCCGTGGCCTTTCCATGTAGATGTGTTCGTGATGAGAATCCAGCATTGGTTATCCGGATATTTCAAGACGATGGCTGATGTGCCAGCCAGCGAACCTGTACGAATCCATGGTTTGTTGCTCTTTGGTGTATAGTTCCAGCCGATAGAGTATTGATGGTCGGCTTGCTCGCGCGTCATAAACTCGATGCTCTTCTTGCTGAGGATATCCTTGACATGTGGCAAACCATCGATGCTGGCAATAAAGCGGCTCAACTCTGCAGTCGAACCACACCAGGCACCTGCACCTGAAAGGCGAGGGAGGTCGGTATCTCCATAGCATTTCTCTACCAGTCGTCCACTGTTGTTGTATTCATACACAGGGATGCTCCCCTGGTGCATGTAGTATTTCGTTTCGTTAGGTCTGCGGTCCTTTAAGTAAGTGCCTGCAATATGCATGTCGTAGCAGCCGGCTGGGTGGAGCACATACTTCTGCATGAAGTTTTCATATTTCATTCCGCTCTTCTTTTCTATAATCATGGAGAGAATCATGTAGCCCAGATTACTGTAGCATTTGCCTTCGCCAGGAGTATAACCCAAGTGGCGCTTCAAGAGAATCTTGAGCAGGGTAGGGTGATCAGGTGGCGTTTTGAGATGGTTCTGCATCATGATGTAGCGGGTGGAAGATACAGGGTCACCGGCATAGTTGTTGAAACCAGCCTGATGGCGCAGCAACTGTTCTACGGTAATATCGTAATATCGCTTGTCCTTGATACTGTTGTTGTAAACGGTATCGCGCAGGATGCCCTTTTCGCCAAACACCTTCTCGTTCAGTTTGAGTTTCTTCATCTCCTGCAATTTCATGATACCTACTGCTGTAATCAGTTTTGATACCGAGGCGAAACGCATCAGCATGTTAGGCTCCATTCTGATGCCTCGCTCCTTATCCGCCATTCCGAATCCTCGGGCATAGAGTAGCGAGTCATTGCGGGTGATGACGAGTTGGGCTCCATTGATTTCCCATCTCTTGAGATACCTTTCTATTACCGAGTCCATCTCATGATATTCCTTCCCCTCTGTCAGGGCATTTGAGATGGAATCGTTGATATGAACCTTAGGGAGCGAATCTGCCGCCTTGTTCTTATCTGATGCTGATGTACAGCGAGATACACAGCTGTGTGTAGTCCATCCTACGATTGCTGTAAAGGTAAGCAATATGATTGCTATGCGTTTTTTTCTTAGTCGTCGTGCCATTTTATTTAATTTTTCTATGCAAAGATAATGCAATCTTCTCAAATAACAAAACATTGAAAATATATTTAAATTTATTTTGTATTGTCTATGAATTATCGTACCTTTGTACCCAGTTATAAAGAAAAACAATGAAGAAGGTATTAAAAAAGGTATTAAGATCCATATTCTATATAGTAGTCATGTCGGTTATGGCATTCCTGCCCGACTTTTGGCTTTGGCACATCGGGGTGAGTGAGTGGCCTTTGCTGCTAGCCATCTTATGGTGGGTTCCCTCGTTGTTGCTTGTTCTTGCCGAAGTGGGGTTGCAGATGGGGTTCTTCCATAAGTTGTCAGTCCGTGTACTCTTTACTACCATACTTTTCTCGGCATTCCCTAAGGTTGTCTTCATCCTGTTCGATGCATTTCTTCCTTGGTTCTTTGCTCTGATTCCTGCTTTGGGTGTAATGGGGTGGTTTGCCTTCGGCTTTATAGAGGGTTGGAAGCGGTTAGAACTGAAACACATCACCTTTACCTCGCCCGATTTGCCACCTTATTTTGATGGTTACCGTCTGGTACAGATTACCGACTTTCATCTCGGTTCGTTTCCTCCAGGCAATGATTTCGTACAAAAGGTGGTGGATGCGACCAACAATGAAGAACCCGATATGATTCTCTTTACGGGCGATCTGGTCAATAACCAAGCCAGTGAAGTGGAGCCTTATCTGGATACGCTGAGACAGCTTCATGCGTCAGATGGCATCTATTCTATCTGGGGAAATCATGATTATTGTGAATATGGCAACAATCATTCTATTGGCGCTTTGAAGAGAAACCGCCGTATGCTCTATGGATATCAGGAAAGTCTGGGGTGGCATCAGCTGATGAACGAACATCATGTGGTGAGTCATGGTATGGCATCTATCGCTGTAATAGGCGTAGAGAATCCCGGTCAGCCTCCTTTCACCAATCGCAGTAATCTGAAGAAAGCGATGAAGGGGTTGAATCCAGATATGTTTAAAATCCTCTTGAGTCATGATCCTCACCATTGGCGGAGAGAAGTAGTTGGTAAGAAGATACAACTTACTCTGGCGGGACATACGCATGCCGGACAATTGAAAATAGGTAAATGGACGCCTGCCCGCATGGCTTTCAAAGAGTGGGGCGGAGCTTACCGCATTGGTGAGCAGATGCTCTATGTATCATCGGGTATTGGTGGTTCTTTCCCTTTCCGCCTAGGCGCATGGCCTGAACTGACAGTTATCACGCTGAAACGTGATTTATAGTTCTTAAAGATACCGAAACTGGTGTTTAAGTGTTAAAATACAGTTAAATATTAGCTGTTTGAACCATTGTGGTGAAAAAAACGTGTTAAAAATTTGGTGGTTCGAATAAATGTTGTACCTTTGCACTAGTTTTCGCATATATTTGGGCAAATGGGGGGTGTCGTGAGATTGTACTCCATTTGTTTTTTGAAGCAAGGCGAAAATACTTCACATCAGAAGTAGCTGTTCACATTTTAATTTTACATTTAACATTGAAAACAATGAAGATTCCTGTAGAAGAACAATATAAATACGTAAAACTTACTCTCCCGGATGGAAGCAAGGCTGAAGGTCAGGCTGTCTTGTTGCATGCCTGTTGTGCACCTTGTTCGGCGGCTATCGTAGAATGTATGCTTCGTAATGGTATGAAGCCTACTGTATATTTCAGTAACAGCAATATCTATCCTCAGCAGGAGTATGATGTCCGCAAACATGAACTGAAACGATTTCTGGAAGCCCAGAATGTACCTTATGTAGAGGATGAGTACGACCATGAGGAATGGCTTTCTGTTATCAAGGGTTTAGAGGATGAGCCCGAACGTGGCAGCCGTTGTTCTGTCTGCTTTCAGTTCCGCCTCTCTCATGCAGCCAAGTATGCGCAGGAGCATGGATTTCACCTTCTTACTACCACGTTGGCATCTTCGCGCTGGAAGAATATCAGACAGATAGATACTGCCGGTCATCTTGCCGTTGAGGCTTATCCTGATGTAGAATGGTGGGATATGAATTGGCGGAAGGGCGGTTTGCAGAATCGTCGAGGTGAACTCTTGAGAATCAATGAATTCTATAATCAGTTATATTGTGGTTGCGAATTCAGTATGAGATAAATGAAAAAGCCCAGGACATCACGCCCTGGGCTTTTTTATATGAATCTGTGAAATCTGTAGTGCTTAAGAAAGACCTGTAATCTCACCGTTTACTACATCAATGCGCTCAGCCTGCGGGCTCTTTGGCAAACCTGGCATACGCATGATAGGACCAGCGATGACTACAATCATCTCGGCACCCATATTTACGGTGATGTCGCGAACGTGGAGTTCGAAACCTTCTGTAGGACCGTATGCCTTGGCATCGGTAGAGAAACTGTACTGAGTCTTGGCAATACAGATAGGGAACTTTTCAGCACCCAGCTTCTTGATCTCTTCAATCATCGCCTTGGCAGAATCGCTCAATGTCACGCTGCCTGCTCCGTAAAGATTGAATGAAACCTTTTCTATCTTCTCCTCAACGCTATCGTTATCATCGTAAGCAAAATAGAGAGGGGCTGATGGACGCTCATCAATGGTCTTCACTACGAGGTTGGCAAGTTCAATGGCACCGTTTCCGCCTTCGGCAAAGGCGCTGTTTACGGCGAAACCGCAACCCATCTCCTCGCAATGCTTGCGCAATACTTCAATTTCTTCATCTGTATCGGTTGCAAACTTATTGAATGCAATCACTACAGTCTGACCAAAGCTCTGCAGGTTCTTTACGTGCTTGTCGAGGTTCCAGTAACCGGCTTCCATACCAGCGATGTTTGGTTTCTTGATATCTTCCAGAGCTACACCACCATGCATCTTCAACGCCTGGAGGGTAACAACGAGAACGGTGAGGTCTGGTTGCAAACCTGTCTTGCGGCATTTGATGTCATAGAACTTCTCTGCACCGAGATCTGCACCGAATCCTGCCTCTGTAATAGCATAGTCGCCATACTCAAGAGCTGCAGCTGTAGCCATGACAGAATTGCAGCCATGAGCAATGTTGGCAAAAGGACCGCAATGAACAAATGCTGGTGTACCCTCTGTTGTCTGAACCAGATTTGGCTTCAAAGCATCGAGAAGGAGAGCTACGATACTGCCACCTACACCCATATCCTTTACGGTAAATGGCTTGTCGTCCTCGGTGATGCCCAGGAGGATATTATCGATACGGCGACGAAGATCATCGATGCTTGTTGCGAAACACATGATAGCCATAATCTCAGAAGCTGGCGTAATATCGAAACCAGACTCTGTCTCGATGCCGTTCTTATCTCCTATACCGGTGATGATGCGGCGCAAACCTCTATCGTTCACATCCATGACGCGACGCCAAAGAATCTTCTTGAGTTTGAAACCCTCTGCTTCGTGCTGGAAACGGTAATTGTCCAGAAGGGCAGAGATCATGTTGTTGGCCTCTGTGATGGCATGGAAATCGCCGGTGAAGTGGAGGTTGATCTTATCCATTGGTACGAGCTGGGCATAACCGCCACCTGCAGCACCACCCTTCATGCCAAAGCATGGACCGAGAGATGGTTCGCGCAAGGCTACGACTGACTTCTTGCCAATCTTCTGCATGCCCAATGCGAGACCTACAGATACCGTAGTCTTACCATTACCAGCCTTGGTAGGACTGATAGCGGTAACGAGGATGAGATGGTGATTCTTAAACTTGTTGGTGTCAATCTTGTCCGTAGTAATCTTAGCGATGTAACGGCCGTAGTTTTCCACTTGGTCTTCATGGATTCCAAGTTCTGCTGCCACTTCATTGATAGGGCGCATTTTTACTGATTTAGCTATTTCAATATCTGTCAACATAAAAAGTAATGTTTTGTATTTTGAGTGCAAAGGTACGGAAAAGAATTCATATAAATGCATAGGAATGTATAAAAAAACAAAATAAAATATCCTTCTTCTTTAAAAGCCACCAAGGCAGACCGCCTATTTCCAAATGACGAAGTTTAAAAAAGGTAAATTGTAGGATTTTGTCGTGTGAATGTAGTACCTTTGCAAGCGAATTTTTATTTTATAGTACGTATGAACAAGTCTTTAGCATTAGCTCATTTTCAGACGAGCTTTCAGTTTATCACGCATCAGAACGAGCGCTTCTCTTATCTCGAAGGTGCCTATCTGGCACTTATCGGAGGATGTGATTGGGTTCAGCTTCGCATGAAAGGTGCTACCGATGAAGAGGTTGAGCCTATAGCCCGTAAGTTAAAGTTGGCTTGCGAGGGTGCCGGTGCAACTTTTATCCTCGACGACCGTGTAGAACTGGTGAAGAAGTTACAGATAGATGGTGTACATCTTGGCAAGAATGATATGCCGGTTGATGAGGCCCGTAAGCTTCTGGGTGATGAATTCATTATCGGAGGAACAGCCAATACATTTGATGATATTCGCCGTTTGCATGAACAGGGGGCTGACTATATCGGTTGCGGTCCGTTCCGCTATACTACTACCAAGGAGAAACTCTCTCCGGTGTTGGGTATAGAGGGTTATCGCCAGATTATTGAGCAGATGAGGGAGAATAAAATCTCTCTGCCTATGGTAGCCATCGGAGGTTTGACCCCAGACGATATAGATCCGCTTGCAGATTTGGGCATCGGTGTGGCAATGAGCGGTACCATCCTGAATGCGGAGAACCCTGTTACCATGACACGTCAGATTCATGACAAGTGTTTCGGATTATTCATGGAAAATCTCAATCATTATTTTGAGAATCAGTAGAATGATACTCATAAATGATGATTTTGCATAGAAAAGAGAAGAAAGTTCTGGTTTCCTTCTCTTTTCTCATTTTATTGTTGTAACTTTGCATCCGCATTGCAAAACTGTTGCAAGCCAATTACAAATAATGAATTTAAAAGACATGAAATTAATAGTGGGAATTAACTTAGGATATATAGGAAAAACAGATGCTGTCGGAAAGAACGAGAACATCATGATATACGCACCTTCAAATAAAGGTGCTTAAAAACCCGGGCACAAACGTGTTCGGGCTTTTTTATTTTACTATATATAATAGGTGTAAAACCAACTCAAAATAGATAGTGTGTGCAAAATAGATAATTATTAACTTTATAAAAAAAAAGTATTAAAATGATGAAAACAGAATGGAGAGGTTTCAAAGGAAACATGTGGCAGAGTGAAGTGAATCTTCGTGATTTCATTCAGAACAACTACACTTGTTATGACGGCGATGAGTCGTTCCTTGCAGAACCAACTCAGGCAACTAACACCCTTTGGGGTATGTTGAAGGAACTCCAGAAGGAGGAGCGCGCCAAGGGTGGTGTGCTTGATATGGAAACAGAAATCGTTTCAGGATTGACAGCTTATGGTGCTGCCTATATTGGCGAGGGTACTAAGGAGTTGGAGAAGGTAGTTGGTCTGCAGACCGATAAGCCTTTGAAGCGTGCCTTCATGCCTTACGGCGGTATCAAGATGGCAGAGCAGGCTTGTACTACATACGGCTATCAGCCATCAGAGAAGCTCCACGAAATCTTCCACAAGTATTGCAAAACTCATAATGATGGCGTATTCGATGCTTATACTCCAGAGATGAAGCTCGTTCGCCATAACCACATTCTTACCGGTCTTCCTGATACTTACGGTCGTGGACGTATCGTAGGTGACTACCGTCGTGTGGCCCTCTATGGTATCGACTTCCTCATTGAGGAGAAGAAGAACGACCTCGCAAACATGGGCGACCGTGAGATGATCGACGACGTTATCCGTCTTCGTGAAGAGGTTTCTATGCAGATCAAGGCGCTCAAGGGCTTGAAGGAGATGGCTCAGTTGTATGGCTACGATATCAGCCAGCCTGCTAAGAACGCTCGCGAGGCTGTTCAGTGGTTGTACTTCGGTTACCTCGGAGCTGTGAAGACTCAGAATGGTGCTGCGATGTCTGTAGGTCGTATCTCTACATTCCTCGACATCTATATCCAGCGCGACTTGAACGAGGGTACTCTTACTGAGGATGAGGCTCAGGAGCTCATCGACCACTTGGTCATGAAGTTCCGTATGGTTAAGTTCGCCCGTATTCCTTCTTACAACGAGCTCTTCACCGGCGACCCTGTTTGGGCTACTCTCGAAGTAGGTGGTATGGGTCAGGATGGCCGCTCAATGGTTACCAAGAACGATTACCGTTTCCTCCATACATTGGAGAACATGGGTCCTTCACCAGAGCCAAACCTCACTGTACTCTATAGCTCTCGCTTGCCAAAGGCATTCAAGCACTACGCTTCTCTGATTTCTGTAAAGACAAGCTCTATCCAGTATGAGAACGATGACGTAATGCGCCCAGTTTGGGGTGACGACTATAGCATTTGCTGCTGTGTATCAGCTACACAGACAGGTAAGGAGATGCAGTTCTTCGGTGCACGTGCCAACTTGGCTAAGTGCTTGACCTACGCTGTATCTGGCGGTGTTGATTCAAAGACACGCGAGCAGTGCGGTCCTAAGTATCGCGCCGTTGAGGGTGATGTATTGACATACGAGGAGTTCATGCCTCGTTTCATGGATATGATGGACTGGTTGGCTGGCGTTTATGTGAAGACATTGAACCTCATCCACTACATGCACGATAAGTACTTCTACGAGGCAGCAGAGTTGGCGCTCATCGATACAGATGTTCGTCGTACCTTCGCTACAGGTATCGCTGGTTTCAGTCACGTAGTTGACTCTATCTCAGCTATCAAGTATGCCAAGGTAAACATCGTCCGTGATGAGACCGGTTTCCCTCTCAGCTTCAAGACCGAGGGCGACTTCCCACGTTACGGTAACGATGATGAGCGTGCTGATGAGATTGCAGTATGGTTGCTCAAGACCTTCATGAACATGATCAAGAAGCATCATACATACCGCAATTCTGAGCCAACTACATCTATCCTGACTATCACATCAAATGTAGTATATGGTAAGTTCACCAGCAATATGCCTGATGGTCGTCCAGCCGGTGCTCCATTGGCTCCAGGTGCTAACCCATCTTACGGTGCAGAGAAGAACGGTCTTTTGGCTTCATTGAACTCAGTAGCTAAGTTGCCATACGAGTATGCCCTCGATGGTATCTCTAATACTCAGACCATCAGTCCAGGTGCTCTCGGTCACAACGATGAGGAGCGTGCCCAGACATTGGTAGGTGTATTGGATGGTTACTTCAACCAGGGGTCTCACCACCTGAACGTGAACGTATTCGGTATCGACAAGCTCAAGGATGCGATGGAGCACCCAGAGAAGGAAGAATACCAGAACTTCACTATCCGTGTAAGTGGTTACGCTGT
>ENA-UEQW01001637-UEQW01001637.1-human-gut-metagenome-genome-assembly--contig:-NODE-1637-length-18166-cov-5.459395_pt1 | contig 18166 bp, 31 predicted proteins | sample MGYA00242947_ERZ507947 | MGnify/ENA primary metagenome ERZ507947 (study PRJEB26167, sample SAMN06115421) | human gut metagenome | host: Homo sapiens | place: China:Guizhou | collected 2015-03-17... | reverse complement strand
TCTGATTACGCACAAAAGAAGCTACCAGAGGGGGTCGTTTTTGTGTTCATCTACTATCTGCTGCAGATTCAACATGGAGGCAAGTGTGCGAATGCGCTTGTCAAACGCATTGCTCTTCACCCCGGTTTGTCAAAATGGAAATGCGTCATGTCTATATTATGATAGAAGAGGTGTGAGGGAATTACCCCATGGAGTATGAAGCGTCCTAAGCCGTGTTCTTGCGGGATGGGTGCATATGGAAGAGACAAGTTGGTGATTGGTTAGAGTAACGTCGTCTGAATATTGGGAGCCCATACGGTTATGACCGCAAGTCATGGCAATGAAATCTCGATTCAGAGCGAGAATCGCTCCAGTTCTCATTGGCGGTTAATTAAGAGTGTATTTCAGAGTCAATGAGGTGGAAAGAGAGTAATATTGTTAATGGAGAGTTGCATGGCTGAAGTGTGTGGCAAAAGAGACCAAGATAATTGAAGCTATGGTTTTGGGAGATGTGTTCTGTCCTTTGTATTGATGATTATTGGAGACGCACTATCACAGGACACAGCACCACATAACCTAGCCATTCAGTGAAGAGAGTGAATCCCTGTGGTTGTTTGTTGAATCCTCTATCTTCGTTCCTCTTTCCCTCTCTACAAGAGACAATAGACAATGGAATATGCGAGATCTCATTTCCATATATCCAACAAACACCAACTACCCCTTCAAACACTCCTGCTCGTACTGAAAGAGGGAGTGGAATGATCTCACTCCAATCCGGTCCACAACTACGTCCACGCGTCCATCAGGCGTCTATTCCTCACCACTCACCACTCCCTCCACCTCCTCAATCGCGCTGGGACACTCCTGCAACAAGCACTCCACAATATGTGTGATTTGCTCCGCTGAGAGCTGGTTGAAGTTGTAAGCGAACTCGTTCCTCTTCTCCACGGATGGCATTCTACGGTGAACCACTCCACCCGCGACTACTTCTCATCCTCGGGCACTACGCGTGATTCCCAGGATGACTCCCTTACACTGATTCACCAACTGACGAAACTTGTCCTCGAACAGGCTCTGCAGCTTCTGGGCGTAGTGCCGTATCTCCGAGCCTTCGGGATTGTACGCCAGGCAGTTGCTCCAAATCAGTCGCATGTCCGAAGCGAAGGCATACGCATCCCCGTACTCGTTGTTATCCAATTTCGTCTTCAGTGTCACGACAGAATCAACAATTACCTTCACCGTGGTGAGATCCATGGGAACCTTCACGATCGTAGGATAGTCTAGCAGATTCCACTCCTTCCACGGAACAGGGTGCAGAAAGGGCTCTGTCGTTCATCGTCAGTTCAAATCCCCACCCGAGTCCGGATTCGCGATGAAATCGTTCACGAGCGTCTTACACAGGTCGAGGTACATGCACTAGTCCACTTGCGCCACGCACGCTTCCAAAGACTGTCATGAAACTATAGTGAAGTGAAACTATCATGAAGTGAAACAAACAGACCGCATAAGATACAGCAACTACTCCTCTTACATTCCAAAGAAATCAAAGTTCATTGCAGCGGGCTGTTGTTGCGCAGGCTGCTGCGCAGGCATTCCGTAGTTCATCGCCGGCTGCTGAGCAGGCTGTTGCATTCCCATGCCGAAGTTCATAGGCTGTTGCATGGGCTGCTGCATGGGCTGCTGCATGGGCTGCTGCATGGGCTGAGCAGGCTGAGCGGGAGCACCGAAGAAGTCAAAGCCACTCGACTGGGCAGGCTGAGGCGCAGGCTGGGGACGCTGCACGGGCTGAGCGGGCTGCGAGGCAGTCAAACCGGAGAAGGCGGAGTTGATGTCGCCCACGCCGCTGAACCCGAAGGGATCGTTGTTGGCAGGAGCCGCAGCGGGAGCGGGCGCAGCCGGCTTCGCAAACGAGAAGGCGTCGTCGATGGAGCTCGCCGTGTTGAAGCTGAAGGGGTCCGCCGCAGCAGGCGCGGGAGCAGGGGCAGCCATCGGAGCCGCCATCGGAGCAGGCGCAGGAGCAGGAGCAGGCGCAGGAGCAGGAGCGGCAGAGAAGAAGTCTACTCGTCACGCCTCCACGAAAACACCACCAAAGTCGGCAGGAGCCGCAGCGGGCGCGGGCGCAGCCGTTCTCGGCTCGAAGTCGTCCTCGGCAGCCTCCTCGCCCTCCTCGCCGTCGACGCCGCAGCGCGCGATGAGGTCAGCGACGGCAGCGGAGAGCTTCTTCACCATGGGGTGGTTGTAGTTGGCGAGCATCTGGATCTCCTCGTTGTTCTCCTTGAAGTACGCCTTGAAGCCGTCCGTGTTCGCCGCGTTCAGCACCTCCTGGATCACGTACAGCGCCTTCATCACCACCTTCCAGTTCTTGTCGCTGCACTTGCCCAGCAGGATCGGACCCACCACCTACGCCTCACGCCCACGCCCATTCGCTACCGCAGGGTCCAGCGTCTGGCACGCCGTCGCGAAGCGCACCAGCTTGTCCTTCGGGGGCTCGGGACGCATGCCCTGCGGGCTGCACAGCTCCTCCACCAGCTTGCGCTCGTACGAGCCATCCGTCACCGCCACGCCCGCCTTGATCACCGGAGGCGTGTACACGGGAGCCGCGGGCTGCGCGGGCTGAGGCGCCGCCTGCTTGCGCTTGAACAGACCGCCGCCCGTCGTGGGCTGAGCGGGCTGCGCGGGCTTCATCGCGCCGGGCTGCACAGGGGCCATCGGGTTCATCGGGTTCATCGGGGCAGGCTGCGCGGGCTGAGGAGCGCCGTAACGACCCGTCATCGGAGGCTGCGTGGGAACAGCGATAGGCTGAGCGGGCTGCGCAGGCTGGGCGGGCATGGGACCGCTGCCGAACGTGCCCTTCGCGCGATTGAGCCAGTCGTCCTTCGAAGCAGGAGGAGCGCGCGAGCCGCCGCCAATGCCCTGCATCGACGACACCGCCTGCGAGGATACCGACGCGCCCGCGAAGGAGTCCACGGGGCGCTGGGCGTCCGTGCGGTTGCGCAGCGTCTCGTTGAACAGGTTGCTCATGGTTTCCTTCGCCGTGCCCTGGATCGCCACGTACACGGCGTCTCCCTTCAAGGGATCGAGAGGACCCGTGAACGTCTCGCACTCTCTCACCAGCTGCTGGTAGGCACTCATCTCCTTCTGGAAATCCACACGACCGTTCAGAATCAAATACTACCTCCTCAAGCCACACGTCTTGCCTCCTACGTTGATGATCTTCAGGGCCTTCAGCTTGATGTTCGGATCCGACTTCTTCAGACGGGGAACGAGCAGGCCGACGAGCTCCTTGCACTTCTGGGGTCCAGCCCAGGTGGAGTCTAGAGCGTGATCCAGCGCAGCAGCCAAACTACTCACAAGCTCCTTCAGGACGAATCCAGGAGTGGGAGTGTCGTCCGAGGAAGTGCCCTTGGAAACAAGGTTTCTATCGCTCATTGTGTTCTTGGTCGCCATAGTTCTGGTGCGCTAGCAAGTATCTACGAACACGCGTTAGAACCCTGCAGGAAGGGCGCGCAACGAGGCGGCAGTTGGAGGCTCATCACACAGAGCAAAAACACCTACCAGTTAAGTCCTGTTTGGCGCATTCACTCGGATTCCAAAGGGCATAGCGGTCTCGGTCGTGTTCATCTCGCCATAAGAATGGAATCGGTGCGTAATGTGCGATTGGAGGAGGGGCGGGGCGTCCAATCAGTTGGGCGACATAGGGATTTGGTGGCATTCGATTCATTTCCTATTGCAAGAATGGAATACTGCGTGAAGGATCAACAGATATCAGGTAAGCACCCTCTTTGACGTCAGGGGAGACAAAGATGGAGTGTGTCTCCTCTATCCACCCTCTCTCTCTCGCATTCCTTCTATCGCCTCCACTTCCTCCACTACACTGAATCCATAACACGAATTCCTCTTCTCTGAGACCATGAGAGACAGAACGACCCTTTCCAGTGCCAACACTCACGCCACATCACAAACAGAATCGAACGCCTCTCCCCTCAACTGGACACACATTATCTTCTTCAGTCCGCTTTTCCTACCATTCCAGTTCCGAAGAATGAGTAATGACGAATTTGTAACTGTGAGCAGTGCCGCGAATGTGAACGGCTTGTTTACGATGCTCGAAGGATGGGATGAATCCGTGTCTGTATCCCCCTTCTACACCGTATGACGAGTAGAATATCGTGATCGCAAAGCTGTTGGACCTCGTGGACACATACTGGCCGGATATCACGCAGCAGATGCGCGTGTTGATTGACATGCCGTCCACTCTCTCTGAGCATCTCCAGCAGTCCGTCTTCTTCCTCCTTTCCAAAGTGAGCCTAACCCTAACCTCCCCTCCCGATTAGTGCTATTTTCACATGCAGGACTACTTCGAGGCGCTGAATTATGCGCTGAAGTCGGGTCCGCTGTTCGACCTAAACGAAGATTCGTTCTATGTGCGAGCGATGATCGGTATTTCGCTTTCAGACAGCCATAATTCACTAGATACGTGCATCGACGAGTACAAGAAGTCCCGCAAGACGCACATGGACGATTCCGACATTCCCGAGGGCGTGCTCCGCATCATCAACTTCATCTTCGACCAGTCGCTGAACCAGAGGAACGTGTCGCATCTCCTCGGCATCAGCGTGGAGTGTAATCGTCTCGACCTCCTCGAAACGGCGCTCCGTCGCAGCTCCTCGCTCTCCGCGTCGCTGCACTCCCTGCTGAAGCTGCTGGAGGACTACACGTACCCGCCGGAGACGCGCCAAGCCCTCCTCCACCTCACGGAGAAGCTGTTCGAGGAGATCCACGACGACTACGGCGTGTTCCTCTGCCGACTGTACCTGCGCGACACGGAACGACGTGAGACGCTCCCTCTCGACGTGAGCTCTAGTGACGGCGCTGTTAGTCGACTGCGCCACGCGCGACGAGGAGATGGCGTACCAACTCGCCTTCATCCTGGTGCACCTCGACGACCCGTCTCTCCTCCGAGCCGTGCTCGCTCACCTCCCCCACGACGAGCTGCCCGCGCTCATCCGCGTCCACGCCATCCTCGCGCGCCAAGTCACAAACAGCCTGTGGAGCCGCTTCGCCGCTTTCACGCGTAGGTACCAGGCCTTCGTCACCCGGCGCTCGCACCACGACACCCGCCTGCTGGACGAGTACGTGCGCTACGTGACCTACGAGGACACCAACGTGCAGCTGGCGATGCTGGTGACCAACGCGCTGACGAGCATCGGGAGCGGCAACGAGTTCGTGATGAACAACGGCAACTGGGTCAAGAAGGCGGAGAACTGGACCAAGTACGGGATCATCGCGTCGTTCGCACTGGTTCGTACGGAGAGGCGCTGTGACGCGTAGCCGCACGTGTACAGTCCGGACAAGGCGGGCGAGGTGATGCAGAACTACATCGCGAGCGAGAAGGAGGAGGAGAAGAGCGGCGGCTACTACGGCTACTCCATTCTCCACATGAGCGACGTGAGGGCGAAAACGGGGGGTCACACGCAGGGAGAGAGGACGGACGAGGCGGTCCGCGCGCAGATGCGGCGTTGCATTCGCGAGAACGGCGACAAGGAGATGCTGGTGCACAGCTCGTGTCTGGGCACGGGACTTATGTACTGCGGCTCGCAGGACCAGGGACTGACGGAGGAGCTGCTGAGCTGCATTCAGGTGGGTGGAGGCGTGTGGATGTGAGTGTCAGGACAAGCCGTACGCGGGGTTCGGCGCCAGCGTCGCCATCGGGCTGGTGAATTGTGGTAGGAGAGAGTGGTGGTGTTGAGCTGAAGGGCATTTGGACCAGTGCGAGGAGCTGATCACGGAACAGCTGGAGCCGCTGCTCCACGACAACCAGCACGACCGCATCGCGGCAGGTCTCGCCATCGGCATCGCCCTCGTGTTCACCGGCACCGAGCGCCAGGGCGACGCGCTGCTGCGCCAGTTCACCGCCAGTGGGAACGAGTACACGCGCATGGCTGGCGTGCTGGGTCTGGGTCTGGCGCACGCGGGGCATCACCAGGACGTGGAGGTGGTGAGCGAGTGGGTGTGCGAGGTGCGCGTGACCCGTAGACTGCTGCGCGTGATCTCCTCCGACGTCTCGCCCACCGTGCGAAGAAACGCCGTCGTGGCGCTGGGCCTGCTGTACGCGGACGCTCCGGCGGCATTCGTGCCCACGGCGCTCCTCCTTCTCCAGTCGTACAACCCGTACATCCGCTACGCCGCCGCGCTGATCAGCGGTCTCATCAACGCCGGCTCGGGCGACGCGGTGCTGGCGGAGGCGCTGATGAAGCTGATGAACGATAACGTGTGAGTGGTGGTGAGGGGTCATGGGCAGGAGGACTTCGTGATCCAGGGAGCCGCCATCGGTCTCGGCGCGCTGTTCATGGAGTGCAATAAGGTGGAGTGTCCGGAGGTAGGTGTTTTTGTTCGTGTGTGCGTATTGAGATTGATGTTCGTCTCTGTTGAGATGATTGTTCACCCCTGAAACTGAAACTGACACTCACACCCTCTAGTCAGGACGCTATCGCGACAAGGTGTACGAGCTACTGAAGAACGAGGGCTTCCGTGGTGCGCGTCGCGCGGACACGGTGCTGCGTCGTCAGGGCGCGCTTCTCGGCATGGGTCTCATGGATGGTAGAACTGAAGGTGACGCGTGAGGCGTAGCGGGAGGTCGAAATGTGGTGATCGCCCTCCAATCGGGGTACCAGCGTCTGCGCGCTCAGTCGCTGATCGCCGTGTTCCTCGCGACGCAGTTCTGGGAGTGGTACCCGCTGTTCCACGTCATCGTGAAGTCCTTCCTGCCGACGGGACTGTTCGCGGTGGACAAGATACTGCAGCTTCCGCAGGACGTGCACTGGCACTGCGCAGCGAAGCCGTCTCGCTTCGCGTACGTGGAGATGGTGAAGAGCGCCGAGGAGGGCAAGGAGAAGAAGAAGAGCGACGTGACGTTCAGCTTCCAGGAGCAGCACAACACGAAGACGCTGGCGCGTGCGCCGGGACATGTGAACACGGAAGAGAAGAAGGAGAAGAAGGAGGAACCTGAGTCCTTTGAGGTGGAGAATGGTACACGACTCACGCCGACGCAGTGGGATGTGATGAGCGTGCCTCCGCAGCGCTTCAGCTTGGTGGTGAAGGATCCGCGAATGAAGCTGCTGATTGCGGTGGTGAGGGACGAGGAGGGTGGACCTGTCTACTACGCGAGCCTAAAGGGCGACGATGGTCCGTCGAGGGTGAAGTGTCCGCAGCCGTTTGTCTACCACATTCCTCCGAAGCCGGCGAGTGAGATATAGTTTGCTGTTTGTTCGAGAATGCGAGATGCTTTGACACAACAAGGAGTTGGAAGCTAGAAACTATACAGAACAACTATTCGCGAGAAGACTACACATTACGACCCACAACGCAAATGAATTACATCATAATAGGATAGGAGATCATTGAGAGAAGACTTTTCGCTCTTTAGCCTGTTCAACTCCGAATGGATGACTTGAATCTCCATATTGCACTCCTCGATTGTGGCTGTAGCCTCGTTCACGAGAATCTGGTTCTTCTGCTTCATCTCTACACCCATCACGAAGACGACCAGCACGCACGATTTCCCTCTTCCACTTTATCCACTGTCGCTCCCTTGTGTTGGATCCGCATCCGCTGCCGTTTTATCGCTCTACCGCTGATGACGCCAGAAATCGCCCCACTTCTTGAACAGGTTGCGCTTGGGGCCTTTGTCGTACTCGAAGAGGTAGTTGTATCGAATCTTGATCTTTTCGTTCATGGAGTTGGGATTGTGTGAAGTGTTGTCGCTTCGGGGAAGTGTGTTTCTCCCGTTTAGTTGAAGACCGTCTTCCACCAAAGAGAAGATGAGCATCTGAAGAGGGACAATCGCCATGAAGAGAGAATAATGGATACTCATTATTGACATCGAATTGGAGACAGAAGAATCAATTCTCATTCATTGTTTCCAAAGTGGGATTAATCCTTCATCATTATTTCTTTGCACTTCCCACTCCACCCATTATTCCAAATGATTATTCCGCAATTCCATTCCACTCCATTCGTCAATTCCCAATTGTTTTCACAAACACAACAATCAATTATGCCGTACACAATGTAGTCCTCGCGCTGTCCCGTTTCCTCGTCCTCTCTCACGCCAATCTGGATTCCGCTCTGCGAACCGTCGTAGATATACTGAACTGCGGTGTTCTTCACTACGAATGAGAGGAGCGGAGAGAACGCACCCAACTCCAGCATGCGCTGCAGCACGTGCAACGAGCACCGATCCCCGCAGATACACCGATGCTTGTAGAAGTAGCTTAACTTCGCTCCACAGGGATTGTCGCTCTTCTGCGCATAGTGATGGAAGGAGCAATCCGCCTGCTCCTTCCCCTCGACATACTCCTCTTCAGAACGCTCGATACACTCCTCTTCAGAGCGCTCAGCACACGCCTTTTCAAAGCACTCGACGCACTCCTTCTCGCTGCGATTTGCCTCCTACTCCTCAACCCATTCCGCGGCACCAACACAGAGCTCGTATACCATCAGAAGAGCGTTCCCCTCTTCAAACTGCTGGAAGTGGGGGAATCGGCACTCTGGAACCACGGTGATTTCCCGGACGGCGTAGTACGGCTGGAACAGGTAAATGCCCTCGTGGTCTTTGGAAAAGTGGGAGTACAGGGCGAAGTACCGCTTGTTCACGGTGAAAACGCAGTTGGCTGCGGGTTAGGGTGAAAGCGCATCCCCACTCAATTCGCGCGCTGTGGCGGGGATCCGGATTTCGGACCGAATCTGCGCAATCAAGCCGTTCATCTGTTTGCAATAGGGCGACTCTTCCTTCTTCTGCGCCTCGCAGAGCATACGCAGAATCTCCTCCTTCTGTCTCTTCTTCTCCTTGTTGTTGCCGACGGGCGAGCCCTTCGCGTACTGCAGAGCATCCATTCTGAACGTCAGATTCCACAGACGCACCAACCCCGAGTAATCGCGCAGTCGAACCGACGCGCCGTTCTCTATCAGGAACTTCACGCTGAAGACGTTGCAGTAGGAAGCGGCGTAGAACAACGGGCTTCGGCCCATCTGGATCTCAACGCCCCTCTCCACACGTACGATGTCGGGGATGTCGATGTCGGACTCGTTCCTTTTCGCCAGACGAACCAGATGGTCCAGACACTTGTAATTGCTGCTCGTCGCTCGCATCGCGGCGATGTGGAGGGGCGTCATGGAGTAGCAGTTCTACACTCACAGAGGGAGAGAAGACGTACGCGCAGCTGAGGACACCAATAGTCGCGCAGGTGGACGGGACTTGTGCCCGTGGCCTTCTTCCACTTGATCACCGCGTTTGGATCCTACGGGTGAGAAGGGATATCCGCAATCACGGTCATGGTGAACAGTTTCAGAATGCTCGTCGCCTTTTCGCCCGTGAACTCGCAGGCGACGTTGGATTCGTCGATCGTAGCCAGGATCTGCCTCAGAAGCGTGGTCTTGGCCTCCGACGCCGCCTTAAGCCGTCTGTTCTCTTCCTCCAGCGCTTTAATTCGCTCACGCAGTTGCTGGATCTATTTCCTCAGGGTCCATCAACAACTCCACCTCGTCGTCAGATTCGTTTCTCTCCTCGCTCTACACATTACGGCGTGGATGCACTCGCTACGGGATGGTTACTCATTCGGTCATACCACAAGAATGCGTGAAAGAAACAGACTCGTATGCAAAAGGTAAAATCGTACACTCTATATCACACTACTCCTTCTTCTGCCTCTTCGCTCTCGGAGCACGTTCCCTCAGTTTCGATCGTCTTCGCTTGCCCACCTCCTTCCCGTCCTGGTTCACGCTGCCCAGTCCGCAGTTGCTGCTCGTGTGGAGCGTCACGACGTAGCCCTCTCCCCTTTCCGGGAGCGCCTCGCCGGCGTGGCACTTCGCCAGTTCCGCAGCGCCCTCCAGCTACACGTCAGTCCCGCAATCCACAGCCTGCAGTAATGGACTTGGTGCCGGGATCTCCCGCAAGGGCGTTTGACTCGGAAAGGCGGAGGAACTGCTCGAACGTCAAGTACCCCAGCTTCGCGTTCTAGACATCACTCGCTCGCCCAGCCCGCACATGCCGGTCGTGGTGCGTGACGATGCGCTCGAGCCGTCGCTTGTCGTCCGCGATCTTCAGCAGGTGCATGTCCAGCGTCTGCAGCGTGATGAGGCGATACACCGCCACGTCTCGCTTCTGCCCCAGCCGGTGCGCGCGGTCCATCGCCTGGATGTCCTGCTGCGGGTTCTACGCCTCACCCGCCGTCCGCGCGCCTACCCAGTCCGAGTCATACAGCACCACCGTGTCCGCGGCACTCAGGTTGATGCCCAGTCCGCCGGAGCGCGTGGTGAGGAGGAAGAGAGGGACCGAGGCGTCGCGGTTGAAGCGCTGGATGGCTTCGTCGCGCTGCTGCTGCGGCGTGGTGCCGTGGATGGAGCAGCACGTCCACTGCCGGAGCGCGCAGTAGTCCTCCAGCAGGTGGAGCGTCTACGTCTGAGCCGGCTCCTCGGCGCGCACCTCCACGAACTGAACGAACACGAGGACGCGGTGCTTGGCGGGAATCAGCACGCGCAGCATGGCGTCCAGCACGGAGAGCTTGGAGGACTTGGCGATCATCGCCTCGTCGGTGACGAACTGCCCGTTGCTCGCCGCCTCCTCATACACGTTGAAGGGGTGACTTACCAGCTGTCGCAGAATCTGCATGCGGAAGTTGCGCGTGGAGGAGTGGAGGCGGAGGTTGTGGGACTGGATGAGCTCCTCGTAGCGCCCGTCGTCGGAGCAGACGATGTCGTACCTAGGGATGAGGCGTGCGCGTGAGTGAGACAGTTCCTGCTCGTAGGGCGTCATTCCGCAATACACTACGATCTCCTTCTTCGGGGGGAGATACACGTCGATGTCGCTCTTCACGCGTCGCAGGAAGAAGGGCGAGATGACCTTGCGCAGCGTGTTCACGATGTCCGTCTTCACGGAGTCCGACTCCGAGTTGTTGAAGTCGAACCACTTCAGGAACTCCGCCGCGGAGCTGAACACGTCGGGTAGCAGGAAGTGCATCAGCGACCACAGCTCCTTCAGGTTGTTCTAGAATGGAGAGGCGGCGCGAGCGCTACCTGCAGCGGGGTGCCGGTGAGAATCAGTCGCGAGGTGTTGGGCGAGTGGGCGAAGGTGAACAGGCACTGCATCAGCTGGCACTCGTTGTTCTTCAGGCGGTGGCCCTCGTCGATAACGATGTAGAACCACTCCCTGGAGGCGAACGCGTGGCTGTCCGCGCGCACCATCTCGTAGCTCGTCACGACCACCTTCGCCTTCAGCATCTTCGTCTCCTCCTGCATCTGCGCGCGCAGCTCCTTCCGCTCCTCCCTCGTCCCGTGGTACTTCAGCACGTCGATGGAGGGGCACCACTTGTGGAACTCGCTCACCCAGTTGCCCAGCGTGCTCAGCGGCGCCACGACCAGAACAGGACCCCACACGCCCGCCTCGCGGAGGAACGCGAAGAGCCCGATCACCTGGATCGTCTTGCCCAGTCCCATTTCGTCTGCCAGCATGCCGTGCGAGCCGTTTTCGAAGAGACGACGCATCCAGTCGATGCCCTGCAGCTGGTAGGGGAGCAGCTTCCCGCCGACGAGCGACCTAGGCTGCTTAATCATGCGCCGGGACGACGTGCCGGCCTCGATCTGCTTCTGCATTTCCTCCACAAACGTGACCGCCTTGTTCACGAGCAAATTCATGTTCTTCTGATTTGTTTCTCTAGCCGTGACACAGCGGACGCACGACAAACACGGTCAATTTTGAATTACTCGAGCTCTCTGCCCATTTCTACTGGATTAGTCAGCCTCACAACACTAAACGCGGAATTCGTCGTCAATCTCGTTGTTCGAGGAGGCCGCTTCCGTATCGCTCACGCCGGGAATAGAATCCGGCCCCCTTTCTTCCGCAGCATTGCTGGCGCTGTTCGACTGCTTTTCCGCTTGCTTCGCATCTTGCTGCCTAAAAGCGAGGGTAAAAAGGGAGGCCTCGAAAACCAGGAATCCCTACCCTTCAGCAGGCGCGTCGTTGCGGAGGTAGTCCAGGCCATCGAACTGAGCGTCGTTTAGAACCGATTTGGGACTGTTGTTGCTGTCTCCCTGTTTGGAGGGAACCAAGCACTCCACCTGCTCTCCGACCTTCCTCGGTTTGAAAAACACGGAAATCGAGGTCTGGCTCATCGTTTTTGTGAGAAATTGGTGCCGCGCAAAGTGGGACCAACAAACAGAGCGTGCATACATATGGTACACAATACATATCCACTAAAGAACAGTAAGGCGCGTCATGCCTTTAAAGAATGAGTATCATACAACACTCCGTCATACTGGCTATCCATCTCGTTATGGAAATACTTCTCTCGAATTCGGAAGAACACCTCGGCCGTCACTCTGCTGTCGCTTCCCGACTGGTGGGCAGTGCCGACGCGAACCACTTGCAGCTGGTCCGCGACATGGTTCAGTCCCCCAGAGAGGTCGGGGCAGTTGGGGAGGAGACTCTTTACATCGTAGAGGTGGGGGAAGAACACGTGGAGCGTGGACAAGAAGTCGGCCCGCTTCTCCGGCAAGTCGCAGCCCGTGAGGATGTGAAGGAGGTACGCGAAGTCGTAGACCCCGTGAAAAGCGATCCACGTGACCGACGGCGACAGCACGAGACCCGACATGGTGAACAGCTCGCCGAACCGCACGGGGTCGATGCCGCACTCCTTGTGGTTCGCGAAGTTGAGACCGGCGAGCTCCAGCAGCTCCATCGACTCTGCGTTGATGATGTTCTTTCTACGCGTGAGTGCCATCTCGGAGACAAACCCTGGGTCAAAGCGGAAGTTGAACTGCCACGTCGGGCAGTTCGGCGCAACCTTCCCGTCCTCGGTGCAGAACGTGAGTCCCAGCTGGATGATTCGCAAGTAGTTCACATTGTTGCGAATGATGTTGTACTCGAACATGTTCAGCTGCTGGTCCTTCGTGCAAAAGCAAATACCGGGAAACTCCGTATCCTAGCGGTGAATGCGCGGACGCAGTCCATACCATTCCTATGAACGGGTAGTGCATTGCGGCCTTCATGATTTCGTTCATTTCCTTCTCGAGGTTGTAGTTCCACACGTCTCTCACTTGTTTCGTCTCTGCCTGCTGCGTCGGTGTAGAACTTGCTGAAACGGGCGTGAATCCACTGGTGTTGTTCTGTGACGGCGGTTCCATGGACAGTTTTCCTCTACAAGCGTGAACGCCACACGCGGCGCCAACTACCTTTCCTGTTTACGCTTCGATGACTAGGGAGAAATGAATCGAAATGGTAGCAACGGTTCCTTGAGAGAACTCCTTTTCCTGAGGCTCGATTCAACTCCCGTTTTGCACATGCGATCCTTCCCTGGAATTCGCCTCTCGACTCATTTCGATTCTGGAGGATGTCGACCACCGGCGAAGCACCCAAGCCCGAGGGATATCTCGTGCTGTCCAACATCTCGAAGAACCATAACATCGGGAACATGGTGAGAAGCGCTTGCGCGTTCGGAATGAAAGAGGTGCTTGCGTGTTCACCGCAGTGAGTCCTAGGTCATCGTTATCGGTCAGCCGAAACTGATGCTGTATGGCTCCCACGGCACGGCCCATCACATCAAGATCCGCAAATTCGGCACGATGGAGGAAGCGAGCGCGTGGTTCCACGAACACAACATCACGCTGTGCGGTGTCGAGCTCGTTCCCGAGGCCGTCGATGTGCGCACCCATCCTTTCCGCGGCAACACGGCCATCATGATGGGAAACGAGGCAACGGGCTGCTTTGGTGCTTCATGAGTAGGGTTCCGGAATGAACAAGAAACAGATCGAGATGTGTGACCACTTTGTGTACATTCCCCAGTACAGCACGGGCACGGCTTCGCTGAACGTGAACGTGGCCGCGTCCATCGTGATGCATCACTTTAGCACGTGGGCAGGCTACGAAGAAGCGCCGCGCGAGAAGGACCGAGCGAAGTTCGTCGTGGAGTCGTTCGAAACGGGGAAAGACAGAGAAAGGACCGCGGACGAGCTGGCCCTGAAGGCGGAGAGGGAGAAGAGAAGGGAGGACAATGCGGAGGAAGTTGATTTGAGCGGAGCGTTTGAGGAGGAGGAGTGAGTCACTTTGTCTTTTATCCACCTCGTTTGTTTGCATCTCTCGACAGTCGAAATGAGTGACACGACTTCGCCGGAGAACGAGCCGATTCGCGACGTTGACTGGTATCTTCGCGTGTATCGCGCAACACAGGAGCTGAGAGACCGCAACTACCGAACAGTAGGGCCGTTCTCAAATTCGTTGATATTGTCTCCTAGATACCCACGGCCGCCAAGAACCCGAAGCAGTGCCTAGTCCGCCTCATTCGTTTGATAAAGAAGGTGCGCATGTTCCAGGTGCGAAAATTGAATAGGAGATTGAACCAGTTGAAGGGTGCGACGCGTTATTCCCGTTCCTGATGCTTGTAGAGGGCGAAAACACCGATCCGAGTGAAGTGGAGTCCATAAATCGCTTTATCGACGGTTTGGAAGTGGGGGAGGGTCTCGCTGTCTCATCACGTAGGTTATCGACACATTCGCTGTGGCGAAATCGCTCCTTCCGGCGTTACTGATGATTCCAGTACCGAAAGTGAGTGCTGTCTAGTGGAGCGATGAGTAGAACTACCAGAAGCCGATTTCCGCCGAGCAGCAGCAAATAGAGGAGTTGATCACAAAATCGAAGGAGGTTCAGAAGTTCATAGAGGAGGAGACGGCGCTGTGCAGGTTTGGCTCTCTGAGATGGTTGATCGTAGCATTCCGCGTCGACAGATGAACAAGGACGATATCGACGATGTGGCGTCGAGCGTGGTAAGTACTGTTGCACTCCTTGATCAGCAGATTCAAAGCTCGTCGAAGGAGGTGCTGAAGGACGAGAAGAACCGTCGCCTGAAGCTGGAGGACATGACGAAGAAGCAGCGCCGTGCCGCTGAGTACCGTCTCATGCGTGAGGCGGAGTCGCAGTCCTCCAAGTTCATCACGAGGTGGGAGTGAGTGGAGTGCTTGACGACCAGTCTGAAGAGCGCGGGCACGATCGGTGCCGCGTCGATCATGAGTCGAAAGGAGGCGGCGCGCAAGACGCTGATGAGCATGGAGTTGCCGGACCGCATTCGCGGTGAGGGAGGGGAGAGACGGTGAGGCGTAGAGCACATCTACAAGAAGGAGGACCCGAACGAGAAGAGCAAGACGGAGTCGCGGAGAAAGCAGGAGAAGCCGTTCAAGAAAGCAAAGAAGGAGGTGAAGCAGCCTGTAGAGACGAAAGCCGCGGTGCACCCTTCGTGGGAAGCGCAGAAGGAGAACCGCGAGAAGCAGCGCCTTCACATCGATGCGAATGCTCCCAAGCAGAACACGTCGGTTGTGTTTGATTAGTGTTCGGGTGAGCGTAGTTTTCTGTTGTCTGTTTGTTGTGATTTGGGTTTTGCTCGCTACTCGCGATATCAGCTTTGTTGATCGCAATATCCATTACCTATTCATTGCTCGCGACGTAGGAACAAACAACCAAATTAAACAATAGTAACAACATGTCCTTATTGGAAAGTGGCAGGAGTCGCCTTCGTTCTGTCGGGAGTCTCGTACTGTCTCTACGGGTAAGCGGGGCACGAAGCGGCCTACGTCCTGCGCGTTCTTCCCCACGATGTAGATAAAGCAGGGAATAAGGCCCAAGAAGACGATCGAATTCATAATATTCTGTCCGGACCACTCGAATCGGTTCGTGAGGTCCTCCTTTATGCCGTTGTGCTCCTCAATCCAGATGTTCTTGTGCACAGCCGTTTCGCCGAAGTTTCTGCGGAACACTCTGCTCACAGACTTGGAAGTGTTCTTCAACAAGATACGAGCGCAGTTCATCCTATATTGAGTGAGATCTCCCTTTCCTGTGCCCCTATTCTGAAAAGTGACCCGATTCTCGAACAACCACCCAACCTCTTCCTCATTCGGAAACAACTATCGTATTGCGAATGGCGAGAAGACGCAAGGGTCATATCAAGAAGAGAAACAGAGTCATTCTGAGAAGAGAAGTGTACGATCCTGTGGATAGAGCTCGTCAGGAGAGAGTGGACAACCGCCTGCTCGTGAATACGTTCCTGAACAAGCCGGCAGGTATTTGCATTCGCTTGTCGTAATCGGAAGGACTGGACGCGATGCAGATGGTGATCGAGGGCGAGGCTCCGCTGGAAGTCCTCGCGTCGAAGAAGGGAATCAAGGCGGCGAGCGACAGCAAGAAGCCCTTCGCGTTCATCGAGCGCACGTGGGAGGTCAAGAACCCGTCGGAGGAGGATGTAAGTGGCGTGTGATGAGTGTTTCCGATGGCAACGAGGGCTACTTTGGACAATGGAGTAGCTGTGTTGGTTTCGGTAGAGTGGTGGGAACCGCGTTCTGCATCTTCCCAAACCGTGATCCTTAAGGCAGCCTCTGGACGGGGGTAGAGAGCAGTCTCTCGCAAATCCCCTGTCGACGACGTTTTTTGCGTCACAATTTGAGGTTTTCGAGTCATAATCGCGACACATACTCATTCTCTGTAGATCCAAGAGGCGCTGAAGGCGAAGGCGGCGGTGGAGGCGTACGAGAAGGAGGAGTCGGAGCGTCGGAAGAAGGAGATTGCGGAGAAGTCTGCTTAGTCGTTTTAGATGTTTGCTTTTCTTTTTGTGCAATGGCGTGCTTTGTTGTCACATAATTGTTCGCCATGTTGAAGCCGTACCGAGTTCCGCTGTACAGCCTTCCGGAAGACGTCAGGCAGGAGATCCGTGCCCTTGGAAGCGAGAAGCAGCGGACGCAGGACCTAACACCGATCGAGGCGCCCCAGGGCGAGGTGATTCGGATCGCAAAGGAGAACTCGCTGCTGCACTTCGCGTGCTCGCTGTGCTCCATGGTGTTTTCGTCACTGGATGAGCAGAAAGAGCACTACAAATCGAAGGCGCATTTGGACAGAGTGAGGGAACAGGCGCACGAGGAGAGCGACGAGGAGAGCGACGACGAGGAAGACAGTCTGGATGTGACCGAAGAGGGCTGTCTCCTTTCCCTCAATCTCGAGCACTCGAGGATAACCGTGGTGAAGCGGCTGCTGGAAAGCGGCTTCAATGATCGCGAGTTGTCGCTGTTCCAGTTCGCCGACCATCTGGACGGCCACTTCTGCGTTCTGCTGTACCGCAGCGGCTTTTTCATTTGCGGAATCTACGACCGCGGGGTTTTGCAAATCAGTCGACAGGAGAAGCGCTACACGACCCGTCGCAAGCAGGGCGGTGCGCAGCACAAGAAGGACAACGGAACGGGGAAGGCGATATCGATGGGCGCGCGTCTGCGTCGCCACAACGAGCTTCTGATGCAGGAGTTCGTGCGCGACACGCTTCGGAAGCTGCACGACGAGATCAACGCCTGCTCCGCTGTCTTTCTGGGAACAACCAAGCTCCACTTGTGAGTGCTTGGAGTCGCCTTCACAAGTAGGCCGCTGTTCTTCGACGAGGGGTGCTTGGAGAAGAGCAACCCGCGCATGCGCAAGATCCCCTTCTATTTCAAGAAGCCGAACCTGACGGAGATGAACCGGATCTACTCCCAGCTGGTGTCGGTGAGCGTGTGCGACAAGCAGGAGGAAACGGTGCTCCTCCCCGCTCCCGAGGAGAGCGTGGTGAAGGAGGAAGCGCCCTCCGCGATGGAGGCGGAGCACCACGAGGAGGTGGCGTCGCTGTTCGTGGACGACGAGTGTAAGGCGTGTCATTCTGCGTGAAGAGTAGACAACGAGTTCTGGGACGCCGTTCGTTCCGGCGACGAGGAGCGAATCGCCCGAATCCTCACGGAGCGTCCGCACTTCAACAGCGTGTGGTAGGAGAGGCGAGGAGGCGTCACGCACCAGGGACGAAGACGGCGAGACGGCGCTACATGTGGCCTCCATCAACAACGCCGAGGGACTGATCCGGCTGCTGCTGAAGTGCGGGAGCGATCCCACGACGCGCGACCTGCAGGACCGCCTGCCGTACAACCTGTGCACGAGCAAGGAGGCGAGAATGGCGTACCGCGCCTATCGCGGAGACCATCCGGAGCAGTGGTGCTGACTCGGCGGACTGACTCGCAGGTACGACTGGAAGAACAGCGCCGTTCCCGAGCCCGTGACGGAGGAGCAGTTGGAGAGGAAGAAGCAGAAGCAGAAGGAGAAGCGGCGACGGCAGCGAGTGAAGGAGCAGGAGAAGGCGGG
>ENA-UEQW01001636-UEQW01001636.1-human-gut-metagenome-genome-assembly--contig:-NODE-1636-length-18168-cov-4.229396_pt1 | contig 18168 bp, 31 predicted proteins | sample MGYA00242947_ERZ507947 | MGnify/ENA primary metagenome ERZ507947 (study PRJEB26167, sample SAMN06115421) | human gut metagenome | host: Homo sapiens | place: China:Guizhou | collected 2015-03-17... | reverse complement strand
GATACGGCGACCACCGAGATCTACACGGCTCTGAACACTCTTTCCCTACACGACGCGCTTCCGATCTGAGGAACTTCCTATGAATCTGTATTTTTGTTAAGTGCAAGTGAAGCGGGGCTAAGAAAAGTAAATGAAATGTATGTTCCAGAGCAATTACAAGCAGGTTTTTCAGACATGATTGACGAATATGTTCATTTTAATGATTCGGCACGTAATTCTATCATGGAGAAAATGACACCAGATTACATGGTTGTTGGAATTGGAAGCAAAACAGAATCTTATAAGTACAAGTCAGAAATAATCTCAGATGAGACAGCTTTTTATACAAATGAGAAGAAAGAGATAAGTGGTATCTGCAATCAGTTTTTAAATGGTAAAACAGATCAAAAATTATTTTGTAATGAGATGAAAGACCGTTTAAATGATTACTATGGAAGCAGGTATGAATTAAGGAATCAGCCAGAAGCTGTTGAAGGCAGAGTAAATAATATGCTGGACAAATTGCAGCATATGTTTGGCGTTTAATGTTGAAAAAGGGTTTGGAGACTAGCTATGAAGACAGTAACAGATGTAAACACAGTAAACCAGCTGTTGACATATTCAAAGCAGGCAGAGGCAGGAATACACCAAAAAGCAATACAGATGTTGCTTGGAGCAGGAAATAATAAAAAACAGGACAGTTTAAGTATTTCTGATGCTGCACGAGGCTTTTCAAAGCAATCAATAGCTGCACTGATAGATAAAAATGCGAATATTTCTAACAGTGAATTGGCTTATTATTTTGCAAACTATAATAATTCAAGTGCTATTTTGGATGCAATCAATTTTGGGGAGAATGTTTCCTGTGGATATAATTCTGATTTTAAGGAGTACGGGGTTATTTCCTTTGACCTTAATGGGAGCAGACAGGTAGTACCTAATTATGCAGTACCGAAAATGAATACAAGCACCATGTCAGGCATTTGTGCTGCAAATAATTCTTTGGTATTAAGTAATAAAAGTTATTATTCATGGACAACATCAAGTGGCGGTAAATATACATGGACGGTCAACAATGGAAGGATAGGCTGGGCAGCCTCGGAATCGTTGCTTGCAGAGAATACAAATCAAAAAGGAACAAATTATAAGTGGGAAATGTGTAAGGCAGGCAATATCCTGTCTGATCTGGCACAGGGAAAGAGTGTGTGGGGGTATCTCTACAGCAATGAGGAGGTATTGTCCGTCTGTGAGAAAGTCGGGATTTCTCCGGGATTCTTTTCTATAGATGCGGGAGCAGGAAAACACACTTATTTATTGCAGGAATCAGGAAAGACCATAAATGTTGACGCAAAGATAAAACAGTTAAATGATATAAACTGGATAGAAATCGGATATAAAGAAGGAGATACGTTTTCCGTTTATGGTAAAGAGTATGCTATTGACAGCAGTGGGCATATCAATGTTTCGGCAGAAGATGAATTTACATCAACGGAAATTAAATATCCAAGTCGTTCAATATAATAGAAATTATTTTAAGTTTCAATAACAGGGAGGTAGGATTATGGCAATTACAGGTATCAATAACAGCAGTTACACATCGTATTATGCATCAGGTTACAAGAACACGGTTAAAAAGGCAGCTTGTGATATTCAAAAAACAAAGGAAAATTCACAGGTGAGCAAAACAGAAGAGAGTCAGGAAGATTATGTAAAAAAATTGCAGGAAAAAAATCCTCAAATAGATATTGTGGCAGGAAGTTCGGATAAAAATGTAAAAACAGCTAATCGTACAGGAAAAACAGATGTGAGGATTGCTCCTGAGATTTTAAATAGGATGATGAGTAATCCAGAGGTTGCCACAAAATATGAAAATATGTTGTCAAAAATTCCAGCATTAGATAGATGGGCTGACTCAATGATTAAATCAATGACTGGTAGTGAAGTTAAGTATCGTCAGGTATGGATAGATAAGGATGGTAATATGGGCTCCATGGTTATTACAGGACCAAGCGAAGAACAAAAAAAGGCTGATGAAGATAGAAAAATTGAGAAAAGGAAAGAAAATGAACAAAAACTTGCAGAACGGAGAGCTGAAAGAAAAGAGAAGATGAAGAAAATTCAGGAAGATAGACGCACAATATTTGCAATTGGTACGGATATGAAAAGCATTACAGAGAATGTTGTAGCACAGGCAGTAGGTACAGCTCCATCTATCGGAGGAAGTTGTAATGTTAAGGCATAAGAGGATTTGATAAAAGAAAAATATCTAATTGGTGCATAGGATGGCATCACCAGAGAGTAGAGTGGCAGAAAGTCAGTAGATATAAAGTTATAGATAGATTTATTTATGAACCGTGAGGTGGATTTATGGGAATCTCTTTTTCAAATATAGGAACAGTTGGAAGGGAACAGTTAATTACTTCTGGTAGTAATGGAGAACCAAACTGGTCTTATATTCCATCGAAAGGAAAAAGTACAAGAACGCAGACTGAATTTGTGAGTGAGATTAAGAAACTGGCACAAAAGGCTGCCAATGCTACTGATAAGACAGAACAAGATGCTATTTCAAGGCAGCTATTGCAGTTAAGGGCAGAATATTTGTCAGAGGTTGCACCGGATAGAAAGCAGTTATACCAACAGGCAAAAAGTGCAATGAAAAATCAAAATGCCAATCCAAAATGTAAAGGGATCGGAGAATTAACCTTACTGGATTTTTTGGAACAGGCAGAGGGAAAAAATCAGAATCTTGCAGACAAGCAGATTGCACTGGCAGGAGGCGGAACATTAAAATTCACTATTTTAACATCAGGTGGTTATGGTGTTCAAATTCAGAGTCAGGGCGTGAATGTATTGTTAAATACCGGCACCTGCTCCCATATAAAATGACCACCGTTGTCTTTCTTGACTGAATAGGAGCTTGCCTTCGCGATTTTCTCCTTATCGTAGGTCTTCTGGTTCCGGTACTCTATCGTGTAGAAGTTCGTCTTGCACAGATCATGTAAGAGCGCCACGAGTGCCAGCGTCTCTTTCTTGAAGGATGCGACTGTCTTTCCTGCGACCTGATATGCCATTTCATCGGTTTCTGTCACATCCACAAGCCTTCCGATCAGTGCGTCGTAGACGTTCAGTGAGTGCTGAAGCAGTCCCTCGTTGCAGCTCAAATGGAAGCGCGTGCTTGCCGGTGCTTTGTAGAAGTCTGACTTCCGGATGTAATTCATGAGGCCTTCCCATCCGTCTCTGTGCTTCGTCATTTCCATCAAGTTTTCGAATCTCTCCTGGTTCGTCATGTTAGTTTTCCTCCTTTTTGAATAAATCACTGTAGTTGTCATCTGTCAGCATCACGTTTCCGTGCACTGTAAAATGGACTGTATGGACGCATTGGCAGAATCTGCATTTCACTTTTCTTCCCTCTACGAGCTTTGGAAGCCCACGTCTGCCGCAGCTTATGCATCTGTTCTTATCCTTGCTGTACCGGTCCATGATCTTTCTAATTGCCATTTTTACCCTCTCTTTCGTCGCTGATCGGCGCCAGCATCACTGTAAAGCTGTTATCTTTTCCGATCCAGACTCTGTATTCCTTGTTCCATGTCATTCCTGGCAGCAGGTCGCATATGAATGTGTCGCCTTCCTGGTGACACTTGCTTCTGAAGTATGGAGCGTATGCCTGCTCGAAGCATGGCGTTGCGATCTTGTCTGCGGCCAGGTTCATTGCTCTATCGATATCGTAGGATGTAAAAACGAGGCGGCCGATCTCTCTTCTGATCTCTGATTCCTGGTCGATGATCTCCTGGATTCGTCTCTTAACTTCCCGGATTTCATCCTGATCATCCTTAAAAATCAGCATTCCTGCAGAAATTATCGAAATAACACACTCTTCTGTCTGTTGCTTGATTTTGCACCTCAATTTCTCATATCCTTTTGCATATTTGGTTTTCAGCTCTTCCAGCGGCACGTTTTCCTTGTTTTTCCGCAGTAATTCAACGTTTTTCCGGTATTCCTGCATCGTGAATTCCATTTTTCACCTCCAAGTGTTACTCCTTTTTAAAAAAGTTAGGAGTAACATGCAAAGCCTTATTTTATGCGGGTTTCCGGGTATGTTACTCCTGTTACTCCTTTTTTTTGAACACACACCGTATTTTTTAAGAATTTTACATGCGATGCAAGAATTTTTGCATCATGTGACAAATTTAAAAATATTTTAGTATATATTCATATTTTAGGAGTAACAGGAGTAACAAGTTCCCTCAAAGCCTTTTGTTACTCCAAGCGTTACTCCTTTTTATTTTGCAAAAAAAGGAGTAACATTTTTTCACGTTTCTGACAGCTCTTTAGTGAAATGGAAGGTCGAATGTCTCCTGCACCGGCGTAAAGCCATCGTTGTCCTTTGGAGCTGCGCTTGTCGCTGTCTCATCATCTTCGATATCGATAGCATCCTCCTTCTCAGACAGTTTTCCGATACTGAATTGCACGAACTTGCACAGCCTGTTATCGAACCTTTTCACGACCTGGTAGGATTTCCCCTTATGGTCTTTTCTTTCAGCTGATGCGATGAGTCCTCGGTCTGCCATGTATTTGAGCGTCTTCCTCGGACTGTACCCTGCCTTAGTCAGAGCCTGGTTCAGAGCGGATGGGAAAATGTACACCGTGTTCCCTGATTCTGAAAATTTACCGAGACACGTTCCGATCGCTTTCTCTCCGAAGAAGAGCCTGTTCTGAAGCACCCAGTCCACCACGAACTGCAGCGCATTCTCGTTTACATCTCCAACATCTGAATTCATCTGTTCCTTCAGGATGGCTGCTGCCATCTGCTTTGCTCTCTCCCAGCTTTCCGGGAGGATGTCTAGCGGGTTATCTACATCTCTTTGCTCTTCCCTGGAATTATCCACATTGTTCACATCACTTTGTTGAAAAAACCAGGAATCTATCATCGCATCGGCCAGAGCTACTGCGCTGATGCCGGAAACGTGACTTCCGGATTTTCCATCTGCTATTTCGCTGACGTATTTAAGCATCTCTTCATATTTATCGGTGATCTGCCTCTCATCCAATCCGATCAGGCGATTGACGAATTCCGGCCCATGCCATCCATAGTTCATGCAACTCTCCTGATGCATGCGGCCTGCGTCTTTCTCATTCTCAAAAGGTCCGCCGTAAATCTCAAGCACACGAGTGCTGACACCGGTCTGCGTTGTCTCTGTGCTCATTGGTTCCTCGCCGGTCGCCAGTGCTACGGTTCGCCATTGGTGGGTTGCCTGTAGGCCGCCGCCCTTGGATCCGCGAATCTTTCCGGTTCCTGATGCAATCATGTAGACCGTCTTCTCCAGTCCTTCCTGATTCCTTCCGGCCAGCTGCCTCTCATCAATGCCAAGTGGGAGATCGCAGTAAAAGCTGGCAGTTCTTTCCAGGCCGACCTGTGTGGCATTGAAATTGACCATCAACCGTTCCGGATCTCCCCAGGCCGACAGTGCTGCTTTTAGTGCTGCAGTCTTTCCACCCTTGGATCCACCCCAGTTGTACACGAAGAAAATTCTCTGATGCAGGATCCTAAGAAGCGGAGCTGCGAAGCTGGCCGCCAGGATGAATCTGAACTTGTCCCTGCATCTGTGAGGCTTCATGGTTTCGATCCATTTTTCCTCTTCTCCTACCTGACAGTATGCTGTGGCCATCCCTTTCTGGCTCGGATCAATGTCGAGCACGATTCCTTGCTCTCTTCCTGGTATAAATCTTTTCCCTGGCTGCCATCCGAAGGTTGACGTTGCGTCTGCTCGCTGGATCACATCGATGTTTTCTGCCTCCAGGGCCGATAGAAATCTGACCACCTGCTTTGCGTTCTCGCTTGTGACTGTGCATCCAAGGTCGGCCAGGACTGTGATACCTCGTGCAGTGAAAATCGTTGAACGCGGGAAGATTGCTTTGTGCCATGTTCCATCTCTTTTGAATGCGATCTCCATCTTCTCTTCTCCTGTCTCTAGGCTCTTGAGTCGCTGCGTTAATATGATCGGTGTTCTGCAGACAAGCGTCGGCGTATACTTCTTCTCATCTATGTGGCTGATTCCTTTTTCTGAATAGAGCCATCCTTCCGGCTGTCTTAAGTTGACCGGAGCTCCCTGGATTGCCTCTGGTATCTTTTCCGGAGCATCCAGGTCCATTTCTTCTGCAGCTTCAATGAGCCGCATGATCTTTTCGCGGGCTTCGTCTTTCCCGTATTTAATGTACACATCTGATGGATCCTTGCATCCGATCTGGCTGCAGCTCCATCGGTACACTTTTCCGATAAATCCTCCCTCCCGGAGTCCCTCGATGATTTTGCGGAGAAATGTTTCCCCACCTTTGTCGGGCTCTTGGTGAATGTAGATCTTTAAATCCTGCAAGAGTGACGCCTGGTGCGGCTTGAACATTGACGCGCCTGGAACTCCAAGCGTGCTGATGCCGATGTACCACATTGACTGACTGTCGCTCTCGCCTTCTACCATGGCCGCATATCCTGCCTGCCGGATCGCAGGAAGTTTCCATTCGCCATACAGACCAATCTTTCCGGCTGATCCATACTTCCATCTGAAGTCTTTGTTTGCGAATCTCTTCCTGAAGGTCGCCTCGTTTCCATCAGGATCGTAGTACGGGATCTTCATGTAAGTGATGCCATCTCTTCCCTTGACTGTGCTGAGTCTGCAGTTCTCTTTCAGCCAGTCTTCCGGAAGTCTTTTTTCGAATGCATACTGTGTGAGAGTGTAGTTCTTGTTTGGGTTCTCCTCTTTTTTCTTTTCTTCCTGGGCGACTCCATATTTCTCAAGAATCTGCTTGTATGCTTCCTTTGTATCTATGCCATTAACTTCCGCATAGAACTGCACGAAGTTCCCGCCTCTATCCTCTGCGAAGCAGTGCCATTGTCCGGTTTTCAGGTTTACTGAAAAGCTGTTATTTCTGTCATCATGGAACGGGCAGAGTCCGATTAACTGATCGCCGGTGATCTTATGCTTCTTTATATAACTTGTATATTCGCTTCTGTAATCGACCACCTGATCGATGTTAACTTCTGCCGTATTCATTCAGTTACCTCTTTTCTCTTTGTATGTTTATCTTTACCACCGGGATTCCTAAGTTGTCCGCGGCATATTCGAGCTCTCGTTTCATGCCCTCGCTGATCTTTTCATCTACGATGTATGCATAGACAAGGTCGCAGTTATTCATGAGCTGCAGCCCTGCATCTATTGCTACCTCTCGCTCCATTCGGCTGCCATCATCTAAGAAACGCGGGAAGTATAAATGCGGTGCAATCGGCAGATCTCCATGTTGAACGATAGTACTGCAGGCGCCTTCTGCAAGTTCTATATTCATCATATTCTCTCTTGCTGTATCTCCGCGGTATGGACTGCAGACATAGACCTTTCTCCCGATACTCAGGTTCAGGTTTGTTGTGAGGCTTCGCAGGCACTGTCCGCAGTAAATAAATGGATCATATCTACTCTTTCTCTTAATCGTGTCATAGGTTCCCTGGCCATCGTAAACATCGACCGGTATATTTGACTGCACGATTCCGCATCCTATCTCGCTGAGTTCTTCTATGCTCTTACTTCCATTGATGATCAGGTGCGCCAGTCTGACATCAATCTCGTCCTGGTTCTTCACGTACTCTTCGATGCGCGCTCCACTTCCGAAGAACTTCTCCATGTATTCTTTATATGTTTTCATGTCTATCCTCCTGAACTACATAATTTCGTTAATCAATGTCATAAGCTCGTCTTTTGCATTATTTTTTAATTGGTCACTGTAGATGTCGTACCAACGCTGAAATTTTTCTCTAAGAGTCAACTGCTCTGTAACTGGTAAATTTTCTAACTGTTCGATTCTTTCCATTGTCTCGTCTTTAAGAAGAGCAGCAACTTTCGAAGGTACTAATACTGCATTGCCTCCATACGCCTTTACTTTCCTTGCGTCCTCTGCATTTCCAACGGGTATAGACATCGGCAGAATATTCTGCTTGTCGAATTCATTGATCAGCATTTTTTTGACTTCTTTAATATCATCACAGTATTGATTGAATTCCATGTTGTAGACATCGTTTGCATTTTCTTCAATCATTCTACGAACAGTTTCAATCTCCATTTTTCCCTGGACCATTGCTTCTGCTGTCATCCTCGCAGTCACCTCTCTTGCATTCCATGAATCACAGGCCTTTCTATCTCTTTCCAGATTTATATACTTGGCTTTAAAATTATATCCATGTTTCAATTCCTCATTGCAGGCAACATATAAGCCGTTCACGTATGTTTTTCCGGTCATTTCTTCTCCTAGAAGGATTTCGCCATACGATGTTTCCACTTTTTCAGTTTCATCGTACTCAGCAGACAATCCGAGCCATATGTCACTTAATCCATCGTATTCCGTCCAGTTCACATGTCCTATTTCAATAACGAGATTCTTTTCATCTGCATCAGGTTGTTTCTCAATATAAAAAGCCAGGATTTCCGATCCCCATTTTGCACTGTTTTTGAACCTAGATGTCCAGATTTCTTTCTTTTCATTATTGTAAATTGTAAAAGTTTTCCCAAGTCTGTTGAGTACAAGGGCGGCGATTTTATATCCCTCTCCAAATTGTCCAACTGTATCCTCGTCATTACTCTTATTGCTTTTTCCAAGTAATAACGTACTTATTTTTAATTTTGCATTTTTATTAACTAATCGGATTACTTCTTTGCCTTCATCGTAATCAATTAAGAATTTATTATCTGGTCGAATTGTTTCCTGATCTATCCCGTTTTGAATTAGTTCTCTTAATGCATCATTGAATGTCCAGTCTGACACGTAGTTAGGTGTCAGACTGAGCTCATAGCATTCACTCATGAACTCAGTCCTCCTTTCTTTAGTTGAATGGTACGTCTTCTGTGATCTCGCCCGCTGCCTCTACATCCATGAAGCCTTCCTTGTCTACTGCCGGAGCTGCCGTGTAATCATCCGCTGTAATCACAACTTCTTTATACTTCTCTTTCAGCTCTTTTCTCATGGCTGCCGTTGTTGCGAAATGGTCCTGCGGAATCAGACCAACTCTCTCAATGCCTACCTTGCTGTATGTAATTCCGTTTTTATTCTTATCCTTTGTCAACTTGAATTTTAAGACCATGCGGCTGTATGGGATCTTGCTTCCACCCATGAGCCTAGCCAACTGATTATTCACTTCCTTCAGTGATGTCGGTGGGATTGTCAGAAGGTAAACGCCTGGCTTTCCTGAAAGAAGGAGATACATTCTTCTCATGTTCTTGCATGGCTTTCCAGTGCCGCCTTCTCCGAATTCGTTATAAGGGCAGGTGTCGCACTCTCTGATTTCACCTGTCTCGTACAGAACGCCCTTCTTGGAATCAAAGGAGCTGCAGCTCGGAGCTTTGTTGTCTGATTCTCCGAAGCTCTCAGCCCAGTATAAATTGATTCTGTGAGTGAAGATCACGACGGCTTCCAGTTCTTTTATGGAGTCAGGGCTGTCCGGATCATCTGTCTCGACCTCGAATGCAATTCCTCCGCCTGAAGGAATTTTGATTTTCTTGCAGGAGATTCCCTTCACTTCATCCAGGTCCTCCATCTCATCCTGAAGCTCTGCCAAGAGCTCCGGATCCATGTCCTCGTATCCAGTTACGATATCGAATTTATTTACTACTGCCACTTCTGTTCCCATTACTCATTCTCTCCTTTTCCTTTGATAGTGATTGATTCTACGATGCTGCATTCTTTGATGCTGTTTGTGCGATATCTCTTTTCAGAGCCGTCTCCATAGGTCTCTGTTAACAGGTACCCGCCTTCTACGCCTTTGTATCTGCAGAGCACGTCTTCGTCTCTATACGTTCTCATAACAACCAGGTCGCCTGCTTTCACTTCTGATCCGTCTGAAGCATGGACTGTCAGAAGTTCCTGTTTCTCTACTCTAATTCCCGCCATTATCGTTCCCTCCTTTCAATATTTCATGAATTCTCATGTTGATCACATTGGATACGTAGCAGAGCATTTGAACTTCTTCGTTCTGATCTCCTTTTGCCACCTCATGAAATGTCTTTACAATTCCCTCTGCGATTGTTCCTGATGCAGTGATATTCTTCACACCTTCTCCGACGTAGAAGCTCATGCACTGGCATTTCCCTTCACCGACACTGTCCATAGCGCATCCGAAGAGAAAATCTTTCTCCAGATCGTGGCTAACTCCGTCCTGATCTATGATGTTGATTTTTACTTTACTCATTAGTTGCTCCTTCCTGGTGCTTTATTTTAAAGTCCTTTGTCGTGACAAGTGTATTTATAAAGTAGTACATTGCCGTATCGATGTTCTCTTTACCAAAAAAAGCGATAAGGAAATCTACGCAAAAACTAGCCATGCATGTTAGCGCATGTCTTGTTTTTGATTTTCCGCTCAGAAATGTTTTCATTGTGATTTCGCAAGTTTCATCGTTCGAATCATCCATATTCATCACAAATCCTGCGACAAACAGTCCTTCTGACACTTTCTTTTTTTTCGTCTTCGCCTTCAACTATTAGCTTAACCATTATTTTCCTCCATTTCCTCTTTTGTAAGAAAGTTTAAGTGTTCCATTATGTTGTATCCTCCTGGCTCCATCATTTTCTTCAGCTCGTCCTTGAAGAACTGAAGAAGCAACGTTGTAACAACTTCCGGTTCTCCATCGGACAATGTCATGATAGCCTGCGCGGTCGTTGCAGCCATGGACTGAACGATTTCAGTCGGACTTGCCTTTCCTACGATCAAGAGCTTGCTGCATCTTCTTCCTTCTTTCGAATCCTCCTCTATCAGTGATCCTACTAGATATCTTCCTTCGAAGGTATGCGCTTCATGGTTGTCTGCGCTAATTGTAACTTTTACACTATCCATCGTTTATTCCTCACTTTCTGCCTCTTCGGCTTCCTCGAATTCATCCTCTTCCTGGTCTTCCATGTAATCTTCGAGCGGAGTGTTTTCGCTGGCACTGTTCTTGTAGAGATCATTCATGGACTTGTTGGCCAGTGCGACCAGTCTCACTGTTTCGTAGACTGCCTTTGTGGCTGCGTTCACAATGCTGTTTGATGCCTCTACTGCAGCTCTGTCATCCACTGGAAGAATAAGTGCATACTTCTTGAAGCTGTCGCTTACTTCCTTCATGCCTTTCTGAACCTCTGCATACTGCTCTGCAAGGATTCCGTATGCCTCATGTCTGTTCTCAATCGTTCTCGGTCTCTCTTGCAGGATCTGTCTGCAGGCGAAGTCGATTGACAGGTTGACATTCTCCTGCAGGTTCCTGTCGCTTTCCAGTCTCACATCGAATTCCATCTGTTCGTAGTTCTCCATCTTACTTTCCTCCGTCTTTTGCTTTCTTGCTTGCTTTGTTGGTTTCTTTTCTTCTGCCGATCTCGTATGTATCGTACACGTTCAGGATCTCGGCCAGTTCTTCCGGAAGCTCTCCGGTTTCTTCTACCAGGTTCTTAACGGTAGACTGCAGTATTCTTGTGTTGACTGTTTCCTGGATGATATCTCCAAGCCCTTGATCACGTAACACTTCCAGGAAGTCGAGGCCTGCAGCTCTCAGTGCTTCCTCTGATTTCTTGCTGTAGATGGTCTTATCCTGAAGGAAAAACTTGTATCCTCCTACGCTGATATTTGGCACGTCATCATCGATCATCTGTTGCGCGATCTCCTGCTTCTTCTGTTCGATTGCTTCATTATTTTTCTTGGTTGCCTCTTTCAGGCCGTCCTTCTCGTTCAGGAGCTCATTGTACTCTCTGACCATTTCTAATAATCCCATTTTTCTATTCTTCCTCCTGTTTGTTGTAATCCTGCATGGTAGGACGGTTTCCGTCCAGGTCATTCCATCTGTATTGCTCTCCTCGCATGCTTTCCCACTCTGATCGGTAGCAATCCCGGCAGGTGCATTTCCCATTGAGCCATCTCATCTGTCCCCAGTATTCTGGTCTGTGACAGCTCTCGCAGATTACAATTCTATCTTTTTCTTCTGCGCGCATCCGAATTCCTCCTCATTGGCTTTCCATGCAGTTTTCTCCAGTTGTTTGTCTCGATCCGGTTCATGTAGCCTCCCATAACACTGACGAGCTTTCGAGCTGCTGACGCTGCCTGATCGGTTGACATTCCGGCGAGCTGTGCCGTTTTAGCAAATGCAGGACCTGCTTCAGCGACTAGGATCTTATCGATATCATTTTCTTCTATTTCGAATCGTCCATGCCGGCCATGTGCCAGGCCATATGCCACTGTGTTCCTTTCTTCCCGGTAGCATTCTTCTTCCTTCAATGCTTCCGCTTCCTCTTTCTTTCCTATGAGTCCGAGGAAGATGTCGAGTAGTCTTCCCATTTTAGTTTCCCTCCTTTCTGTAGAGCTTGTATTTTATGCTGGACTCTGACCGGCCCATCTCCTCTGCGATCTCCCGGATGTAATATCCTTTTTTCCGCAGCATCTTCATTCGATTAACTTCTGCCGCCGTCCAGTTGTAATTCCTCCGGATGTCGCTGCTTTTCTTTTCCTTGTACCAGCTGTATCCCATCAGGAGGCTGTCGTCTAATACTTTTTGCGCGTTCCAGTCTTCTGGATGATTCTTCAGATATTTCAGAAGGTCTTCCTGTCTGATGCAGAGGTAGTTCCCTTTTCTGATGATTCTGAGTCCTTTTGACGCCCATTTTCCTTTTAAAGTGCGCGAATCCACGCCGAGAATGTTGTGGACCGTGTTCATCGTGAGCAGATCAGTGCTCTTTTCGAACCCTGAAATACCGAGCCTGTTAATCTTCTGATTCACCGAACTAAAGCTCCGGCCGAGGCTCTTCGCGATCGTTGCCACCGTGTATGTGCCGGACATTTCTTCCAGCTTTGTTAGTTCTGCATCTGTCCAGTGTCTACCTGCCATTAGAAGAAATCCCTCCAGTTATCTACGACTGTTTTTGCCATATCCTCTTTCTTTCCCAGTGATTTGCTGATCAGCTCATCGACGGTCTTATCTACTTCCAGGTCAATGTACGTGCAGGTGTTACGCTGACCGATTCTGTGAATACGGGAGAGGCTCTGGCTGTAGGTTGCATAGTTGAAATTTTTCGAGTAATACACGCAGGTGTCTGCGGCTGTCAGCGTGATTCCGGTTCCTGCGGTATCAATCTGTCCGACGAATACAGTGGTTGCCGGATCTTCCTGGAACTGCTTGACGATATCTCCGCGGTCTTCCTTTTTAATGTCTCCGTAGATGGCCACCTGCTTCATGTCTCTTGGCAGCTTCTTTCCCACCATCTCAATGATCGCCTTCACCTCTGCGATGAATCTTGCAAAGATCACCAGTTTCTTTCCAGCTCCGATCACGTAGTCCTCGATAATGTCTGCGAGAGCATCCATCTTTGCTGTGCTGACTTGTTGCGGTTTAGTTGCTCCATCCTCTACCAGGAATCCTCCGGTCAACTGTTGAAGTCTTAAGAGTTTCGTCAGGACTGTGGTCGCCGTGATCTGGCCGCCGCTGTCAAGCTCTGCGTAGCTGTCTCGCTTGATTCGATTGTAGAGCTCCTGCTCCTTCTTGCTGAAGAATACCTTCCTGGTCTCGAATGTCTGCTCAGGAAGGTCGATAGCTTCTTTCTTCGTGATTCTGAAAGCGATCGAGTGTTCTTTCATGATCAGGCCGTCCAGGTCCTTGTATCCTATGATCTTCCGGTTGCTGAAGCCTCCCATGATCGCATATCTGTTCCGGAATTGATAGAAGTTTTTTCCAAAGATCGAGGCGTCTAAAAAACGATACTGGCTGAAGATGTCGATCGCATTGTTCTGCACCGGTGTTCCTGAAAGAATGAGCTTGTATCTTGCCTGATCTCCTAACTCGTGCAGTGCTTTGCTCTGCGATGCATCGTGTGTCTTGATTCGCTGACTCTCATCGCATATGATCAGGTCGGCATCGTATTCCTGCAGTGCCTCGAAGATGCCCTCTCTCCAGGTTGATTCGTAATTGATCACGGCCACCTTCATTGCTTTGAATGGGAACTTCTGCAGATCACTCAGCTCTCTGAGTCTGTGCGCCTTATCTCCAAGCAGTGTTTTGCAGGTATACTTGAAGTCGGCGAATTCCTGGAATTCTTTCGGCCATACAGCTACGACTGACGTAGGCGCTACAATCAGGACTCTCTCAATTTTCCCCATCTTGTATGCTGCTCCTGCGATGGCCAGTGCGGTCAGTGTCTTACCTAACCGCATCCCATTTCGAATAATAGGCCGAAGCCTTTATTGATTCGTTGGGATGTCATATCATCATCTCCTCTCCCGGCAGCTTATCCACTTCTATGAAGTGATTATTCTTCCTGGCTGCCATTTCTTTTCTTATTTGCGCGGGACTTACATCTCGGATCCCGACATAGTCGTAATCCTTTGAACGCCCACGATTGTACCTTTTCATGTAATTCGGATTCTGAAGCCTTTCATACTTGCCTCTGGTTGCCAGTTCACTTCGCCCCATTTTCTCTGCGATCTGTTGGTACGTGTATCCCTGGTCTATCATTTCGAGAAGCGTATCGATCTCTTCATCCGTCCATGGCTTCGCTTTGTTCCGGACAGGCTTCTCCTTGATCTGAAGGTCCAGGATTCTTCTCTTTACGGCTCCTTCCGATCTTCTAAGCTCTGTCGCTATGTCTGTATAGGTATATTGGTTTGCCTGCAGCATCCTTTTGAGCTTTCGGTCATCTGCTCCGCTCCATGGAGTGTTGTGCGGCACCCTGCTCCAGGATTGTCGCTTATCATTGTCTCTTTTCACCTTCACCCAGTCAGGTTCTGATCCGAAGCAGTACGGCTGCATCCTGGAGAAGTTGAGCAGGCTTTTATTCTGTTCAGCCCATTTCCAAAACTCTTCAATGTCTACGACTTTGAACCTGCAGCGCCTTGCCTTTTTCTCTTTCACAGGCATTCCATTGTCAATCAGCCGGCGCATTGCGTATCCGACACCTGCATCGCCATAGAGCTCTGTTATTAACTGGTTGCACGTAATGTACAACCCTGCATCCAGGAAGGCTCCGCATCCGAGGCGCTGTGCTCTTACGATGATTGCGTTCTCTGATCTGCCTAGAGTCTTACAGATCGTCTTGATGCTTTTCATTCCCCAGTTATCCTGAAGGTATGCTTCATCTTCCTTGGACCATTTCTTTTTTTTATTTCGTGCCGGTACGAGCATTCTTCTCTCCTTCCGCTTCATCCACCTTACGCATCTTCTTGATATATTCTCGAACCGTCTGAATCGTTGAAAGTACTCCGTCATAAAAAGGATCTATTCTTTCATGCTTTGCAACTGTTGTTTTTGCTTCCTCTTCTGCCTGATCCAGCCAGTCAACCAAATCTTTCGCGTCTTTTTCTGTCATATCTTCTCCTTCTTTTGTTCGTCTTTAATATTCTTCGCGGTTTCTGGCTATCTCCTCTAGTCCACGGCGTGTTATGCGGGCCTTGCTGCCACGAGGTTTTTTAATTTCAGCCTCCTTCTTTCTCTTCTTCATGAGCGGCTGCCAGTAGATCTTCTTTCCACAATGCTTACAGAATCCGTGATATTCATGAATCCTGCGCTTGCATGACGGGCATCTGTAAAAACGGTTCTTCTGGTCCCATTCCGGCTCGGTAGCCACCAGGAAATGCTTCTTCAGGTCTACGTCCTGGTGCTGAATCTCGCATACTTTTCTCTCAATACTGTCTACGATCGGCACGAGCATGCATCCGTCATTACCTTCTACCTCTCTGTCACATTCTTCGCATACCTTGCGCTCTCTGCTGATCGCAGATAACAGGATGCGGTGTTCTTTGTCTGTGAATATGCTATTCATCTTCTCTTTCTGCCTCCTCCAGCTCTTCAATCTTTTCTGTTAAGTCCATAGGCTTGTGATCCTTCAGTGGGTACTGCTGGTACTCGCATTTAGTTACGCTGATGCTATTTGCATACTGCAGGTAGTATTTATAGGCCAGCCGGAGTGGGATGTCTTTATGCTTTCCTCTGAGTGTGCATTTACTATGGTCGTCATACTCAATTCTTATGATCCACATCTTCGTAACCCTCCTTTTCCGGTGGTATCAGTCCGAAGGTAAGCAGTGCCATGTTGGCCGCTCTGACCTGATGCTGGTAGAGTGACTTCGTGACCGGATATTTATAGAGCGGTTCCGGATTCTTCCGGACTCGCTCTTTGTCTACTGCCTCTTGTACTTTGTTCATGTGAGCTCTCAGCTCTTCGATCGATGCAGGAAGTCTGACCAGTCCAGCCAGTTTGTTCAGAAGCTCTGCGCTTACTGGTCCTTCGAACATCTGATTGACTCTGCTATACTTCATCTTTCCCCATGATCGGATGATTGCTGCCTGCGTTGTGTCGGCTTCAATGATCCGGATCATGCCATCCTTCATTGCCATCTTCATTGGTCTTTAAATCCTCCCAGTTTCCACGGTTGCCATGACCAGTCGTTCCTGATCTTCTGTAAGTCCTATGATGTCATCCTCTCCATCCTTGTTCTTTCCGAGCGCTGCCACGAAGAAGTCTCCGCAGATCATGTCACGTCCGTGTGCGATGAATCTGTTCGGTCTCGCATGCTGCAGCTTCGCCTCTTCGTTCATGACGAATACCATCGGTGCGATTTCGTATGGGTAAGTTTCGATGTTTCCTCCGACAAGTCCTTGCATCATCTTAAGGTCCGGCTCGATCTCTAAGATCTTAGTACTCTGTCCCGCTTTGCAATAAACCACTCTCATTGTTCTTTTCCTCCTCTTCATATGCTGCTTTTTCTTTCAGGCACTGTTCATACTCATCTTCCGGGTAGTAGTAGTTACTGCCTGCTGCCCTGATCACTCTTACCTCCTTCTTCGGTGGTTCGTATGGATCTGAAGCGATGGCATAAAGTAAGGCCAGCCCCAGTGCGATCCCAATTCCCGAACATACGAGGAACTCCTTCACTGCTTTCTTGGCTGCCTTCACTTTGTTTTCGTGCATCATCTTCTGCTTCATTTTCGCTCGGTCCTTTTCCAGGTGCTCTTGTCTGATCATATCCAGTTCGTATCTGGTCAGTGGCCGGCTTTCTCCTTTATGCTGTTTTGGTACGTTTACATCTATCAGATCTATCATCCCTCATTGCTCCTTCCTCTCTCATTTTCTGAATCACCTTGTAGGCTGGATGCCCGGCTGGAACTACCAAGCCTTCAATGCTTTCTCTCTCTGATCCATCACTCATCACATGCTTTATCATCTTTCCACTTCCTTCCGGGTATCGCGTTCCTGCTCTCTAGGCTTTTTGGGCCCGGCAGTTTATGACAGGTTCTCCACTTTTGTTAAGAAGAACCTGTCGCCTCATGCTCCCTGAGTATTTTTAGGGGTAGCCGTATAGCTCATTGCCTGCAGTGTCGGTTTTTCATACCGACCGTCCGGGATTACTACGCACCTACCAGTCCATGCTCCGAACGTTCTCTCTACCTGGTATTCTCATCTGCCTCCAAGCCGGGATTTTTTTACTAGGGTTTGCGCTTTCCGCCCCTATGACGACGATTCTCCGCAGGCTTCGGTCGCCTCGCCGGGTGGACTTATCTGCGTCGGCTCCACCAGACCTGGGTTTTTAAGAGGTCCCGCATCCCTCTGCGCTCTTTATTTAGTTGTTAGGCTATTACTGCCTTGGTTTCATCAATGGCTTTCTGCGCCTTCATTCCGGCCATGAAAGAATTTGTCATCATAACGACGAGGGTTCTTTTTTCTTCCGGAACACTGGCAAGCACTTCCGCTATTCTTTCTGCGTCTCTGAGTTCTTCTGTCGTATAGTTTTTGTTCTCAGTCATGTCGCTTCCTCCTTCCGTTTTGTGCTACATTTATTGTCTACGCCGTTATTATATATTGCCATTAGCGTGTTTGTCAATGTATTTTTATTGTCAATGCGATATTTTATTGACAACGCCGTGTTGATACTATATAATTCCAGGTATAGGAGGTGAGAAAAATTGAATATAGGAGATCGGTTGAAACAATTAAGAAAAGAGCTTGATCTTACACAAGAGGCTTTTGCTTCCAGGATTGGCTCTGTCCAGAACACGATTACAGGATATGAAAGCGGAAGGCGCAATCCATCAGCTCCCGTTATTTCTCTTATTTGCAGAGAATTTGATGTAAGCGAAGAATGGTTACGAAACGGATCGGGTGAAATGTTTTTACCTAAAAAAGACGCTATAAAATCTGTAGTAGATAAAT
>ENA-UEQW01001635-UEQW01001635.1-human-gut-metagenome-genome-assembly--contig:-NODE-1635-length-18177-cov-13.192983_pt1 | contig 18177 bp, 15 predicted proteins | sample MGYA00242947_ERZ507947 | MGnify/ENA primary metagenome ERZ507947 (study PRJEB26167, sample SAMN06115421) | human gut metagenome | host: Homo sapiens | place: China:Guizhou | collected 2015-03-17... | reverse complement strand
GATAACGAGCAGACAGAGGATAAAAAAATAAAAAGCCCGCCGCGATACCTCGCGGCGGGCTTTTAATCACACAAACATTCAAAACCCCAAACAATATTATTTATTGTAATACCCGTCGATTTCCACCGAGAATTTCCCGCCGGTCGGGTTTTCGAAAATCAGCTTAATATAGTGCGCGCCGTTGTTAATGCCTGCCGCACCTGCGCCCGAATTGCCGAACAAGTCAAGCGAAAAATCGTTTACTTTGCCGCCGTTGTATGCGCCGATTTTCTTCGCATACGCGTGCAAATCTATCAAAAGCAACTCGCCGTCTTTAGAAGCGGTAACTTGTACCGCCTCGCCGTTGATTTCGCATTTCACGCCGATGTTGGTTGCTCCCTTGATTTTCAGCGCAAGTTTCGTTGCGGAAATTTCCGCTTTCGGCATCAACACAATCGAATTATACGCTTGCGCAGTGTCTGCAACCGCGCTTAAATTATCAAAACTTTGTACCGCATATCGGTTCATTGCGGGGTAGAGCGAAATTTCGGAGCCGTCAAACGTATTTTCAATCGCACGTTCCACAATGGCGGGAACAACAATATTATAGCCCTTGTAAAGCCTCGGCGAAGCGGCGTTTTCCGCTTCGGAGTACGCCGTATTTCCGGGGTAGGGGGCATTTATCATAAAATCGTTATTTACAATGTAACTGTTATTTTTAAAGTAGGAAGAATTGAAATAAGAAAAATCTTTTTCAACTAAATCGTTTCCGATAATATTAGAATAAATAAGCTGAACAAATTTGTTTTTGCAATCGTCGGCAAAACCCGTACTATTGATTTTTTGCAAGACTGATTGATAATTTTCGGCAGAATAATTTTCGGAAACAGTTTCGCCTGCGAGTATTTGCGCGATTGCATATTTGAAAGAATTTTTGGCGTTGTCCGATTGAATATTCGAATATTTCTTTGTGTAAGACCAAGAGTTTTCCGTAACTTCATTTTTTAATCGGAATAATTGTAATGTTGTATAAAATCCTGAGGTCGCACCGCTGATTTTTAAAAATACTTCACTATCGAAAAAATTATCTGTATCTTTTTCTGTAATGCTTAATTGATAGCAATCGATACAATCTGCTTTCAAATTTGTTAAAGTGTGCGTATGTTCCGCGTTAATTTCCGCTAAAATCGTGGCGGGCTTAATCAATGCTTTTTTATCGTCAAAATTGTAATTTAAATCATAATTATCGGTAGGGCGGGTATAATTGCTTGTTCCGTCTGTTCCGTAAACATAATTCAATCTGTACAAAATATCGTGTGCCAACAGGTCGATTTGCCTATCTAAAATTTCATTAAAACTTTTTGCCGTACCGTCCGCGTCGGTAATATTTCCGCGCAAATAGCTCGCTTTCACGCCGCCGAAGTAGTCCGCCGCGCTTTGCTTTTGCGCGGGCTTTCTCGCCTCGTTTTCGTACCCGCATACGGTGCAGGTGTAGCCGTCCGTACCGTATGTATGCTCGCCTTCTTCCGATTTTTCGTTGCAGCCGGAACAAATTTTATAATGTTTCGAATCGTTATAAGAAAAATTCGCGCTCCACGTATGTTCGTGCTGTGCGCCCGCATTGCCCGAATCGGAAGGATTGCCCGATCCGTTCTCGCACGCGGCAAAGCTCGCCGCGCAAGGGGAAAGCATCAGGCAAGCAAGCATTGCGCTTAAAAATTTTTTCTTGAAATTTTTCATAAAAACATCTCCGAAAATTACTCCGTCAATTCCGCGTTGGAAGCAAAACGGCGCACCGATTCAATCGCCGATACCACGCTGTCCACCTTGTCGTACGTTTCGCCCGTGCAGATCACCGATTTCTGCACGTTGTGCAGCTTGTAATAAAATCTGCCGAACTTGTCTTTATCGATATAGAAATTGCCCGCGGCGCAGTTTTTACACACCGATTCAATGGCTTTTTCCGCGGTTTTGCGCGAAGCCACTTCTTCGGTGGAAAGCATAACCTGTCCGTTATTTGCGTACAATTTCGCCGAAAAACCGCCGTTTTCGCCCTGTTCTATGCGCCATTTGCCCTGATTCTTTTTCGCGGGCGGCGTAACTTCCGCCGGGGTGTAGGCAATAAACCGTTCGCCTTCCGAAACTTTAATCATCAGAGGGGAATCTTTCGCGATGCGCTTTACCGATTCCGCCGCTTTTTCGCAGGCGTCGCGCGTGGTGTAAATTTCGCCCACGCACAAAAGGCGGTTGCCCGCGCTCTTCAGTTTAAAATAATAGTCGCCGCCTTTATCGCGGTAAATCACAAAATTGCCCGTTTCCACGCCGCGCTTTATCGTTTCCACGCCGCTGCGCGCGCCCTCCTCGGTGGAGTAAATTTCGCTGGTGAGCATCACTTCGCCGTTGGAAGCGTGCAGCACCGCGATGTACGCGTTTTCGCCTTTGATTACGATGCGCCACTTGCCGAGCATGCGTTTGGGTTCGGCTTTCGTTGCTATTTTCGCTACGGACTTTGCCACTTGTTTCGCGGGGGCGGTTCCGGTTGGCTTTTTGGCTGTTTTTTGCGTGGTTTCGGGCGTTTTTTCTGTGATTTTCATGGCTTTTTCCTCGGTTTTTTCGGTATTTTCTTCAATCTTTACCTCATTTTCGCTTGTTTTCGCCTCGATTTCGGGCTGTTTTTCCGCATAAACAGGCTTGTTTTCTACAATTTTTTCCTGTTTTTCGGCACATTCAAGCGGCTTTTCCGCATCTTTTCCGGATTCGATTTTAACGCCTTTATTAAGATTTTTCCTTTTCTTCGCTTGCGGAACGAAAATTGCCGCGAGGACGGCGGCAAGCAGTAAAACGGCTGCCGCAATCACAATGATTCCCGCGGTGGCAGCCGATACGCCGATTTTTTCGCCGAGAGATTGAAACACGCTGTTTAACATATTCGTCATAATTTTACCGCCTTATTATTGTATTTAAATAAATTATAACACAAACACAAAAAATAAGCAAGGCAAAACAGCGGTATTTTGTTGAAATTCGGCGAAAAATCGGCAAAAATTCAATAAAAACGCGTAATTATTCCTGTTTTTCGGCAGCGCGCGCCGCGGCGATTTTTTCCGCGAGTTCGCGCGGCACTTCCTCGTAATCCAGAAATTCGGAAACGAATCTTCCGCAGCCGCGGGTGAGCGAACGCAGCCTTGTGGTGTAGTTTAAAAGTTCCGCCTGCGGCGCTTCGGCAAGTACCACGGTTTTGTCGCCCTCCGAGGCGGTGCCCATGATTCTGCCGCGGCATTTGTTGATATCGCCCATCACGTCGCCGAGGAAATCGTTTTTCACGGAAATTTTCAGTTTGCAGTACGGTTCCAGCAGAACGGGTTTCGCGTTTTTCAAGCCCTCGCGGAACGCGATCGCCGCCGCCGCTTTGAACGCCGCTTCGGAAGAATCCACCTCGTGGTACGATCCGTCGTATAATACCGCTTTCACGCCCGTAACGGGGTAGCCCGCCAGCGGACCTTTATAAAGACATTCGCGCAAGCCTTTTTCCACGGCGGGGAAGTAGGATTTTGGCACGGCGCCGCCCACCACTTCTTCGGCAAATTCAAAATCGTTTTCGCAGGGTTCGAAGCGGATTTTCACATGCCCGTACTGCCCGTGCCCGCCCGTCTGTTTTTTGTATTTGCCCTCGGCTTCCGCCGTGCCGCGGATGGTTTCGCGGTAGGGGATTTTCGGCTGCGTAAGCTTTACTTCCGCGCCGTAACGCGATTTTACGCGCCTTGCAAGCAGTTCCACGTGCGTTTCGCCTTGCCCGCCGATGAGAATTTCGCCCGTTTCCGCGTTCTTTTCTACGGAGAAGGTGAGGTCTTCTTCCTTCATTTTATTGAGCGCGGCGAAAATTTTATCTTCCTCGCCCTTCTTTTCCGCGCCGATCGCCATAAAGAACGTGGGGCGGGGGAAGTGGATAGGCGGAAATTTCACTTTGGCGCCCGGCGCGCACAGCGTATCGCCCGTGCCCGTAACCGAAAGTTTGGTAACGGCGCAGACGTCGCCCGCAAGCGCTTCGGAAACGCTTTCCGCTTTTTTGCCGCGCAGCATGTAAATCTGCCCGACGCGTTCTTCTTCGTGTCGGTTCGGGTTATAAACGGTATCGCCGCATTTTAACACGCCGCGGAAGATTTTAAGGTACGTGGTTTTGCCGGAATACGGATCGACCGTGGTTTTGAACGCCTGCGCCGCGAACGGTTCGGTTTCTTTGGGCAGAACGGTTACGATTTTATCGGAAACGAGGTCTTCCGCAAGCGTGTTCACGCGTTCGTTTGCCTGCGGCATATACGTTACGATTTCGTTTAACAGGTTGATGACGCCGCGGTTGAAAAGGGCGCTGCCCGCCATGACGGGAATGGTGTTCACCGAGGCGATGCCGAGGCGGATGCCGTGGATGATTTCTTCCTTGGTAAGTTCGCCCGAATCGAAATATTTATCGAGAAGGGTTTCGTCGTTTTCCGCCGCCGTTTCCATTAACGATTCGCGCATGGTTTGCATCTGCGCCGCAAGATTTTCGGGCACGGAAATTTCCTCCGTGCCGTTCTGGCGGAATAAAAACGCCTTTTCGCTGATGGCGTTTACGCAGCCCTGCATTTTTCCGTTTTCCATAATCGGCAGCTGAATGGGGGCAAGTTTGCCCGGATATTTTTCGCGCAGCGCCGCCACCGTGCCCGCGTAATCGGCGTTTTCTTTATCCATGCCGTTGATGAAGATGATGAGAGGCTTTTTCATTTTCAGGCAGTAATCGATCACGCTTTCCGCGCCTACGGGCACGTTGCCGCCCGCGCCGACGACGAGCAGCGCGCCGCCCGCCGCCTGTAAGCCCTCGCTGCGTTCTCCTTCGAAATCGTAGAAACCGGGAAGATCGAGCAGATTGATTTTTACGCCTTTCCAGTTAAGGCAGGCGCAGGATAAGTACACGGAGGATTTCCGCGCTTTTTCCGCTTCGTCGAAGTCCGTTGCCGTGGTGCCGTCGTCTGTTTTGCCCATGCGGTCGATTGCGCCCGCGCAGAACAGCATGGCTTCGCAAAGCGTTGTTTTGCCCTCGCCGCCGTGCCCGATTACCGCAATGTTTCTGATGTTTTCTCCGGATATACTCATAGTTTTTTCCCCTTGAAATAGTTTTTTTGCGCGGCGGTTGTTTCGCCGCTTTTCTGTATTATACTATATTTTATTCGTAATTTCAAGGGGGTAAGCAAAAATTTTTTCCGATTTCACAAAAAAAGTTATTTTGAAACGGTTCAAAAGCCGGAAAGCGCGAAAAATTCTTTACACACATGGCGAATTATGGTATAATAATCACGGAAAAATAAAGCGGAGAGGAAAGATGAAGAAGAAAGGAAACGGTTCGCAGCGTGCGGCGGCGGGGAAAAGATTCGCGCCGCTTGAAAAAAGCGTTGAAGAAGAGATTGCGGCGTATATAGACGAATGTATGGCGGAGGGCGAATGTCTTTGCGCCGAGATATTCGAAGCGCCGGAACCCGTCGCGGCGCCGTTGCCGATTGCGGCGTACGGGGCGGGGAATCTGGAGGACGAGCTGGACGATGTGGAAGAGAGCTTTGCGGAGGCGTTGTTCCGCCTGATAGACGAGCGGGGGATGAGCGACGCGGAGTGCTATAAAAAAGCGCATATCGACAGAAAAACGTTTTCGAAAATACGCACGCTGAAAGATTACAAGCCGCGGAAAACCACCGCGGCGGCGTTTGCGATTGCTTTGAAGCTGCCGCTTGACGAAGCGAAAGATCTGATAGAAAAGGCGGGGTATTCTTTAACGCACAGCAGTAAATTCGATATTATTCTGGAATATTTCATAAAAAAAGGCAAGTACGATATTTTCGAGATTAACGAGGCGCTGTATGCGTTCGGCGAAAAAATTTTAGGTTCGTAACAGCCGACGCGAATCGTATGTTTTTAAAATGTCGCTTTCCGGGCGACATTTTTTCATGCGCCGCGCGGTATAATAGGGGTACAAAATTACATTTACGGAGGTATCGGAAATGAGAACGATTACGGTGAAAGGCATAGGCGCGGTTTCGGTGAAGCCCGATCTGATTGTACTTAGGTTGAGTATGGAAACGGCAGAATACGAATACGACGCGGCGATGAAAGCGGCGGCGGAAAAAATCGATTTTCTGAACAAAGCGCTGGAAGCGGCGGGGTTTGAAAAAAAATCGGCGAAAACAGCCGATTTCAGGGTGCGTGCGGATTATGACAGACTGAACGACGGGAAAGGAAACTACACGAGCGTTTTCATGGGGTATAAGTGCCGGCACGAATTAAAAATCGAATTCGATTTCGATACGAAGCGGCTGGCAAAGGCGCTTTCCGAAATTTCGAAATGTATCGCAAAGCCCGAAATTTCGATTGATTTCACGGTAAAAGATTCTTCGGCGGTCAGCGGGGAGCTGTTGAAAGCGGCGGTGAAAAACGCGCGGGAAAAAGCGGAAATTTTGTGCGCCGCTTCGGGCGCGAAACTCGGCGAGCTGCTTTCGATAGATTATAACTGGGGCGAGTTGCATTTGTATTCGGCAACGGATTACGACGTGGAAGGCAAGTGCATGATGCTTGGCGCGGCGGACGATATGGATATAGAACCGGAAGAGATTAAGGCGAGAGATACGGCGACGTTTGCGTGGGAAATCGCATAAGGTTTTTGTCTGCGCGGCGGCGCGGCATTCGGGGCGGCACGGGCGGCATGCGGCGCGAGGTAAGCGGGGCGGCAGGCAGCCGGCGGGGCTAATATTTTCCGTGGTCGCGTTTGAAAAAGCCGCGCTGGCGCCATTCTATCAGGTGAAATTCGCCGTTCTTTTCCATATCGTAAAACGATACGGGCATGGGCGAGGCGAACGCGGTTTCTCCGTCGGCGCCCGCGGCGAACGCGTACCCGTACGAGCACAGGCAGACGGGCGTTCCGTAGGTGAACGCCGCCGCGCGGAGCACCACGTTTTCGGCGCCGTCCGCGCGGCGGGAAAACGGACACAGCACGAAATCGCTGCCGCACGCCGCAAGCGTTCGCAGCACTTCGGGAAAATATGCGTCCTCGGCGACGGCGATGCCGATTCTGCCCGCGCCCGTTTCGTACACTTTTAAAAACGCGCCGCAGTTGCGCGTTCCGTCGATGGAGGAAAGCGCGTCCGATACGCCTAAAATTCTGCCGTTTTCCGCCACTACCGCCGACGAACGCACAATGCCGCGCGTGGAGGTGTTGTACCCGCATACCACCGTGCAGCCGCAGGCTTTGGATAGCAGAGCGACGTCCTCGAAATACGCCGTTTCGCCTTTCAGTTCCCGTTCGTAACTCACGGTTACGTCGTCGAAGAGGGGGAAGAAAATCAGATCGGCGTCCTCGCCGCCCGTGCGCTCCCAGAATTCGGACAGCCGTTCTTTGGTTACAAAGCATATCTTCAAATCAGCCGCGCGCCCCCTTTTTTTCGTTCTTATTCATTATACGGCGGGGCGAAAAAAAAGGTGCGGCTTTCGGGCGCGCACCTTTTGCGATTTTAACATATGAGGGGGGCTAACGGCGGATTATCCGCGGTTTTCTTCGGCTTTATTTTCTTCGGTGCCGGGCGTTTGTTCGGGCGATTTTTCGTTTGGAACAAGCGCGGCGAGATCGGCACCGTAATCGGCGGGTAACGATAAAAGGAGGTAGGCTATGCCCGCCGAAATGCCGCCCGCGGTATCGAAATTAACGTCGGTGCGCATGGCTGCGGAAACAATGGCGACGACGATGGACGCGGCGATCGGCAGCAGAATATGCAGCAAGCCCAGCTTGCGCAGTTCTTTCACGAGCGGTTTCGTAAAGGGCGTGCCCGCGGCAAGTTCCGCCTCGTAAAAGCGCAGGTTGAAATAGGCGAGCGCTATGCCGGAAGCGCAGCCGATTGCCGCGCAGACGCAGTAACAAACGTATTCGCGCGTAACGAACGTTGTGCCTTCTTTGGCGAGCCATTCACGCACGGTTGCGTTACTGCCGAAAATGCCGCAGAAAATCGCGCCGAGCACGCAGAAAATCGTGCCGACGATGGTGAGAATGTAACCGATTTTTGCGAGAATGCGCAATACGTTCGCCGCTTTTTGTACGCGTTGTAAACTTTTCATTGTAAATTTGCTCCTTTTTTGATTATGTCGTTACACAAACGCCTGTTTGGCGGCGCGGTCGGTTTCGCGTTTTACGTCGCGTTCGGCAAGCGATTTCTTTTTATCGTACGTGTGTTTGCCTTTGCAGAGCGCCACCTCCATTTTTACCAGCGAATCTTTGAAGTACATTTTCAGCGGCACCAGCGTGTACCCCTGACGGTTGATTTTTCCCGCGATTTTCGCAAGCTCGCTTTTGTGGAGCAGCAAAGTGCGGTCGCGCCGCGTGTTTTTTGTGGAAAACGCGTCGGATTTATCGTACAGGGCGACGTGCATGTTTTTTACCACCGCCTTGCTGCCGTTGATCTGGCAGAAGCTGTCGTTCATGTTCACGGCGCCCGCGCGCACCGATTTGATTTCGTTGCCTTCGAGCACGATGCCCGCTTCGTATTTATCTTCGATGAAATATTCGAAACCTGCCGTTTTATTCACTGCGATGATTTTCATATCTTTTCCTCCGTTTTTTCGGATTTAACCGCCGCGAACGTGATTCGCCTTGTGTAGAAATCCACGTCCGTTACCTTTACGCGCACGTTGTTGCCGAGCGCGTAGCTTTTGCCGCCGCCTTTCAGTTCGAACGTGTCGGGCAGGAAAATATAGTACCCGTACAGCGAATCGAGCGGGACGAACCCTTCGATGCCGTTTTTCAGTTCCGCGAAAAATCCGCGTTCGGTAACGCCCAAAATCACGCCGTCGAACTCCTGCCCGATATAGTCCGCCATATACGCGGCGGCGTACAAATCGTCTACGGCGCGTTCGGCGTCGTCGGCGTTGCGCTCGGTATCGCTTGTTTTTTTCGCGGCTTCCGCGGCGAATTCTTTCAGCCGTTCCGTTGCCGTTTCGTTTGCCGACAGAACGGCTTTCAGCGCGCGATGCACAAATAAATCGGGGTAGCGGCGGATGGGGGAAGTGAAGTGGCAATAGCAGCCGGAAACCAGCGCGAAATGCTTTAAGTTCTTTTCGCAGTAGCGCGCTTTCTGCATGGAACGTAAGGTAACTTTGGCAAGCACCTGTTCCTTTGCGCCGCCGCGCGCTTCGTTTAAAAGAGCCGCGTAATCGGCGGGGAAAACTTCCTCGTCGTTCCATTTCGGGGAAAAGCCGAGAAGCCGCGCAAACGCCTTTAAATTTTCCGCTTTTTCGGGTACGGGCGGTTCGTGCACGCGGTATAAGCACGGCGCGCCGCGGCTGTTTAAAAACATTGCCACCGTTTCGTTTGCCGTTACCATAAATTGTTCGATGAGCCCGCGCGAGAACGACGGTTTTTCGTCCGGAATTTCGATGACGTCGCGCTCTTTATCGTAATAGATATGTTTTTCTTTCAGATCGAGGTTGACTTCGCCTTTTTTGACGCGCCGCGCCGCCAGAATTTCGGTAAGCTCGCGCATGGGGGCGAGGGAATCGCGCATCAGCGGGTATTTTTCCAGCAGTTTTTCCGCCGCCGCGCCGCCCGATAACATGGCGTCGACTTCGTCGTAAGTCAATCGGTACGCAGAACGCACCAGCGAGGGAAATATTTCGCTTTCCAGCACTTTACCCGCATTTTCGGCGGCGGTTTTATCGGTGCCGCCTCCCGCTATCAGCATTTTGCACGTGAACGCAAGCCGCGCTTCGCCCTCGTTTAACGAACAGCAGCCGTTGGAAAGGGCTTGGGGGAGCATGGGCAGCACGCGATCGGGAAAATATACGCTTGTGCCGCGTTTAAACGCTTCTTTATCAAGCTCTCCGCCCGCTTTTACATAGTGCGATACGTCGGCGATGTGCACGGATAAAACGTAATTGTCGCCCTGTTTTTCCACGCTGACGCCGTCGTCGATGTCGCGCGTGTCCGCGCCGTCGATGGTAACGAAAAATTCGTTGAGAAGGTTGCGGCGGGGGAGAAGTTCCGTTTTTAAAGGGAGCGTTGTTATATCTTCCGCCGCGACTTCTTCCGCGGCGGCAAGCACGGAATCGGGAAATTCTTCGCGTAAGCCGAACGAACGGAGTATCGAGGTTTCTTCGGCGAAGAAATCATCGTCGTCGCCCAGCACTTCGGTGATTTCGCCCTCCGGGCAGGCGCCGTAACGGTACGCCGTGATTTTTGCCACCGCTTTCACGCCGCTTTTTACGTTTCTGCACGAGGCGAGGGGAATATAAATTTCGGAAAAATATTTGCGTTCGTCCGGCAGAAGTCTGCCCGCGCGGCGGTCTTTATAAAACGCGCCGACGATTTCGGTATAACCGCGCTGAAGAATCTTCACCACTTCGCCCGTGGCGCTTTCGTTTTCGCCGCGTTTCACGATTTTTACAACCACGCGGTCTTTGTGCATGGCGCCGTTCAGATATTTGGCGGGAATAAAAATATCGCGCGGCTTTTCCGGCGTTTCGGCGGCGGCATTGTTTTTGTCTGCATTGTTTTTGTCCGCGGGGTCGGGCGTGAAGAACGCGAATCCTTTTTCGTTGCCCGTCAGCACGCCCGTATACAAAACGGGGCGGGGCAGGGAGTATACGCCGTTTTTATATTCTATTCTGCCCGCGGCGCAAAGGCGGGCAAGCAGGGCGAGAAACGTTTTGCGGTTGTGCGGCGGCACGCCGGCATGGCGGCGCAGCGTTTCCGCGGTGGCGGTTTCCGCCGAGGATAAGAATCGCAGAATGCGTTCTTCGATAGAAGCGTGTTGCATAATTCAATCACCTGTAAACGACTTTCCGCGCGGGCGTTGCCGACCGACGGAAAAATGACGTAATAAAAAACAAAGGGCGGCTTACGAAAAATAAGCCGCCGTAAAAAGTTCGTAAAAATTCAGCCGATCGCCGCGCCCCGATACGTTACCAGGGGAGCTGCTGCACCACGAAGAACGCGATGGAGAACACGGCAAGAATAATCAGACAGATCCACGTCCATTTTTTCATTCTGGATTCGATGGATTTACCCTTGTTTTTGCCGAAGAACGTTTCTCCCGAACCGCCGAGGGCGTCGATGCCCGTGGAGTTGGCAGGCTGCATCAGTACGAGAATAATCGCTACGATGGCGGCAATGCCCATAAGCGCGATTAAAATGAAGCTCGTTAAACGATACGCCGCGTACGACGCGTCGTTGGTGGTGGGTACAAGCAATGCAAATAAATTCGACATGGCAAATTTCTTCCTTGAATTCGACAGTTTTTCTCGTTTTCCGCTGCGGAAAGCGTAGCGGAAGCCGTCGGAAAAATCCGATAGCACGATAGATTATAGCATACAATCGTAAATTGCGCAACCTTTTTTATCGGCTTTTCGGCGATTTTTGCAAGATTTTTTCCGTTTTAACGGATTAAAAGCGATTTTCCCGTCATTTTCGCGGGTTGTTTCAAGCCCATTACGTCAAGAAGCGTGGGCGCGAGATCGGCAAGCACGCCGCCTTCGCGCAGCTTTGCGTTTTTCAGTTCGTTGCTGACGAGAATTACGGGCACGGGGTTGGTGGTGTGCTGCGTAAACGGCGTTTTGCCGTCGTCCGCAATCATCTCGTCGGCGTTGCCGTGGTCGGCGGTAACAAGCGCCGCGCCGCCCATTTCGAGAATTTTATCCACAACTTTTTTCACGCATTCGTCCACAACGTGCACGGCTTTCACCGCCGCGCTCATCACGCCCGTATGCCCTACCATGTCGCAGTTGGCGAAGTTTAAAATCATTACGTCGTATTCGCCCGAGGAAAGCTCTTTCAATACGCGGTCGGTTACGAGGTACGCGCTCATTTCCGGCTGCAGATCGTACGTCGCCACCTTGGGGGAGGGGATGACGATGCGCGTTTCGCCCGGTACGGGCGCTTCGATTTTCGCGTTGAAGAAGAACGTTACGTGCGCGTATTTTTCCGTTTCGGCAATGTGCAGCTGCTTCATGCCCAGCGAAGAGATATATTGCGGCAGCGTATCGTCGATTTCGTCCGGCGGGAAAGCAACGCCCACGTTTTTAAACGACGCGTCGTAGGTGGCAAACCCCACGTACACGGGGGCGAGATAACCCGTTTTTCTTGTAAAGCCGAGCTTTGCTCCTGTTTTTTCGTCGGTGAAGGGGAAGGTTTCCTGCGAGAACATGCGCGTGATCTGGCGCGCTCTGTCCGGGCGGAAATTGAAGCAGACGATGCCGTCGCCTTTTTCCACAAGCGCGACGGGCTTGCCGTTTTTCGTAAGCGTTACGGGAACGACGAATTCGTCGGTAACGCCGTCGGCATAGCTCTTTTCAATCGCTTCTTCGGCGCTGCCTTCGAAGGTGTGCGCCTTGCCCTCGGTAAGGGCTTCGTATGCTTTTTCTTCGCGATCCCAGTTGTTGTCGCGGTCCATGGCGTAATATCTGCCCGAAACCGAAGCGATGACGCCGAAGTTCAGCTCGTTCAGTTTTGCCTGCAGTTCGCGTAAAAACTCCGCGCCGGAGGTGGGGGGAACGTCGCGCCCGTCGGTGAAAGCGTGGATGTACACGTTTTCAAGCCCTTCTTTTTTCGCCATTTCCACAAGCGCGTAAAGGTGTTCGGTGTGGCTGTGCACGCCGCCGGTGGAAACAAGCCCCCACAGGTGCAGTTTTTTGCCGTTCTCTTTCACGTAGCGCATTACGCGCAGCAGTTCGGCGTTTTTAAAAAATTCGCCGTCGCGGATTTCTTTCGTGATTTTGGTAAGATCCTGATACACGATTCTGCCCGCGCCGATATTGAGGTGCCCGACTTCGGAATTGCCCATCTGTCCGTCGGGAAGCCCCACGGACATACCGCTTGCGCCCAGCGTGGACGAGGGGTATTCTTTTTCCAGTTCGGTTACGTTTTTGCTTCCGTCGGCATACACGGCGTTGCCCTCGTGTTTGGGGTTTAAGCCGTAGCCGTCCATGATGATTATAGCGTAAGGTTTTTTCATTGAATTTGTTCCTTTTAATTCGTTGGCGCAGCTGAAAAGCTTCGCATTACTGTGTCCTGCTGCGGTTTCCCTTGGTCATTTACTATTTGTAAACTCCCGTCGGGAAATACTCGCACTCCTTGTACTGCTCGCTTTTGCGCTGCGAGCGTTGTTGATTTGCGCCCGCGTGATCAGCGGCGCAATACTTTGTCGCGCTCCGTGCCGCCTCGGTCGTTTACTGTTTGTAAACTCCCGTCGTCGGTACTCGCGCTTCGCGTCTTGCTTGCTGCTGACGCGGGGAAAATTTGAGTTTTTTTGCGCCTGCGCGCGTTGTTGATTTGCGCCCGCGCTCCGTGCCGCCTCGGTCATTTACTGTTTGTAAACTCCCGTCGTCGGTACTCACGCTTCGCGTCTTGCTTGCTGCTGACGCGGGGGGATTTTGAGCTTTTTTGCGCCTGCGTGATTTAAGCCGTGCGTAAACTTGTTTTTGTTTTTTGAATGAAACCGCCCCTTGATTTTCAAAAATTATTTGTCAAAAATATTTAGAAAATCAAAAATGTGCTTCGCCCCTTGATTGAAAATTTCCGATGGAAAAATTCAATCAAAAATGTGCTGCGCCCCTCATCAGTCAACTTCGTTGACAGCTTCCCCCCAAGGGGAAGCCTATGAAATAGGCTGAACATTTTTGCCGAAAAAATGAAGTTTACTGAATTTTTTTCAGGCAAGGGGAAGGCTTAAAAAAGGGGGCAAAGACATTAAGCTGCTTTCAAATGCCGTAGCTTCAGTCCGCTACGCGGCAAAGGCATTAAGCGGCTTTCAAACGCCGAAGCTTCAGTCCGTTGCGAGGCAGGCTGTGCCTGTTATTTATCGTAGTTTACGATAGCCGAGAAGTCGGGAGCTTTCAGGGAAGCGCCGCCGATTAAGCCGCCGTCGATTTCTTCCTGCGCCATCAGCTCTTTGCAGTTGCCCGCGTTCATGCTGCCGCCGTACTGGATGCGTACTTTCGCCGCGCACTTTTCGCAGAACAATTCGCCCAGCGTTTTACGGATATACCCGATGGTTTCGTTCGCCTGCGCCGCGGTAGCCGTCTTGCCCGTGCCGATCGCCCATACCGGTTCGTACGCGATCACGAGTTTCGTGAGATCTTCCACGCCTTTCAGTCCTTCTTCAAGCTGACGATGAAGAACGGCTTCCGTTTTGCCCGTTTCTCTCTCTTCGAGAGTTTCGCCCACGCACACGATGGGGGTAAGTCCCGCATTCAACGCGGTGAGCGTTCTCTTGTTTACGGTTTCGTCCGTTTCGCCGAAGTACTGGCGGCGTTCGCTGTGCCCGATAATAACGTATTCCACGCCGTACTCTTTCAGCATCGCCGCGGAAATTTCGCCCGTATAAGCGCCTTTTTCGGCAAAGTGTACGTTTTCGGCGCCGAGGCGGATGTTCGTGCCTTTCAAAGCTTCCGATACCGCGGGAATATCGATGGCGGGTACGCATACCACCACGTCGCAAGTCGCTTCCGTTACAAGCGGCGCAATCGCTTTTACCAGCGCCACGCCCTCCGAAGCCGTGTTGTTCATCTTCCAGTTGCCTGCTATAATAGCTTTTCTCATAGTAATATTATCTCCGTTTTTTCATAGCGATTCCGCTCTTCTCTTTGCGAAAAGAGCGGAAGGGGTGTTTTTTGTCAGATTCAGTCTTTATCGTTGAGGCATGCGATACCGGGAAGCACTTTGCCTTCGAACAGTTCGAGGGAAGCGCCGCCGCCCGTGGAAATGTGCGTCATCTTGTCCGCATATCCCAGCTGCTGCACAGCCGCCGCCGAATCGCCGCCGCCGATAATCGTGGTGGCTTTGCCGTATACGTCCGCCAGCGCCTGCGCCATGGCTTTCGTGCCTGCGGCAAGCGTGGGATTTTCGAATACGCCCATAGGTCCGTTCCAGATGACGGATTTCGCGCCCGCGATTTCGTTTGCGAAAAGCTTGCGCGTTTCGGGACCGATATCGAGCCCCATTTTGTCTGCGGGAATTTTATCCGAAGGAACGACTTCCGTTTCGATTGCCGCGTCGATGGGGTCGGGGAAAGCGGAAGCGACAACCGTATCTACGGGCAGAAGCAGTTTTTTGCCGAGCGATTTCGCTTTGGCGAGCATTTCTTTGCAATATTCGATTTTTTCGTCGTCTGCCAGCGAAGTGCCGATTTCGCCGCCTTGCGCTTTGATGAAGGTGTACGCCATGCCGCCGCCGATAATCAGCGTGTCGCATTTTTCAAGCAGGTTGGAAATTACGCCCAGCTTATCCGCAACTTTCGCGCCGCCTAAAATCGCCACGAACGGACGGGCGGGATGTTCCAGCGTATCCGCCATGACGGTGAGTTCCTTTTCGATGAGGAAGCCGCAAACCGCCGTTTTTACAAGCCCCGCTTCCACGATGCCCGCGGTGGAGGCGTGCGAACGGTGCGCCGTGCCGAACGCGTCGTTTACGTATACGTCGGCATAAGAAGCCAGAGCGTTCATGAATTCGGGCGTCTTTTTCTCTTCGCCCTTGTGGAAACGCAGGTTTTCGAGAAGCACGCATTCGCCGTCTTTCAGCGCCGCAACCTTGGCTTTCGCGTCGTCGCCGATTACGTCTTTCGCAAACGTTACCTTGCCGCCGAGCAGTTCGTTGAGGCGCGCCGCAACGGGGGCGAGGGTAAGCTTTTTCACGTCTTTCTTTGCCTTTTCAAGCGCTTCCGCCGTGGCGGCAGCCTGTTCCGATTCGGGCAGAGCCGCAATCTTCGCCTTTTCCTTCTTGTTGAGTTCGAGCTTTTCGTCGAACACGTTGTGAGGTTTGCCCATGTGCGAGCAAAGAACCACTTTCGCGCCGTGCTCCATCAGGTATTTAATGGTGGGAAGCGCGCCCTGAATACGGTTTTCGTCGGTGATGACGCCGTCTTTCATGGGAACGTTGAAGTCGCAGCGGACAAGGACTTTTTTGCCCTTGACGTCGATGTCTCTGATTGTTTTCTTGTTCATAATGGTGAAATTCTCCTTGGAACGATATTTTTCGTACAAATATATAATAACCCTTTTTGAGGGGATTTGTCAACGTTTTGGAAAAAATTTTCGGAAAAAAGCGAAATTTTTATTTTTCGCGGCGGACGCAAATGTAAATATGCTTGCAAAACCCGCAAAGAAAAGTTATAATATAAGAATGGAATAGAGAATAAAAAATTGGAGTATTTATGTGTAAGTGGCTTAAAGAATATGATGAAGCGGCAAAGAATATTCGTGATAAAGGACTATCAAGCGATCAGTACAAAATTCGTATTATGGATTTGAAGATGTACATGATTATTTTTACAGTGATTTTAGTGCCTGTATCATTCCTTGGCTTTTTTATGTATAAAAACGTTTGGTGGGTTGGACTCGTTCTTCTTACTATCGTTGCAGTTTTAGATACTATGGCGTATAGAGGTATAAAGTCCTTAAAAAAAGACTATGAACTAGCTCTTTTTAGAGAAAAACAGAAAGAGGAGAAAGAAAGTGAAAATAATAAATAAGAAAATGAAAAACAAAGGAGGGCTTTGGTTTTGCGTTGTTCGGGGATCAGACCGATAACGGATAACGTGAAATAAAGGATTTGTATGAAGAAAAAAATCTTTGCTTTTATTTTCGCGGCGGCGGCAAGCTTTTTGATTTTTGCGGGGTTTTCCGCATGTAAAAAAGATGATTCGGAAACGAATGGAATTATTTTCAATACGCTTATAATAAACGACGCCTCTGCGAATCTTAATGTGAGTAATGCAACGGAAGAGTTTTCGTTTGAAAGAGAGATTACGGTTTCGGGCAAGGCGAAGTATATTGTAGCGCTTGATCAATCCGGAGTTCACCGGGTTTCAACCGATAGAGCGCCGCTTGCGCCGGGCGATAACGTTTTTTACGTTTTTGAAACGCTTGACGACGAGATTACGAATACTTTCATTATTACGATTCGTCGGCGACCGATGTACGCGGTTTCGTTTGATGCGGACGGTTATTCGGAAGTGCAGACGCAGCAGATAGAAGAAAATAGTTTTGCCACCGAGCCTGCCGCACCGAGCAGAACGGGTTATACGTTTGTATGCTGGAATTACGATTTTACGCAAGCGGTTACGCAAGATACCGAAATACAAGCGGTATGGGCGGCGAAAACCGATACGAAATACAAAACCGAATATTATCTGCAAAACCTTGAAAACGACGCATATACTTTGCGCGAAACAAGCAATCTGCAAGGCACTACCGATACCAAAGCAACCGCAGAAATCAAAAAATTCGCACATTTCACGCATAAATCCTCGGCAACCGACAGCGGCAATATCGCGCCCGACGGCTCGCTGGTTTTAAAGGTGTACTACACGCGCGATAAGTATAACGTAACTTTTGAAAGCAACGGCGGTACGCTTGAAAACGGTGAAGTCAATCAGATTTTAAAATACGAGGGCTCGGCGGTTGCGCCCGTCTTTACCCGCACGGGTTATACGTTTATCGGCTGGGATAAAACCATTCCCGAAAGCGTATACGAAGATATTACGGTTACGGCGCAATGGAAAGCCAACCGGTATACCCTTACGCTCAACTATGGAAACGGACAGCCGACGGAAATTATCGCGAAAGATTGTGATGCGAAGCTTGAAATACCGAATCCGGAACGCGCGGGATATGATTTTATCGGTTGGGATAAAACTATTCCCGATACAATGCCCGCAGAAAATATTATAGTTTATGCGAATTGGAACGCGATTTTTGAGCTTTCCCAAAACGGCGATACAATCACGGGATTGACGGACTACGGGAAAAATAAAATGAAGCTTATTATTCCCGAAGCAATCGATGGTGTGAAAATTACAAATATTGATAGCAGGGCTTTTCAGAAAAGCCAAACTGTTGTTAACGAAAAAGACAATCTGAAATATATCGGCTCGAAAGATAATCCTTACCTTTTCTTGGTGAAGGCAAGCAAAAACCTTGAAAATTTTGAGATTGATAGCGGCTGTAAATATATCGGCTATCAAGCGTTTTATCAATGTAGCAGCCTTACGAGCATAGAAATACCGAATGGCGTAACTTCTATCGGCAGTTCTGCGTTTGTTTAACCTCGCACGAACACCTTTTAGTAGTAAAAAGCATAGTTTTATCCTCTTATTTCAATTAAAACGGGCATTTTTTGAGTTTCCTTGAACGCGGGTTCGA
>ENA-UEQW01001629-UEQW01001629.1-human-gut-metagenome-genome-assembly--contig:-NODE-1629-length-18206-cov-8.294556_pt1 | contig 18206 bp, 27 predicted proteins | sample MGYA00242947_ERZ507947 | MGnify/ENA primary metagenome ERZ507947 (study PRJEB26167, sample SAMN06115421) | human gut metagenome | host: Homo sapiens | place: China:Guizhou | collected 2015-03-17... | reverse complement strand
CCTCCGTTCCCCACGACATGCACTTCTTCGTCACAGACACGTACACCTCGCCGTTGTTACACGTCAGCGTGCTCATCACAACCGACACTAAGTCTCACACACACCCAACACACATACTCAGCAATGCTAGTAGCGCTAACACTCTCATTCTTACTCACTTAAGATTATTATGATTTCCACAACATCCATCCATTCGACCGTTTCATCCATCTCAAATGCCATGCAAGTGCATGCATTCGGGCGTTTCGCATCCACCATCTCGCCATTTCATTGGACCATCGCCATATCTTGTAGCCCTTCCTATTCTCAACTCCATTTCATCAACACGCACTCTTCACTCTCCCTTCACACGCCATTGCACTCCTCTCTTCCTCCTCTCTCACCATACCATCTACTCGCCCTCCTCTGACACTCATACACATACCTCCTCTCCTATTTCATCCTCACACTCCTCCTCATCCCCTCCATCCTCTCCCACACTCTTCACAATATCCACACTCCTCCATTCACTCTTCTCTCCACACACTCCACCATCCTCCTCTACTACACACGCACATCACAACCACACACACAGGAGCTCGAGTCGGGAGCGAGGACGCGAACGGCCTCCACAGCCTCCACACGCGCTCCTCATAACTTATGCCATCACTCCCACAACATTCAGAACGAATGGAGGCGAAATGGCGAAATGCGATGAAATGGAAGTCGAAACAGGGGCTGGGTGGCATGTCCACAATTCGCGCGATGATTGGCTGAATGGGATGTGGCTTCTTGCCCAATTTGTCGCTTCCATTCACGCATTCTCCCCATGAATCGCACCACACCGAACACACTCACCGTCCTCGTCCTCTGCCCTCTCTGCGGACTCAGGAAGACTGTCGACTCCTTCATCGACCCCTTCACCTGCACCCTCGTCTCGCACTGCAGGGAGTGTCGATACCAGCGAGCACAGCAAGCACAGCAAGCGCAGCGTGAGTGTTGGGGTGTGTTGTGAGGCGTAGTCCAAGTCAACGCCAAGTCCTCCCTCGAATCGGGTGTGAGGGAGAGGAAGATGCGCGGCAACAAGGCCGTGCCGCAACTGAAGTGGACTGTGACGAAGCGAAGTGGTCCCTCCAAAGCGCGCGTCTACCGAGCCAAGCTCGTCTTCCACCGCACCATCCACTGACTTCGTGGACCTAGTTAATACCTCCACTGACGAGAAGACGAGTGGTTTCTCCCTCCTCCGCTCCCTCTCTCTTTTCCTAGTTCTGTAGCTGCTCTCCACGCTCGCTCTGTTTGTTCCACCAACCACTCTCACTATTTCTCTTCATGCTCGCTCCTCGTTCCTGCAATGTGGCGCTTCCGCTGCGGAGTGAGACGTAGATCGTGCTGAAGAGAGCGTTCGCGTGCGCGAGCAGTGGGAGTCGTTTACAGGACCTGCGCGTGGAAATCGATTTCTGTGCATAAGGCGGTAGAAGGAACTGGAGAAGGGCCCCGAACTGTCGGACTTCATGGACAAAGACAAGGTGAATCCCGCTTCAGTGAGCAGCGTGGATCCCGGGAAGAAGCAGGTGCGTCGTCGACTGCCGGCGTGGCTGAAGGCGGAGTTGCCGTCGGGCGAGAACTACGAGCACTTGTTGAAGACAGTAGTGTTTGAGTGTTGAGTGGAGAGTAGGTGCGTAAGCTGAAGTTGGCGACGGTGTGCGAGGAGGCGAAGTGCCCGAACATCGGCGAGTGCTGGGGCGGGAAGGAGGGCATCGCGACAGCGACGATCATGTTGATGGGCGACGCGTGCACGCGGGCATGCAAGTTCTGCAACACGAAGACGTGCAGTCACCCTGCTCCGCTGGACGAGAGCGTAGTGTGTGGGCGAGCGTTGTGAGCGTAGGAGCCAGTGAACGTGGCGAAGGCGATCGCGGAGTGGGGTCTGGACTACGTGGTGCTGACGAGCGTGGACCGCGACGACCTGAGGGACTACGGCGCGAGCCACATCGCGAAGACGATATCGGAGCTGAAGCGAGTGTCGAAGAAGAAGATCATAATCGAGTGTCTGACACCGGACTTCAACGGGAAGGAGGCGTGCATCGCGGAGGTGGCTGCGAGCGGTCTGAGCGTGTACGCGCACAACATCGAGACGGTGGAGCGGCTGTCGGTGGGTGTTGGACGAGGACGTTGAGTGTAGCCGTTCGTACGTGACCGTCGCGCGTCGTACCGACAGTCGTTGCGCGTGTTGGAGGTGGCGAAGGCGCGGAACCCGAAGTTGCTGACGAAGACGTCGATCATGCTGGGTCTGGGCGAGACGCGCGAGGAGGTGAGTGTGGTGGGCACGAGTGAGTGTCAGATCGAGTCGTGCATGAAGGACGTGCGAGCGAGCGGCGTGGACATAATGACGTTCGGTCAGTACCTCCGTCCGTCGAAGAACCACTTGGCGGTGAAGCGGTTCGTGGATCCGAGCGAGTTCTCGGAGTGGAAGAAGGTGGGCGAGGAGATGGGTTTCAAGTACGTGGCGAGTGGTCCGATGATTCGGAGTAGTTATCGCGCGGGAGGTGTTGTGTTGTTGTTGTGTATGAGTTGGTAGAGTTCTATTTGAAGAGTTTGGTGGAGGAGAAGGAGAGGTGTGAGTGCTGTGTTTGTTGTGGATACTCGTTATATGCGTTATACAGACTCGTCGTTCAGACTCACAGTGAAGAGAGACTCGTCACAATGGCTCACAGTGAAGAGAGAATCACCACACACACGCACACAACTCACCACAATGACTCATCGTGAAGACGAATGAGAAGTGTTGAAGAGGAAGGATGACTGAACGGATCGAAATCACTATCAAAGGATTCTCGGCAGATAGAGACTACTTCGGATTGATTCCTGCACTGGTAGTGTACAGAGAGACGTAGTGATGCGGTAGAATGCAAAGCAACTTGAATCAGGTGGTGGTTATTGATTCTGGAACAGGGTTGTCGTTGGAGCGTGGGGTGATGGCGTAGGTTTACGAAGGTGGGATTCTCCGGGAATGCGTCGCCGTCGTGCGTTTTCCCAACAGTGGTGGCGTACCCCTCTCCCGTGTGCGTGTGTGTGTTGCGTGAGGTGTAGAAGCGGTCGAGTCGGTGGTACCAGGGCATGGAGGATTTGGATTTGTTGGTGGGCGAGAAGGCGCTGGGCAGTAGCGAGTACGTTGCGACGTATCCGGTGGAGCACGGGATCGTGCGTGACTGGAACAGCATGGAGCACTTGTACGCGCACGCAGTGTACGAGGAGCTTCGGTGTTGTCCCGAGGAGCACCTGTTTCTGGTGACCGAGCCGTTCAACAACACGCCGGTGAGTGCGTGCGAGTGTGCTGAGGACTAGGAGAACCGCGAGTACACGGCGGAGGTGCTGTTCGAGACGTTCAACGTACCGGGTGTGTATATCGCGACGCAGGCGGTGTTGTGTCTGTACGCGAACGAGCTGTCGGCGGGGTCGAGCAGCGTGGTCGCGTGTGTGCGTGTTGAGGACTAGATGAACTCGAGCGTGAGTGGCGTGGTGGTGGACGCGGGCGAGGGCGGGACGTCGATCATTCCGGTGGTATGTGTGTGTTGTGCGACTGAGTTTGAGGCGGAGGGCTACGTGCTGGGCGCGGCAGTGAAGACGCTGCCTGTGGGCGGTCGCGACATATCGGAGTTCATTCTGCGTCGTTTGCGCGAGCGCGGCGAGCCAGTTCCATCTGAGGACATAATGGATGCGGTGCGTTGGATAAAGGAGAACGAGTGTTACTGTTGCGGGAACGTGGTGAAGGAGTTCGGAGAGTTCGACAAGGACCGGAGTCGGTTCAAGCGTTGTAGTGGAGTGGGGAGTCGAAGCAAGGAGGTATGTGTGTGTTGTGAGTGTGAGTGTGAGGCGTGGAGCATCGACGTAGGTTACGAGCAGTTTCTGGGTCCGGAACTGTTCTTCAACCCCGAGATCGTGAACAGCGAGTACACGACGCCGCTGGCGAAGTTGGTGGACGAGACGATAATGCGTTGTCCCGTGGACGTGCGTCGGTGTTTGTACGGGAACATCGTGAGTGCGGGCGGTTCGACGAAGTTCAAGGGGTTCGACAAGCGGTTGTGTCGCGACCTGAAGCGGTTGGTGAAGAGTCGTTTCGAGGAGAACGTGTGTGCGGTGCGCGAGAAGCTGCGGGGCGACGTGGAGATAAAGGGGAGTCCGATGGAGGTGGTGGTGTCGGGTCCGAAGAAGCGCGAGTTGGCGGCGTGGTTGGGAGGGAGTTTCGTGGCGTCGCAGGTGTGGTTGTGTGTGTTGTGTGAGGGGTAGAACGAGTTCGCGTCGGCGTGTATAACGAAGAGCGAGTACGAGGAGGTGGGCTCGAAGATCGCGCGGAAGAACGCGCTGATAAAGGTGGACTATTAGTGATTGTATAGTAGGGGGTGTTTGTTTGGTGGTGCTCGTTACTTCGTTGTGTCGAAGTCTTCTTTGGGAGTAACACTTTGTGTTGAAGTCTTCCTCGGAGTGTAGCATCCACCACAAAACGATCAACCAGAAGCAGTGCCTCTCTCGTAGCGTACTGACGCGGTGTTTGGTGAAGAAACACAAGAAGGGCGTTTCATCGAGAGGAAAGAGTCACTAATCGAGTTATGGAAGGTGGGAGGAGACGGGTGTTGCGTTGACGAATAGAGGTGCGCGAGAGGAAAGCGGAGGGAGAGGAAGTGTGTGAGAGTGGAGTGTTTGAGGTGTAGGTGGCGAAGAGGAGCGAGGAGGAGGAGCAGCTGCCTGCGGACTATGACATCGAGAAGGACCCCGAGTGTATTGTTGTATGTGTGCGTTGAGTGCGTAGACCGGTGGGTATTCGTGGTATTCAAGGTGATCATCGTCGTTCTGGGGTATGTGTGCTTCCATCTGGTGGGTGTTGGTGTGGAGTGTTGAAGGACAGTTCTTTAACACGCTGATCCGTCCTCTGTTCGTGTCGGTGGAGGAGCGGATCGGAATGATCGTGGCGGCGCTACAAGATCAGTGGTGCCACAACGGCGTGTGCACGGGCGAGGACGAGAAGACGATTGAGGCGATCGTGAAGAACATTCGGGAGAGCGGACGACGCTTCTGGTGAGGTTTCATGTACTCTCCCCTCTTTCCAACAAACACCCCAACGTTCTATTTGTATTTGGTTGTTTTTATTGCATCCCTCGTCCGTACATCGACATGTACGGCGCAAAGCGCAGCGTCTGCGCCTCGTACACGCCCTGCGTCTGACCCAATAGCTCCCCGTACGCGTTCTCCACACAACGACGAACGTCCTCGTACGAACACACCAACACCGTCTTCCCGTCCGGACTGCACAGCGGGATCGTCTCGGGGTCGCCCACGTCCAGCTTCGACAGCGCGTCCAACACGTGACCACAGTCCAACACCGGACGGTTGCCCTCGTCCTTCTGGTGGAACACGAAGTCGCGGAACAGACGCACGATGTAGCGGTCGCCCGTCTCCGACCAGTACCCCTTGTCGTCCGGACGCTCGTTTATGAACGCCAGCTTCATCAGCAGACGCATGTACCGACCGTTCGAGTACTCCTGCGACTACCCCTCACCGCACACAACAACCCTCACCAGGTAACGGTAGTACGTGTCCGCCGTCGACAGCGTGCTGTTCAGCGTCTTCACCAACTCCGGCGTGCACTCCGCCAATACCGCGCTCGCGCTCCGATCGCCGCTCAACAACACCTCCACCACGTGACTCAGACGGTCGCTGTAGCGCACGCGCACCGTCTTCAACTCGCACAACGCACTCCCGCGCGAACCCAGCGCCACCAACACCTCGCCCACCTGACGACAGTCCTGCATCTGCAACTCGCGCTGGTTGCTCCGAGGCTCCAGCACGTCCATCACGCCCACGCTCCCGATGCGGTAACGATTCCGCTCCGTCTCCAGCACGTGCCGACAGTCGATCACGCGGCAACTCAGATCGTACCCATGGATCGCCTGTAGACCCGACAACAGCTGGATCGCCACGCACCACAGGATGTCCTCGTTTAGTGGCGGACTCGACACCGCGTTCTGCCCCTCACACCACGCACGCTCACTCACAGACAGATACCGGTTCGACAGACTGATCGCCGACGGGTAGTACTCGTGCACGAAGAACACCGCGCCGTTGCTCAGGAAACAGTCGTGCAGACTTATGATCGCCGGGTGGAGCAGCTTCGCCCACCGCTGTACTGTCATCATCTCGCACTCACACCACACACACACTCGTACCACGATCTCGTTGTTCGTCCGCACGCGCTCCACGCGACGCAGAGCGTAGCAGTACCCGTCCGTCGAGTCCACCACCTTGTACACCGAACTCAGGTACCCGAACGAGCCTGTCACTGACTCTGTCCCGCGACTGTCCAGCACTCTGACCCTCAGCCCACACACTCACACGCACTTCATGCTGTGGTACCGCTGCGGAATCTGCTTGTATCGCGGGTTGTCCGGCGCTTCTTGCGACATCACCATCAACGCCTGCTCCTCACGCATCCTCACCACACTCACCTCATACTCAAATGTCTGCGACATCTGCGGCGGAACGAATATCGTCTGCAGACAGTGTCGCTGCGGAGTCTTCACCAGGTACGGAACGCTGCTGTATACCGGCTCCGACTGACCTGACACTGTCTATCCATCACCACACCACCACGCGATTCACGTAGTCCACAACCGGCTCCGAATTCAACGGCAGGTTGTAGTTCGGCTACGCATCACTTGTCACTCACATACCAATACCGGGGACATCGGATTCCTGCCCACCATCGGAGTAAAACCTACGTCTCAGCCCCCTTTCACACACACCACTACCCTGTGACAGCGAAGACATCAGCGTCTACACCATTACCACACTCCACATCCAATACCGCAGGCGACGCGACTGTCGGCGTGAAGGGACTTGCTTGCGACGTCAGACTCTTCTTTACGGACTGGGGAATGAATGGAGCCGCCTCCTTCACCTTCTACAACTCACCCGTATCGCGAATCCACCCACAGTTAATGAAGTCTCGTTCCCCACTTCCACCGGCGGAGGTAATCCTCCGTCGAGCGCTTTGCTGCTGCTAGAATTGCTATTCATATAGTTACCACTTGCTATCCTTTGGCATAACAGCGATTGATCCTTTTAAACATATCCACACAACCGCGGTTATGTCCCCCTTCTGACCGTCTCCAACAAACAACTCTCACGCCACGTCGTCCTGCTCGATCATCGCTATGCTCTTCCGTGTCACCTCGTCGTTCCACACGCCGGAGGATCCGCGCGGATACTGTCTGATATGACGGTTGTCGGGGAAGATGTCTACCGCTTAGTCGCCACAACCACCCGCACCCTCCAACTCGCACGTCTCGATCTTCCCGAAGATGAGATCGGGGTCGATGCTCTACGCTCTCACACGGTGCCGTCTCTCTTACTCGCTGACGTCGAATGTACTCCTCCAGCAGCGGGAGCTCGAACCACTGCTCCTGCGGCTCTTTCGGCTGGTCGGACTGGTCGGTTTGGTTGGACTGGTCAGGCTGGGAGGTGGGCTGTGGCGCCACGGTCAGCGGCTTGGTGTGGTGAGGCGAGGGGAGAACGGGCGGCAGGTTCGGGGGTGTCGAGGGCGTGGGCAGTTGGATGGGTTGGGACTGTGGCACTTGAGGTTGTGTCTTCTGAATGGACTGTTGAATGGACTGAGGTTGTGTCTTCTGAATGGACTGAGGTTGAGGCTGTGACTTGGCGATGGATTGAGATGGAGGTACTTGAGGCTTCTGAATGGACTGAGGTGGAGGCACGCGAACGGTCTGGGGCGGAGGAACGCGAGGAACGCTTCGCTGCGGCGAATACACACTCGGCGACGACAACGCTGGCAGCACTGGCGATGACAACCCCGAACCACTCGACGGCTTCTGCTCGAACCGACTCTTCAACTGCATCATACTCTCCGACAACGCACTCTTCGGACTCGCCACACGAGGAGCGATCGCACCCTTCGTCGGAGAGGACAGCGTGCTCTTCAACTGCTTCTTACGCGCCTCCTCCGCCTCCTGCACCTTACGCATTCTCTCCACGTCCTCGCTCACCGCCTTGTCCAACTCAGAACGATGCTCCTACGACTCAACACAACACAACACACACACCTTCTCCAACTCGAACTTCACCAAACGATCCACCAACTCGCTCTTCGTCCCCACACAACGCAGAGACCGACAACGACACTCGTCGAACAGACGGCTTGTCGGCATGCTGTTGAACCGACTGAACAGCTCGTCGCGACGAGACAGCGCTGTGCTCGAACTCGGGGAGGGAGACACGCGAGAAGTGCTCGGAGAAGCAACACGAGTGGTACTGGGAGATACAACACGAGTGGTGTTAGGAAACGCAGATACGACACTCGCAGAGGCAGATACGACACTCGGAGAAGAAGACACCACCTCCAACCGAGAGTGGATAGGAGAACTCACCTTCACTCCCTCATCCTTTCGCAACACATCACGCACCTCACCAACCTCTTCCTTTATCGGATTCAGCGAACTCGACTACACCTCACCATCCTCCACAAACGACACACCATTCCACTGCTGCCGCTCTTCAACTCAAACTGAAGCACCTTGTGACTCTCTATCTACACTCTCACACAAACACACGCAACACGCACGCACTCCTCCAGCCATGCCATTATCTCCGTACGCCCCTTCATGCACATATCGTTCGCCGTCTTGTTCGACTCCTACACCTCAACTCAACACACACTTCGCCTACATCGATTGTCTTCTTGATTTCGCTTATCACGTTGAACACGCAGTCCTGCAGACTTGACATCTCTCTCTCGGAACCAAACTATGATCTCCCAGCCTCCTCCGAACCTCGCCACTTCTCTCCTCCCATCTCTCCCATTCCATCCCAGACATATCAATCGGATATCCCACTCCACTCCAGAACCACCCACAATCTCGCCTTCTCCACCTCCATCGCCATCCGCACACCCTCCCCGTCACCCCACCCACACCAAACAGGAGAAGACAAGTCAACCGTTTCGCTCCAGAAATCGGGGGAATTGCGCGCGAATTAGCGGCAGTTTCAGCGTCATTGCTAATATCATTCATTTGTTGTCGAGTCATGTCCAGCGCGGAAATCGCTTCTTCTCCTAAGCCCAAGGTGGCTCTCATCACCGGTATCACTGGCCAGGACGGTTCCTACCTCGCCGAGCTTCTCCTTTCGAAGGTGTGCGTGGAGCATGTGTGTGAGTTCGTAGGGCTACGAGGTGCACGGAATCATTCGCCGCTCGTCCTCGTTCAACACGGGGAGAATCAACCATCTTTACAAGGATCCCCACAACAAGGGCGTCCGTTTCTTCCTTCACTACGGCGACCTGACGGACTCGTCGAACCTGTGCGGTTTGATGGCGAAGATCCAGCCCGACGAGATCTACAACCTGGGAGCCCAGAGTCACGTGAAGGTGTCGTTCGACCTGTCTGAGTACACGGCGGAGGTGGACGGTATCGGTACGTTGCGTCTGTTGAACGCGATTCGCACGTGTGGACTGGAGAAGAAGACGCGGTTGTACCAGGCGTCGACGAGCGAGCTGTACGGGAAGGTGCAGGCGATTCCGCAGAACGAGAAGACGCCGTTTTATCCTCGCTCGCCGTATGGTGTGGCGAAGCAGTTTTCGTACTGGATGATCGTGAACTACCGCGAGGCGTACGACATGTTCCTGTGCAACGGTATTCTGTTCAACCACGAGTCGCCTCGTCGCGGTCCGACGTTCGTGACCCGCAAGATCACTCGCGCGGTGGCTCGCATCAAGCTGGGCGTGCAGGACTGTCTGTACCTGGGCAACCTGAACTCGATTCGTGACTGGGGTCACGCGCGCGACTACGTGTACGGCATGTGGCTGATGCTCCAGGTGGTTGTGAGTGTGTGCGTTGATGGGTAGCAGGACAAGCCGTCGGACTACGTGCTGTCAACGGGCGAGGGTCACACTGTGCGCGAGTTCTGCGAGAAGGCGTTCCGTCGCGTGGGCATCGAGGTGGAGTGAGTGTGTTGTGTGGTGGTGACGTGCAGGTGGAGAGGCGAAGCTGGATCTGCGGAGGAGATCGGCGTGGACAAGGCGAATCCGGAGCACGTGTTGGTGCGCGTGGACCCGAAGTACTACCGTCCGACGGAGGTGGATCTGCTGATCGGCGACTGCACGAAGGCGAAGACGGAGCTGGGTTGGAAGAAGAACGTGGACTTCGAGCAGTTGGTGAACGAGATGGTGGACAGCGATTTGAAGAGCGCGGAGTCTGACCTCCGTTTCTACAAGATGGGTGGCGACCGTTTGAACGAGGAGAACGAGGAGTACGTGGTTGTGTAAGCGTTTTTGAGTGTCATGTTGTTGTTTGTTGAAGAGGTGTGTATCTCGCGTTGGATGGATGAGTGCAGAGGATCGTTGTGGCGAGCGGAATGGCGTTGGGCGAGGGAAGGAGGTGGAGGTGAAGAAGTCCCCGCTGTCGACGCCGTTGAAAGAGTTGTTGCGGAAGAAGAAGGTTGGCAGTGCGAGTGGAGCGGAGAGGAGAGAGTTGGTGTTGAATGACTACGACCTCGACGTGAACGAGATACTGTCGTGGTTACGAGGCGATACGGACCAGTTGCAACTAAATGGAAAGCGCGAGAAGGCATGTTCGTCGAGTTCGTGTGAAGTGTAGTCGTTGTCTCCGCGGAAGGAGAAGAGAGAATACAGAATACGCGTGGACAAGGAATCCATGAATCCAGCGAAGAAACAGTTGTGTGAGGCTTGTTACGAGAGACTCGCGTCGGTCTCTTCGGAATCGGTGCGTGTGTCTCTTCCGGAATCTATCCAGAAGTGTATCGTGAGAGGCAGTGTGGTTGGTGTTGATGTTGGTGTTGGCATTGAGTGTAGGAGCATTGTGGGAAGGTGATTCTGTACCTGTGCAACGACTACTACGTGGACTACAACGTGTCTCTCCAGTGCGCCTCCCTCCTCGCTTCTTCCTACTCCCTGCCTCTCGTGGTGGTGTTGCTTCGACCTGAGGACGAGTATCGCTATCCCTTCTCTCCCCACTCCGCCCGTCTGCTCCTCCGCCTCTCTCGCTTCCGTCGCCAGTTGGTCTCGCTCCACATCACGCCTCTCCTGTTGTTCACCTCCTCCTACGCCTCCTCCATTCTCGCTCTCGCCTCCTCGCTCTCGCCGCTCTTCATCGTCACCGAAACGCCTCCCTCGCTTCCCTACCAGTACGCGTTGTCGTGTGTACTGAAAGAGAATCCCCACATCGCCTCTTCACTCCTCCTCCTGAGCAACACGCCGCCTCCCTGTTCCTTCTCCCTCTCCGATTCCGTGTTGTGTCCCTCCGCCACACTCGCCCAGCTCACAGCCCACTATCGCGTTGAGCTCGCGAGTGAGTCACCATGTCGTTCTCCACAGCCACTCGCCGTATCCATTCAGCTCAAAGTGGCGTATTCGCTGAGCAGCGAGGACTCGCTTCCGTTGAGCGAGAGCGTCGATTTCGCGCAGTGCGAGTTGGTTCTCCCTCCCTTCCTCACCGCCTCGCCTCCACACGCACAGATGCCCTCGCATCCCTCCGACTTCTGTTACGAGGTGGAGCGTTCCCCTCGTCAGCGCGTGGCGAACTGGGGCGACATCGAGCACGAGGTGCGTTGGATGGATCGTTGTGGGTGTTGGAGCGCGTCGCTGGAGGCGTGTTTGGGGAGGGAGGGTTGGTGTGGGTACTACCGCGGCTCGAGTCAGACGAGCAGTGTGTACCGTGTGGTGGGGCGTGTGCGTGGTCGGTTTGTGAGCGTGTATTCTGTGTGTGACGTGTGCAAGGAGAGAGGGGATGGGTTGAGCGAGCTGGCGGAGGTGATGGCGATGGACGCGTACTACCACTCGTTCTTGGCGTCGCGGCTGAGTGAGATGGAGGGTTGGACATAAGGCGTAGACGTGGTGGTGAGCGACCCGTCGGTGGTGTTGACAGCGCGCGAGGTTGAGAGCGTGAGTGTGTTGGTGAATGACGCGATTGGTGAGGGTTGGAAGGCGTGCGAGGACAACATGTTGCGGTGTTGTGAGAAGATCGTGGAGGTGGAGGGAGTGAGTGTGGTTGGAGTGAGTGACGTGTAGCAGCTTCCCTTCCCGCTTCTCCTGTACCTGGTCCAGTCCCTTCTCCGTCTGTACAAGTTCCCGCTGTCCCTTCCTGTGGGTCCTTCAAAAGAGACTTCTGTGCATCATTCAAAAGAGACTTCTGTGGGTCCTTCAAACGAACCCTCAGACAACGCAAATCGCTTCTCGATCCAGCCAGTGCTGAACGCGTTGAGTGGCGAGTGGCTGACGCGTGAGCGTGGGATTGTGGGGTGAGCGTTAGGGATGGACGACGAGACGAGTGTGGGAGAGATGCTTCGGTGTGTGGTGGTATTGGCGAGACGATATGCGTTGGTGGTATTGGTGTTGGTGTGGGTTAAGCGTAGCACAAGAGACTGTGTGTGAGCGATGTGTTGTCAGTGTGAATGTATGTGAGAATTGAGGTGTAGAAGATAAGCGATTTCGGGGGATTCGTGGAGAGCGTGTCGGAAATGTGGAAGAAGAGTCGTTGTGTTGTTTGTTGGAGTCATTGTGTTTCTCGCGAGCAATGTATTTGATTTGCAGCAAGTGTCACCGCGTGCTGCGTTCGGGGAGCGTGGAGAAGCACGCGAAGAAGTGTCCGAACGCGACTTTCAACTGTTGTGACTGCAACGGAGAGTTCGACGTCGAAACGCTGTCGACACACAGTGCCTGTCCGAATGCGATAAAGACGATGGCTCCGGCCGTGTTCAATCCGAAAGCAGTGCGAATGGGTGTGGTGGTGTGAGGAGTAGAAGGTGACGTCGAGCGCGTTGGATGCGTTGCGCATCATGGACCGTCTGGCGTATGAGCATCGCGAGAGCGCGGAGAAGGAGCGGTACGAGCGTTTGTGCGAGTTGGAGTCGATTCCTCGGAAGGAGAGTGGTTTTGTGGACTATGTGGGTCGTTTCTGTCACTTGTCTCCCGAGGAGGCGAAGAAGGTGTGGGAGGAGTACAGCGTGTGGGAGAAGGAGGTGGTGAAGGCGAAGCGCGAGTATCGTCACAAGCGTGTAGGTGAGTGTGTAGTGCGTTGAGCGTGTAGAAGAGCGTGAGCAAGAAGCTGAAGAGCGAGGCGAAGCGAGTGGAGTCGCGCGAGCGACGCGAGAAGCTGTACAAGAAGGAGAGTGTGGAGGTGGTTGGGAAGAAGAGCGAGGAGTCGAAGAGTGAAGAGCCGGAGAAGAAGAGCGCGAATCGGTACGAGAAGCAGGTAACGAAGCTGATGCGTTTGAACTTGGATGTGAGTGTGCGTTGTGGGAGGTGATGGTCAGAACTACAAGTTGAAGGAGGGCTTGAAGCAGGCGGTGATCGAGTTGATAAAGGAGAAGGACGAGAAGGCGGATGTGGAGGCGATTTCGAGCGTGTTCGAGGCGAAGTACCCGACGATGCGTAGCGAGTGAGTGTGTCCATTTATGGTGTTGTTTGTTGAGACGAAGTGATGCACGTCGGAACCGTGTTTGTGTGAGAAGGCGGTGGAAATAGAGGGCGAATTGTATCGTGTGATCCCCCTCTCCCCTCACACAATTCGATTCGACTACCCGATTTGAGAATGAGCGAGCTTCAGATATACAGACGGACGTACATTCCTCCCCTCCCCACGATTCTAACGAAGGACGTTGAGATAAGGAAGTGCGAGGCGTTGGGCGCGGCGGCGGATCACGGTACGGGATTCGTGGAGTGGAGCGTAACGCGGTAGAGAAAATCCAGGCGCTGTTCCCCTGTACGTATGGACTTCCGCGTGTGGAGTACGAGGAGTGCGCGAATAAGGTGTGGCGCCCGGTGAACATTGGCGTGGTGCTGTCCGGAGGTCAGGCGCCTGGAGGTCACAATGTGATCGCTGGCATCTACGACTTTTGCAAGAAGGTTGGGGGAAATATGTACGGGTTCCGCTACGGTCCGCGTGGCGTGTTTACGGGGAAGTACGTGAAGATCGACGACAAGTTCATGGACGAGTATCGCAACATGGGCGGTTTCGACATGATCGGTTCGGGTCGCGATAAGATAAAGGGCGAGGACCAGTTCGCGGCGTCGGCGAAGGTGTGCAACGAGTTGGAGCTGGATGGTCTGATCATCATCGGTGGCGACGACTCGAACACGAACGCGGCGCTGCTGGCGGAGTACTTCCAGAGCGTGCACCACCGCACGCACGTGATCGGTTGTCCGAAGACGATCGACGGTGACCTGAAGAACGACTACATTCCGCTGTCGTTCGGGTTCGACACGGCGTGCAAGATCTACTCCGAGCTTATCGGGAACATATGCGTGGACGCGCTGTCGGCGCAGAAGTACTACCACTTCGTGCGTCTGATGGGTCGCTCGGCGTCGCACATCACGATGGAGTGCGCGTTTGAGACGCACCCGAACTACACGTTCATCGGTGAGGAGATAAAGGCGAAGAAGAAGTCGGTGAAGGAGATAACGCAGGAGGTGGTGGATCTGATCGTGGAGCGCGCGAAGCTGAACAAGAACTACGGCGTGATTCTGCTGCCGGAGGGTCTGATCGAGTTCATTCCGGAGATGGGTGCGTTGATCGAGGAGCTGAACGACGTGATCGCGGGAGGGCACACGGAGCAGGCGGACATCGCGGCGCACCTGAAGGAGCAGTCGCGCGCGCTGTTCGAGTACCTGCCGCAGAGCCTGAAGGACCAGTTGACGCTGGACCGCGACTCGCACGGGAACGTGAAGGTGTCGCAGATCGAGACGGAGAAGTTCATCGTGTCGTGCGTGGAGAAGGAGTTGGAGGCGCTGAAGAAGGAGGGCAAGTACACGGGGTCGTTCAACTCGCTGTGCCACTTCTTCGGGTACGAGGGTCGTTGCGGTCTGCCGTCGTGCTTCGACACGAACTACTGCTACGCGCTGGGGTACAACGCGGGCATCCTGATCCACGAGGGTCTGAACGGGATGATGTCGACGATCAGCAACCTGGACCAGCCGGTGGAGGCGTGGACGGCGGGCGGCGTGCCGATCACGATGATGATGAACATCGAGCGTCGCGCGGGGAAGGACGAGCCGGTGATAAAGAAGGCGTTGGTGGAGTTGGATGGTCTGCCGTACCAGCGGTTCTTGGAGCAGTCGCAGGAGTGGAAGCTGAACGACTGCTACAGCTTCCCTGGTCCGATCCAGTTCACGGGTCCTGCGGCGAACATCGTGAACCAGACTCTTCTGTACGATATCGAGGCGAGGAAGGCCCGGCTTGGTCATTAGTGTGATGTATCATTCTATATGGGGTGTTTGTTGTGATTTCAATCGGTTGTGAGTTGTCTGTTGTGGTTTCAATAGGCTATGAGTAGTTTGTTGTGGTTTCAACTAGCAGTGAGCTGTTTGTTGTGATTTCAATAAGCAGTTAATAATTCGTACGACTGGCTCGCGATTCCAACAAACAGCACTTAATTGCCTCCGTTTTGGTAAGACCTTGCTAATTCATAAGATAAACGAATAAACTGCGCGAATTGCTCACGCGTGTAAGCACACTTCAGAAAATCGTGCTTTAAAAGCAGCATCGCCGACGATCTCTTCTCAGGCTACAACTCACACTCGCATCGCACACCTACGTCCTTCTCCAGCATCTGAGCAACAAAATCGTTAAACTCCAGACTCCATTGCGTCGGATCCTGCAAGGCGGGAGCAGCCTCGGTTACGATCTTCAGCATCGCCTTCATGCCGTCATTAATGTCCGAATACGGCGGCACGCCCTCCGCCATCTCCAACACCGTAATGCCCAACGACCAAATATCGACGCTCTCCTTATACGGCAGACGACGAATAAGCTCGGGCGCCATCCAATGCGGCGTGCCGACCAGAGACGTTCTCGCATCTTCCTCGACCGTGAGCACCGCCGCTCCGCCGAAGTCAGCGACCTTCACGTGTCCATCTCGATCAAGAAGAATGTTTACGCTCTTGATATCTTGACGTTAGGCAAGTAATCGCAATGCTACCTCGATGAATCTGATTCTTCTTGTGCATATACAGAAGCGCCGTGAGCACCTCCTTCGTCACGTAGGCAATCGCCTCTTCGGGGAACGCGACCTGGGTGTCGAGAAGGTCCGCGAGACTGCCCGCGTCCATGTACTCCATGACAATCTACGTGTGATAGAAAGTGGGGGACCCCACCCAGAGCTTGTCGTCGAAGTAGTACGTGTCCACGATGTCCACGATGGTGGGGCACTGCGAGCGCATCTGGAAGGCGATCTCCTTGCGGAGCACGAGAAGGTTGCGGTTGTCTTCGAGCACCTTCACGGCGTACTTGCTGCGTCCCTTGGAAACGAGATAGCTAGCCATCATCAGCGAAGTCAGCAACTACACCACACCGTACGAGCCCTTCCCCAGCTTCTCCCAGCCCGAATATATCTTGCGGGGGTCATCCTTCTTCATGTGAACAACTATGCATCATCATCGACGCGCGAGAAAACCGTCTTGAATGAATGTGTCCAGCGACGCACGGCTCGACAGCTTCAAGTTGAGGCTGAAGTGAGCAACGTCCTTCACTTCATCGGGGTGCTTCGCCAGATCGTCCTTTGTGATGCTCGTTCCTTGTAGTTCTTTTCTCTCGTCGGCGTTCAGCACGTCGGTCTCTAGACATAAGGAAAACGCGACAGGGGGGTACGCATATCCTCCCAATCCTCCTTTGCCACTTCGCCATTACTGTTGTCTCGTGTGTATGCTAGAGGTCAGACGAGAGGGAGAAGGGAATACTAATGGTACGCTTATTCACGGTCATGCGGTTCTTCTAGGAGATAAATGACTCTTCCACTCGTCCCACCTTCAGAAACATGGTAATCGAATTCAACGCTGGATCAAAAAGGAATTCACTAAGATAAGTGGTACGTTTGAGAGAATCCCCTCGATTTCCGTCAGGAGGGAAGAACGCAAATCGCTCGGTTTTTCGACCATTCTCTGTCTTGGCGCTTCTTAGTGGGTTTTCGAGAGATGTCATACGAGAAACACGTAGCCTTCGCCAAGGCTATCGGAGAGGTCAATTCCAAAATCGCTCGTTTGAACTGCGTCGTGGGCTTGTGATTCCTTAGAATTCCAAAACCTCCAGGATGACATCCTCCGCGCCGACCTCATGCCCGTGCTGCAGACGATGGGGGAAATCCAGGTTTGTGAGTGAGTGTTTGGATGTCGTGAGCTTCTAGCGGATTCAGTCTCAAACGCGAATAAGTATGCAGAGTCGCTCACAGATTTGTCACACATCGGCTTGGAAAAGTCAAAGAAGCTCCAACGGGGATACTTGAAGGTAAACGCCTCTGCTCTTCGTTCACCCTAGCCGAGCTTTCTCAGCGTGTGGGAAATACTCCGGTCGAAGTACACCACGGACGGTTTCTTCGATTGGAATCAGTTGGGAGAAGACGTCACCCCCCTCTTTTCAAATGTGGGCACGATTGACTTTATGTCACTGTTTCCTCCGTCTCTCACGCCTAGGAGCGGTGCCCTGTTTGAGCCGATTCCAAAGGAAAAGCCCATTCCCAAAGAAGCGGCGGGTCCGAAGAAGGTTCAGCGGCGTCGTATCGCGGAGGCAACGCAGCAGGCGGTGGCGCCAACAGTGGTCCAAAAGGAAGAGACGAATGAAGTGGGGAGTGTGATGAGCAAGTGAGCTGTAGTTCACAAAGACGACGCAGGTATTGCATAAACGAATCAAGAAGGACCTGTCTGAGGGAAAGAAGGAAGAGGTCGAGATGTTGCCCGAGATGATCGACAAGTCATCCTTTTCAAAAGTAGTCGCAGGAGGAAGTGGTTCACGCATAGACGGTCGAGAACTTCTTCGCTGCCTCATTCCTCATTGCCAACGGAAGACTGGGTGTCAATGTGGACAATGACAAGAAGACGATGATCCGGCTGACAAGGCCCACGGAAGAGACGGATGGACAATCGAGTGTGAATCAGGGCATACTGAGTCTGAATCCGCGCCAGACCTACGAACTGCTAAAGGCAAATGGGCTTGTTGAGGGGTTGGATGACGGGTGGAACAAGAAGTGGACTGTTTGTTGGTTGCCAGTTACTCTTTCCGGACCACAACTTTTACCATGGTACGCATTCTTCTGCAGTGTGAATTCGCTTTCCAATCGTTCTGTTCCATTTCTGACTCTCTGTAGGGTATTGACTTGATTGCTGGAGGCCGCAAGTGCGGACACAAGACCAGAGAGGCTCCCAAGAGCGACAACATCTA
>ENA-UEQW01001614-UEQW01001614.1-human-gut-metagenome-genome-assembly--contig:-NODE-1614-length-18336-cov-5.351388_pt1 | contig 18336 bp, 17 predicted proteins | sample MGYA00242947_ERZ507947 | MGnify/ENA primary metagenome ERZ507947 (study PRJEB26167, sample SAMN06115421) | human gut metagenome | host: Homo sapiens | place: China:Guizhou | collected 2015-03-17... | reverse complement strand
AACCTATCAAGAGCATCAACCCGAAAGAAATTAATGCATATATTAGACACAGCAAAAAGCTAATGTCAATGCTGCGTTTGACAATGATTTTTCCCATAAAAAAACCTAAAATAAAACCCCCAATATCAATATATGTATATATAATTAAAAAGCCCAAATAGGCTAAGGCAGCATTATATTTGGGAAATAAATAAAAACAAAGAAAATAAGCTAAAGCCACACATACAAAATATACTAAAAATGGAGAATACGTTCTAACAAACTTTCGCATAAAAACACCTCACTTCACATGTAGATAATCTAATTAAAATCAAAAGCTTATCTTAATTTATTTCATAATACTCTTCACTTCCAGTCGCTGACCATGATGTTTTACCACTACTGACCACATCTTTTGTAGACATACTATATGCAAATATATCAAGGATCTCCGCCTCTGAGATATACCATGAACCATCTGTGTTTTTCTTACTTCTGTATAAAACATATAATTCGCATTTTTCATTCTCCGAAAGTCTGTCATATACAAGATATTCTATTATTTCCTCATTCTCATTTAAGATAACTCTAGAATTTCCATTCGCACCGTATGATATCATAAAATCACATCCTTCGTCTGCGAAGTATTGTTGATATATAGTACGATATCCATCATATATTTCATTTGTTTCCATTAATGTCACATAATCACATATCGCAGAAATAGAAATATCATCCTCTTTCATATTTTCCATTAATTCATCCATTAAATCGTGTTGAATGACAAAACCATTATCCTGTGAACTAAATATTCTAATGGTCTTTCGTGGCATCATTCCCTGCGGTCCTGCTCCTGTAACATAGTTTATGATGACAATCACATCCTTTGCACCATCTCCATCTATATCCTGAAATCCAACCGCTTCAACACTATCAAACATTCCTACACTATCATTCTCTGTACTATTATTTTCATAACACTCCGGAAAATAATATATAATTTGATTGTCTTTTGCCAGCACAAATGAAACATCTTCCCAGAGCGTTTCATAAGTCGGCAGATAAGATACAAACTGTACTTCACCCCAATCATTCAATTCTACATCAAAGGATTGTTCAGTTATAACCCGGCTTTCATCTAATCTCTCTCCTGATGGATATTCTACTTCAATATCTGCTACATCTGTCAATTGCTGTATTTCTTTCGTACCATCGAAATATAAAATGACTTGTTCATCAAATTGTTCTTCACCTGATAGAATTATTTCTACATAATCCTCATGCCAGGTAACCTTCCAACAGCTGCTACTGATGCTTGCACCGTCATTGTTCAATTCAAAATCTGTTTGCGATATCTTATCTTCGCCTTCTTTAAGGACTAACCGTCCACTTGCTGAACCAAAAGGCCAGTCTGGTTCTCCGACTGCCTGAAGTGTCAATTCGTATTTTCCATCCGGCGAAACAGATGTATCGCAAGTTATCTTCTTGTAATTTACCGTATACGAAATGCAACACCAAAATACTACAAACAGTGCAATGAGCGAGCCCATAATACATAGCATAAATTTTTTCATTGATATAGCCCCCTTTTTAATGCCCTCGTATATCCAGTTCTTTCAATAGAGAATTTTCGCTTTCCCATGAATATACAATGTAATATCCGGCGTCATTTATTTCTTTCCCAAAATTCAGAGTTTCGTGGTCAATCACATCAATAGACTGTCCTTCCTGAATTTCCACAAGATACTCCCATTCATTGCTTCTGTGATCCGAATAGTAATCATCCAGTTCTTTCAAGGACAACTCGCTCTGAATTAGAATCGCACCAAAATATTGCATCCCGTTTCCGTTACCTGTCAGCTTCCCTGCCCGTGATATTGACTCTATCAGTTCCGTTTTCTCTGGCAGTGGTGTTTCACATAATTCCTTTTCCACTTTATAGGCAATGTTATTATTTATGAATGAAATGGATATTACTCCGCCTATCAATACAACTGCTACCAATATTCCAACTAATTTTAATTTTTTCATGTGTCCTCCTTTCTTACATCCCGTTCCTTTCTAACACATCTTCTATTGCGTCAATTGCTTTTTTTGCAAAATTTATCTTTGTATCACAAATCAATTCATCATTATCGGATATTTTTATCTCTGCAATAATACGGTCATTGCCTTCTACATATTCCGTATTGCCGCCTATAGTCATCCAAATGATTTCTACATCTTCCTGTGCTATTTCCCCCTCTATTTCTACTGTAAATTGCACCCCATCGAAAAACGCTGCTTCTGATTGTGCATTTATAACTAATTTATTTTCCTGCTTATATATTTCAATAGAATTATATCCCTCCTCCGAACTAATAAATAATTCATCTCTGGTTACAGGAACAACAAATAATTCTTCTGGTTCATCTACATTCTTTTCAGACAAATAAGATGCAACTACTATAAACATAAGCATAACAACTGCTGCCAGCATTCCAACTAATTTTAATTTCTTCATGTGTCCTCCTTTCTTTTCTTACACCTGTAAGATTACCATAGAACACCATTATTATCAAATCATTCTTTAATCCGGTATTGGTAATCGGGTATCTGCATAATTCCGTCATTTAGGATTTCATTCCCCAAATACTGAAAACTGCCATCCTCTGCAAATCTTACCGTAAGTTCATGGGTAATGACTGCATCATCGCAAATGACCATGTCGCAAACTGCCTCCACCGTTAACGTAACCGTCCCATCCTCATTTTCTTTGATGTCGACAACCTCCGGCAGAGATGTCCCAAAGAAGGTAGGCGCATAATTAAAGCATCCAAGTCGCACCCAATAATAGGTCTGGTTTTCCTCATCAAATACTGCGTAATCCCGTATCTGCTCTGCTGTTATCGGAAGATATTCCATAATCAGACTTTCGAATTCTTCTTTTGGGATACCATTTGGATAATCTTCGGAATTAAATTTTTCTCCATATTTCATTCCATACAGATATTCAAACATCCCGTTATAATCCAACTCATTCAGATTTTCTATATTCCAGTTTGAACACAAAAGGTTATTTCCCTGATATCCAAGACCTCGAACACAACGTTCAGACATTTCACGCTGTTCCTCTGTCATAGGTTTTATTCTAATCAGGCAGCTTCCATCCACAATTTCACTGACTTCCGGTGGCTCCGGCACACACAACTCATAGCAGAACCATCCTTTTTCCGTGTATTTCCATTCCTTGAGTCTCGTATATGAAATGTACGAAATTCCCAGCTCGTTGTCAGCATTCCTGATTCCTCTTGTACTCACAACATACATATCCGTTCCATCAAAAATGAATTTCATTCTGCCCAGTCCACCATCGTTGTGGATTTCATAAATCACCACAGAGCCTCTTTTCCCTTCCATACATTCTTTCAGAAAACTGTCAACACTTTCATAATTCTCCATGTTAGAATACGTTACCATCGTAGCAATTGGATATCCTGCGTCTTTTACCTTCTTCTGCATTTCAAGAACCGTTTGATCATCCAAAACAACATAAGATGCCATCCCTTTATCTGCTGATTCATAAATGTCAAAATAAAGTTCCATCAGCTTTTTACAGTCAGTCTCAGCTTCTTCCCTTTCCTGTACATCTACTGGAAGGTCATAACCCTTTTCCCATTGTTCTTCAGCCTCTTCCTCGGCACTTTTTGTTTCCTCCGTGGAAGATACTTCTTCCGTATCTTCCACAAGAGATTCACCCGCAACACTATCTTTTTTTCCACAGGCACACATGAAACACCCAATCAGTAATACCATAATCAGCAGAATGCTTTTTCTTTTTAATGCCATAATATCATCCTTTCTTTCTTGCTATTGGTGGCAGTTCCAATTCTATTTGCTCTATAGAATTGGAAAGATATCTAAAAGTTCCATCTTCAAATGGCTGAACCACAATCTCATTCCTAAATGCAAGATCAGAATTATAATCCGTCCATACTCCGTCTACAATAAGAGTAATCGTTCCGTCCGTGTTTTCTTTGTAATCAACCACCTCTCCAAAAGGCGGATATGGACTGGCATAAATCATTTCATATTCATAACTGTTGTGGTCTGCGTTGTATCTACAATGTTCTCTCAACTGCTCCACAGACACCGGGAAATAGGTAGTCATTATTTTTTCATACTCCTCTGCCGGAATTTCCCATCCCTGTGTCTTCAGATTTTCGCCTGTATAAATCCGATAGATATCTTCATACATGCAAGGCATCAAAATATCCTCTACATTGCTACTGTTCCAGTTTGTGACAAGCACATTGTAATTCACATAGCTTAGTCCTGATATGTATTTCTCCGTCAGTTCCTGGCAGTCTTCTGGAAGCGGTTCTATTCTCCAATATTGTCTCAAACTTGCATGTGCAATCACATATTCATATGCGTAGATAAAATACCCTTTTTCAGTAAGTTTAATTTCAGCCACATTACTTACCGAAGTTCCCTGTATTTCAGGCACTCCACCTTCCTTCCAACGAACGCCTATATAATAAGTCTGCAACTCACCTTTCCGGTAAATAAAAGTAACTGCTCCAATCAGTCCATCTCTATGCACTTCAAATACCGTAACCATCGAGTCCTGTCCCTTCAAGTAATCTGCGTAAAACGCTTCAATTGCTTCATGATTTTGCATAGCATTATCTTCTTCAACACTTACCAAACCGCTTCTGCCCAATTGTTCCACCACGGCTTTCCTCTGCTCGTTGGTAAATTCGTTAATACCCGAAGAGTAGCTTGGTGTATCTACAATTACAATATCCTTATAGATTTCTCTGACCGATTCTGCTGCTGACAAAACCGTACTCTGCAACTGCTCCTTCTCCTCTTCTGAAAGGAGGTCATCGCTGGCTTGCGGAATGAACCAATATGCTGACTCTGTAGAAGTTTCCGCATTCTCGGCTTCTTCTGTTTCTGCTTCGCTATTTTCGATTTCTACAGGTGACTCCCATACTTCTTCTGCCACCTTTTGCTTTTCTGCATGCCGTTTTCCCCAACAGAACACTCCTGCTATCACGAAAAACAACAGCAGCAAAATCGGAAGTCCACATCTTCTAAGCAGCCATTTCACATCTTCCATTATTCGCCTCCGTACAATTCTTCCCATTCTTCTAACGTCAACCGTGGCGTATGCCAAGTTTCTCTGTAGTTGTCTTCAGATGGTATAATTCGGTTAGATACATATTGTACTCCTCCGTCCTCTAACGGGCGGACCACAACCTCATGAGCATATACCTTGGAATCACCTGCATAAGGGAATACTACATTAGCTGTAAGTGTAATTGTCCCATCGCTGTTTTCTGAAAAACCGACTACCTCTGAATATGGATATTCCGGGTACTCTACTTCTTCGAAGCCTCTCGGCTTATATTCATAAGTTGAATTCTCCGAATAATAGACGGTTTTTGATTGCAGCGTTTCACTGTCAATATTGAAATATTTCATAATAACACTTTCAAATTCCTCTTTTGGAATCTGATAAACTGCACTGACTGATAAGTTGTCATCAGCAGCATAAGGAACATACTGACCGTTTACTTTTGGATAAAGAATGTCATACATATCATAGAAATTCAAATCTCCAAAATCATCCTCGCTCCAATCTACAATGAACATATTATTCTGTTCAAAGCTGATTGGGCGAAGGTATTTCCGACTCAACACCCTATATGTTTCATCCAATGGCTGTACTCGTAATGCGGTATGCTCCTCTGCCCCACTCAACGTAAGAACATACAATTCTTCTGAAAACCAGACACCGGAAAACATCAGGTAACCTTCTTCTGTATAATTCCAATACTCCGCTTGATAGTTTCCTATAACCTCTCTTTTCATATTTCCATTTTCATACTTGTAATAGCTTCTGACCACATCCACATTTCCGTCTTTTGTGTGCAAATCGTATTTTACAAATCCGCCCAAATAACTGATTTCAAGAATCGTTATTTCTGCTTCCTCCTGTGCATCCACTTTTTCGCAGAATTTCACTACCTTCTCTGGTTCCGTCATGTTAATTTGATTTCTGCTGTCAACAGCCGGATATCCATTTTCTCCAAGGCAATTTACAATACTGCGAATCGTTTCCAAATCAGCTATCTTGTTTTCTTCTGCTGCCTTCTTATAAAGATCTATACAGATGTTTATAATTTCTTTTGCGTTCTCCTGAGGTTCTTCTGGAATAGCCTGAATATCAATTACTGTTTCCGAAACTGTATCTTCTTCCGGGGGTGCATCGCTGCACCCCGAAACACTAAGCATCAGTACAAAACTAATTACTGCTAAACCACTCTTCCAGAACCAGGCTGTCTTTCTTAACAACATATCCACTTCCTCCTCTTCCTTTCACATCTTCTACCATGCTGATAATCAATATAGGACGTTCTACCGTATCTTCTGCTGTAAAAATTGCAAACCATCCTAATTCCGTACCCGAAGTATCATCCTTCGATGCCTTGATTTCTGCCGTACCTGTTTTTCCTGCTAAAAGAATGTCATCCCGATGGGCTGCATATCCAGTTCCATTAGAATCATTCACAACCTTCTTTGTTCCTTCCAATACACGGCTTGCTGTCTCATTAGAAAAGGCACCCGGAATCCAATACTCAGCTGCGATTTCATTCTTATATACCAAATAAGGCTTTATGACATTTCCCTCATTACAGAAAGCAGAATAGATACATGCCATATGTAATGGATTCACTAAAACCTGCCCTTGACCGTAACCACTATCGGCTAACTGTATTTCTGTTTCAATTCCCTCCGAATTAGAATACTGCGACTCTGCCATCTTAATCTCAAATGGCAGTTCCTCATTAAAACCAAGTCCAGTCAAAGAACTCTCCATCTCTTCTGAGCCAATCTTTAATGCTGCCTTTGCGAAATAAATATTATCGGAATAAATCAAGGCATTCTCTAAAATGACTGGTTCATATGCATGGAGTGTTGTTACATGATAAGACCCCCACGATGCATCTTTTTGCCAGCTTAATCCTACGTTCCCGTAATCTTCCATCGGATCGATTGCTCCTGATTCCAAGCCGACCGAAGCGGTAATTGGCTTGAATGTAGACCCTGGACACCACACTTGCCGGAAGCGATTATACATTGGCTTATTCTCATCCTCGTTAAGTACAGTCCACTGCTCACTCGATAATCCCATAATAAAATCGTTATTGTCATAGGCCGGTGTGCTGACCAAAGCCAATACCTCTCCGGTATAAGGATTCATGGCCACCGAGCAGCTTTTATCTTCCTTAAACTGTTCGTAAAAGGAAATCTGCAAATTTGCATCTATCGTAAGCTGAATATCCTCCCCATGCTGTACCAAGATACAAGCCAGTTCCTCCTTCTCTTTGCCTTCCGAGTTTACAATGTAAATCCTGCAACCGTTCTGGCCTTTCAGTTCTTTCTCGAACAAGCCCTCCATTCCGCTTCTGCCGATTACACTATTGGCTGTATAGCCTTCTCCTGCATGTTCCTCTAAATCTTCCGCAGTAACACTTTGAACATATCCGACCAAATGTGCAGCTGCTTCCCCTAATGGGTATTCACGCACTTCAACATCAGATATCATCACTCCGGGAATCTCCAGCAACTTTTCATGCCTTTCATTCTCCTTTAGGACTTCTTCATCTGGACTGATAGACATTAACTCAATTTCTTTCACTCTTGGAATCCTTTTAATAGGAACAAAAGAATCATCCTTTACCCACTTTGCAGACAGTTTCTTTTCTATCGCTTCCGGTGTGATTTCCAATAGTTCTGCAATCTGTGCGATTGCTTCCTCTCTGTTTTTCACCTTGCCCGGAACGATTCCAACCGAAGATGCTGTACCTTTTCCTGCAAGGACACGTCCGTTCCTATCCAGAATTTCTCCTCGTTCTGCCTGTGTAGTGGAAACTCTTACTTTATCTGTAGAAGTCAGATTCGGAAAAATCATGGAATCATCCCAAACCAACTTATATCCTTTTTCGTCCTTTAGGAAAAGTGCTTCATTCTCAAAGCTGATAGTTCCTGCAACTGTATCAAAAGAAGTCTGGTAGGTTACCGTCATTTGCTCCTCGTCATATGCAATAATCTGGACAGCCATATTCTGGACTTCTATACCTTCATAAATAGCTGAATTTCGAGTTACAAAATCCTCCTGACTGACATTTCCCGATGCCTCAATATGTAGCATCGCATACATTTCTTCATACTCCTGCTTTGGAATATGATCCATGTACTCCACCAGAAGTTCTTCCGGTGTCCTCCAAGCATTTTCCTTTGTTGCCAACATTCCTGCCACGCATACTGCAGAAATTACCGCAGCTATTCCTATAACAGCAATCGCAATCCATAGGAGCCTGCTTCTTGTTTTCTTTCGCTTGTTTCTGCTTTTTCCTTTCTTCATATTGACCTCCATTCATTTTGCTTTGCTGATATGGTAAATAACAAGTCAAGTGGCATTCATGCTTGCATGAAATGCCATTTGACGAGTATCTCCATTGAGACGATAGTCGAAATGGTCATATTCTATTTTCAATGTACGCTATATCCTCAAAATATTACATTCGTAAGATTTTGAGGCAAAAAAATTTCACTTTGCTTGGTATATCGTACTATGCATTCCTCCTTCCTTTTTATTACATGCGTAAGATTTCGTGGCAAAAAAATTTCGTCCGCAATCCTTCTGCACTTGTGTAAATATTACATCAGTAAGATTTATAAGTCAAGTTATCTTTATACAAAAAGGCTCCTGCCAGGAGGTATCATACATTTTCGCAAAAGTGATACCTGTTAGCAAAAGCCTATTATTCAGCAGAGTCTCAAAACACCCCTCTGCTACGATATTCAAATGATTCATTCATAAGGCTACAAAACACACATCCATTTTTGCTCCTTAATATCCCACAAACCGCAGAAAATCAAGGTTTCCTTGAAAGCAGACAGACGGTTTTAATATTTACAGTAACAGGGATTTTATACTGCATTGCGAAAGTAGATAATTCACTTTAGGCTGGGGTAAAAAATTTACCCCATGAAACCATTCCCTCCCTCTCGTCCAAATGTTAATTATTCAAAAAAACTAAGTTGAGCGTCTTTTAATGACTTTACTTTTCTATCAGTAATTTTATCATCCGAAGTGATATTTCCACATAATAATGGGGACGCTTGATTGTACAATCTTACATTCTCTTTTACTTTCTCATCATTAAAATTTGCATAGCAATATTTGCAACCATTGAGACAAGTATTATACGCTCCTACTTCCACACTTTCAAAACATCCACACTCTTCTCTCTGATTTTTGTCCTTTTCACCAATCAACTTACACCCTAATATCTTCTCAATTAGTTTTTTATCTATACAGCTTCCATGCTGAACACCAACATTGTGAAGATTGATTTGCTCTGCACAAGATTCAATTACTAAATTATATTTTGAAGCAATTTGTACCATTTGCGCCGCCAAACTAATCATCTCATCATTTGTCATCTGTTCCAACTTCTGCAAGGCTTTCATATACGCCATCTCGTCCATGTCAAGTCTCACATTCACATGATGCTTTGCTTCGTGGAGTTTGGACAATAAACATACTGTCTCAAGTGTTGATAGCTTTTCCAAGGAAATCATATGCTCATCCGATTTCTCCTCGTCCAAAGAAATCTCCTTGATTTGTGCTACTTCCTTGCCTTCTTTAATGATCGGTACTGGAAACTGAAACTTAATATTCTGAAACCAATTTCCATCTTCCCGTCTTTCCGGGAATATATCAATGCGTTCAATAAATACCTGCATGAACTGTTTCTTTTCTGCATCCGTACATTCTGAATACACTTCATTAAAAGCACCTAAAAATCCGTATATGCTATCTGCATCAATCTGATTTTTCTTAAGCTCATAAATCTGAGACTTCAGTTCTGCCATTGTTTCTTCCACTTCATCTATTCTATCATATTGAGCATCCAATCGTCTCTGTAAATCTGATATTTTTTATCGTAATGCGTATCCGTGACATCCAGATTATCCATCTGCTGTTCAAGACGGGTTTTTATTGTCTCCGCCTGATGAAGACTTGCATTCAGCACAGATATCTGCTTTTCCAGATCCGTTGTATCAACAGTCGCTCCAATTTTATTCTGAATAATCAATATGTACAGCCAATCATTTCATCAACAATCAGCTATCAGATTTTTAGTCCTGTTCTGCCGTGGCAAAAAGAAATTCTTGATATTTTACAAGAAATATTTACTCAACAAAATTCTGCTTGTGCAAAAGAACTTATAACTTCCTCGCTACTACAAAAATTATGGGCGGTTTTCTTTGAACATATTGATACTACCCACTTGAATCAACAGCAGGATCATTCTGCACAGTCACAAATCAAATTACAAGTAATGATGCAATATATTCATACAAATTATTCCTCGCAAATCGCATTGTCGGACATAGCACAAAGCGCAGGGATAAGTAAAAGTAGTGCGCTAAGTTTTTTCATAAATATTTAAAAATGGCTCCTGTTAGTTATCTCATTTTGTACCGTTTGAAAAAGGCTTCTGAACTACTTATAACAACAGATCTAAAACTTGTAGAAATTGCATACGCAACAGGATTTAATAATATTGGATATTTTTGTAAACAATACAAAATTCATTATGGTATCACTCCAACGGAATATCGAAAACTAAAAGCTCAACGGAAATAAAAATCTTTTTAGTAATATAGAAAACCGTAAACTCATGTATACAAGAGAGGGCAAAAATTTAATAATGGCAATCTATTTATCCCTTACGATTTGGGAATCATCAAATTAACTGCCGAGGAATGATGATTGGCAGACCACATTCTCATTCCCATCTTACTTAGAGGTAAGTATCGCACAATAAAGTGAGTACTTTACATATGTTCTTTGGGGAATTAAAATAAATTTAGAAATTTAACATTGCATTAACATCTATTTTCAAAGGAGGATATTTGTATGGATTTCAAATGGCTCAATGAAGGACAGATAAACACAGAAAACAACAAAATTGAAATGTTTGCCCCGGCGCAAAGTGATTTTTTCTTTAATAACGGTGCGGTTAGTGAAGAAGGAATTACGCCGGAATCTTTATGTAATGCTCCGTTTTACCACACTGAAATTGCCGGAGATTTCGTTATGCGAGTAAAAGTGTCCCATGATTTCAAAGATACATATGACTCCGCTTCCATTATGGTAATGCAGGATATGAAAAACTGGGCGAAGTCGTGTTTTGAAATGACTGATTTCGGTACGCACGCTGTTGTTAGCGTTGTTGCAAGAAACGGGGAATGTGACGATGCGAATGGGTGCAACATTGACGGTAATGAAGTTTGGCTGCAAGTATGCAGGTGTGGCAACTCTTTTGCGTTCCATTATTCTGTTGACGGCAAAAAATTCTACATGACGAGATTTTTTAATCTTCCTGTTGGCGAAACGGTAAAAGTAGGACTGTTGCCGCAAGCTCCTGTTGGAAACGGTGGGACAAGGTTTTATACAGACCTCACTTTTGAACAGAAAACAGTAAAAAATATTCGTATGGGTGAATAAACGGCTTTATCGTCCCTAAGAAACAGACTGAAACCTCAAACAGTTTCAGTCCGTTTTTTTATATATCATAATGCGTTTTCTTCTCCCCAATCACATATTGCGTTAAGTATTGGAATCAGTGATTTGCCACGTTCAGTTAAACTATATTCTACCTTAGGTGGTATTTGCGGATATTCTTTTCTATGAATTAGTTTATCAGCTTCCAGTTCTTTTAATGTTGCACTTAATGTTTTGTAGGAAATCGCTTCAATGTACTTTTTCATTTCATTAAATCGGACAATGCCAAATTCTGCTAAAACATATAATATGGTCATTTTATATTTTCCGTTAATCAATGACAACGTATAGCTAAATCCTGTACTTCTGAAACATTCATTTGAAATAATCCGTTCACTCATTTTATACTTTCCTTTCTGATAGTTTATAACCCTTATGTTAGTATCACACTTAAATGTGCGTACTTGCTTTTAGTTCCATTCTTGCTATAATGATAATATCTTGTATGGGAAAAGTCAATCTCACAATCAAAGGAGGATAATTTTATGAGCAAAAAAAAGTTGTAATCACAGGCAGCCCCCGTAAAAAAGGAAACAGCTTTGCCATGACAGAGGCTTTTATCAAAGCGGCAGAAAAAAAGGGCATACAATAACCCGGTTTGACATTGCAACAATGAATATAGGCGGGTGTCGTGCCTGCGAAACTTGCTTCAAAACGGGGAAAGCCTGTTCCTTTAATGACGATTTTAATACCATTGCCCCGGCTATTCAGGAAGCAGACGCAGTAGTATTCTCAACCCTGGTTTACTGGTACTCTATCCCGTCACAAATTAAAGCAGTAATAGATAAGCTGTTTTCATTCTACAATGCAAAGGTTGACCTATCGGGTAAAGAATGTGCGCTGATTTCCTGTTGTGAGGAAAATGATGAATCCGTTTTTGACGGTGTACGTGTTCCGATAGAGCGTTCTGCCGCATTGTTAAACTGGAAAATGGTAGGAACAGTATTAGTTCCCGCAGTTGTCAATGTAGGAGATATTGATAAAACAGAGGGGTGCAGTCAAGCGGCTGCTTTGGCAGATAAATTTTAACTGAATGAAAAAATCGCTTTAATGCAAATAACTCAAAACTAACAATAAAAGGTGGTGTGCAGCATAGGAAAATTATTGTTGCTGACGCTTAATGAACGGGAAGAAAAAGTAATTGACAAAATAATAGCAGCAATATCTGATTATATACGGCTTGAACCTATGCAGATTGCACCTGTTTCCATATTATCTTTTCGGGGACTGGAAATAAGGCAGCACCAACGCAAAGTATTTCAAGACGGGCAAGAAGTAAACCTTACCCGCCTTGAATACAGTACCCTTGTATTCCTTGCTTCCAATCCCGGCATTGTCCTCACAAGTGAGCAGATATTTGAAGCCGTTTGGAACATGGACAGCGATAGCTGCCATTCGAGCGTTGTCAATGTGATTTACAACCTGCGGAAAAAGATAGAGCCGGACAGCAAAAACCCGACCTACATAAAAACCGTGTTAGGTGTCGGCTATAAATTCAGTGGATAAGCGCCGGAGAATGATGATTGATACATTGTCATTCCCCGGTGTCTTTTTCTGCCCTTGTGGACGCTTAGAAGCCCTTTTCCGGGCGGCAACGGGTATTTCCCTGCATATTCCCCCATAGCGCCCCGAAAGCGCCCTTAAAACGCCTTACACGCCCGCCCTAACTATCCGCATTACCTCTCTGTCTGTTTCTCCCATTCCGGCTGCTTCGCCTGCCGCAAGATACTGTCTACGTTCTGCTTGATCGTATCATACTGTTTCACTTTCTTTTTCAGCTTCCCGTACTCTTGATATAACTTGTCTTTTTTCTCCGTAAGCTCCTTGTACTCCATATGCAGCGTTTTGAAGTCGGGCAGCTTCCCGCCGTTTTTTGCCGCCTGCAACTGCTCATACTCTGAAATGTCATGCTCCGTTAGGAAATTCAAAGTTTTTGCCGCCTGCTTCAAGTTGTGTATCTTCGCCCACTGTTCGTAGCCTTTGCTCTCCGCTGCCTTGATACTGTTCTGTATATCTATCAGCATAGAAACGCCCGCTTTTTCCTGCCTTAACGCTTTCGGCTTCGCCCGGTATGTCCCGGCGATCCTCTCCGTTATGGCTTCCACGGTATAGGCTTCCCCAAGCGTCTTAGAGCGTGTAAAGCGTTCCTGCCCCGGCGCACGGAATGAAATGTATTTCCCCCGCTTGATCTCATAGCCCGCCGCTTCCATGAGCCGCAGGAAATCATCAAAATCTTTTGCTTTGGGAATAGTAACATCAATCACGGCTTTCAGCTTTGCTTTCCAACTTGTGCCTTTCCGTTCTGCGTCCCATTCCGCATACTTCCTTTCCGTTTTTTCAGAGGGTTTGGGACACTTCCCAACAAGCATTTTTCACGCCCGGACGGTACGCCGGAAGCGGGAAAAATACGGGATTGGGTACTCAATCCCTATGCTTGCTATTCTTCCCCCTGTACTTACTACGCACTGGAAGCCCAAAATGGCAAACTATGAGAGAAGTTTTTGAAAAGAATGGAAAATCTGTTATCCGGCATTTCCGACAAATGGGGAAATATGTCATGCTTTGCAGAAAGACTTGATCGGCTCTCGTCCTGTGCCAGTGAAGAAAGAATGATAAGCAGCACTTCGCCCTTTGCATCGAGAGTATTGATATTTTCCTTTTCAAAAACAATCCCTATCCCCAAGTCCTTCAATTCAAACGAGTAAAGGAACCAGCTAATCCGTTGTGATTCTGGTTCTTTTCTTTTTGTTTCCATCTCTAAGTCTCACTCTTGTAATATTTTAATTATTACACAAGTAAGATTTCAAGCCAATATGTTTTTCTGAAATTGACAACCACATAAATAACGTCTATAATATATTTATTACAGTCGTAAGATTTAAGGAAGGATTTGAAATGAGCGATTTACCACAGATTTCTGAAGCTGAATTTGAAGTTATGAAAATCGTATGGAAACATGCGCCGATCAGTACCAATGAAATAACAGATAAATTATTACAGACCACAAGCTGGAGTCCGAAAACGATACAGACTTTAATCAAACGGCTCGTAACAAAAGGCGTTCTGACTTATGAAAAACAGAGCCGAGTGTTTGTTTATACCCCAGTCGTGAAAGAAAGCGAATACATCGGCCAGGAAAGCAACTCTTTTCTGGAACGATACTATGACGGGGATATCACTGCCATGCTGTCTGCCTATATAGAAAATGACAGACTGTCTGAAACAGAAATAGACACCCTACGTTCCCTTCTTTCCAAGAGGTCAAAAAAAGGAGGCAATTAACGTGGCTAATTTTATGATACGCTTTTTAATATGCAATGTATTTATCAGCGGTATCATCGGAATTCTTTTGATAGCCAAGCGGATATTCAAAAACAACCTGTCCAGCCGGATGCAGTATAATCTGTGGTTCCTGCTCCTTGGGTTGCTGGCAGTTCCCTTTATACCGTTCCGTCTCATCGGATTTCCACAAATCTTCTCGTGGCTTGGTAGCTTAAGAAGCTCCCCTGCTTCCGGCACTGCAACCGCTATGGGAGAAGCTGTGGGAATTCATCCGGTCGGAAATACAGACTGGATGAATGATTTCGCACTTTCTGTAAATAGCGAAACACCATCCATTGCCGGATACATATTATTGGGGATATGGATTGTAGGCATTTTTGCAATGATTATATTAGTAATCAAATCCTCACTCCGCCTACGCAATTTGGAGAAATCTGCACTTCCCCTTCAGAACCCGGAAGTACGCAGACTATATTATCGATGTTTGGAGGAAATGGGAATTCGCAGAAATATCCCTATCTACAGTACTGCATTTTTGAAATCTCCGATTATTGTGGGACTTTTGAAACCGTGTATTTATCTGCCGATTCATCTGATCTCTGATTACAACGAATCCGATATGCGGTATATGCTGTTGCACGAACTGCAGCACTATAAGCACAAAGATGCTATTGCCAGTTATCTGATGAACCTTACCGGAGTAATATATTGGTTCAATCCTCTTGTCTGGTACGCACTGAAAGAAATGCGTAATGATAGAGAGGTTGCCTGTGACACTTCCGTTTTGAAAATGCTTGAAGAGGATGCTTACGAAGATTATGGCAATACACTGATTAACTTTGCAGAGAAGGTTTCACTTACTCCTTTTCCGTTTGCCGCCGGTCTTGGTGGAAACATGGAGCAGATGAAACGAAGAATTATCAACATTGCCTCTTATGAGAAACCGACATTTATGAAAAGAATAAAAGGTATGACTGCATTCATGTTGACTGCTGTTCTTCTCCTTGGATTCGCACCTTTTATTTCCACATACGCAGCAGACGGAAGCCGCTACCAATGGGATTCCTCTTCTGAGAATGTTTCCTATGTAGACCTCTCCACATACTTCGGAGAATACGAAGGCAGCTTTGTGTTATACGATTTAGAAAATGATGCATGGAGCATACACGACATGGAGCATGCCACCTTACGAGTTGCTCCAAACTCCACCTACAAGATATATGATGCCCTGTTCGGATTGGAAGAAGAGATCATTACACCGGAAAATTCGTTCATTGCATGGAATGGCGAAACCTATCCATTTGAAGCATGGAATGCGGATCAGACTTTACAGTCTGCAATGAATTCCTCCGTTAACTGGTATTTCCAATCCGTGGATGAACAGCTTGGATCCTCTAACATTTACAGCTATATTCAAGAAATTGGGTATGGAAATGAAAATATGAGTGGAGATTTCTCCACCTATTGGATGGAATCATCCTTGGAGATTTCGCCAGTAGAACAGGTCGAACTTTTAACCAGGCTGCAGAATAACAGCTTCGGCTTTGCCCCTGAAAACATCAATGCGGTAAAAGATGCCATCTGCCTTTCCGCTTCCGATGCCGGAACATTCTACGGAAAGACCGGAACCGGCCGTGTGGATGGTCAGGATGTGAATGGATGGTTTGTGGGCTTACTTGAAACTGCAGATAATACATACTTTTTTGCTACCAACATCGGAGCCGATAGCGGTGCTACCGGAAGCAACGCAACTGAAATAACCATGTCTATCTTGTCTGACATGAATATCTGGAAGTAAAGAATCGGGTAAAGGTCAATCTCTGACTTTTACCCGATTTTTCTTAATTCGCTATCTGAACAAGCCCTTTGTATTCCCATGTCGCTCCATAATCAGTTGACTGAAATACAATCTCATCTTTCTCCGCTGCATCTGTGGTAACCGTTATCGTCAATGTGTCGTCCTCTTTTTCAGGCATATTCAGGTAATCAAAATCCTCCACCGTAAATCCGCAATCGATAGCGATTTGTGGTAATTCTGAAACAAGATCCATTGGAAGTTTCATTTCTTCAAAGGTCCTTCCGCCATCGCGAGTGACATATAAGCGGGAATAGGACTGGGATGCGCCTGTAATTCCTGCAACCCCAAAGTTCTCATCATAAAATATTAAACCTTCTGCAACTCCCAATTGTCCACTGAACGGATCATCATTTATGCATTCCCAAGTAGAACCACCATCCATTGTCTTTTCCATTACATAAAATCTGCTTCCGGCAGCTGCATCCGTTATCACCAAACGCCATCCATTATTTTCATCTAAAAAGAAATACATAGTTCCATCACTTTGATCCACAGTCCAACTTTCTGTATCTTTAGCATCCTCCACCTGCTGCATCGTATTCTCCTGCTTCAATTCTTGTTGACTGACGTACTCAGGCTCCATAATATATCGAACAGGTGTGACACTATTTAAATCAGGAATATGCAAAGATACCTCAAACCCAACGATTTCTCCACCGCTTCTAAGCTGAGTAAAATTGCCGGTTCCTGTTTCAGTTCCATCACCATCTGCATCTCCCGAAATATATTGTAAGCCTTCCTCTGAACTAAAAGATCTTCGCCCCATATAGAGTATTTCATAAATCTGCTGCTCTTCAAATGTTTCAGCCCACGCCTCTACCTGACTCGTCCAGTCTGAATTGTTCAAAATTTCAATCATTGGAGACAAACGCATATCGTCACTATATTCTCCATTCACATTACCATCTATCCAAACAGTCATATCATTACTGCTGTCTGCGTCATAATCAATAAGATACGTTTTTTTCTCTCCAGCCTCATTTTTTCCATATATGAATGCATAAATCCTTTGAATCGTTCCGTTTTCATCAAATGACACCTGATATTTATTTGCAATATAGAGTTCTTCCGGCAGTTGCAATGCTTCATCCAAATCCATCAGAATCCCTTCTACACCATCCTCAAAAAGATTATTATGCTCCAGTTCTACTTCTTTTTTACGCATCCACTCATCAAGTTTCCAAGACAGTGCCCCGTGATACGGAACTGCAGAATAAACGATACGTCCACCAAAGAATAAAGTTGCTGCTATAAGGAGTATCATTTCCGTATAGAAAAGTTTCTTATTTCCATTATCTCCTGAATTAACTTCTTGATTATGCCTTTTCGAAATCAGCCAGAGAACCACTGTGCCAACCAATCCTATTATACCTAACGCCAACATCGGTATATGCCTTCTCAAGCCACCATATTGACATAGATGCCAGAATTGATACAACATAAATATATATAGTATTAAACTTACTTTTCCCGTGATTTTATAAATATATTTCATGTAAGTCTCCTTTCTTCATATCTGTAAAAATACCATAAAACACCAGTATTATCAAATCATTCTTTAATCCGGTATTGGTAATCGGGT
>ENA-UEQW01001612-UEQW01001612.1-human-gut-metagenome-genome-assembly--contig:-NODE-1612-length-18351-cov-5.276513_pt1 | contig 18351 bp, 18 predicted proteins | sample MGYA00242947_ERZ507947 | MGnify/ENA primary metagenome ERZ507947 (study PRJEB26167, sample SAMN06115421) | human gut metagenome | host: Homo sapiens | place: China:Guizhou | collected 2015-03-17... | reverse complement strand
GTACCTTCCGCTTCGGCTGCTGTAGGAGTAAGAAGCGCTCCAAGATCGACTTCTCTTGCTACGACTCCGCGATCGGCTTCTGCCTACGCATCAAACGAACTACGGAAACCAATACTTCTTCGAGACATGGATTCTATGAAAGCGTGGTCGTGACGGAAATGGGCTCTATTTCGTTTGCGAGTAGAAAACAGGAAAGAAGGGAGAATAGGGGTCGGACAGAGAGGAAAGCAATCAAAGGGGGGCATAGGGAGCAGGAGCGAGGAATGGAGTGATTCCAGCCTGCCGGACAGTTGTATACTTCCTCTTCACTTCCAGTAACTCATCCGCACCGCTCGTTCATCCCAGCACTAATCATTCCACACAACATGAAGGACGGATATACTGTGAACAACGACAACATCAGCGCGTTTTCAAGAGACTGGAACCAGAGAGAGCAACTATCCAGTCTGTCCACCCAGATCTCCCAACTACTCATCACAATCGAACAGTTCCGTTCTCCTCTTCTCCAGGGTGTAACGCATAGGGATTCAGTCCAATGAGGGACTCGCTCAGTTGGAGAGGAAAATGGACGGCGTGGAGGCGAAGATCAAGTGATGGAATCTCCATACGCGTCACTCGTAGGTCGCTGGAGGCGATGCTCAAGTGAACGCCTCCCTGCCCTCTCGTCGTGAATTGGTGTTGCTATACAGAATCGGATAGGTATGCGCTGTTTGTTCTGTGACATAATTCGAATGGGAAAGAAGCAACATTCAAAGGATAAGCTTTACATCACTCCGCTAGAGTACAAGAATGAATTCGGAGGCAAGAAGGAGCGAGGGCCGTAGGGCTGCGACGAGGACGTGATTTCTAGGGAGGAGAAGCAAGAGCTCCCCTTCAACTGCTGCTGCATTTCGTTCCAACCCGTCAAAGAGGGCGTGATGACGTCGGACGGCTATCTCTTCGAGAAGAAGAACATATACAAGTACATTAAGGAGAATCACATGAATCCCTTCACCGGAAAGAACTTGACCCTGTAGGACTTCTTTCCGGTCCACTTCTTCAAGAATGCGGAAGGCGAGCTCCACTGCCCTGTAACATACAAGGTCTTCACGCCCAACTCGAAGATCGCCGTGATTCGCACCTCCGGCAACGTGTATCTCTACGACTGCATAAAGGATCTCAATATCGCGCAGAAGAACTGGACAGACCTCATGACCGGAGAGCCCTTCACCAAGGACGACATCATCATGCTCCAAGACCCGACACAGCCCGATCACCGCAACGTGACCCAGTTCTACCACGTGAAGAAGGAAGAGGAGGAGAAGAGCAAGAACAGCAACGTGAACGTGAAGATCAGCTCCGGATTGCAGAAGATGATCGACACGGTGCGTGTAAATTCTTCCTCTTAGAAATAGATCAAGGGCAACGCGGAGAAGCGCAAGCATGAAGAGGCGGCGAAGAAGGCGGCCTACGAGAAGAATCGTCCGCTCTCGCAGAACACGTCCAACTCCTACTCCACCTCCCTCACGTCCTCCTCCATCACCGTACGCATCCACCTCTCTTCTCAATCCTAGCGCGGCGCCAAGTACGAGTACGCCACGGACGAGGAGATCGCGGCGCGGCGCTACGACCGCATGCGCGCGATGAAGAAGAAGGGCTACGTGCAGCTGATCACCTCGCTCGGCGCGCTCAACCTGGAGATCCACTGCGACCTCGTGCCGCGCACCGCGGAGAACTTTCTGGGCCTGTGCGAGCAGGGCAAGTACGACAGCACCGTGTTCCACCGACTGATCAAGAACTTCATGGTGCAGGGCGGCGACCCCACGGGCACCGGCACTGGCGGCAGCTCGATCTGGGGACACCCCTTCGCGGACGAGTTCCACCCGTTGCTGACGCACAAGGGACTGGGCGTGGTGAGCATGGCGAACAGCGGGCCCAACAGCAACAACAGCCAGTTCTTCATCACGTTCAAGTCGGCGCCGCACCTGGACAACCTGCACTCCGTGTTCGGGAGGTAGGCGTGGGCGCAGCGAGTGACCGGTAGGGTGGTCGGCGGCCTGGAGGTGCTGCGCAACATCGAGCAGGTGCCGACGGACGAGCAGGACCGTCCGAGGCGTCCGCTGATGATCGCCAAGGCGATCGTTCTCGTAAACCCCTTCGAGGAGCTGGACGAGTTGCTGAAGCGGGAGCAGGAGTTTGAGAAGAAGAGGCTGGAGGCGATGAATGCTGTGAGGCCTGTTGAGAAGAGGCCTGCTCCGTCGAGTAGTGTCAGTTATTCGAGTGTTGGAGGGAGTGGTGTCAGTCATTCAAGTGCGAGTAAGACTGAAATCAAACATTCAAATACAGATAAGAGTGGCGGCCTAAGCCATCTCCTGGACCTCGGAAGCGATGACGAGGAGGAAAGGAAGAAGCAGATTCTGGAGCAGCTGGAAAAGCAGAGCGCGGCGCACTCGGAAGGAGTCGCCTATGTCGAGAAGAAGCAGAAGAAGAGTGGATTCGGTGACTTTTCGTCCTGGTAGTGTTGCTTTTGTTGGATTACAGTTCCCGCGGTTATTCCTCCCTATCCCATCCGTCCAAATCACCAGTCCTATGAAGTACATATCGTTCAAGGGGCGTATGCGTGTCGTTTGGAGTGTGATGGAATAGCAGAGCAGTTGAGGTACCGCATTATCGTGGCCACCCTGACCCGAAAGCCCATTGTGATATCGAATATCCGTGAAGACGATGAGAACCCTGGTTTGAAAGGTAGAGTGGTGGGCGGGAGTGAGTGATTCTAGATTACGAAGTGAACTACCTAAAACTGGTCAGCACAATATCAAACGGATGCGAAATGGACATCAACGAAACGGGAACGCGACTCCTGTACAAACCCGGTATTTGTTGTTGTTTTCCCTTCATGGACGTAGGCTTCATCAACGGTGGAAAGTACCAGTTTCACTGCAACGTGGAACGCGGAATCGGATACTACATTATGGGAATCCTTCCGCTCGTCCTCTTTGGCAAGATTCCCACCAAGATCGTATTCACCGTTAGTGCGATTGGGTGTAAATCACATGCAGGGAGTGACCAACAACAAAGTCGATATCAGTGTGGACATTATCCGCATTGTCACGCTTCCGCTCCTCGCCAAGTGGGGTGTGACCGAGGGATGCTCGCTGCAAATCAAGAAGCGTGGAGCCGAGCCGCTGGTAGGAGTCCACTGCATTGTCAATCGTAGGGGGGAGGCGAAGTCGTCTTCAGCTGCCCGACCATGCGCGAGCTGGACCCCATCAGTCTCACAGAGCCCGGAGTGGTGAAGCGAATACGCGGTGTCAGCTACACCATGCGCGTGTCGCCTCTGGTGGGCGTGTGGCGGAGAGATGACGCGTAGTACAGCAACCGCATCATCGACAGCTGTCGCGGACTGTTCAACAAGTTCATTCCCGACGTGTACGGCGCGCGGTGCAGTGGTGATGGATAGTCATATCTACAGTGATCAGTACACGGGCGAGGAGGCGGGCAAGTCGCCCGGCTTCGGCGTGACGCTGCTGGCGGAGACGACGGAGCACTACAACTACTGCGCGGAGATGATGTTCGCCGAGGGTCAGCTGCCCGAGGACCTGGGAACGGCGTGCTCTGAGCTGCTGCTGGAGGAGATCGCGCGAGGCGGGTGCGTGGACAGCATTCACCAGCCGCTGACGCTGCTGCTGATGGCGTTCTCTCCGGAGGACGTGAGTCGTGTGATGACGGGTCCCCTGACGACGACGAGTGTGGGCTTGTTGCGGCTGTTGAAGGAGATGATAGGCATCGTGTTCAAGCTGAGAACGGCGGATGACGAGGGGCGCGTTCTGATTAGTTGCGTGGGAAGCGGGTATAAGAATATTAGCAGGAAGGTAACATAAGTCGTTTTGAGTTGTTTGTTGGTGTGAATGAGAGTGAGAGTGTTGGTGTGAATGAGAGTTCATGGTGATATAACAAGACAGTCCACGCTTGCTGAAACAACTCACCACACTTCATCCAACAAACACAACAAGATGACATGTTATTATGAATGTGCTCCTCCCTCTTCTTCACTATCAACGCAATTTGCTACCCCTCACTCCCCTCACACAATCCTACGCTCTTTCCGTAAGGCGTCTTAAACAAATGGGCCGTGGAATCGAAGAACTCCTGGAGATCCACGCCTTGATCTACCATTCACCCATAGCATCACGACTTACCGATTTCGTACTGGTTGGCCTGAATGAGCATGTCCAACTTGTCAAAGTCAAACACGTAATGAGACATGATCGATTCCTGCTTCTCGTACTCCTCCCACAGACTCACGAACTCGTTCGCTAGCGGTTCAGGAAAGCCAGAAACGATCTTCAGGAAGGCATTCTTCGGATGAACGTCAACTACCACACCAACTCGTTCCATCGTGTGCTTGTCTTCCACACTCACATTGTCTACAGGGGTAATGTCTCCAACGAGACTCTCAGCGAGATCGTGAATGAGACCCATTTTCATGCAACTAAGCGTCACAATGCTCATGCCACACCGCACTGAATCTTGTCCACAAAAGGATCCTCGATGAAAAACGCCATCATCGCCTATCCGCGTTACTCCCACAAATAGAGCGTACGACTCTCCAAGAGTGATCGGCCACCGATTCGGGGTCCTTCACATTTCGATACACCCAACCGGTTCGCTTTGTCTTCTACACATGACACCGGGTTGTAAATCCCACCTTCAATTTGTCGCAAATGTCAAAGAAGGAGTTTAGCGTCGATGGGTCCATGAACGAGGAAAGAATGCTAGAATCCACGATTCGGACCGATTTCGGCAAGCACGAGGGTCCAAATAGCCGTCGAATTGCGACACTCAGCCAAAAATGGATTTGCGGAAGATAGACTCCATTGCGGTAGCGCTACTCCACTTGTCTCAGGATCTAGCTGTCGAATCTGCTCATCGGCTATCTGACTTCCTCCAGTGTGGCAGATAAGAAGACGTTTGCGCTGAAAATCAAGAATCTTAGCGGGCAATGCGTCTTTAAACTAGTATCATGTCTAGATATGAGGGTCTGTCTGATCTCTTCGTTATGGAGGAATCCAGTCACATCGATACTGTACCCTACCCATAGGTGCGGTTACGCGTAGACACAACTCCATTCTGACACGGATGCGGTCGACAGAAAGGTGAATCGTTTCCTTCCGGGTACAGCGTTATCACTGTAGTGTGAGCAACAGGAATGCGGCAGGATGAGTTCCCGATTCTTGTATTGGATGATACAACGGTGAAGGACACGGACAACGTGGAGGCGAAGTGCGAGGAGATTCTCCAATCCAGGAAATCGGAGTGCTATGGAGAAGCGAACTCCTTCGACATGAACGCGTTTCTGTCGATCCCGAACGGAATTCCGCCATATCGCTGGTATTTCTGCATGCTCAAGTCCTCTTGACTTCTTTCCTGTGATCGTAGAGAGGTGCTTCGCGACTGCCAGTTGCTGTTCGAAATCGTCGTTTCGGACAAGTGCCAACAGCGCTGCGATAAGATGAACGCCACGGAGCAGATCGAGTACCTGTGCTCGTGCCATCCCAAGACGAAGAAGGTGGGGGTGTGGGGTCATTCTCACTTCCAGTGTCGCGCTGTTGACTACTATTACCACAACATAAACTACAGTACGCTGCGCATCTTTTCGCTGGAAACGGTGCTGCAGGAGTGGGCGTGGCTGATTGGGCGTGATGGGTAGTGCTTCGCACAAATCGCAGGATATTCAAAAGGAAATGTCGTTTACGCTCCGAAGGCTGTACCGTCTGTACCTGCACGCGTATTACCAGCACCATGACGCGTTTGCAGACGAGGAGAGAAGGAAACACATATATGAAAAGTTCTTTGGCTTTGTTACGAGCTCTGGACTGCTGTCCGAAAAGGACATGAAGCCCTACCTCAGTGTTGAGGACATGACACTCCTTGTTTACAATTGTTCTGTTTGTTGGTATTCTGTCCCGTCCTGATCTCACTGCCGTGTCTCTTATTGAAAGCCCTTCATCACTCTTCTGTTTCGTTGCCGTCCGGAAAGCATGGAAGAGCACCTATCGCGTGAGGAGAAGAGGAGGAACAAAAAGAAGCAACGAAAGAAGGCATTGCGGCAAGAACTCGCGCTGGCTCGTCTCGAGGAGAATCAAACCGAAGGGATGGAGAGCAGTACTCAGGATAGCAAAACGGAGGAAGGCGAGGTCGATGGCTTCTCATCAACGACAACAGCGCTTTCTCCAGTGAAATCCGTTTGTGAGAGTTGCAACAAAGCGAAATCACGGTTCTTTTGCAGGGATTGCAACAAGTGCTTCTGTGAACAGGTATGCGTTTCATTTCTCTTTCAGTGTAGTGCTATGATCGCGAGCATCGCATACTGCAAGCAAATAACGTCTATCATCTTGATGGCATTGACCTGCTGTCTGACAGTCAATCTCCTCACACGATTCACGCGACTCACACAACTCACACTCCCGAAACAATTCCATCCAACGAACTACCGTCCCAATTGGGTGCTCCTGTGAAAGCCACTCACACTCCTGCATCCAATAAGAAGCAACATCACGGCTTGCGGTGTAGGAAGTGCTTTGAGCTGCTCGTTCACGACGACGAGTTCTTGTGGGCTCTTCCTCTTCGTGTTGATCTGTAGGTACGCTGGAGGCAGACTGCTAGTGAACCCGATGATTCTGCGGAAACGGGGATGGAATGCGCTTCACAACGCCGGCGGCGTTGTCGTGGTGCTGTTCAATTGTGATGTGTAGGTCTTCTGCAAGAACAAGCACAATGTGGGCAGAATCATTCGGGCAACATACGCGAATCAGGGCATTTCGTTCTATCGCCTCACCCCGGAGAAGACAACGTGGCAGGAGAATTACGTTGACAAGTGGGTTGCATTGCGTCTGCTGAAGGGTAGTCCCGAGTTTCTCGACTCGGATGTGATCAAGGAGAAAGCGGTGGGCACCTCGCGTCCTCTGATGCCGTGTGAAGTGTCTAGTTTTAGTCATCTGTGTCGTGTTTTGTTACCAGAACACCCCCTTCGCGTGTGTTGCTGTCAACTCTGAAAACGGATTAACGCCCATTCCCGCGGTAATCCGTCTTACTCGTCTTTTCTCAAAATGAACTCGCAAATCCTCGTTATTCTGATTTGCTTTTTAGCGTTCTCCCTGTACATATCGGGGCTACTGGATTCCAAGGAAAACGCAAGACAGCCGTTGGTTCCTCAATACCTCGCTATGGTCCGTGAACGCGCCATCTGCAGCACGACCGCGTTGCTGGACGCCGTAACGGGCAGTCTCTTTACCATGGATAAGAAGCGTTCTTATTCTGGACTACTATTGAAGGATGCTGAGGACATCAAGCCCACTAGAAGCAATCCGCAGGGATTAGTGTGCGACCGATGGGTGGTTATCACTTCCGTGAATGCGCCAACCGTCGTTGTGAAGCAGTTGGCAGAATCGAAAGAGGACCTGTGTGTGGTGGTGGTGGCGGACAAGAAGTCGCCGGTGGAGTACGATGTCGATCGGTCCCACTTGGTGTACTTGACGGTGGAGGATCAGGAGAAGCTGACCTACAAGATCATGAAGATGGTGCCGTGGAACCACTTCGCTCGCAAGAACATCGGTTTTCTCTACGCGATTGAGCACGGAGCGAAGCAGATCTTCGACTTGGACGACGACAACGAGCTCATCTCCGTGGAAGACATCCCGAGTCAGGTGTTCGAGACGAAGAAGAAGTCGTTCGATGCCGTTCACACAAGCCAATATGTGACGAATCCCTACATGATCTATCTGAACCATCCCGGGGAGTACATCTGGCCGCGTGGCTACCCTCTGGAGGCGATCAAGATGGAGCCTGACTATGTGTTCGTGCCTGTGAACAAGACATCCGAGATCCGGAGCATCGGCGTGATTCAGTACCTCCAGGACGTCAATCCCGACTTGGACGCCATCTACCGCATCACCAACGCGATTCCTGCCACTTTCGACAAGACGAAGAAGAAGTGCCTCATTCTCTCCAAGAAGTCGTTCTCTCCGTGGAACGCCCAGTCCACGCTGTTCAACTCGGACACCTTCTGGGGCATGCTGCTGCCGATGACAGTGCACGGGCGTGTGAGCGACATCTGGAGGTCCTACTTCACACAGAAGGTGATGTGGGAGCAGGGCAAGGTGATGTCCTTCTGCCCGTCCATCGTGAACCACATTCGCAATCAGCACCGACTGATCAAGGACTTCGATGCGGAGATGCCGCTGTACACGCAGGCGGAGGCGTTGCTTCGTTTTTTGAATGACTGGGAGCCGAAGCAGAAGAGCATTGCGGGAATGATGGAGGAGATGTACATTGAGATGTACGAGCGCAGCATTCTGGAGAAGAAGGACGTGGAGTTTGTGCAGGCGTGGCTTCAGGATTTGGTTTCTATTGGTTACCGTTTCATTTGGTGCTTTTGTGGAAAACAACAGGACTGTTACAGTTAACAAGAACATGGGGGAGTAGTCACACTCCCCCATCCGATCATGCGTTTCTCTCTAGATATTGAACGTATCACCATAGTGTGTGCGATTATTCCGTATTCTGTAATCGTGTGCGCTGAGAGACTCACACAATTCAATGAAACACATAATCGTGCATCCCATTAACTAGTTTACAGATCGAATGTACCTTCTCCTTCTTGCTTATCTCATTTCTTATACTGTCAAAGAAGGACTGTAATACTTGAAAGCAGCGATTCACTAATAGGTTCTGTAACAAGAGTACGATTCTATTCCTATCATTGCCAAGACATCCTATTCCCGTTGCAAAGCGAGATGAGAATCCCTTCTTCAAGGTCATACATCCCAGTGATGCTTACTACCCCCCTCTGTTCGGAAGCACTCCCAGGCAGTCGTTCTATCAAGCCTCGTATGGTGACTCTAGGAGCAAGCCGGTTCTCATGGATCACTTCGCCTATTGTATGGACAACCATGTTGTTATTGAGGCAGTATTCAATGTGAAATACCTTCAGCAGAGTCGGGAAGCCGTCATTAGCATATGCAAGTCTCCAATCACTGCTTTTCTCGGAAACGAGCAGGTCTACAATACCATGACGTTCGATTCTCATTTCTACACAATTGTTTCCGTGTTCCCTTTCAAGAGGAGTTGCCATGAACCGATTCAACAAGTCGTTGTTCATCATGTTGTATCGAATACAACCTATTCCTTTTCTCCTCGAATGATTCCCCGCTTTTTGGAGAAACGGTATTTCCTGAGTATGTGCACGTCGGTATCCAACAGTAATGTGGACAGGGTGAAGATGTGGTTGTACTACTACTATTACCACGGTGTGGAGCACGTGACGATCATGGCCAATGAAGGGTTCAATCATTGGAGAGAGGATTTGAAATCATTCGTGTCTCGAGGCGTTTTGGATGTCGTTGACATGGAGTATATCAACCATGAAGCGTTCAAGGAGCAGCAGGTCGCACATCAAATCTGCAACCGTCACTACCGATACGCCTCTCAGTATGTGATCTACAATGACATCGATGAGTTCTTCCTCCCATTGAATGTGAGTGAGAGGATCGTGGATGTGCTGTCAAGATACGATCGTCTCTACCCTTCCGCATGTGCCTTCATTGTATCCTCCTTCTGGGGCTCTCATTTGTAGATTGCCAACGGATTTGCGGCCTGCTTCCCTAAAGCGTACAATTGGTCACAGTCTTATGACCCGTCTTTCTTCTGTGACAAATACAACCTAACAGCGGCAAGGACGAAACTGATTGCCAGTCCCCTAAGAACGAACTACATTCAAGTGCATGGGTTGTATAGAGAGCCTACTATTGACATGAGCACTTCCGACATGATTATGCTTCATTTCAAGCAGACTCGGATGAATGAGGGTGTTCACTATGAACTGAATCCCGACTTAAAGAGGGTCTTGAATGACACACATTCTTTTGATTACGGTTTCTAGGAATAGTATTCCAATGTATTGTGCTTCATGTTTGTTGCACTATGGTAATTGCTTATGATGTCGTTCGCATTCATATGTGCGAGTCTTCTCTCCGTTGTTCTGCTTAAGGAACTGTTTAGATCAGTCTTGTTTATCGAAAACCGTTGAGTGATTCTCATTACTCTCTTTTCCAGCAATGACCCTATGATTAACAGCAATGATTGCGGACAGAGAGAAACCGACTCCAGTGTTATCACTGCCTTCATTTGCGACTTTTGAAAAGAATCGTTGTTCATACTCCCTTCCATAACGAGTACGACTGCAATGACATCGTCTATCCAGTTCCATTCAACCAACTCTTCAATGACATCTCCAAGCGATACTCCAGCTTTGGAGGCTCCTTTGAGAATCTGCCATCATACGTGATTACAGGAGATATCCCGGAATGGATGGAGCAGTTTTCGGATACAGTGATGGTGACTGGTGCGAGTGAGAACCACGCCTATGGTTCGTTCAACTGTCTGTATTCCATGGTGCTGGCAGATCCCTACGTCTCCTATGTGTATGCAGATCTTGGTTTGGAGAGGATGCGGGTTCAGAAGCTGTTCGCCCACTTTGAAACGATTCATCAAATCCAAGGGGTGGTACACTAACCCGACATGATGATCATTCACAACGCGCATAACCGCCACCTCCATCACACTCTACATCGTCGTGCGAGCACATTGGTATTGGGTTATGCAGTGCCCTAAACAGCGGTTGAGGAGATAAGAGCGAAGATATGATCCAGGAGCACTTTCAGACGCTATAATCATCATCGATACGCTTTTATCTCCCCAATCGTTGATCAGCACACTGCATTGTTGTGCCTTTTCATGTTTAGAAGACAGTGTAGAGTGTGATGGGGGTGGAGGTTATACATGTTGTGAATGTTCATCATATCGGGTTATAGTACTAACCCTTACAAATCCACTCATTACGCGAAAGCTACGCTTAATTGAGACTGAACACTTCAAACAAACAGCTACCACAACCATCACGGCCACTCTTTATCTACGGGTCTTGATACGTACTTGAATACTTGCTTTGTGTACGTAATGTTCCTCGTTTCACAATAGCTATTGTTGAATCTTATGCTATAGGCATCCTGTATCTTCAGAAACAGATTATGGAGAGTGGGCAACAGGAATGACTCCTTATTGCCACCATCTCTTCTAAGAACAGGATGATACCTGTAGTATTTGCTTCCAGAGAAGGGAACTCCGTAGTAGGAGATCAATAGGGACACAACGGCTTGATCATATCGATGGTTATTCAGCGAGGATTCAACTGGAGCAATGCACTTTCGTGTATAGGCACACATCTGGAAGATAGGGACAAAGGAATTGCGAATGGTAGCGTTGTTGTAATCCATAATCAACACTCCACTAGAAATCATTGGGCTTTTGCTAGGAACGAAATGTTGAAAGAGACCATTGTCAACCAGAAACTGTTGTGTTTTGTTATGCACCCAAACACCCACATTGCCGGCTGATGATGGGGAGTACAGGCCGTAGTGTCTTACCATCGTTAACTCTCGGCTGATTCCCTCTCTGATAAGGTCTCCAGCGTCCAGCCAATAGAATATGCCCTGCCATTCATAAAACACATCCAAGTATGGTATTACCTTGAAGGCATACCCCCCTCTCTGCATGGGGTTTTCTTCTATGTACCACCACTTTGGGAGACTTGCCCAGTTAAGTCTCCGATAGGAAAGGACTCCAGTCGATGCCATCTTTCTTTGAATCTCGAGAATAGTATCGAAATGAGCGAACAATTTGGCTCTGATATCACTACTCATACCACCATCAAGATAAGCATAGGAAGCATACGGATCCGCTAAAACCATGGAGTATAAGCAATTGAAAGACGCGTATGCGTGATTCTCTGTAGCACCTGTCATCATAAGAACGTCAGACGTTTGATGAGAGAAAGGGGGTATTTCACCCGTAATAACGGCTTCATTCATACCATCAAACTGCCCACCAAAGTTCTCATACCTTAGATTCTTGTTATGGTATAACTGATTGAAAGGGACGGGATAGACGATGTCGTCATAGTCGTACTCTACTCGTCAGCGTTTCCTATCACGATTACGATTCTTCTCAAAGGCGCCGAAGTCCTTCAAGGAGACGGGCTGCGAACTAGCATAATCACATTCCTTTCTCAACTGATTTGAAGAGAATAATGCTAGAGAAGAGGGTTGAGGAGAGTGTTCAATATGGAACATGATCTCTCTGAGGGAAATGAACAGAAGGATGATTGTAGCGAAAGCAAAGACACTCCGGAGCATATGGAATGAATTATGAGGATTCATTAATTGTCCTATGAAGACGCACTATTCCATTCCAGTGCTGCTTTTGATAGTTCTCTGGGTGTTATGTTATCATAAGAGTGTTGGGAATGGACTAGTACATTTCGTCGAGATGAGTGAGAGAGAGGGTTCGTTCTCTCTCCTTGTTTAAGAGAATAGATGAAAGGAGGATGTGTGAAAGATTGTTGAGCGTCACTGGCAACAAATCGGAGACGTTTGTTGTGGTGAATGGAGTGGGGGGAGGACTGGGACACAAGTACCGATCCACTGGATTGGAAGTCACATATGCGCTCATCGCCAGAAAGAGACTCTATTGTTGTGAGTCAGTGATGGGAGTCATTTCTAGTCTTAACGCCTCCTGGCATTCTCAATGTCACAGACACTTGCTTTAAGCGAAGGGAGTATAAGAAGTGTAATAAGCATTCCTATTCACTGACGACTAGCTATCGCGTCCATGAGAGTCTGCAACAACACTGGCGCCTGCTTTCCCATCGCAAATGACACTATCGACATCAAGAACAGTCTCAGTGAGGATTCCGTCATGACGGATGCTCGATTGGCTCCACGCTTTGTGTACAATGAGCACAATCGCAGACTCCTCATCGAGAGCGGAATCATGACGGCAAACGAGACATGGGAGGAGTATCGACGCATGATCCTCAGAACCCTTCTCAGACCCAGCAAGGAGGTGCGAAACGCCATCCGAGAGAGGAACAGCGTCGTCCACCAGCGCCTCTTCTCCATCGGCGTTCACATTCGGACAGGAGGACTGTTGGCGAATGACTGTGAAAGCACTTCCATGATCGATAGGAAGACGCTGGAAACGGTTCCCCATCGCATCGAAGCTCTGCGAGAAAGACTCACGGACAAGCCCAAGGATGTGGTGGTGTTCCGAGCGATTCGGACAGGGCGATCGCCTACTTGAAGAGACATCTCCATCCAGACTATCGGATTGTCGCATCCTCCAAGTACGCACGAGGACACACCACGAACTCCAAGATATCGGTCGGTAAGGTGAAGGGGGCGTTGTTGGATGTGTTTGTGTTGGCTGATTGCGACGCTCTTCTCACCACCAAAGGAAGTGGCTTCAGCATGATCGCTTCCGAGATGTCCTCATCCTCTGTCAGGGCGGTCATTCCCGTCAACAGAACGATTATCAGATGTCCTCGGAAAAGGAAAAGCATGCATTGTTGTCCTTGTTCCACGTGATCGAAACAAACACACAACGAGTACTTCCTCAACTCCTTCATTCCGTGAGCGAACTGACACACTTTCCCATACTTGCACTTCCCAGTCTCCATGTAGTTGCGACACATCCGCGTCTTGTACATGTCGCTCTTCGCGGCGGGCGGCAGCTTTCGCTTCTTCACAGGGGTTACAGGAGCCGCTGGAGGGCTTGGCTGTGTGTTTTCTCTCTTCGGCTGGATGATCTGTCTCTGCTCCTCCATCCGCCAGTACATGAGGTAGTCGTAGTAGGCGTTCTCCCTTGCGATCCAGTAGTTGTACACTGCGTTTGAGTCATAAGGAGAATAGCTCATGGTGGAAAAGAATACTGTCTCAGTTTAGGTAGTGTTCTTGGATAATGGATGCTTTTGACAGTACGCTGATTACCACTCACTTTCCTGAAATGGCGATAATCGAGTTGAATTCGATTCCCTGTGTGTTTTGGGAGGGGTGTCATCTGGATGGAGCGAATGGTAATGGCAAAAGTGGAATCGGGGAAGGGTAGTTCTCTCGTGTGGCAACAGGGAGTGTGAGTTGAGTTTCAGTGAAGAAGAACCCTGCTGGTTGTGTTTACCAGTTTAGACGTCAGTACATTCCTCACAATGACATGTCTCAAAGTACATCCAGGAATAGTTGAGACTGCAAAAGACATGTGGAACAGAGCACTCTCCTCGCAAGAAGGATAGCGATGTCAAGCTGTCTTTCGTGTATTGCTTTCAGCAGAAGCCCATTACTCTGTTCTAACCACATCATAAGGATTCCAAAGCACTTCTGTTAGCAAATCGTCCCTGGAAATGCACTGAAACACAAACCAAGAAATGAGCATCAGTTTATTCACCAAGTTTACTTAAGAGAAATCATTCAAGGAAACACAATCCACTCTCATTATCACTTCCATTATTGTGATTGGTGGATGCGCAATCACCACTTGATGTTTACCTATTTCGCATTTGGTGTCTCTTCATGCACAATGGAGTCACCTTATCTATCTCTCGTGGTTGCTCCATTTTGCATCGCCGCACTCCTTCATCAGCGCTACTTTCACTATTCACCATCCATTTCTATGAACATCACTCTTTACATCCGAATGAAGCACTAGAATCCTGGAAATGGAGAACACCCATTGAAAACACAAACCATTCAAGTAAATCATTCCACCACCTCAGAAATGCCACTACATAACCATTTCAACCAACAACGCATGGAAAGTGACACGCATTGCTGATCTCACTCCGTACGGGAGAGTATTCAACAAACACAATGACAGGATTAGTTAGAGAGCACCAGATTAACACTCCATGGGAGAGTTATCGTTCGGGAACGGACCGTTGCTGTACTGGCTCTTGTAAGCCTTCACCTCCCAGTTCCAATTGAAACGGCACTGTGCGATCTCAGTCTCATCAGTAGTATCGTAGTAAAGATAACCCTGACCATATTCAGCACTGCACATATCCGGATAAACCACCTCCTTTGTCTGGTCGGTGTTCGCAGAAACTGTTACGCCAGTCGCCGCTCCGCAAGCACCAGCAAGCTCAGAGGCAAAATACTCCGCATCGTACTTCTCGTACTTGTTGTTGTCGAGGTTGATGGTCATCAGCAGGGGGAAGTTCGTCTTGTCGTTGCAAATCGTGTTCAGAGCATCCACCAAGCTATAGGTGCTTCCACACCCACTATCACTGCACTGGGCAATCTGCTGATCCGTCACCTGGAAGTGCTTGAGGTTCTTGAAGTAGCCCTTGTTCGCGTTCGCCACCATCCAATCCAGCATCGTCTTGAAACCCTCTCTCTTGATCTGACCGAGACCGAACACCAGACGCGAAGGACGAGTGTACTGCATAAACTCCATCAGCTGAGGAACCAGAGCGTCGTTCAGCATGTGTCTGTTCACACGATCCGAGTAGAAGTACACGTCGATGGGAGCCACGTTCAGTCTCTGTCTAGAGAGCGACTCCAACCACAGGCTCGAAGAACCCTCGTCCAAACCCATGAGAGCAAGCACGCGCGTGTGAGCGAGAGCCTTGGCGCGGTAGGCATCACGCACAGCCAGGTAGAGTCTGGTCACAGAATCGGCGGTAATCACGTCGTCGTAGCACGTGTTCTCGTTGTCGTAGTTGCTGTTATCGCCGTAAATGAAAGGATCGTAGATGGGGAACCAGGGCTCAGGAGTGGGGGTGGGGGAAGGAGTAGGAATAACAGTAGGAGCCACAGTCGGAGCAACGGTAGGAGCCACAGTCGGAGCCACAGTAGGAGCCACAGTAGGAGCCACAGTAGGAGCCACAGTCGGAGCCACAGTAGGAGCCACAGTAGGAGCCTCAGTCACAGGGACGGTAGGAGCAACGGTAGGAGCAACGGTAGGAGCCACAGTAGGAGCCACAGTCGGAGCCACAGTCGGAGCAACGGTAGGAGCAACGGTAGGAGCCACAGTCGGAGCCACAGTAGGAGCCACAGTAGGAGCCTCAGTCACAGGGACGGTAGGAGCCACAGTAGGAGCAACGGTAGGAGCCACAGTAGGAGCCACAGTAGGAGCCACAGTAGGAGCCTCCGTGGGAGCCTCCGTCACGGGCACAGTCGGCACCTCCGTCGTCGCAGCACCAAGAATAACAATATCAATATCCAGACCCAGCTTCTTCACAATGCTCTCCGCCAAAGCAATCAGCTTCGGATCGTCACTAATCTGGATCGTCTTCAGGTTCGGAAGAGCGCCCTCGCCGAACTGGAAGATGTCCTCCACGTTCTCCGTCTCCAGGTTGCAGTCCAAGAACGTCAGCACCTCGCAGTTGCTCAACGCGCCTTTGCCGACCTTCACCGTCTTCAGCGTGTTCACATTCGTAAACGTCACCTCCTTCACGTTCGGAAGACCGCCGTCCATAATCGTCAGCTGCTCCAGCGGCGTGTTGGAAACCTCCATCACCGTAGCCGTCTTGAAGCTGTTCTTGGGAATCGTGAACCGCTTCAAGTTGGCACCGCTGATGTGGATGCCGTTCTCGCCCTCCGCCAAACGACGTCCGCCCTCGGAACCGTTGAAGTTGTCGCCTTCCATGTCAAAAGTCTCCAGCACGGGCAAGTTGTCCATCTGAAGATCGTCGCCGAAGCGGAACGCGCCCTCCTCCAAAATCACAGTCCGCAAATGCTCCATGTCGTTGAGGATCAGAGCCTTCACTCGGGGGAAGGAATTCTTGCGGAAGATCAGCTCCTCCAGCATCGTGAAGCGGCTGAAGTCCACCTCCGTCGCAGTGTCAAAGCCGTTCTCTCTCACGACAATTCTGCGGGCAAAGTAGGGGATGGAATCCATGGTAGGGTACTTAAGAGACGGCGTCTCGTACACGGAATCCTCCTGAAGTGTAATGGCAAATGCGTATCCGGCAATGCCGGCATAATTCGAGCTCGTCTCGTTCTTGCGCATAGGCAATCTCAAGTGCACGGCTTCACAAGGAGACACGTTACCCTCAATGATCCAATAGCCATCCACGTCCGCCGTGGTCTTCTTGTAACCCGTCACAAGAGCGTAGAAAGTGGGCTCGTACACGGTGCCGCTCAGCATCACGTCCTCCGGCTCCGTGCTCATGTCCTTCACGAAGAACAAACGCAGCAAATCGATGGAAAGAAGCGCCATCACCGGGATCTTCTCCGCAACATCCTCGCTCATGTCTTCGTTCACCAGATTCATCAAGCCACCACGATTCGGTCCCATGGGACGCATTGTGTTGAAGAAGAAGCGGTCGCCCTTTTTGATGGAGCACAGGTCGCCGCCGGCAGCAATCACCTCCGCAGCCTTCTCCGCGCTCACCAGACCCTTTCTCTTCAGACCGTCGTAAATCTCGTTCATCGTGATACCTTGGCAATAATCAATCTTCGTCGGGTCCAGAGCATCCTTCGGAGAGTAGCAATCACGTACAAATTCAGGTGACAAAGCCTTATCGATGCCAGCAATCTTCAGAGCGCGCTCTCCAGCGTTCACGATCATCGTGATCCAAGAAGTCGAGCAGGGGCTGGATACAGCATACTGGGTCAAGAAACTGTCAGGGGTGCAAAACTGACGGTCGCGAATCGTGTACGACGGCTGCACCTCGTCGGCAGTAGCCTCGATACGCTCGAAGAAGGAACCCTTGCCAGAATGCTTCTGTCTCACATCCATCGACTGCTGGATATCGTCGTGAGCAAAATCGGAAAGCATGGTGTATTCCATCGTGTACTCCGTGTATCCCGCTCTCTTGTTCATGAACTGGCACTTCGGTTTGAAATCCGCGTAGTGCTCTCTACACCTCAGTCACCAGCCAAAACGCATACGCAACGTAGGAATCGATATCAGATCCGTATTTCACAGGGTATTGCTGAAGATAGGTTCTGTACTCTTCTTCCGAGCACGTGTTCTCAGCATACGATCCTGTGAGCAATAATACAGCAAAAAGGATAGCAATCATAGTATAATAGAGCTAAGCAATGCCTTTTATGGTAAGACGGTTAATCTCACCAGAATCGCGGTTATCCCATCCCAACCGTCCAATCATTCTCCATTTAAAACAAGACCACCCATCAATGTGCTCTAATCGTCCTGTGTGCTATCCAAATTGGTGTTGTGACCTCCAATTCCGTTTTCAAAACGGGGTGGCATGGTATTGAGGATGATCCACCCTGAGGCGCTCAATCGCACCAGGAAGGGCTACTCTGCATTGCAAGTGGTTCTTTGGCCGTTTTCCAGGGTTCATTCATGTGATGTGATACAACGCCCCCTTTTGCTCAAAACGGCTATGATTGATAACGCTACACTTCTATACACGCCAATTGCATAGAAGAAGGGCACCCATAGGATGGATTGACACAGGGGCCTTCCTTTTCCACAATTCTGTTTCCATTCGTTCCTTTGGAGATAGTTAGG
>ENA-UEQW01001610-UEQW01001610.1-human-gut-metagenome-genome-assembly--contig:-NODE-1610-length-18371-cov-7.118017_pt1 | contig 18371 bp, 14 predicted proteins | sample MGYA00242947_ERZ507947 | MGnify/ENA primary metagenome ERZ507947 (study PRJEB26167, sample SAMN06115421) | human gut metagenome | host: Homo sapiens | place: China:Guizhou | collected 2015-03-17... | reverse complement strand
ATGTGTAAATTCCATAAATATTCATTTTTGAAAGTTGCATCACAAAAATAAAAAATTTGGGATTTACACACTTTTTGGTACACTATCTATTTGCATTAAGCTGTCTGAAATGTTTAATGAATGTTTAATCGCCGCAATAAAAAAGAGGTTAGATTTGTGGTCTAACCTCTTGATTTTCAGTAGTCGGGATGACAGGATTTGAACCTGCGACAACACGCCCCCCAGAAAGGGAAAGTTGATTTTTCTTGTTTGATATTTACTTGTAAATGCTTAATTTTAAGGCAATACAACGAGAGCGTGATTTGTATTGATTGTTATTAACTATGAATGAATGTTTAGTGAATCTTTAAGGGAAAAAAGTTATGGCGAGTTTTAAAATTCTTTTGTACAAGAGCAAGCGGAGCCAGCGGAAAGACGGGAGTTACCCCGTTTGTCTCCGTGTGACGAAAAACGGGAAAATAAAATACATCTCGTTAAACTTGCACGGGCAGGAAAACCAGTGGGATGAAGGAGCGGGTCGTTATAAAAGTGACAAGCGTTTAACGCCTTCTTACAAGGAGTACAACGCCCTGTTGTCTCGTTACGAGGCGAGGGTTAGCGAGGTCGAGCGAAGATTTGACGAGGATTGTATAGACTGGACGCTGAACCAGTTCGAGGAGCGTTTCAAGGGTTACGCCAAGAGGGGTAAAGTCCAGGAGTACCTTTGTCGTTTGATACAAGTTTTGCGAGATACAGGACACACGGGCAACTCGAACAATTACAAGCAGTTGTTTCACATGCTGGAATTGTTCGATAAAAAATTGAAAGACAGGGTTTTCAGCGAGATCGATATAAAGTACGTGAAAAGTCTTGACGTGTTCCTGCAAAAAAGGGGATGCGCGGGTAACACGAGGAAGTATTACCTCAAGTCTTTGAGGGCGATATTGAATAAAGCGATCCAGGATAACGAGGCGTCGTTACACACATACCCGTTTGGTAAAGGAGGTTTCGAGATCTCCAGCCTTGAAGAGGAAACGGGTAAGAGGTACTTGTCGGAAGAGGACCTTGAAAAGATAAAAACGGGAACCTTGAACACTGAAACGGGGGAGTACACCCGGAAGCTGTTCCTTTTCTCTTATTATTGTTTCGGGATGAGTTTCATAGACATGGCGTACCTGACACGGGAGAACGTGAAGGTGATAAACTCTCACGAGTACATCGAGTACAAGCGGCAGAAGATCAAGCACCAGAAGAACGTGAAGCCGATCCAGATCCCGTTGACCGGGAACTTGAAAGAGATACTGGAATGGTTCCGGGCTAACACGTTATTAACGGGTGATTACCTTTTACCGGTAGTGTCAAGGGATTACACGGGAGAGAAGTTGTACAAGCATATCCGGGATCGTTACAGGCGTTATTCCAAGAACCTGAAAGCGATGGCCGAAGAATTGAATATAACATCTATAAAATTAACGAGTTACGTCAGTCGTCACACGATGGCGATGACGTTGCAAAACAAGGAAGTGCAGAGAGAAGTGATTAGCCAAGTACTGGGACATAAAGATTTGGCCACGACGAACGTTTACCTTGACAGTTTTAAAACAGACGTGATAGATAACGCCGCGAAACTTTTGTAACATGAAAAGATTAGATATTTCAACGGGTGAGTTGCTCGAGGCCATGATCGATGGCAAGCTCGAGGATTGGAACAAGCTAGATTTTAAAATGTACCTGGAAGAAAACGGATTGGATAACAAGGAATCGCTCCGGTTGTTGTTGGAAGAGATCGAGAAGAAGATAGAGGAAACGAGGGATGGAGTTTTCATCCCTGTACATGACCGGGAATCGCTGGCAATCCTTCGAAGGCGGGTGGAGGGAAAGCCCGTTGATCCAGGGCACGTGAAACACGTGGAAGAACTGGAAGAAGAGGAGAGGATCATGGAACAATCCGGCAAGAAATCCCTGTATAAAGCCATGGAAGAACGTGGTTTCTTTAACGACGCTCACGAGATCGCCGTTTCCACCGCTTTACAGGATGGAAACATGAAGTTGTTAAAACATTACTGGGAAGAGGTCGTCCTGTGCAAGGTCCTGGAATTTCGTGATCATGTCAAGGGAATACTGGGGGATGAAGAAAAACCAGCCAATGGAGATGTAAAAGAAGGAACGGGGGGAAATCTTCTAAAGTGTGAACTTACCAACAAGCAAATAGCTTTGGTATGCTTTTATCGAAAAATACCGGTAAATAACGAGCTGAAGGCATTGGAAATATTCAAAGAATTTGGTAGCAATAATATTAGCGGAAAAAAATTGTATAACGTGTATCAAAACATAGAGAATGATGCCGATAGATTAGGTTCAAGTGGTAAAGATAAATCTGACCAATATAAAATTAAAGATTTAAAAAAAGTTATAGCATATTTCAACGAGAATCAAGGGAAAGTTCCGGATGAGTTATTGGCTGATTTTAAACTACTAAAAGAGAACGTGGAAAAATATAGATATAACAAGTAGAGCTCCCTAGCTTGAATCGATAAATTTTGTACCAGTCTACACCGGTTTACACCGGTGTGGGCTTTTTTTGCCTCTTACCTTCGCATCATAAACAACGGAGATGGCGCCATTCCGTATTAAATTTTTTTATATGGAAAAAAAAGAATACGTGGTTCAATTAACCATAGAAGACCTCAAGAAAATTGTTAAAGAGGCTATAAACGAGGAGAGATCAGGCAAGACTTCCAACACTTTAAAAGAGGTGTTCGGGCTTGACGAGTTCTGCGAGATGACGGGGTATTCCAGGCAAACCGCTTACAAGCTGGTTCACGAGCGCAAGGTACCGTTTTACAAGCCGGAACACGGCGGGCGTAAAATCCTTTTCAAGAGAAAGGAAGTGGAAGAGTGGCTAACGGCGACACGAGTATGCACCCTGGACGAGTTCTGTGACGACATGGAACGTTCCTTCCGGTACACGCTATGATAAGGGTAAAATATTATCAATATTAATAATATTCTATGAATTATTCTATGAAAATATTCTAGATGAATAACATGATTAATGTAACTGGTAAAATATTGACAAGATGATAGACACTCTGAATATATCTATTGATAGATCGGCTATTAATGATGATATCGATCTAGTAGGGGAAATAGGTGCGAGGATAGAGGTTAACCCTTATGATAGTAACGAATTAAAGGTAGAGGGAAAGTTGGGTAACTTGAAAGTGGAGGTAACGGGCATGGAGGTACGTGTTCATGGAAGTATCGCTAAATATTTGAAAGATGATAACCTGGAAACTCTATCCATTGAAGAATTGAAAGGGGCGATCAAAAAACTGGAGAGTGAATTGGGAATCCCGGTAAGAAAGGGGAGAATAACCCGGGTTGACATGGCTGGTACTTTTCAAATGAAGGAGAAACCCCTCTTGTACTTGAAAAAGCTAGGGTGGTTGGAGGGATTCTTCCGGGGTACCTTCTCCGGTGATACCCTTTACTATACCAGGGGGAAGAAGGTACAACTCTGTTTCTACGATAAAGGTAAGGAGATGAAGAAAAAAGGCCAGGAAGTCCCGCCCGGGAACCTGTTGAGGTACGAGTGTCGTTTCTCTCGCAAAGGAATCCGGTGGTTGTTCAATAGGGATTTGACGGTTGGCGAGATCCTGGACGGGAAGGTGTTCAACGTTTTCATCTCCCGGTGGCACGAGCTTTACACCTCTATCTCCAAGCTAGGAACGAATTACTTGGACGTGAGTTTCAACTCCTTGGAGAGTTCATCTGACTGGGTGGTGCTGTGCGTGTGCCTGGTGAATACCCGGGTGGACGTTCTGGGAGCCTTGAAGGACGCTTTCTCTTGCAGGGAGGAGAGGAGGACGGGTGACGTGAGCTTGCACAACCGCGTGAAAGTTGCTACCCGGAAGATGCTGGAGAGGGGGAAACGCTTTGTCCTACCGGATGACTTGATCGAGGAGCTGGATGACCTGGTGAGGGGGGAGCACGGGAAACGCTCGATCTAGCGTGTTACCTTGTCTTTAACGGTTTCACCGGGAGAAACGGGGAAAAGTGTCACGTTCCTCGTGAAAAGGTGTTATAACTGTTAAAAAACGCCAGTTTCCCACCTGTTTTCATGCTGGAAGCCGGGATGTAAGAAACGGGATAAGAGATTCTCTCCCCGAACCGGGTGTTATCCCTCGCCGTTCAAGCGGGGGATAATCTTTTCCCGGTGGTTAAAAGGGGGTCAGAAAGGGAAAATTTTCCATGTTAGCCCCTGTATTCTCTTTAAAGGCTTGTTTGGTGTGGATAATTGTCTAAATTTGTTCCACGACACCCTGAAAAAACGTTTGTATAACGCTGAAAATTTGATTACATTTGTTGCATCAACGAGAATATCTTGTTGATGAACATGTTTGATTAAGAAGGCGTTTAGCTTTATCCTGTAACTGAAATCTGGACAATTTCAACTCTATTAGGATAAGCGATACAAACGTTCATGCTTGCCATGTATGTATACTTCAACATATGGATGGTTTAGCGTGGGGTGTCGTTTTATCAATAGAGAGGGAGTCCAGACCCGCAGTTGCGATAATACTAACAGTCCCACGCTTTCTTTTTTTAGTGAAATTCCTGCCGGGACTGGGGGAATAAATGATGATCTGATGAGAAAATATTTATTACTTCTTTTCACGATTGGGTTGTTCACTGGTTGTAATAGTGATTACGATGATGGGAAATTGTGGGATAGCGTGAACGACCTGGAAAACAGGCTATCCGCCCTGGAAAAGCAATGCAAGGAAATGAACACGAACATCGAATCGATGAAGGTTATCGTGGACGTGTTGAAGAGTAACGACTATGTAACCAACGTGACGGTCGTGACCGAGAACGGTGTCGAGATCGGTTACAAGGTCGATTTCAAGGTACACCCGTCTATAACTATTTATCACGGTAAGGACGGGAAAGCGGGTGACGCCCCCAGGATCGGGGATAACGGTAACTGGTGGATAGGTAATCAAGACACTGGCGTGAAAGCGAGAGGGGTAGACGGGCAGGACGGCCAGACCCCGAGTGTCGGTGTGAACGGTAACTGGTGGATCGGCACGGTGGATACCGGGGTGAAAGCCAGGGGAGAGAACGGTAAAGATGGAGAGGATGGTAAAGACGGGGAAGCCGGGAAGGATGGAAAAGACGGTGTAACTCCCGTGATCGGGGTGAAACAAGACGTGGACGGGTTTTATTACTGGACGCAAAAAATAGGTGACGGTGAAAGCACCTGGATCCTGGATTCGCACGGGAAGAAAATAAAGGCCACGGGAGAGAAGGGAGAACCGGGACAGACGCCAAGTATCGGTTCTAACGGTAACTGGTGGATAGGTTCTAATGACACGGGAGTGAAAGCGAAAGGAGAAAATGGACAGGATGGAGACACGCTCTCCATAGGTTCTAACGGCAACTGGTGGATAGGTCTTCGTGACACTGGCGTGAAAGCCAAGGGAGAGGACGGGAAAGATGGTAATGACGGTATCACGCCCCGGTTAAAAATAGAGAACGATTACTGGATGTTGTCCGTGGATAACGGCCAAACGTGGCAAAACCTGGGGAAAGCCAGGGGAGACAAGGGCGACAGCGGGGATTCGTTCTTCAAGAGCGTGGTGAACGGTGACAAGGATTTAACGCTAGAACTGGAGGACGGGACGGTAATAAAATTGCCAAAACGGCAAGTGTTCTCGATCACGCTGGATAAAACACGTTTCTCTGACGTGCTTCCTTCTACCTCTTACGAGGTGAATTACACCATAGCGGGGGATGAAAGCCAGCGTTCTAGCGTGGAAGTTATCGCCCCGGATGACTGGAAAGCCGTTGTCCAGAGGACGAACGACTGGAGCGGTAAAATCGTGGTGACGACGCCCTCTTTCGTGACGGATAACAAGGTTCTCGTGCTCGTGTCTGACGAGAACGGGGGTAACACGTTGATGAAAACGGTAACATTCTTGAAGGGTAAAATATCCGTGGAGAAGACGGCTTACACCGTTGAATCTGGCGGTGAGGTGATAGATGTCAAGGTGGAAACCAGCATCGATTACGTGGTGAGTATAGCCACCGGGGATCAATCCTGGATCAGTTGCGTGACGAACCCGCTCGACAAGGGAAAGTTCACCTTGACGATCCAGCCGAACAGCGACCAGGTTTTCCGTTACGCCACGGTAGAGCTGGTGAATGATGGCGGGTTCTTGCTGGAGAGAATATTCATCACGCAGAAATCGGCCGCCGTCAAGGTGATTCACGTGGAAACGGCCGGGACGCTGGAAACGCTGGTGACCACGGGGGAGTTAAACGGTTACGAGAACGTGAAGATCACGGGCCGGTTAAACACTTTCGATTACGATTACTTGAAACTAGCCAGTGATTTGAAGCGGGTGGATTTGTCAGACTTGAACATGAACACGATTCCAGCGAGCGCCTTTTCCGGTAGTTCCTTGCAAACCGTTTTGTTGCCTAAAAAACTGGTGGCTATCCCGGACAGGGCGTTTTACCAGAGTGGAATTACCTCTATAACGATACCGGAAACCGTCGTTGAAATCGGGGCGTACGCTTTCGCTTCTTGTAAACAAGCGAGTGGGAACCTGGTGATCCCGGCTAACGTGGAGAGTATAGGTGCCTACGCGTTTCAAGATTGCACGTTCGACGGGGAGCTAACCTTATCGAGCTTGAAATTAAAAGAGATAAAGGAGTACACGTTCTATAATAATAAATTCACGGGGAAGCTGATGTTACCCTTGAACGTTGAAAAAATCGGGGATCACGCTTTCGAGAGTTGTTTCGGGTTCACGGGATTGACCTTGAACGAGAATTTGTTATCAATCGGGGAATATGCTTTTTCTGGATGTAGTGGTTTTGAAGGGAATCTCGTCATACCGGATAAGGTACAGACGATAAACGGGTATGCTTTTTATAATTGCACTGGATGGAAAGGTAACTTGATCGTGGGGAAAAGCGTCACGTCTTTAGGTGCTTTTACTTTTACTTATATAAAAGTGGCCTATATGCCTTTAAATTTTACAAAAGTATATTTTAAAGGTGTGACTCCTCCTTCTGCTGCGTCATTGGCTTTTAATACGTCAGTTAACCGTAAATTGAGTTATGTTGCCGTTCCTATCGGTTGTAAAGATGCGTACATGAAGGCATTTTTTAATTATATTGATGTTATCGAAGAGATCGAATTTTGATTCATATACCCGAGCAAGGGGTTAACGTCAAAATACCAGGGAGGGATACTGGACACGGTTCTAAAATTCCGTGTCCGGTATTTGAACATTTTGACTTTCCCCTGGTATGAAACGAACAAACTGAACTTTTTTACCTTTGAAACAGTGAGAATTGTAATGATAGTGATATTATTAACGAATAAATAGAATGTTATGGATGTAAATGAAAAAATAGTCGAATGCTGGCTGAATAACTGCAAGGAAATGTTCACGATGAGTGATGTGGTTTACGACAAGTATTTCTCCGCCATAGATCTCCTCGCCGTGAGCTTGAAGGGGGAAACAGGAATAGAGGTGTGGGATATAGAGGTGAAGTTCAAATCTAAAATAATTATCTCGGACACGGATAACAGGCAAAATGGTTACAGGTACATTCACCAGCAACTTATTTCCGAGGACCGGGATAGACGGATTAGAGAGATAATATCGTCAAGTAACTGCGATATAAAGAAGGTACTGGTCACGACCAGGCATTTCCTGTCACAGAAAAAAGCTAGCTACTGGGAAGGGAGGTTCAAGGAAGACGGTATAACGTTGTACTTTTTCGATGATATTATAGCCGAATTGCAAGAATACGCCAGGGAATTGAACAAATCGAACGATGACACCTTGCAAGTGCTTAGATTGTTGAACTATTTCCGGTCATCTTGCAAGTAAAAGATTGATTTCTCGTGTTACTTGTAAATGAAAGTCGTATATTTAAGTACGAATAACACGTTTTAATCATTTTGAACATGAAAGATAGAGAGAAAATAAGAAGGGATTTACAAGTGTTCTTCCGGGAATTGAAGGGACAAACGAGAAAAGCCTTGCGAGGTCCAGTCGGGACGGTGAAAAGTTGGGGAAGTAAAGAGTTCGTGAAAGTGGAATCTGGTTGGGTTCCCTTGATTCGTTCAAAAAATGCCGGGTGTTAACGTTATCCCGGGGAAAAATCACGAGGGGGTAAGGGTTCTGTCGTTGAAATTACCGGGGAATCATCGTTTATACTTGTTTTAAAGGAGATGAATGCCGGTCGCCTCGTGATTTCCCCGTTTTAATCGAGATCTCTTGTTATAACCGATATTTAACTGTTGTTTGATGGTGGCTTGTTTCTTGTTTCTCTCGTGGTTTGGTGTTTATCATGGAACGTGAACATGTAGAGAAAATTTATCAATAATACCCCCTCTCTTTCTCTCTTGATTCGTGAAAATGGGTTTTGGAAGCGGAAACCCGTTCCGGGTTCGGGCGTGATATCCTCCCTCTTTTTTTCTTTTACCAGTATTAATTTTCTTTTGAAGTGTAGTGATTCTTTAAGGGAAGAATAAAAAAGCACTTACTTTTAAATTTGTAAGTGCTTGATAATCATTTCGTCGGGATGACAGGATTTGAACCTGCGACAACACGCCCCCCAGACGTGGACTCTACCGGGCTGAGCTACATCCCGAAATGCGGATGCAAATGTAGTAAAAAATTTTGGAATGAAACAAGAAGTTTGAGAAAAAATCTGATGATTGTTTGTGTTGGGGGCTTAGATTGCAGTTTTTCATGGGGGTGGAGGGTGAGAATCGGGGATATGGAGTAAAAAAATTGGATGAACCATTTTTTTTGGTAACTTTGCCATCCATGACGTGAAATTGTATTGTAAATTTAAAAAAAGGAATTGTCTATGTCAACAGAAAATGCTATAGAAAAAGTTAAATGCTTGATTATAGGATCAGGGCCTGCCGGGTATACGGCAGCAATATACGCATCGAGAGCTAATTTGAATCCGGTGCTTTACACGGGAATGCAAATGGGGGGTCAGTTGACCACGACTACGGAGGTAGAGAACTTTCCGGGATATCCGGAAGGAGTGACTGGTCCGGTGATGATGGAAGATATGAGAAAACAGGCAGAGCGTTTTGGAACGGATATTCGTTTCGGAATCGCAACAGATGTTGATTTTTCAGGCCATCCTCATAAGGTTACAATTGATGGGGAGAAGGTGATTGAGGCTGATGCTGTAATTATTGCAACGGGAGCGACGGCCAAGTATCTGGGTTTGCCTTCAGAGGAGGCGTTCCGCGGAGCGGGTGTTAGTGCTTGTGCAACTTGCGACGGATTTTTCTATCGCGGAAAAGACGTGGCTGTTGTGGGTGGCGGTGATACTGCTTGCGAAGAAGCTACTTATTTAGCCGGATTGTGCCGTAAAGTATATTTGATCGTTCGTAAAAACTATTTGAGAGCTTCTAAGGCTATGCAGGAACGCGTGTTCAGAACTGAAAATATTGAAGTTCTGTTCGAGCATAATACGTTGGAATTGTTGGGATCTGACATGGGGGTAGAGGGTGCTCGCTTGGTGTACAAGAAGGGAACCCCGGAAGAGGCTACCAAGGAAATTAAGATTGACGGCTTCTTCTTGGCTATCGGACATACACCGAATACAGAAGTGTTCAAAAAATACATCAATGTAGACGAGCAAGGATATATCATTACCGAGGGTAAGTCTTGTAAAACAAATGTTCCGGGAGTGTTTGCTGCCGGAGATGTGATGGACCCGACTTATCGTCAGGGAATTGCTGCTGCCGGAACCGGTTGTCGTGCTGCTATTGATGCGGAGCGTTACATAGGAGAATTGCAGGCATAAGCGATTTTGAAGAGAACTTTTTTGAAATAAAAAGCTGTTTGAAGGTATCTTTGAACAGCTTTTTCCATTAAAATGATGAATGATGATGAAATTCTGTTTTGTTTTGTTGTTGCTAATCGTTTCTTTCGGGAAGGTGGATGCACAGGAAAATCGTAATGGTTTTCGATTGGACACGATCTATAGATTCGGGGCAAAACGTCAAGTGGTGAAAGCTCCAGTGAAAAAGAGTGTTCCCTTGAAAACGTCGATGATTCGGAAGGCGGGGAAATGGACGTTAGGTGGTTCTTGCGGGGTGTCCTTCGGGGATTATACTAGTGTAGATGTTTCTCCCCAGGTTGGATATTGTTGGAACGAATTTTTCTCGGCAGGTGGTGGGGTTAATTACAATTATCACCATTCTTCCAATCAGTATGATATGAATTACCTCGGGGTAAACGTGTTTGGGCGGGTGAATCCGGTACGGTATATTGCCCTTCAAATTCAGCCGGAATTAAAGGGAAGTTGGGGAAAGTCGTATGGGAAGAAGATAGGCTTCCGTTATGTTCCCACGATGCTGGTGGGTGGAGGAGGAGTTATTCCCACCGGAACAGGCTCTATTTCCGTGATGTTTTATTATGACGTGATACAGGATGAATGTTCTCCTTACGGGAAAAATTGGGTCTGTTCCGTGGGATATTCCTTTAATCTTTAATTATTTTATCGTGACTATCGTGGCTCCATAGCCGTATTGTTTGAAAGAAGCGTCTTGATGGTTGAAGCGTTTGTACTTGGTTTGGAGTTCCCAAAGGATGCGTTGTCTCAATACCCCGTCTCCTTTGCCATGTATAAACACGATCTTTTGGCCCCGACGGAGTTTGTATTGTTCCAGTGTTTTGTGGAACACGTCCATCTGGTAGTCCAACATATCCTTGTTTCCCATACCTGTCGTGTCATCGAGTAGTTTGTCTATATGCAAGTCAATCTCGATGATATTGTTGTTGGTTTGTTTGGGAGTTTCCTTGTGAGGTGTATCTTCTGCTTTGTGAGGTGTTTTTTGTAAAAATTGTTCCGGAATGGTTTCCAGCCCTTCCTCTTTGGCAATGGATTCTTTGTCCAGCGGTCGAAGCAGCGAGGTGGCATTGAACCAGCGGGTATGTTTGTAAGCTCCCGCCTTGCACAAATTTACCGGAGTAACCTTAATTTGCGTATCGATGGCGTTTTTCAGAACGTGAACGCCTTTTTGGTAGAACACGGATTGCACGTGTATCGCTTTAATCGCATCGATTTCTTTGAGCGAGTAATTGCCGATCAGGTATGTCGTGTTCGGGTTGCAGTTGCCTGCCGTGATCCCGGTGTACTTTTCCCCGTCGTGAAACGAGATGGAATAAAGGCTGGTTTGTGCGGTATCGTTCACGAAATAAATATCAAACCGGCTTCCTGTCAAGTTGTTGAAGTTCTCGGGGACGAACGCAATATAAAGGGTATCGGCCGATTCCATAGTTACGTTTTTCTGTCCGGATGCGGGTGTGGCTGAATCCGTTTTTGTTGTGTTACTATCTGAATGAATGACCACCAGGTTGTTCACGGATGCTGGAATTTCGAACCCGTATTCGTCGCAATATACGTTCACGGTGTTGTTATCAATGATGCCGGTAACTTTACCCTCTAGCTTGTCTGATATAAATCGTACGATGTCGCCTATTCTTATATTCATGTTGTCTTCTGTTTTTATTGTTAGGCAAAAATAGTGTTTTTTCATTTGAAAATATTAATTTAGCCAGCCGATTGGTGAGTTAAAAACTAAAAGATAAAAGGTGAAAACTAATTTAATGATTATTAGTTGATTCCTAGTGTGTCCCGATAACAAATTGAAATAAAATATAATATAATGACATTACAAGAATTTCAACAATCAATAAGGGAAGGAATTCCGGCAGAATTGCCGGCTCCGAAGGCTTACGAACCGGAGATTAACCATGCCCCTAAAAGGAAAGATATCCTGACGAAAGAAGAAAAGAAATTGGCGATTCGCAACGCTTTACGTTATTTCGACCCGAAACACCATGCTGTGTTAGCTCCTGAATTTGCCGAGGAGTTGGAAAAATACGGGCGTATTTATATGTATCGTTTTCGTCCGGATTACAAGATGTATGCCCATAATATCAATGATTATCCTCACAAGAGCTTGCAAGCGGCAGGTATCATGTTGATGATAAATAATAACTTGGATTATGCGGTGGCTCAACATCCTCACGAGTTGATCACTTACGGGGGAAACGGTGCGGTATTCCAGAACTGGGCACAGTATCGTCTGACAATGAAATATTTATCGGAAATGACCGACGAGCAGACATTGGTGTTGTATTCCGGTCACCCGATGGGGTTGTTTCCGTCGCATAAGGATGCGCCTCGTGTAGTGGTTACGAACGGTATGGTAATCCCGAATTATTCAAAACCGGATGATTGGGAACGTTTTAATGCTTTGGGTGTTTCCCAATATGGACAAATGACTGCAGGTTCTTTCATGTATATTGGACCACAGGGTATTGTGCATGGTACTACGATTACCGTGTTGAATGCCGGGCGTAAGATTTCCAAACATGGGGAAGGATTAGCCGGAAAATTGTTTATTACCGCTGGATTAGGTGGAATGTCGGGAGCGCAACCGAAAGCCGGGAATATTGCCGGATGTATCAGTGTGACTGCCGAGATTAACCCGAAAGCCACGCATACCCGTCATTCTCAAGGCTGGGTTGACGAGGTGATTGATGATTTGGATAAGCTGGTGGAGCGAGTGAAAGTGGCTCGCGAGAAGAAAGAGACGGTTTCTATCGCTTATCAAGGAAACGTGGTGGACGTGTGGGAACGTTTTGCGGAAGGCGATATACCTGTTGAGCTGGGATCAGACCAAACGTCATTACATAACCCGTGGGCCGGTGGTTACTATCCCGTGGGTGTGAGTTTCGAGGAGTCCAAACGGATGATGGCCGAGGAACCGGAGTTGTTCAAGCAAAAAGTACAAGAATCCTTGCGTCGTCACGTGGCTGCAATCAACAAGTGTGTGACTCGTTTTGGTACTTACTTCTTTGATTACGGTAACGCGTTCCTGTTGGAGTCATCCCGTGCGGGTGCTGATATCATGAAACCGAACGGTGATTTCAAATACCCGTCATACGTGCAGGATATCATGGGCCCGATGTGTTTTGATTACGGTTTCGGCCCGTTCCGTTGGGTATGTTCCAGTGGTGACCCGAAAGATTTGGCGAAAACGGATGAAATTGCGGCTCGCGTGTTAGAGGAAATCAAGACGCACTCCCCGAAAGAGATTCAACAACAGATGGATGATAATATTCGTTGGATCAAGGCTGCTATGGAGAATCATTTGGTAGTAGGTTCTCAGGCGCGGATTTTGTATGCTGATGCAGAAGGTCGTATCAAGATTGCCGAAGCATTCAACAAGGCTATTGCTGCCGGTGAAATTTCTGCTCCCGTGATTTTGGGACGTGATCATCATGATGTTTCCGGTACGGATTCTCCTTATCGTGAGACTTCAAATATATATGACGGTTCTCGTTTCACGGCCGACATGGCTATCCAGAACGTGATCGGGGATTCTTTCCGCGGTGCGACTTGGGTATCTATCCACAATGGTGGTGGTGTAGGTTGGGGAGAAGTCATTAACGGAGGTTTTGGAATGATGCTGGATGGTTCTGCAGATAGCGATAGACGTTTGAAAAACATGTTGTTCTGGGACGTGAATAACGGAATCTCTCGCCGTAGTTGGGCTCGTAACGAAGGCGCTGTTTTTGCCATCAAGCGTGCGATGGAAGCAAACCCGAATTTGAAGGTAACATTACCGAATTTTGCCGATGACCGGTTGATAGAGTCATTGTTTTAAATAAAATATTGTATGGGGGGAGGTGTCAAAGGAATAAAAACTTTTGATACCTCCTCCTGTTATTTTATTTAAACAAGGTCATGAATTTTGCAGGAATGGGTGTTTCGAATTTCATGTTTTTCCCCGTGATGGGATGAATGAAATCAAGTTTAAAAGCATGTAAGGCTAGGCGGCGCAAGGGATTTTTTGTTGCTCCGTATTTTGGATCTCCCGTAACGGGATGGCCGATTTCCTGCATGTGTACTCTGATTTGGTTTTTACGCCCGGTTTCTAATTCCAGTTCCACGAGCGCAAATTGCCGATTTGATTTTAGCGTCGTGTAGTTTGTGATGGCTAGTTTACCATCTTGCGAGGAGGTGGCATGTACGATCAAGGCTTTATTTTCACTGATATAAGATTTCACTTGTCCTTGTTCCGGTTGCGGGCATCCTTCGACGACAGCGACATATTTTCGTTCGCGGATCATGTCGTTCCAGTTTTTTTGTAGAATTTCCTGTACTTTTTTGCTTTTGGCAAACATCATGATACCGGAAGTTTCTCTATCCAGGCGATGTAGGATAAAGATATGATTCCGGGGATCTTTGTTTCTCAAGTAGTTGTTCAGGATGTAATAGGCTGTTTTTGTTTTATCCCGTTCCGTTCCCATGGAAAGCAATCCACTTGCTTTTTCCACAACAAGTAAATGTTCATCTTCATACAGGAGATTGAGCATGGGATGGTGAAAAGGGGCCGCACTTTTGTTCATCCCGACGGTTACCGTGTCCCCGGGTTTGAGGGGTGTGTCGAATTGTGTGGTGACACGATTGTTGACCTGCACGAGTTTGTGGGCCAAGAATGACTTTACGGCTGTTCTGCTTTGATCATGTAAAACCTGTAACAGAAAGGGCATTAACGTATTTTCATCTTGTACTTCAAAACTGCGGCAGCGCGGGGCTTTGGCTCGGGATGTATTCTGGGGTTTCATATGTTTATCTGTTTAATCGGGAACAAAGGTAATAAAAGTAAGGACGTGATTTGTGGGTTTATGTGAAAATGGACACTAAATACTTTGGTGTGTTGCGAAATTAGAAACTATTTATTGTGGTTTGGGCCCGCCCTTTGCTATACCTTATATTTAATGATTTATTCTAAATTATTAGTGACCAAGGTTTATTGATTATCTAATGATTATAAAAAGATGTCTAATTAATATTCGATGAAGAATGAAAAACAAATTATTATTGTTATTGGCTTTAAGTATTGTGTTTTTGGCAGGTTGTAGAGATAAGCATGATCCTGAACCACCCACGATAGACAAGATTGTCGGGCAATATTCCGGGGGAAACTTAAAGGCTACTATTGACGGGATTTCTGTATCAGAAGGAATTTCCGTACAGGTTATTCAGAAAAATGACAACACCACCTCTTTTAAGTTGTTCAACATAGTTCCAGGTTACCCCGAATTTGAGGTTCCCAATGTCACGTTTGAGGCCCTCAGTCGCGCTTACTACAGCCAATTAAAAGGCTCCGTAACTGACAATGTCAGTGGATATGCCGTTTTGGCTAATGCCCATGTTGAAGACGAGATCATGGAAATTAATATCGCTATCACGGAAATTGAAGGAGTGCCGACAAGTGCCGAAAGTTTCTACAACAAAACGTTTAAAGGAGAAATGGCCATCAATCTGGGGGTGGAACCTGTAACGATGACACAACGCGTGTACGTGAGCAAACCATCAAATAAAAACCCGAACCAACTCCGGCTGAGAATTGAAAACTTTTCCTTTCAAGGAGTTTATTTAGGAGTAATACAACTAGATACGGTTTCTTTAGTTAAAAGAGGAGACGTGTACGGTTTTACGGCGAAGGATCGTGAACTTTCAGACTTGGAAATTCCCGGAGTAACAGGAGTAAAATTAACGGCACGCGGAGCCATCATCGAAGATCATATCATGAAACTGAATCTCGAGGTTGGTGCTAGTCCTTTGACTATTCATGTTACTTTCACGGGCGATACGATCACGGAAAGCGTTGACACAAAAATCAACTTAACAATTGAAGGGAATGCCGTGGCCGCACAACCGGATAATTCAAAAACAGCTTCTATTTACGTTTTTAAGGTCTGGGAAACAGCTACTGCCAGTCAACTGAAACTAACACCTAAAATCGAACTTCCGAAAGGTGCTACGTTGGATTCCATCGTTGTTCGATATTCAGACGGTATCAAATCCATACTTAAAGAAGGGGAGGCGATTGATTTTTCCAAAATCGAAGGAGAAAAATATGATGTAAGATATTACATTACTTCCGAAGACGTGCGTTATCATAGCACCAAAACTCTCCGCTTGGAGAAAATGCCGGAATTCAAATCCACCTACAAGATGAACAGTTGGATCACTCCTCAAGGGAAAGATTATCAAGAACCGATGAATATGGCCAGTTCCAACATGGCTGCAGATTTTTTCCCTTTATCGGGAATGATGATCGGTCACGCGTTAACAGCAAAACCTTATCCCGTTTCGCAAGACGAAGATGCAGCGAAAATCATAACAAGAGACACGTACGGTGGTTATATCGCTTTCATGTCGGTTGTGCTGCCTAAAGTTACTGCCGGAACTTTGTTCAACGGAACATTCGAGTTAGATACTAAGGCCCCTTTAAAAAGTACTCACTTCGGGGAAGCTTACCGGGGGACTGCGGCTCCTGTGGCTTTTAAATTCACGTATAAATATACTCCGGGACCAACGTACTTCAACACGATTGTCAAAACAGAAGGTTCCACTACAACAGTTACTGCAGAAAAAGTTCCGGGCAAGGTTGACGAGTGTTCTTTAATTGCTTACTTGTATGAAGTCGATTCCTACGGTGATTATTTGGATGGCACGAACATCAACAGCTCCGAGAAAGTAATTCTTAAAGCTGCATTCAGTAGTGGGGCTCAAGATAGCTTTACCGAAAAAACGGTCAATTTTGAACCCACGGGAAACGGTTCGTTCGATCCGGCCAATAAAAAGTACAAGATTGCCATAGTCTGCACACCAAGTAAAGAAGGAGATGCCTACAACGGGGCTCCCGACAGTGCGTTGTGGATAAAATCATTGGAAATAACCTACTAATGTTCGTTTACCAACATGTGTCGTGTCGTTATAAGTTTAATTTAGAACAAGTGAATATGGTTAAATAGCTAAAAGTAAAAAATATTTCATTAATAAATGTCAGATAATTAAACAGATATGACGTGTAAATGTTAAAAATGAGTTTTTGTTGTAACATTTGATAAATTTGCACGTTTTTTGCTGTTATAAGGCTGCATGGCTTAAAAAAAAGATGTTTTTTGCGAGCATGTTGTTTTATGAGGACGGATAATTAATGTTTAATTAATAGTTAATGAAGTATGAAAAACAAATTTTTATTATTGTTAATTTTAGGTGTAGCATTTTTTGCAGGTTGTAATAATGACGATGATGACGACAATGCACTTGTTGGTACTTGGAATCTAACGGCTCTTCAGGAGTTTGATACTCAAACTCCCCCTTATGTTTCTGGTCCGTTTGCATTGAATTGGGAAGCAGAAGAAGGTACAAAATTGATGGGTGTTGGAACTGAATACATGGTTGCTGTTGTAGATCAAGTGGCAAATAAGGCTTTAGTTAAAGTTTTAAAAGATATTACTTTCCAAAAGAATGGACAAGTTGTTGCAACTTATTCAGATGCTGGTATAGGTGGTGAGGAAACAGATACACCTGTTACCCCTAATTGGAAAGTTTCAGAAGCAAAATATTTGAAATATAAAGTCGTATCGGATAATCAGCTTCAACTTTATTTAAATGTAGAAAATATTTTGAAAGAAGCAGATATTAATATTGATAATATGACTTCAATGTCTACACAATTAGAAACTGAAGATTTACAAAAACTCATGAGTTTTGTAACAAAGGTTTCTAAAGAGGGTATTGCTGTAAGTTATGTGCTTTCAGAAAATTTGGATAAACTTACAATTACTCTTGATAAAGCTTTCTTTGATCAAGTAATGACATTATTACCTGTTTTGGTTAAATTGATTCCTAGCGATTCAGATAGCGATTCAGATAGTGATTCAGGAAACGATATGATGGTTTCTTTGATTCAAACTATTTCAGAGCAACTGCCTGATGTTTGGGCTAAAACGACTAAATTCGAGGTTAGTCTTAAACTGGAAAAATAAGAATTTTATTTGGATAGATAAAGAATCTCATTTACATTTGCAGCACGAAAAAGATAAAATATGAATAGTACATTACATCATATGCATCATCATTGCCATCACTGTATTCAGGTGAGATGATGCTGTTGTGCTGTAATTTGAAATAAAAAAAGTATAAACGAGTTCGCTAGAATTTAGGCGGGCTCGTTTTGTTTTCTAATACGCTTTCTTTGAAGTTATTCATTTGTTTCCTTGTAAAAAGGAAAGTTTTTAATAAATTTGTCCTTATGAAAAGGAAAGAAATAATCCAGGCGCTAATTGCGACTAAGCAGAGTGAGATTCCGTTTAATGTTATTAAGCGAGATATAGAGTTACCATTGGATAGTGAGCAAATTATTACAATTCCGGGGGTACGGCGTTGTGGTAAGTCGTCATTAATGATGCTTGTTATTAATTCTCTTGTTGAAAGAGGGATTAAGAAAGAGCAAA
>ENA-UEQW01001601-UEQW01001601.1-human-gut-metagenome-genome-assembly--contig:-NODE-1601-length-18442-cov-6.625810_pt1 | contig 18442 bp, 25 predicted proteins | sample MGYA00242947_ERZ507947 | MGnify/ENA primary metagenome ERZ507947 (study PRJEB26167, sample SAMN06115421) | human gut metagenome | host: Homo sapiens | place: China:Guizhou | collected 2015-03-17... | reverse complement strand
CTAGCGCACTTGTCACCGATATCGAAGATCTTGATCTTGGGATCTGTTTCGTCACACACGCCAACCACCCCTACCAGGAACTCCACGGCAGAAGCGGGACTTGATGTAAGGCTTGTTCTTACAGTAACGATAGCAACGAGCAGGACGACGACCCATACTGTTCACTATAGAAGGAAATATGGTGAGTGAAAGGGAGAGGAGAAGACGATGTGAATCGATTATAGAAAACACCATACAAATCGAACACCCCAGATTCCGCCGTTCTCTCTCAACCATCACAGATTCTCATTCAAACGACATGGGTGCCTACAAGTATCTCGAAGAGCTCTGGAGAAAGAAGCAGAGCGACGCCATGCGCTATCTGCTGCGTATTCGCTCCTGGGAGTACCGCCAGCTTCCTAAGGTGTGCCGCGTGACGCACCCCACTCGCCCCGACAAGGCCCGCAAGTTGGGCATGAAGGCGAAGCAGGGTTACGTGGTGTACCGCGTTGCCATCCGCCGTGGAGGACGCAAGCGACCCAACCCCAAGGGTATTGTGTACGGCAAGCCCAAGAACCAGGGTATCAACCAGCTGAAGAACAGACGCAACCTGCGTGTGATCGCGGAGTGCCGTGTGGGTCGCGTGTGCCCGAACCTGCGCGTGCTGAACAGCTACTGGGTGAACCAGGACGCGACGTACAAGTACTACGAGGTGATTCTGGTGGACCCGAGCCACAACGCGATCCGCAACGACCCGACGATCAACTGGATCGTGAACCCCGTGCACAAGCACCGTGAGTGCCGCGGTCTGACTGCCGCTGGTCGTCACGCTCGTGGCATGACGAAGAAGGGCCACCGCGCGAACAAGCGCATCGGTGGTTCGTGGAGAGCGAGCTGGATGAGAAGAAACACCCTGTCGCTCCGCAGATTCCGATAAGCGTTGGGTTGCTTGGAATGAGTGTGTGTTTGTTGTGAGAGAGTTGTCAATAGATGATTCATTAAAGGAAAGGCTGTCAAAAGAATGAAACAACCCCCCTACCCTGATATACCCAACAAACAGAAAACGCCACTCGCTTCTTCATAGCATCGGAATAGACCTTGATGTACGCGGAAATCACAGACATCACAGAGAAGCTGGAGATGAGCAACAAACCGAACTCCTACCCAACCGTAACGAGTGTATTGAAGACGTCAATGTGAGCTAAACGCAGCTGCGTGAGCGAGGCGATCCCAGCAAAGAGACTCACCCAGCCCATCAATTTGGACTACACGCTCACAACACCCTCACGAAATGTACGCCAAACATCACAGCCATGAGGCCAAAGACGAGAGACACGATTCCATACGTGCCAAGCATATCGTCCTGCTCTGAAACCGGCTTTTCCGGGTACGCAGTGTAAAAGGCAGCTCTTCGCACGTCCTCCATTTCCGCTTCCAAAAGAATGACAAAGGATTCCCGATTTAGAGACTATTTCGCACAAACAGAAACGACAATAAAGGAACACCTAAAGATTCTTAAACTCGTCAATCCACGAGTCCAGCAACTTCACAATCTCGCTCTTGCTCGCCTGCACCGCGCTCTTCGCCTTCGTGTGGTTCTCGTCGCTCTTGTTCGACTTGAACGCCCACTCGTAGTCACCATCCGAAGTGTCCGAAAACTAGGCATTACTCGACTGCTCCAGCACCCACGTCGTCAATGCAAACAGTGCCCGAAGCCTCGTTCTCCTCCGAATCGCAGGAAGCAACCCACTTGATCTTCAGCGAAAAGTCAAAGCCGGGTCTCTTCTTTCCCTAACCGTAACGCTCCAGTGCAAGGCAAACCTTTACGAACACATAGGTGGCTTGGCCGTCGCACTTCTCGACGGAGGGAAATGTAATCTCGTACTACACATCAACAGGGAACATTGCAACGACATTATTCTTTGAAATGTGTGCAGCTTTGAATATCTCGGGAATGCGGGATTGCGCCCACTTGGAGAAATCGCACTCCTCCCTACATTATCAATCGACGAGACAGAAATCACCATGTTCCCGCCTTGTTCCAGACAGAACTCGTCAGTCCGTGCTTGGGAGCGGGTTCCTCCACCGTTGGCGTATTCTCGATTCGCGTAGGAGCGATGCTTACGCCTAATCGTTCCAATTCCTAATCGCATCAAAGCAAACTCCAGGAATCAACCTTCTTTGATTCGTTTATCTGCTTGCTCCACTTGTAATATTCGGAGTCGATCGGCTTGCTCTCGTTCACCTCTTCCTTTTGCGACATGCGCTCAGTCCGGATAATCAATTTCTATGTCAGGAAAGACCCAAATTCGAGAATGTTCTTGATGAAACGCCTCCTCTCTCCCTCTCAAAACAGATGGGTAGATCGAGATGAGTGTAGCGTGAAAAGCACCGGGGAGGAGAAGGAGCGCGTTTCAAACAATCACGTCTTTCGCGTAATATTACAATTCATCGTCGTACAGAACGTCATCCAGCTCATCCACGTACTTGTGGTTCTCCAAATAGCGCGTTGCCGCATCCACCACAGACTGTGCGTCGTAATAGTAATAGTGATGCAGAGGGGAGAAGCCCGCATTGTTCGTGCTGTAGTCGATGGATTTGTCCGCATTCACGAACAGGACTCGCGGATAATACCTTTCACGAGAATCTAATGATTACGCAAGCATTATCAAAACCACCTGGAAGCCACTTTTCGTCCTCCGGCTCGTCGTCGTCCAAAGCGAGAATCATGACGAAATGCCTGGACATGGATATCAATTCCTTGTTGTCGGCAATACTCCTTGCGAAATCCCTGCACGCTCCGCTGAAGCGCTTCCCGATCACAAGGATGCCCGGCTTGTTCTCGCTCTCGATCGTCCGCATGCCCTCTGAAAAGGACCTCCATTCATACGCGCTCCCATAATCGTTCACCGGTGAAGAACAACCAAAGGCAAGAACGAAGAGGCAGAGAAGCAACTACGGTGAAGGGATACAAAGAGCAGGATACTTCCAATCTCATTTCGCTAGATGTGCCGTGTGGAAAAGCAGAAGTGATCAAAGAAACACAGAATGATACGATGGAAGGCTGTACCTTGGGAATAAAGGGAATAAAAACGTGCGTGTGACTCCGGTACTCTTCGTAGTCATCAAAGAATCGGAGCAAGTATCGCTCTTCGATGCTACGAGTGAGGAGAAGGCAGAGCGCGCAACGGAATTCGGACGTAGAAGAAGTACCACGATGCGCCCACATAGGCGACGAAGCAGAGCGGATTGTTCAGCAGCACTTGCGTTCCAATCGAGAAATAGAACCACCCCGTGTAGGAGGGATGTCGAAACACACTACACGTGACGCCGAAGAAGAAGAGGCACGAGTAAATGCCTGTCTTCACCAGCTGGTGCTCCTCGCTCTTCGACGTTTCAATGTGATGACTGAAATTGCCCTTCATTTGAATCTCGGAGCATGCACGCAGCAACCCGCCACATAGACAGAGCGCGAAGCCTATCCACAGCGTGTACACGTTCATCCTTAGACTTTGAATGATCACTCGCAATGTCATTTACACGGGAAGCGCGAAGTACTCAATCCAATACTCAACCATTCCCGTAATCATCGCGAATTCGTACTGGGGACTCTGATTCACGAGGAAGGCTATTCCGTCAATTTCGGAAATCAATATGAACAGTCAAAACAGACCTCATTCTTCCGGTAAGCGGCAGCGATCCAAAACTCGCTTAGGTGAAAAGCGGTGACAAACACGACATACAGGGACCAATTCACCTATGTCTCATAACGAGCAAGTCACAGAGATTGTACAGGCCATATGGATTTCACGCGGAAGAGATGGAGAACGACATCGACCAGGAAGTACAAAAACAGCGCGGAAAGGATCAGACCGCAACTGACAATTTTGATCTTCTCCTTCTTCGAGAAACGGCTTTGATCCAAAACAGACATTTGAAAGACGCCTATGTTACACAACAACCTGCTCTTCGTCGCTCTTGTGAAGCAGGTGTTCCTTCTCCAGCAGCGAGCGAGAAAGCACCTCCCTCCGAATGAACCTGTTCGACGGATACGCGTTCATTTGCTCCATAATCTCCAACTGGATCGAGTTGCGGTCGTGAAATTGGAAGAGCAAAAACTGGGCTGAGCACAGCAGTGCCACGAACTCGATGAAGCCTCGCCAGAAGTGCATTCTGTGGCATCGTGGATAATTCCGCAGAATCGTCCCTATTCCTGATGCAGCACGCATTCGCTTACAGCCATCCCTGAAGGGATCGGCATAATCAAAGCAAGTCGCCTCGGAAGTCACTTTCAGACACTCCTCCAGCGTGATCACAACCGCTATGCATCAACCGACGCAGCATGCAGTACACTTGCAATGATCAATCCGACCCAGGAGGGGGAAGGCAAGAATACCGAAAACGGATCCGGCGAATATCGTAGACTTTAGTATGTAATACGGCAGCCTCATTCTCCTCCCGTACAAATAGACGTCAACGAAGTTGATGATGAATCCGAGGTTGAGAGGGACGGCAAACAGAATCACGCTCTATGCAATAAAGGTTGTAACACAGGCATACGTATTCGTGGATATACGGGTAGTGACCCATATCGAAGAATGCGGTCAGCACCATTCCCAGGGAAGAAAGAATGTTGAAAGCGAGCATCACGGACTCGAGGCATACGAGCCATCTCCTTCGCTTTTCGTTCGTAAGCGTCGCGGCAATCCCAGTGAAACAGCGGTAGTAGCTGATACTGAAGAGGATCCACGGGACGCATCCGATGAAGGACCCGGTGAAGAAGCACCACCATCCAAGTCCACTACGCGCCACTTCGGAGAGATAGGGGTACTTGCAACCTCCTTCAAACCTATTCTTCAGTGAAAGCAGAAGAGACGACTCGTTCATAATGGGGACGAACAGTGCTGCCAGAAAAGCGCCAAACGAAGCACCATTGTACGCAATGACACTTCCATACGCCTCACAAAACTGGAACGCTGTCTTGAACCACTGACGTCCATAATCCCACACCGATTTCGACGCTTCGCTCAACACATCATCCTTATTACGCTTACTCGTTTCATCCGCACTAACAGGAGGGTCCATAAGAGTTGCACTCATTCCGCATGAAGTGGAACCGAAGTGTGATACAGAACGGGACAACCGAATTCCCCCTCTCATTTGGAAAGGAAGAAAAATTCGCGATTATGGTCGACTTCCATTCGTCCAGATTGCCAGCCATTCGTAGACGACTATGGTTGGAAAAGACATCCGAAAGCTCTCGCAGCAGAAGAAGCAGAGGGGTGGGAAAGGGGGAAAACCACACAAGGGGAGAGCGAAATACAAGGCGTGCGATCCGTTTTCTGGACGGTCCTACCCGACGGATGAGGGAAAGGAGTACAACGACGATCCTGATGCGAGCGAGTTGGAGGACTTCGTGGACAACGAAGAGGATGACTTGACGAGCTATTCCAATTACAAATCGAAGCCGAGCTATCGCCGAGACTGTGCATTGTCCCTGCTTCGTGTTGATGCGTAGTGGTGTTCGCAGAGGAATTGGGCGATATGAAGAGAGTGAAGAAGGAGGAGAAGAAGCACAAAGAAGAACCAGTTCCCTATGTCGCTTCTTTCGCTCTCCCTCATTCGTAGACAATCGAAGGAAGGCTTCCTGGGGAATCGATGGCCCAGTTCCGTCGTCGCATGAATCAGGAGACGCGTCTCGCCATTCTCGAAGACGGGAAGAAGAACATAAAGAAGTCGGATCGGAAAAAGCGTTACCGAGAGAAGAATCGTCTGCTTCGAGAGGAAAGGAAGCAGGAGAGGGAGGAGTTCAAGAAGGAGAAGTCGCGGGTGATTAAGGACCACACGGTGTCGGGCGTTGCACTGCAGGCAGAGCGTCCTCCGCAGCTCAATCAGATCATCGATAAGATGATGAAGAACAACGCGATGTTTGAAAAGGAGGCGAAGAGCAAGCCGAAGATAGATCATAAGAAGGCGATGGCGATTTGTCGTCGCAATATGAATCGCTTTGATTGGGTTGTTTGTTTTGAGTGCGTCGTTTTTTCATCGAGCGTGTTGTTTCTTCATTTAGTGTGTCTTCTCTTAACCGCTCATTGCTTCATGTTAATCGCATCTCCTCTAAGCGCATCTCTTCTCCTCTCAATACATCTCTTCTTCAAAGATATCTCTTCTCCTCTCACTACCCCTTCTCTCAACACATCCAACAAACACACCATTACAACATTGGCATTTCATTATTCTGAACTGGCATCACCATGGGCGTCTCGGCAGTCTGGTTGCTTCCGACCAGAATCAAGTTGCTCGGCATCGCCGCATCCACAGGCTCCGCCTTCACAGGGTGCTGCGGGTACTGTTTATCGTAGCTCTCCTCCGCGCTCTTCAACCCCTCGTCCGTGAACTGCATCGTCAGCTCCTCCGTTCGCGGGCGCTTCGACGACGGAATGATCACGTACCGCTTGTGCGACCGCGCGTTCATCGACCGCTCCGACTTGATAAACGCGCGCATCTGGTCCACGCGCTCCTTCGAGAAGTTCTCCTTCAGGTAGTTGAACGCCACGTACTGGCAGTGCGCCTTCATCACTTCCGCGCCCACGCTCAGAGAGTTCTCCGAGCTGTTCTACGCCTCACTCGCCACGCCCGCGCCTACGCGCATCGCCTCCTCCATCTTCTCCTGGAACACGCGACGGATCTCGTCGTCCGGTTGGATCTGCTCGTTCAGGAAGTCCACGCGACGCTTCGTCACCATCGCCGCCTTCTGCGTCTCGAACAGGCGGCGCAGATACGGGAAGATCACGCGGTTGCGCGTCGTCAGCCGCGTGCCCATGTTGCTGTCGGGGAATACGTTGATCGTCACGCAGCCCGAGCTGTCCGTGGTGCTCTGCGCCGTTCCCTGCATGATCATCTGCTTGATCTCCTCCAGCTCGGGGTCGTCGTCGAACAGGAAGTTGCGCTCGTACAGCTTGGTCACCGTGTCGTAGTACAGGTTCAGGAACTGTGTGGATGTGACGTCGAATCGGTATTTGTTGGTCTGGGAAACGAGCGACTGCAGGTACTGCTGGTGGCGCTCACTGCGCGCAATCACATCGATCGCCGTGTTCTACGATTCATGACCAATCCACAGCACGCACCTTCACAATGGACCCGATGTAGCTCGTGTGCTTCGGCATCTGGAATTTGCAATCGTTCTCGCTGCGCTTTGCCGTCTCGACCATCACGTATCCCAGCACGTCCTTCAGCGACGAATATAAACTATCTGCCACCTTCGATATCTTCAGCTGCTGCCCATTTCCAAAGTAGTGAAGCTCGGTGTTAATCGTGTTGAGCACTAGAACTAACCCCATCCATGCAACCCAAACTGTCATCCTCGCCGTCCTTATTCGTGCGATCACAGATGATGGAGAGCATCTCCTTGCACACGTCCATCGCCTTCGCGGCAAGAGCCTCCGTACTCACTTTTTCAGCTTTCATCGTCTTTATGATCGGCATGGCGGTCAAATTCAAAATGAGAAGAAATAGTGAGGAAAAACGCAAGGGGGTGGGAGAATTAATCGCCACCTTTTCGGCATCAACTAAAATTCCATCCAATTCAAGCAGGCGAATTAATCGAAATTGGGGCTTTTCGACCGCGAATACTTGTGCCCTATTTTGCCTCTTCAGCACTCCACCCTTCCGCTTGCTTCCGATGTTGCAGAGTGCGTGCTTGGATAAAAGGAGAGGATTGCAACTCGTTCCACGCATCATGCTGAATTGGCTCCATTTGACGGATTGAAACGAGTGTGTGTATTGCATTTCCTGCGGAGAGTTGCACGACACAAAAGGACAGAAAAACACAATGCGATCCTTCGTCGTAACGGAGTGAGGCCTATTCAACACTGTCTGATGGATTAGAAAGGATTCCATTGGATCCGAAGTGGTCAAGCGACTTCAGGTCGTCATCGCAAAGAATGAGAAGAGCGGGAGGGATACGTTCGTCGCTGTATCGGGAGGCTCTCAGCCTTCCATTCTGAGCCAATCCTTCCTTCAGTCAACAATCAACTGGGAGACCGTGCACTTCTTCTTCACCGATGAACGCTTCGTGAAACTGTCGCATCCTGATAGCAACTTTGAAGCGTGGAACCGCCTCTTCTTCATCCCTGTCTCACCCGTCTCTTTTCCTCATCTGTAGGCACACATCGCTCCCGATCATATCCACCCCATCGATGAGAATGCGAAAACCGTCCAGGAAGCGGCTTCACTGTATCCCCCTTCAAGCCCACTAATGGATAGATACACCAAGGATCTCGCCATTGTTCCCAAACGCAACGGGATTCCCGCTTTTGATGTGCTCCTCCTGGGAATGGGTCCCGACGGTCACACCTGCTCCCTCTTCCCTGGACGAAAGCAGTTGCTGGAGGATAAAGAATTCGTCACCTTCATTGAGGACAGTCCAAAGCCACCGAGCCAACGCATCACCCTCACGTTCCCTGTCGTGAACAACGCCTCTTCGGTATTCTTCGTAGTCACTGGCAAAGACAAGGAGCCTTGTATTCGGGAGATCCGAGAGGGTCACAGCACTGTCCCGAGTAGTCGAGTTGTACCTACGTCTGGAGATTGCGTATGGTTCGTTGACCCTGCTGCTGCCGGCCAGTCGCGTGTTTGTTTGCACATGATCGTAAGTCACTCCGCGTGGCATTCTATGAACACCAGAAGGATAAGCACAACCGGAAGGATGCATTGACACGCAATGCAGGAAACACAATTCTCCTTGTGCGTCGTAATCCCACGAATCGGAAGCATGTCATTTCTCATGCAACATTATGAGATAACTGTTCTTGCGTTCCTACTCCTGTTTGCGCTGTCATTCTCCCTGGAGTGTTCCGACACCGAAAACTATCTCAAAGTGACCAAGAAGAGCAAACGCTATGCAGGAGAAGAATCGTTCGTGATTCGGAGCGGTTCCACCACTGTGCTCCAGAGTCCCGAGTTTGAAAGCGATACAACGCAGACCTTCGAGTACTGCGTGCCCAAGAACACCAACAATCAGTATTCCATGCAGTTGGAAGACAGTTATGGCGATTCCTGGTATGCGGGTGCTTGGCTTGAACTGCGCGGTATCTACGACAACATATTCTTCAAGAACATGATGGTGCACACGAATCATGAGGATTATGCCCTGTCTCTTTACTATCCCATCCTGAAGAACGCGAGTTGGAAAATGACTTCTTCGGCGACGGGCACCTGGACCCAGTACACCTACGACGACAGCGCCTGGAACACCGTCACGCTCGGAACCGAGATGACTCCCGTTGCCGGCACCCAGTACTTCCGCAAGACCTTCTCCGGAATCGCCGCCATGGCTGCGCACGAAACCCGCTTCTACTACAAGTGCGGTATCGTCGCCTACCTCAACGGCGTTCAGATCTTCTCCGACAACATGCGCGACGCCATCACGCCCACCACGCCCGCCGCCGGCTGCTACTCCACCACCGCCTACCGCGCCATCGTCCGACCGGGCAGCGAGATCGAGAGCGCCCAGAGCGTGCTGGCGGTCGAGCTCCACTTCCAGGACGAGACGGCGCCCGTGGACTTCAACGCCTTCATGGCGGCGCTCGCGCCCTCCATCCCCGGCTCCACGTGCTACGCCATCGCCGACGGCGTCACCGTCACCGCCTCCGTCACCACCATCGATCGCATGTTCGACTGGGACAAGGTGACCAGCAGCGTGGCGCCCGCCAGCACCACCGACCCCTTCACCGTGTACTTCTCCTTCAACAACACCATGCCCTACCTGAGCGGTCTGCGCATCTGGCCCTCCACCTCCACCTACAACGCGCCTCACACCCTCACGTGGAGCGGCAAGAGCACGGGCTCGGAGTACTCCACCGTCATCTCCGCCTCCAACATCGCCTTCGTGGAGGGCGAGAACAAGTTCCTGTACGGGTACTTCAACTCGAACCTCTTCAAGGACTACCGTCTCCAGGTGCTTCAGGGATACGCCGCGAGCGTCGCTCTCTACGAGGTGCACCCGCTCGTGTGTTCCATCGGCGTGCCCACCTCCATCGACTTCAGTCCCGCCTCCTATTCCTTCAACGCCATCTACGACTCCGTCTCCATCGCGCCCGTGGTGAGCGAGTTCACGGGATGCTCCATCCAGCCCGCCCTCCCCCAGGGTCTGACGCTGGACGAAACGACGTGTACTGTGACGGGCTCGTACGCGAGCGCGCTGCCCGCCACCACGTTCACGATGTCCTCCGTGCGTGGGGAGCAGACGTTTACGGGCACCTTCTCGCTGGAGTTCGTGGCCTGTAACGACAAGATGGTGATGCTCCGTCGTGTGTACGGCTACAACGCGGGTCGCGAGTTCTATTCCATCGAGAACGCGTCTGGCGAGACAGTGTACTCCATCCAGCCGCTGACGACGCAGGAGAACGACAAGGAGTTCAAGACGTTCATCTGTCTGCCCGAGGGCGAGTACACCGTCACGATGGGTGGTCTGAACACGTACTGGGAGGACAACTCGTACCTGTACGTGTACGCGATGATCGACGCCGACGAGTACGAGATGCTGACGCGCACGCGCTACGACAGTCTGGAGGCGCTAGAGGCGGGCTACTTCTCCACCACGTACCCCGTGTCCTTCCGCTCGCAGTGGTTCTACAAGATGAACGAGGTGCCCGCCAACTGGTTTGGGTCAGAGACGGCGGGGTGGGCGGAGAGCACGATGGGCTCGTTCCCCGACGCCACCAACACGATCCAGCTGTACAAGAAGACGTTCACCGTGGCGTCGCTGGAGAAGTACGCGGGCTTCGTGATCTCGCTGCGCTACAAGTTCGGTTGCGTGATCTACGTGAACAACCGCGAGGTGTTCCGCAACGGCGTGGTGGGCGATCTGAGCACGTCGAGCGTCGCTGAAAACATCTACGACAGCGTGAAGTACCGCACCATTTCGCTGCCCGTCAAGACGTACATGGAGGGCATGACGCCCGGCGTGAACTACATCGTTCAGGGCGCGAACACGATCGCGATCGCGCTGGTGTCGACGACCTCGACGAAGACGTCGTTCTTCGACTGCGCCGTCCGCTTCATGGGCGTCACCTCCGAGTCCCGTGTGCTCGGTGCGTTCACCGTCACTGGAGAGGGCATGTGCCAGGGCCAGTACGACGACCTCTTCAAGGACTACTACTTCTATTTCTATTACTGCATGATGTGCGAGCCCAACAGCTTCGAGATCACCTTCGACAACGACCGTCGCGAGTGGATCGGCGCTGTGGCGGTGCAGCTCAACTACATGCAGCAGGACAGCCAGCCCGTGCGATTCAACCTGAAGGCGCGCAACAGCAACCAGGAGCAGTGGACGACGCTGAAGGAGGTGACGGGACTGACCTGGTCGCTGATGGGCCAGCGCAAGATGATCTACATCCAGCAGAACAAGCCGTGGAACCAGTACCGCTTCGAGAACTTCGCCGGCGCGTCCGAGACCTGCAGCTGGGGCCTCAACCGTCTGGATTTGTTCAGCGTGTCTCTCGATATGGATATCCCCGACCTGCAGTACCTGCCCGCGGGACAGAACCTCGAGATCTACAAGGACATCGAGATGGCGGAGCTGTACTCCAACAGCGAGCTGATCTACAACTACTCCGTGTCCCCCGCCCTTCCTGAGGGACTTGCGATCGACGTGAACACGGGTATGATCTCGGGCACCGTTCACAGCACTGCTGGAAGCGGCAACTCCTACACCGTCACTGCCACGAAGATGAATGGCGACTCCACCTCGGCTGTGATCACGATCACCATCTCGGTGTGCCACGGCGGCAAGTCGCTGATCACGCTGGTGGCGCGTCTCGACGACTGGCCTCAGGAGGGCTCCTACAAGCTCTATCAGGGAAAGACCGCCACTGGCGAGCCCGTCGCTGCTGTCGACGCCTTCTCCGTCGCGGGCGGACTCAACTACGCCGACTGGTGCCTGCCCCACGACCTCTACAACCTCAACCTCTTCGACAGCACGCAGGACGGCTGGGTGAACCCTGCCGGCTGGTACCTCACCGTCGACGTGGGCGACATCCGCTTCGAGACGGGTCAGGTCGTCGGCGCGGGTCCCATCACAGCCCTCTTCTCCTCCCTCCTTCCCTTCCAGATCGACTACGACGACTGGACCTTCCTGAAGGACGCGCAGGCGCCCGAGCACTGGAACGCCGTGGACTTCACGCCCGCCGACTGGACGACGGACAAGGCGGCGAACATCGGCGTGAACAGCCGCGTGACGACGTACATCCGCTACGAGTTCTCCATCCCCAACATCGACGACTACGCCGTGCTGAACGTGCGCGTGAAGTACGCGGGCGGTCTGGTGGCGTACATGAACACGAGACGCGTGGCGCGCTTCAACCTGGAGGAGGGCTTCACCGACGCGACGGAGTCCACCACGCCCGTCACCGAGGCGGTTGCCTCCAAGTTCCACGTGATCCTGAACACGGCGGGCGCTGCGGCGGGCAAGAACGTGATGGCGTTCGAGGTGCACCGTCCGCGTGGCGAGTCGTCGAGCGTGCCCGTGGTGTTCGACGCGACGGGCGTGTTCGGCGTGAGCGAGTGCTCGGTGTTGCTGGACAGCTACGCATCGATCCAGAGCAACATTCCCGACGCGTCGACGCTGTCCGACCTCTTCGACCTGTCGCCCGCCACCTACAAGGAGATCTCGTCGCCCGTGGGCACGTACGTGGCGTGGGTGGTGGAGAACCTGGAGGGCAGTCGCTTCAACGCGTACGCGTGGCAGACGGGCTTCGCCGTGACGAGTCTGGGCTTCTCGGTGTACGGTCGTTCGGCGAGCGAGGAGGACTACATGACGATGCTGGAGCTGACGGAGCAGGCAGTGGCGGACCGTCAGCGCAAGACGTGGTCGATCGAGCCGGGCATCGTGGGGTTCCGAGAGTACAAGTTCGAGATCGACATCGCGCCGTCGGCGTTGACGCTGAGCGACAACTTCTTCGTGTACTGCAAGGCGACGGGCGCCGTGTGTCCGGGCATCGAGGAGTACCCGCCCGTGAGCGAGGGTCAGATATCGCCGGCGAAGTGTGGTTACGGTTTCCGCGGCTATTCGTACAGAGAGTGTCACGACGGCGTGCTGGGCGACGTGAAGACGGACAAGTGCGAGTACAAGGACCCGATGAACCTGTCGTACGAGGCGTCGAACATGGTGTTCGTGATGGGCGTGGAGGGCACTTCGGGCAGACCCGTGTACGAGAACCTGATCACGGAGTTCTTCTTGGAGGAGGGCGTGACGCTGCCTGAGGGTCTGTCGCTGGATCCGATCACGGGCGAGATCGCGGGCATCCCGACGGCGCTGTCGGACTCGAAGGCGTACACGATCCACGGGAAGAACGCTCGCAGCGCGACGTTCGTGGAGATCGCGATCTCCGTCCAGAAGGGCTACTGCGCTCCCGATGGCGTGTTTGATCGAACGAATGCCGGGGAGACGGTGGTGGTGAACTGTTGGAACCAGCAGCGTTTCTCTGTTGGCGTGAAGTGGAGGTCTTGCGTGTTGGGCAAGAAGAACGGCGAGTGGCAGAGACCAATGGGGATCTGTGTCAGTCCCGTCGTCTTGTCTCTTGTATTGGTCGTTGTTGTTCCTGCGCTGCTCCTTCTCTCCGTCTCTTGTAAAAGAATAGTGGAGAAAACGAAGCATTCTCAGGTGCGGAGACAGAAGCCATCTTATCGTGGCTATCAGTCCTTTGTTCCTGATGATTCAGTTGCGATTGAGATGTAGTTTTGCTTTGTGTTTGTTTGTGATTGTAGTTGTCTTTTAAGTGTAACATGATTCCAATAAGCATTTCAAGTATAACGAGATCTGACTCTAAACAGTCCAACTATAACAAGGTTCAACTCAAACACTCCAAACATAACGAGACTCAACTCCAACAAACACCCCAAATGTAACGAGTAATCACAGGTAAGTGAGTGCTCGAGTTCATCAACAACATCGGAGGCAAGTCCCTCACCAACGCTCTCAACGCCCTCATGTACTCACACGCGCTCCCATCCACGTCCGGCGTCGCCAGCTTCATCAGAATCATCTGACTCGACGGACACAGCTCCTTCAACAGCGGATTCACCACCGCCGCCAACACGTCGAACGGAAGGTCGTGGATCGCTAACCCTCAACACACACACACACCACTACAGAAGTCTTCACGCTCTCGATACGCCTCGAACACGCCACACGGCACGCCTCGCACCAGCGTCTTCGCCTCCACACGCACCTCCTCCAACAACTCCTTCAGCTTCGCCTCCTCCTCCTCGAACACTACACCTCAACACACGCCAACACGCCCACCATCGCCCTCCTCGCGGTCCGGCAGAATCTGGATCACGCGCAGCGTGAACCCGCTCCAGTTCTTGTTGCGGTGGATGATGTACCCGTACTGGATGATCACCGACAGGTAGTCTTCGCCTCACACCACCCACACACACCCTACTCGAGAACTCCACGTTCCAGTCCCAGTGACCCACGATGATCATGTCGATCGTCGACAGCTCGGGGTGGCTCCCCGCCTCGCCCATCGCCGACCACGTCAGCTCCGTCCCGTGCGGCTGGATCTTCTCGTAGTTCGCCGCCACCACGATGTTCTTCTGCAACACCAGCACGTCGTTGATCATCTGACAGTACTCCTCGTCCGTCAGCATCGACGGCAGCGGCTACGCCTCACAGCCCCACACAGCCCCCACCACCGACACCAGCGGCAACTGCGCGTTCTGCATCCCACGCAGACGGTGCAGGATCTCCACCGACGAACTCACCTCGCGCGACCTGTCTCTCACGCCACACACACACGCCTACCGCGCTCGCTCCAGCGGCAACACGATCGTGTTCGGCTTCAGCGCGCCCAGCCCACACGTCGCCACCATGTTGTGCAGGCCCTCCATCGACGACGGCGCGAAACTCACCATCGGGAACGCCTTCACGTCGCACTACGCCTCACGCCTCTCACACACGCCCACGTGACCCACGAAGTACGACCAGAAGTTCTCGATGGTGTAGAACTCGTCGCAGTCGCCCTTCAGGTCGTTCTCGTACACGGTGCCCACCACGTACAGACCGCCCTTCTTCAGCACGTTGCAGAAGTCGATCAGCGGGTACGTGTCGGGCGTCGGCGCGTACAGCAACACGGACGGTCGCCAGTACTTCGGGTGGTTCTTGTCCGTGTCCAGCTTCAGCAGCAGCTTCCGCACCTGGTGGTAGATCAGCGACTGCGAGATGTCGCCCCACTCCTGTCGCGGCGTCGTGAACAGCAGGTACAGGAAGATCACCACCATCACCGCCACCGAGATCACCGCCTTCCTACGCCTCACGCCCCACGCCTCCACCCACACCCAGTCGATGTAGAACATGATCAGACAGCACAGCACCGCGCCCGTCAGCGACACCTCCCACGTGCACGCCTTGAACCGCGGGCGGTAGTTGGGCGCGCCCGTGATGCGCAGCACGAACGCCGACAGGTTCACGAGCGCGTAGGAGAGACAGAAGAAGTTGGTCATGATGGGCGCGATGGTCTGTGGGTCACACCGCCAACACGCCCTCACGCTCAGCCCGCCGATGAACATGCAGCACTGACACAGCACGTACATCAACAGAATCGCCACGCGCGGCTCGTCGCCCTTCCCGAAGCCTCGTCCGAAACAGCCCAGGAATGGGAACACGCGGTCACGCGCCAGCGCCTGGAGCACGCGCGCGCCGCCGATGAAGGAGCCCAGCGCCGAGGAGAAGCCCACGATCACGATGCCCACCAGCGCGACGTAGGGCGTGTGACCGATGTCCTGGAACACGGTGAAGTGATGGAGCAGCGTGTCGTGCGGGAACGCCAGCGCCGCCAGCGTGAACAGCAGCGTGTAGTGCGACAACGACGTCAACACCGAGATGATCGTGCCTCGACCCAGGTCGCGTCCTCGTCCTCACTCACCCTCACCACGCCTACCCGGATTCTCCAAGTCTCCAGACAGATTCGCGCCCTCCATGATGCCCGTCATCGCGGGAAAGATCACCGAAAACACCTCCTTCACTGACTTCGCCGACAGCGTCCTGACACTCACTCCACACACACTCCTCTACGACGGAACCAGATTCTCCTTGAACGTGCTCCACGAAATGCCCGTGAACTCGCCGCCGTGTTTCAAGTGCTGACGATTAGCCCCCACGAGTGAGAAACGAGTACATAGCCGCCCTTCGTGAACAGAATGCACGCGAAGGTGATCCAGATCGTCAGCAACTGACCGCCCCACAGGAAGCGATTGATCTTCCCATAGCTCTCCGCGCCGATCATCGCCATCGCCGTCACCAGCAGCAGCACGCCCGTGCCGATGATTATGTTCCATTTCGCCTCGCCCCCGAAGAACGTCTCCACCACCAGTTCCACCACGCCTACACGCCGTTAGACTTTGCTGACGCTGCTACACACTTACCCGATATGTGGAACGTGCTTCCCACCACATACGCGGTGAAGAACAGAATCGCCATCGTGCCGCCGAATTCGGGTCCCAGCGACCGACTGATCATGTAGTAGGCGCCGCCGGCTCGCATCTTGCCGTTGGTACAGAGGGCGCTCAGGGACATGGCTGTGAAGAGCGCCATGGACTCACCGACGATGAACATGCTATTGGTGAGGAGGGGAGAAGGATCGGTACGAGAGCGTGCCCACCCAGCCGGTAACGCCGACAGCCCAAGTGATTCTGAGGAAGAAGAGGATGCCCATCATGTGTAGCATGCAGGGCACGATAACTCCGTTGAGGAGGTGGAGTTGGTTGTGATTCTTGGGTCCGTCGTCTGTTTCGAAGTTGGTGATGGTTTTGCGGAATCCTGGGTTGATGGGCTGCTCAAGATCGGTGTGGAAGTGGGTCATTTTGTGTGTTGTAGAGGCGGGAAAGATGGAGTCATTACGGTATTGCAAAAAGGGAGTGGAACACAAATGGGAAGTGTGGGTGTACTTAGGATTTGGTGGCTTTGATGATGGTTTTGGTGGCCGGATGTGCATATCGGATGAATGAGCTGTGAATCAGGCGATTCGAGAGAGTATTCAGGGACTTGAGTGGGATTCCGTGAACTGCAATTCTTGGGATCATGGGGATTTCTCCATTCTCCAGTTTCCTTGTGATTGACAGAGTCTTACGATGAACTGCTCTTTGGCTTTGAGACGTTTCTGTGCGTGCTTCTCCCTGCCCTCATGGTGTAGTTGCTACGGTGAGCCCCAAGACCACGCGTGTCGGTTGGGTCGGTACTGGTGTGATGGGCAAGTCCATGTGCCAGCACATCATTGATAACGGTTACCAGTGCACCGTCGTAGGGCATTTCGGTGTTGGGTGAGTTTGCAGTACAACCGCACGCTCAGCAAGTGCGACCCTCTCGTTGCGAAGGGCGCGAAGCTTGCCAAGAGCCCCATCGAGGTTGCTCAGAATTCTGATGTTGTCTTCAGCATTGTGGGGTAGGCCGTTGCCCATCGCATTGACTGTAGTTACCCTGCTGATGTGAGAGAGATCACGCTGGGTGAGAAGGGCATCCTGAAGGGTCTCAAGGTTCTGCGCTTCTCTTTGGGTTTATGTGTAGAAGGGCGGTATCTACGTGGATATGACCACCAGCGAGCCTTCTCTTGCTCAGGAGATCAACACGGTCGCGAAGGCGCAGGGCTTCAACAGCCTCGATGCTCCCGTGTCCGGAGGTGATATTGGTGCTCGCGATGGAAAGCTCAGCATCATGGTGGGCGGTGATAAGAATGTGTACGATGATTTGATTCCGCTGTTCAAGGTGAGGCTGTGAGTCGCAATTGACGCATAGTGCATGGGAACCAACATCAAGTACATGGGAGGTCCCGGCTGCGGTCAGCACACCAAGATGGTGAACCAGATTCTCATCTCCACCATGATGGTTGGATTTTTAGTGACTCATCACGCGCTAGATTGGTGTCTGCGAGGGTCTTCTGTACGGATACAAGGCGGGTCTGAACCTTGATGAGGTGATTGCCGCTGTCGGTGCTGGCGCTGCTGGCTCGTGGAGCATCAACAACCTCGGTCCTCGCATGATCAAGCGCAACTTCGATCCCGGCTTCTTCGTGGACCACTTCATTAAGGATATGGGCATTGCGCTGGACGAGGCCAAGAGAATGAACTTGTCTCTTCCCGGACTTGCTCTTGCGAACCAGCTGTACCTGTCTGTCAAGGCTCAGGGCAATGGAAAGCTGGGCACTCAGGCCCTGATGCTTGCGCTGGAGAGCATGAATGGAATGAAGGACGGCATTTCGGTGCAGAAGAAGAACTGGTGTGTTTGTTGCGATAAAGCGTTGCTCCAGAAATCGACCTGGAATTGGTTGATGAAACGCCTCTTTGGGAGAGAACCAAACAGACCCTTCTCGCTGGTTGATATTGGAATTGCGAGTAATTCCTTTGGGTTTTCGATTTATCGCCGTTAGAGTGTACACAGTGGAAACAGAGAGTGCTGATGCGAGAT
>ENA-UEQW01001600-UEQW01001600.1-human-gut-metagenome-genome-assembly--contig:-NODE-1600-length-18451-cov-4.582453_pt1 | contig 18451 bp, 17 predicted proteins | sample MGYA00242947_ERZ507947 | MGnify/ENA primary metagenome ERZ507947 (study PRJEB26167, sample SAMN06115421) | human gut metagenome | host: Homo sapiens | place: China:Guizhou | collected 2015-03-17... | reverse complement strand
GAGACTGCAGATGCTGCGTCGTATAAGGTTTTCTTGCGTACCCGGATCACCGGATTGGTCGTCACATATGCCTGCTCAATGCCGTAATGTGGGTATGTGTCTAGCTGATCTGGCAGTTTATGAAATAAAAATTTACGTTCGATTTCCATATTTTGTTCCTCCGTGTCTGGAATATCTGTCAAGCGTTTTTGAAAAAGTCCTTGACGGCATAGTTTAAGTCTATGTTTGCAGATGGATTTCTCCTGCGAAAGCCAAAGGAGGACGAAATATGGCAAACAGAGAGTACAAAAGTGACGTGTACCGTGTATAATATCAATCCGGGGAATAATGAGGATTTGAAGAAGCGGAGCCAGACATTGCGGGAGTATATGATATTTGTTGGATATGTAAATGAGAATCTCGCAAAGGCAAAAAAGGGCGAGAAGGATTATGAGGTTGCAATCAGAGATGCGGTGAACCGCTGTATTGCAGAAGAATAAAACACTTGAACAGATTGCGGATGAACTCGAAGAATCTGTCAAAGATATCCGGCCAATTTACGATATCGTGAAGAAACATGCTCCAGAATATGATGTGGATGTAATTACCACAGAAGTACTGGAAACACGGGAAAATAAAAAAGAATAAAACTTTAAAAAGAGGTGAAGCGGATATGAAATTTATTCGAGGTATCTACTCAGTACAGTTGATGTAAACTGTTGGCAGATTGTGCTGAGGTGAAAATAAACTTGCTAGCAGTCGTTAACTGTACTGTCCAAATGATTGAAATATAATATTAAAGGAGTACAGTTATGCGCTATATAAAAGAAATTCTAAAAAATAACAAATTGTGGGTATTGGCTTACATTGGACTAGGTATATTTAATGCATTTATGGCTAATTACAAAACGGACTATTTTCAGAAGGTTATTGACGGATTGGCGGCTGGAACACTTACATTTGCAGGAGTTATAACCTACGGTCTTATTTTGCTGGTAAATTATTGTATGAATTATCTGGATAATTATCCGGAAAAGAAATTGGAGTATGGTATTTATCTGGATTTTAAGCTTTTATCGCTTAGAAAAATAAGTACAATCGATTATACGGAATATCAGAAAATAGGTACTGGAAAACTTGTTCAAAGGATTGAGAATGGTTCATCCGCAGGCAGAAATGTAGTATTCAATTTCTGGTTGCGTTTGATTCGTGATTTACTTCCTACTATTGTTTTTAGTGTATATTTTATTTGGAAGATTGATAAAAAAATTACTTACATATTGTTTGTAGGCTATATACTTATTTTTATAATAACCAATATTCTGCTAAAGTTTCTATACAAAATAAAAGAAAAGATTTTGAACAGTGAGGAGCTATTCAATCATTTTCTGGTCAGGGGCTTTATGGAAATGCTGGTGTTCCGTATGAGCAAACAGTTTCCGAGTGAAATAAAGAAAACCCGTAGTGCAAAAGAGGATATTGTATCATCAAAAGTAAAAATGAATATGATTCATGAAGCTTTTTTTACAATATTTGCGCTACTTGTGGCAATGTTAGATATTGGTATTTTATTTTACGCATGGAAAACAAAAAATCTTACAGTTGGATCTATAGTTGCACTCATTGCGCTGATTGAAAATGCTTACACGCCGATAGCTATTTTTAATGTACTTTATGTTCAATATAAATTGGATAAGGCGTCCTATAAGAGATTTGAAGAATTTTTAGATTTAAAAGAGGATAATCAATTAAGAAATGGTAACGCAATTCATACGGACATTGGTGAAATATCGATAAAAAACTTATCGTTTCAATTTGAAGAACGGAAAATTATTGATGATTTGAGCCTGTTCATAAAACGGGGACAAAAAATAGCTTTTGTAGGTGAAAGTGGCTCTGGGAAATCCACGGTGATTAAGATATTACTGGGATTACTAAAATACAATCAGGGAGAAATCTACTTAGGTGATATGGAGTTAAGTGGAATTTGCCTTAATAATTTGTATGACAGAGTCAGCTACATATCGCAGGATGTTCCTGTTTTTGATGGAACAATAAAGGAAAATCTGGTATTTGAGAAGAATGTGTCAGAAGAACAAATGCTGGACGCATTGAAGGAAGTGCAATTATCTCATTTGGTTGAGAATCTTGCGGAAGGTTTAGATACTGAAATTGGAGAGAAAGGTACTTGCTTATCAGGAGGAGAAAAACAAAGACTTGCATTCGCACGCTTGTGGTTTGAAAACCCTGAACTTGTCGTTTTGGATGAAGCAACATCTGCAATGGATAATTTAACTGAAGAAAATGTAATGAAATCGGTTATGCTAAAAATGAAAGATAAAACGGTCATTGCGATTGCGCATAGATTGAATTCCATTGCCGGTTTTGACAGAATTATTCTCTTTAGAGAAGGGAAGATTGTTGGACAAGGGACTTTTGAAGAACTGCTGCGTACAGATTCTTATTTTATGGACTTGTATAATGCGAATGTGCAATAATAGTATTTTTTAGATTTGAACTTGTAAAAAATTTAAAGTGGCTGTCGCTCTTGCTTTTTTATTGTTTGAACGACAGCCACTCAACAGAAATTCACGCTATTTTAAACGAATAGTTTTTGTTTTGGTTCTTGTAGTACTACCGTTGGATACAGAAGTTGTAATACGTAAATTTCCATCTCTTTCTTTATAACTTTTGCATTTTCTCTTGACGCACGAAGTTGCGACCCTAAAAATAGAACACAGACATTCCTGCGTATCTTAGAAAAGGAACTGACACCGTAAATTGAAAAAACCTACATTTCTTACTTGTAAAAAGTAGAGTGTAGGCTTTTTATTATTTCTGTTCTTTCCTATCTTTTATTTCCTGTTCCATTTTTGAGATGGCATCTTCTAAGAACATATTCTGCTCTTGCAATAGCTGATATGTAAAAATGTATGAAGCCATAAGCTTTCTGTACATAGCAGTTTCATTATATGCCTTGTCAATGCCCTCTGGCTTCTTATTTTTTTGCTTTTCCTTGCATCTCCTTAATGTATGAAGAGATTTCCTTGTTCTTATCAAGAGTAGACCTACTTACTTTGATATGCTTTACTATTTCAGATTTCTTAATTGGGACATCTGTTTTATAGAACATGTCTACTAAGAGCTTTATCTCTGTTATAAGTTCTGCGATTGCTCCTTCTTTAAGGCAATCAATCCAGAATGCGAGCGGCAGAACCCAAAGATGAAACTTCGATGGTGCGCCCCTTATAATCGGCGAATCATAAGGCATTGAACCTCTTGAATTTTGCCGTTATCTCATAGACACTCATCCCATAACCGGGAGTTCCGTAACGTAAATTGGCAGATTCTGTGGTGCGCTTCACAGCGTAAATTGGGCATGTATAAGCGTTCTCTCACAAGTCATCCATAATGTAAATGAAAGAAAAACGGTACAGACAAATATGATTTCCTTTGTGAGCCATGGAGATAAGACTCTTTAGAGGCTTATCGGAATGCCCGGCGAACAGGAACATCATATTTCGTCTGCACTGTTTTTTTTCATAAACCTATAAAATCACGACTTGCGAGAGGACACTTATATCTGCCCTTCACAACCTAGGAACTGCACCACAGAATCTGCGACACTACGCCAATTAAACTCCGGTTTATTTATAAAACCGCTCCAGCGAATCCATGCGTGCACTCATATTTGCAAACATCGCATCCACGATCGTGATAGCTGCCATAGATTCCACGACAACAACGGCACGCGGTACGATGATCGGATCGTGGCGGCCTTTGATATTGATGTCGATCTCTTCACCGGATTTATTGACCGTGTGCTGGGTGGCAGAAATGGAAGGCGTCGGTTTGATCGTGGCGCGGAGAATGATATCGGAACCATCACTCATGCCGCCTAAGATACCACCGGCGTGATTTGTTTCTTTGAAAACAGAACCATCCGCTCCGATGCGGAAAGCATCGTTGTTGTTCTTGCCGGTTGCTTTGGCAACGTCAAAACCATCTCCAATCTCGAAACCTTTTACAGCGCCGATGGACATGACGGCTTTGGCGAGGTTTGCGTTCAGCTTTTCAAAGACCGGATCGCCGATACCTGCCGGAACACCGGAAATGATACACTCCACGACACCGCCGGAAGAATTTTGTTCAGCGATGCAGGCTTCCAGATAAGCCATTGCATTTTCTGCGGCATCGGCATCCGGCATGTACACCGGATTTTTCAGAATCTCTTCGGCATCGAAATGACGCGGATCGCATGCGATTGGACCAATGGATTTAGAATAGGTTATAAGTCTGATGCCAAGCTGATCCAAAATTTTGACTGCGATCGCACCGGCTGCCACACGTCCGATTGTTTCACGGCCGGAGGAACGGCCACCACCGCGGTAATCTCTGAAACCATATTTCATATCAAAGGTGTAATCAGCATGTCCCGGACGATAATAGGATGCAATTTCACTGTAATCCTTGGACTGCTGGTTTTTATTATATACAACAAGTGAGATTGGAGTTCCGGTTGTTTTTCCCTCAAATACACCGGATAAAATCTCAACGGAGTCATCCTCCTTACGCGGGGTAGTGAATTTGGACTGTCCCGGTTTTCTGCGATTTAAAAATTTCTGGATATCTTCCTCACAGAGAGAAAGTCCTGCCGGACATCCATCTACAACGACACCGACTCCTTTTCCGTGGGATTCCCCCCAGGTTGTTATTTTAAATATATTTCCAAATGTTGATCCTGCCATAGGTATGTGCTCCTTTATCACCAAATATAAAATGATTATAAAAGATTTCGCTTTGCGCGACAATAAGAATATGGTAAAATATAAAAAGTTGTAAAAAAATTTGTGAGGAGATGCCAAGAATGGAACAATACCCTGTGAGAAAAATAGAAAAACCGATCGACTGGTGCGTGACAGTGCCGGGGTCTAAGAGCATGACAAACAGGGCGCTTTTAATGGCAGCACTCTCGGATGGAACAGTGACATTAGACGGCGTGCTTTTTTCAGATGATTCCAGACATTTTATCAGCTCACTGACCGCGCTAGGCTTTGATGTTCTCGTGGAAGAGGAAAAAAGGCGTGTGACGGTAAAAGGAGAAGGCGGAACAATTCCGAAAAAAGAAGCAGAAATTGATGTTGGAAGTGCAGGAACAGCCGCCAGATTTCTGACAGCAATGCTTGGAATGTCAGATGGCAGTTATGTGATCCAGGCATCCGGGCAGATGAAAAAAAGACCGATGAAAGATCTGTTTGTCTTATTGAAGCAGACGGGTGCAGAGATTACATATCTGGAACAGGAAGGTTTTCTTCCTGTGAAAATTAATGGGCAGAGAAAAGACCAGAAGCTTACAGTCCGGCTTGACATCAGCAGGAGTACCCAGTTTTTGAGTGCCATGCTTTTGATTTCGCCGATGCTTCCGCAGGGACTGCATATTCAGATCACAAGTGAGAAGACGGATGGTTCTTATATCCGGATTACACGCAATATGATGGAAAACTGGGGTGTGCAGACGCAGTTTGATGGAAAGAATTATGAGGTGATGCCGGGGGCAGCTTATCATAAAACTACTTATGTCGTAGAACCGGATATGTCGGCGGCATGCTATTTTTATGGTGCGGCAGCGATCACCGGAGGAAAAGCTATAGTCAAAAATGTGCATATGGACAACACGCAGGGAGATAAAAAATTCTTAAATGTGTTGGAGCAGCTCGGCTGTAAAGTGACAGATACCGCAAAAGGGATCTGTGTGGAAGGCCCGGAACATGGAAATATTCATGGAATCGATATAGATATGAACGATTTTTCTGACCAGACGATGACGCTTGCGGCGATGGCGCCATACGCAGATGCACCGGTGCATATTTCACACATTGGCCACATCAGACTTCAGGAGTCTGACAGGATCCATGCGATCGTGACAGAACTGCGGCGTGCCGGTATCCGGTGCGAGGAAGAAGAAGACGCTTTGACCATTTATCCGGGAGTGCCGCATGCAGCTGTGATAAAAACATATGAAGACCACCGCATGGCAATGGCATTTTCACTGCTTGGTTTACGGACTGACGGAATCATAATAGACGATCCGCTATGCTGCAAAAAAACATTTGAAAATTATTTCGAACTGTTTACAATGTTGACACAAGAGTGATCATATACAATGAAAAAAAGAATTTTAGTACCATTGCGAGTGACACGTAGCGGAAGCGTGTCTTGAATGTTTTTGTTGATTTTGAACAATTGAAAGAAGAGTAGGATGAGTTTCGCAAACGCCTAAATATAACGGAAACAGGAAAGGAGTACAAAAATTGTACGAGTTATTAAAAGAAGAGGGAAGAGCCAAACGTGGAGTATTTCACACAGTGCACGGAGACATCCAGACCCCTGTGTTTATGAATGTTGGCACAGTGGCAGCAATCAAGGGAGCTGTCTCCACTGAGGATTTAGAACAGATCAAATGTCAGGTGGAATTATCGAACACTTACCATCTGCATGTGAGAACAGGAGATAAACTCATTAAGGAGATGGGCGGATTGCATAAATTCATGTCATGGAACCGTCCAATCCTTACGGATTCCGGCGGATTTCAGGTGTTTTCCCTTGCCGGCCTAAGAAAAATCAAAGAGGAAGGCGTTTATTTCCATTCTCATATTGACGGAGCCAAAATTTTCATGGGACCGGAAGAGAGTATGCAGATCCAGTCAAATCTCGGTTCAACGATTGCCATGGCTTTTGATGAGTGCGCACCGGCTCTTGCGGAACGCCCTTATGTGGAGGCATCCGTAGCGAGAACGACACGATGGCTGGAGCGTTGTAAAAAAGAAATGAACCGCCTCAATTCGTTAGAGGATACCGTAAATAAAAACCAGATGCTCTTCGGTATTAACCAGGGTGCGATTTATGCGGATATCCGTATCGATCATGCCAAGAGAATCTCGGAGCTCGATCTCGACGGCTATGCAGTCGGAGGTCTCGCAGTCGGGGAAACACATGAGGAAATGTACTATATTTTGGATGAGACAGTTCCTTATCTGCCGAGAAAGAAACCAACTTATCTGATGGGAGTGGGAACTCCGGCAAATATTTTAGAAGGCGTTGACCGCGGTATTGATTTCTTTGACTGTGTTTATCCGTCACGGAATGGCCGTCATGGACATGTATACACCAATCAGGGAAAGATCAATCTGTTTAACCAGAAATATGAAAAAGATATGCGCCCAATCGAGGAAGGCTGCCAGTGTCCGGCGTGCCGCAGATACAGCAGAGCTTACATCCGCCATCTGCTGAAAGCAAAAGAAATGCTTGGAATGCGTCTGTGTGTACTGCACAATCTTTATTTCTACAATACGATGATGGAAGAAATCCGGGATGCAATCGATGCCGGAAACTTCAAATCGTATAAGGAAGAAAAACTTTATAACATGGGACAGATCGACCGTGAAAAAGAAATGAGCAGACAGAAGAAGTTCCATTAAAAGGACAGATATTGTCTAAGACTAAATATTTTATAAAATTAATTGGAAAAGCTTGCCGAAACGCAAGGTTTTGTGTACAATGTTTTATAGTTTCTAAAAATATCAAAATACGATATTAGAGAGCAATAAGTTTTTAGGAGGAAGAAAGATGTTATCAATCTTGGCATCATCAGGAGCATCATCCGCAGCAGGAATGGGTGGAATGATCCTTTGGTTAGTTATTTTATTTGCATTTATGTATTTCTTCATGATCCGTCCACAGAAGAAAGAGACTCAGAAGAAAAATGCAATGTTATCGGAACTTGCAACAGGAGATACTGTTTTGACAACAAGTGGCTTCTACGGTACAGTTATTGATATCACAGACGATACAGTCATTGTTGAGTTTGGAAGCAACAAGAACTGCCGTATCCCAATGCAGAAATCTGCAATTGCAGCAGTTGAAAAACCGGAAGAAGCATAATGTAAATAGAGTGCTTTATCATAAGACGTCGGCAGTTGCCGGCGTCTTATCTGTATCTGAAAGAGCATCAGGGAAGTGGACTGCTTATGGAACTGCTGTTTCACGCATGATCCGGATCAAAATATGATGATGAAAGGGAAAGAAAATGGTTTGTCTTGAAAAGCTGGATAGAAGTGATTTTGAAGAAGTTTATCGTATTATGGAACAGAGTTTTCCGGCAGATGAGAGAAGAAAAAAGGAAGGACAGCAAAAACTTCTGGATGAAGAAAAATATGAGCTGCTCGGTGTAAGAAATGAGGGAGGGCTTCTGGCATTTTTAGCAGTCTGGGAGTTTGCGGAATTTGTCTTTATCGAGCATTTTGCAGTCAGTGAGAAAGCAAGAAACAGTGGGATCGGCGGAAAAATGTTAGAGGAACTGGCAAGGCAGAAAGCAGGAAAAGTTGTTCTGGAGGTGGAATTGCCGGAGGATTCCCTGAAAAAAAGAAGAATAGGATTTTATGAGCGGCATGGGTTCACTTTTAACGAATATCCATATATCCAGCCGCCGATGGGAGAAGACCGGCATGAAATCCCCCTGCGGATCATGTCAGCACCGGAACCGCTTTCAGAGGATGAGTTTCAGAGCGTGCGCACAGAATTATACGAAAGTGTTTATCATTATGTATGTGAGGAATGATAAGCTATACTTTCTATAGGTAACAGTTATAACTATTATGAAAAAGAAAAATAGCAATGATAGTTGAAATGTTTCCAAAGATACTATATTATAGTCTTTATAAATACTGTCGGCAATTACTGTGCTAAAGTGAAAAAGATACGGATTCACAGAGGTGCACAGACAGGCTGTGAATTGAAAGAAAAGAGGGATTGGATATGGAGTGTCATATTGGTGTGATCTCAGGCGATGGAATCGGACCGGAGATCGTGGCAGAGGCGAAAAAAGTTTTAGATAAAGCAGGGGAGAAATACGGACATTCGTTTACGTATCAGGATATTCTGATGGGAGGATGTTCGATCGATGCGACAGGCGTGCCGCTTACCGATGAGGCAATTGCAGCTGCAAAGGCATCGGATGCAGTTCTGATGGGATCGATCGGTGGAAACACACAGACTTCCCCATGGTATAAACTGGCTCCGGAATTAAGACCGGAAGCAGGACTGTTAAAATTGAGAAAGTCTTTGAATTTATTTGCAAATTTAAGACCTGCTTATTTATATGAAGAATTGAAAGAAGCTTGTCCGCTCCGTGACGATATTATCGGAGATGGATTTGATATGATGATCATGCGCGAACTGACCGGAGGTCTTTACTTTGGGGCGAGAAAGACGGAGATGGTTGATGGTGTGATAACTGCAACCGATACACTTACTTACAATGAAAACGAGATCAGAAGAATCGCAAAGCGCGGATTTGATATCGCCATGAAGCGCAGAAAAAAAGTGACAAGCGTAGATAAGGCAAATGTTTTAGATTCCTCCAGATTATGGAGAAAAGTAGTGGAAGAAGTCGCAAAGGATTATCCGGAAGTTACTTATGAGCATATGCTCGTAGACAACTGCGCAATGCAGCTTGTCAAAGATCCAAAACAGTTTGATGTCATTTTAACAGAGAATATGTTTGGAGATATTTTATCAGACGAGGCAAGTATGGTGACAGGCTCTATCGGAATGTTATCCTCCGCAAGTCTGAACGATACCAAATTTGGTCTGTATGAGCCAAGCGGCGGTTCTGCACCGGATATCGCAGGAAAAGGAATTGCCAATCCAATCGCAACGATTTTAAGCGCAGCGATGATGCTCCGCTATACGTTTGATCTTGATAAAGAGGCAGATGCGATAGAAGCAGCCGTCAAACAGGTGTTAAAAGACGGTTACCGCACGATCGACATTATGCCGCAGGAAGATGCAAAGAAAGCATATGTAACACAGGTTGGCACATCACAGATGGGCGATCTGATCTGTGAGCGTATTTAATACAGAAAGATGGAATGGTATCACCTGAGGAGGAATATCCGGGCTGAATGATAATTTCAGGTGAGGGAAAGGAATGATAGAATATGAAGAGTGATAATGTAAAATCAGGGATGCAGCAGGCTCCACACAGAAGTCTTTTTAACGCACTGGGCTTTACAGAAGAAGAAATGAAAAAACCAATGGTAGGTATCGTAAGCTCCTACAACGAGATCGTACCGGGTCATATGAATCTGGATAAAATCGTAAATGCAGTGAAATTAGGCGTTGCAGAGGCAGGCGGTGTGCCGGTTGTATTCCCGGCGATCGCAGTGTGCGATGGAATTGCAATGGGACATATCGGGATGAAATATTCTCTTGTCACAAGAGATCTGATCGCAGATTCCACCGAGTGTATGGCACTCGCACATCAGTTCGATGCACTTGTCATGGTTCCAAACTGTGATAAAAACGTTCCGGGACTTTTGATGGCAGCAGCAAGAATCAATGTTCCGACTGTATTCGTATCCGGTGGACCAATGCTTGCAGGTCATGTGCACGGCAAAAAGAGAAGTCTTTCCTCTATGTTTGAGGCAGTCGGTTCCTACGCAGCAGGAACGATGACGGAGGAGGAAGTAAAAGAGTATGAAGAGAAAGTTTGTCCAACCTGCGGTTCCTGTTCAGGAATGTACACCGCAAACTCGATGAACTGTCTGACAGAAGCACTCGGTATGGGATTAGGCGGAAATGGAACCATCCCTGCAGTTTATTCAGAGCGTATCAAACTTGCAAAACACGCCGGAATGGCAGTTATGGATATGTACAATAAGAATATCCGTCCAAGAGATATCATGACAAAAGAAGCAATCTTAAATGCCCTGACCGTAGATATGGCATTGGGATGTTCTACAAACAGTATGTTACATCTTCCTGCAATAGCACACGAGGTAGGATTTGATTTTGATATATCTTTCGCTAACCCGATCAGCGAAAAAACACCGAACCTCTGTCATCTTGCACCGGCAGGACCAACTTATATGGAGGACTTAAATGAGGCAGGCGGTGTCTATGCCGTTATGAAAGAGTTAGCGGACATTGGACTGCTCAACACAGACTGCATGACCGTTACCGGAAAAACAGTCGGAGAAAATATTAAAAATGCCGTGAATAAGAACCCGGAGGTAATCCGTCCGGTTGACGATCCATACAGCAAAACAGGTGGCCTTGCAGTATTAAAAGGAAATCTTGCCCCAGATGGAGGCGTTGTAAAGCGTTCCGCAGTGGTTGATGAGATGATGGTGCATGAAGGTCCGGCAAGAGTGTTTGACTGTGAGGAAGATGCGATTGCTGCGATCAAAGGTGGAAAGATCGTGGCAGGTGACGTTGTCGTGATCCGTTACGAAGGACCAAAAGGCGGACCTGGCATGAGAGAAATGTTAAATCCAACCTCCGCAATTGCAGGAATGGGATTAGGTTCCTCCGTGGCACTCATCACGGACGGACGTTTTTCCGGTGCGAGCCGTGGAGCTTCCATCGGTCATGTGTCACCGGAGGCAGCAGTCGGCGGACCAATCGCTCTTGTGGAAGAGGGAGATATCATCAAAATCAATATCCCTGAGATGACCTTGGATATTGCAGTGTCCGATGAAGAGATGGCAGCACGTAAGGCAAAATGGCAGCCAAGAGAACCAAAAGTTACCACCGGCTACCTTGCGCGTTACGCATCTATGGTAACATCCGGCAACCGAGGAGCAATCTTACAGATTCCGGGAAAGAATGATTAAAGAAAAGTGGTTCATGGGTGCTTTCCGGATTTTGGAAGCATTGGTGAAGCAATTAGATATGGAAACACGAAAGGGGATTTAGAGAATGCAGTTAACAGGTGCGCAGATCGTGATCGAATGTCTGAAAGAACAGAAGGTTGATACTGTATTCGGATATCCGGGCGGCGCTATCTTAAATGTATATGATGAATTATACAAACATCAGAATGAGATCAGACATGTTCTGACTTCCCATGAGCAGGGTGCGTCCCATGCGGCGGACGGCTATGCGAGAAGTACGGGAAAAGTAGGAGTCTGTTTTGCAACAAGCGGACCGGGGGCAACAAACCTTGTCACCGGAATTGCAACCGCATATATGGATTCTGTTCCAGTGGTGGCGATCACCTGCAATGTAAATGTTCCATTACTTGGAAAAGACAGTTTTCAGGAGATCGACATTGCGGGAATCACAATGCCGATCACAAAACATAACTTTATTGTAAAGGATATTCATAAACTGGCAGACACGATCCGCCGTGCGTTTAAAATTGCGCAGACCGGAAGACCGGGCCCGGTTCTTGTGGATATCCCAAAAGATATCACGGCAGCGAAGACGGAATACAAGGCAAAAGAGCCGGAAGTGATCGCAGGAATTTCACAGACGATCACAGAGGAAGACTTAAACAAAGCGGTCAAGATGATCCAGAAGGCAAAGAAACCATACATATTTGTCGGTGGTGGAGCCGTGATCTCCGGCGCCAGTGAGGAATTAAAGAAATTTGTCAAAATGGTAGATGCGCCTGTCTGTGATTCCCTCATGGGAAAAGGAGCTTTTGACGGAGAGGATGATCTTTATACCGGAATGCTTGGAATGCATGGAACAAAAGCATCCAATCTCGGTGTCAGTGAGTGTGATCTTTTAATTGCTGTCGGCGTAAGATTTTCAGACCGTGTACTCGGCAATGCAAAGAAATTTGCAAGTCAGGCAGATATTTTACAGTTTGATGTGGATCCTGCGGAAATTAATAAAAATATCCAGACAGATGCATCTGTGATCGGTGATATCAAAGAGATCCTGATTCGTGTGAATGAGCGGCTGACACAGATGAACCATACGGAATGGATCACACATATCATGGATTACAAAGTAAAGTATCCACTGACTTATCCAAAAACCGGATTGTCAGGTCCTTATGTCATTGAGGAAATCTATAGAGAGACAAATGGGGATGCCATCATTGTGACGGAAGTAGGACAGCATCAGATGTGGGCGGCACAGTATTACAAATACAAAAAGCCGAGAACACTTCTGACATCCGGCGGTCTTGGAACAATGGGGTATGGTCTTGGTGCTGCGATCGGTGCACAGATCGGATGCCCGGATAAACAGGTCATTAATATTGCCGGAGACGGATGTTTCCGTATGAATATGAATGAAATTGCAACTGCAGTGAGACAAAAATTACCACTCATCGAAGTGATCATTAATAATCATGTACTTGGAATGGTCAGACAGTGGCAGGATTTGTTTTATGAGAAACGTTATTCTGCAACCGTTTTGGATGACGGTGTAGATTATGTGAAATTGGCGGAAGCCATGGGTGCAGCGGGCTATCGGGCAACGAATCGTGAAGAGTTTAACAAAGCTCTGAAGAAAGCACTTGCATCTGATACCCCGGTTGTAATAGACTGTATCATAAATAGTGATGACAAGGTATGGCCGATGGTTGCTCCGGGTGAAGCGATCAGTTCTGCTTTTACCGGGGATGACTTGAAAAAGAAACAGGAGGAGTAATGATTATGAGCAGAGTTTACAATTTTTCCGCAGGACCAGCCGTTCTGCCAGAGGAAGTATTGAAGGAAGCAGCAGATGAGATGTTGGACTATCAGGGCAGTGGAATGTCTGTTATGGAGATGAGCCATCGTTCCAAAGTGTATGATAACATCATCAAAGAGGCAGAGCAGGATTTAAGAGATCTGTTAAATATCCCGGACAATTACAAGGTACTGTTTTTACAGGGCGGAGCTTCACAGTTCTTTGCAGAGGTTCCTATGAACCTGATGAAAAACCGCAAGGCCGGATATATCTTAACTGGCCAGTGGGCAAAGAAAGCATTCCAGGAAGCAAAAATCTACGGAGAGGCAGTTGAACTTGCTTCTTCTGCAGATGAGACATTCTCTTATATCCCGGATTGTTCTGATCTTCCGATCACAGATGATATGGATTATGTATACATCTGTGAAAACAATACAATTTATGGAACAAAATACAAAAAACTTCCAAACACAAAAGGCAGGATTTTAGTATCCGATGTATCCTCCTGCTTTTTGTCTGAACCGATGGATGTCACAAATTACGGAGTTGTATATGGCGGCGTTCAGAAGAATATCGGTCCTGCCGGAGTTGTGATCGCAATCATCCGTGAGGATTTAATTACCGATGATGTCCTTCCGGGAACCCCAACCATGTTAAAGTGGAAAACACAGGCAGATAATGATTCCCTTTACAATACACCACCTTGCTACAATATTTATATCTGCGGCAAAGTGTTCAAATGGTTAAAGAAGATGGGCGGGCTTTCTGTGATGAAAGAGCGCAATGAAGAGAAAGCAAAAATCTTATATGATTTTTTAGACCAGAGCAGACTGTTCAAGGGAACCGTAAGAAAAGAAGACCGTTCCCTTATGAGTGTTCCATTTGTGACCGGCAATGAAGAATTAGATGCCAAGTTTGTAAAAGAGGCAGCAGCAGCCGGATTTGTAAACTTAAAAGGACATCGTACCGTAGGTGGTATGAGAGCATCCATTTACAATGCAATGCCGAAAGCGGGCGTTGAAAAATTAGTAGAATTCATGAAGAAGTTTGAGGAGGAAAATGCATAATGTTCAAATATAATTGCTTAAATCCAATTGCATCCGTAGGATTAGATCTTTTCTCAAACGACTATGAAAAAGTAGAGGACTTAGGTCAGGCAGACGCAGCACTCGTAAGAAGTGCTGCCATGCATGATCTTGAACTTCCGGATTGCCTGCTTGCAGTAGCAAGGGCAGGAGCTGGTGTCAACAACATTCCTCTTGATAAATGTGCAGAAAAAGGAATCGTTGTATTCAATACTCCGGGGGCAAATGCAAACGGTGTAAAAGAACTTGTTTTTGCAGGAATGCTTTATGCATCCCGTGATATTGTAGGTGGTATCGACTGGTGCCTTGCAAATCAGAATGATGAGAACATTGCAAAAACAGCAGAAAAACAGAAAAAGAACTTTGCAGGAACTGAGATTTCAGGTAAGAAACTCGGCGTCATCGGACTTGGTGCTATCGGTGTGTTAGTTGCCAACGCAGCCATCCATATGGGTATGGATGTATATGGATATGATCCATACATTTCCGTCAGTGCAGCATGGAATCTTTCCAGAAGTGTCAAACATATCAGCAATGTGGAAGATATTTACCGAGAGTGTGATTACATTACGATTCATGTTCCACTTTTGGATTCTACAAAGAAGATGGTCAATGCAGAAGCAATTGCCATGATGAAACCAAATGCAATTGTTTTAAATTTTGCCAGAGACCTTCTTGTGGATGAAGAAGCTATGGTGGAAGCTTTAGCTGCCGGAAAAATCAAAAAATATGTATCTGATTTCCCAAATCCAACCACAGTCGGAGCAAAGGGATGTATTGTAACACCACATCTTGGAGCATCTACCGCAGAGTCAGAGGATAACTGTGCGATCATGGCAGTCAGAGAGATCCGTGATTATATGGAGAATGGTAACATTGTCCATTCCGTGAACTTCCCGGATTGTTCTATGGGCGCATGTACTACCGCAGGAAGAATCGGTATCCTGCATCGGAATGTAAGTGGTATGATCAGTCAGTACTCCACAACATTGGGAGATGCCGGAATGAACATTGCAGGAATGACAAACAAATCCAAAGGTGATTATGCATATGTATTGATCGATGTGGATTCACCTGTAACAGATGAAGTCATTCAGAAGTTAGAGAACATTGAGGGCGTCTTAAAAGTCCGTAAAGTAAAATAAAAAATGAGGGCAGAAAAATGTTGCTGACAGTTGGTACAACAGAGGCAGTGGAAGCCATTGCCGAAGCGCAGGAAAATCTTCAGGAGGTTGCAAAAAATCCCGGGATTCTCCGCACTTATTTTCAAAACCTTGTTCCGGATCTTTTGAATTTTGCACTGCAGGTTGTCATTGCGGTCATCGTATATGCAGTGGGAGCTAAACTGATCGGTCTGATCGTTAAGATCGTAAGAAAAACGATGGAGCGCAGAAATGCAGATGTCGGAGTGATACAGTTCCTGTCTGCAGTCGTGAAATATGCACTGTATTTTATCCTGATCCTGACAATCTTAAGCCTGTTTGGGATAGCAACTACCTCAGCGGTGGCAGTGCTCGGTTCCTGTGGTGTGGCGGTTGGTCTTGCACTGCAGGGAAGTCTCTCCAACTTTGCAGGCGGAGTGCTGATCCTTTTGCTAAAACCTTTTGTGGTAGGAGATTATATCATTGAGGGCTCAAATGAAGGAACGGTATACGAGATTTCTGTTTTCTATACCAAGTTAAAGACCGTAGACAATAAAATGATCGTGATTCCAAACGGTAATCTGTCCAACAGCAGCCTGGTCAATGTATCGCATATGGATAAACGGCGGGTGGACATTGTGGTAGGTATTGGTTATGAAGCAGATATCCGTACTGCAAAAAATATTTTATATGAGATCGGCAGAAATGATCCGGCAAGACTGCCGGAAGAGGACGTTGTGGTGTTCGTAGATAATCTTGGTGCATCTTCGGTGGACCTTGGTATCCGGATCTGGGTCAAAACAGCAGATTACTGGGATACGAAGTGGCGGTTGATGGAAAATATCAAATATGCACTGGATGAAAATCATATTTCGATTCCGTATCAGCAGATTGATGTGCAGATCAAGCAGTAAAATTTATTAATAGTTGTTGACAAAAAATCCGATGTATGCTAACTTCAATTTGTGTGACATGCACAAAAACATGTCAAATTTACAAAAAGGTTTTAGAGGTATTAGGAGGATTTTGTTATGCAGCAGGGAACTGTAAAATGGTTTAATGCAAAAAAAGGCTACGGATTTATTTCCGACGCAGATGGTAACGATGTATTTGTTCATTTTTCTGCATTAGACATGGATGGATTCAAAGAGTTAAAAGACGGTGAAAAAGTTGAATTTGAAGTGACAGAGGGAGCAAAAGGACCTCAGGCAGCAAATGTAAGACGCATCGGCTAATTCATAGATGAGAATCTGAAAACCACAGGACTGTAACGCAATATTCCCTGAGAACAGGGGATGGGTGTTACAGTCTTTTTTTGTTACATAGGAAATTACTTCCTATGTAATAAAAACGCTCCGCGAGGATGCGACTGATGCGCAGAAGAATTATGCAAGCTAAAGCTTGCGCACATCAGCGCGCAAAGAGTTGCGAAGCAACTCTTTGTTCTTTCAAAATTTTCGAAGATAAAAATAGGATAATGCCGCGAAGTGTGGTATACTATAGAACAGTATGTATTAGAGAGAGGACAGACAGATGCAGTTAAAAGATTTACAGGCATATGAAATTTTAGAAAAACGCCCGATCAAAGATCTCAATTCCGAAGGAATCATTCTCCGCCACAAAAAAAGCGGAGCGCGGATCGCAGTGATTTCCAACGATGATGACAATAAGGTCTTTTATATCGGTTTTCGCACACCGCCGGAGGATTCCACGGGGGTGGCACATATCATTGAGCACACTGTTTTGTGTGGTTCTGACAAATATCCGGTCAAAGATCCTTTTGTGGAACTGGTGAAGGGTTCCTTGAACACCTTTTTGAATGCGATGACTTATCCGGAGAAGACAATCTATCCGATCGCAAGCTGCAATGATAAAGATTTCCAGAATCTGATGAGTGTCTATATGGATGCGGTTTTTCATCCGAATATTTATAAATATCAGGAGATCTTCCAGCAGGAGGGATGGCACTATGAATTAGAGAGCGAGGATGCTCCGGTGACCATCAACGGTGTTGTATACAATGAGATGAAAGGCGCTTTTTCCTCACCGGATGATGTCTTAAGCCGTCAGATCATGACATCCCTTTTTCCGGACACGACTTATGCAAACGTTTCCGGCGGAGATCCTCTGCATATTCCGGAACTGACTTACGAGGAATATCTGGATTTCCACCGCAGATATTATCATCCTTGTAATTCCTACATTTATCTCTATGGAGATATGGATGTGGCAGAGAAGCTTGCGTGGATGGATGAAGCATATCTGGGGAAATATGAGGCAATCGGGCTTGATTCAGAGATAAAGCTTCAGAAACCATTTGAAAAACCAATCGAAGTGACACATAAGTATTCCATTTCTTCCACGGAATCCGAAGAAAACAATACCTATCTTTCTTATAACACGGTGATAGAAACAGCACTGGACGAGAAATTGTATCTCGCATTTGATATTTTGGATTATGCGCTGGTCAGTGCGCCGGGAGCACCGTTAAAACAGGCATTGATCGATGCCGGGATCGGTTCAGAGATCACAGGCGGATATGACAGTGGAACGCTGCAGCCGACATTTTCTGTGATTGCAAAAAATACCAATCCGCAGGAAAAAGAGCATTTTCTGGCTGTCATCCGTGAGACATTAGAAGGGCTTGTAAAAAATGGATTAAATAAAAAATCGCTGCTGGCAGGGATCAATAGTTCTGCAAAATAGCTACGCTCACCATTCTTCTGCATGATGATATGTCCCGGTTCATCGGTTGCTGCCAATGATACGGTGCAG
>ENA-UEQW01001593-UEQW01001593.1-human-gut-metagenome-genome-assembly--contig:-NODE-1593-length-18483-cov-3.693198_pt1 | contig 18483 bp, 19 predicted proteins | sample MGYA00242947_ERZ507947 | MGnify/ENA primary metagenome ERZ507947 (study PRJEB26167, sample SAMN06115421) | human gut metagenome | host: Homo sapiens | place: China:Guizhou | collected 2015-03-17... | reverse complement strand
TTTGCGCGGGCGTTTGTTTCGCGATACCCAGGTGTTATTGTCTCCGTGGCGTCTGGATTTAGCAGCGGAAGTTTCCGCCAGCGCCGGACAGTCGAATGTTGTCCGAATTTTGAAAAAGTGCTTGCATTTTCCAGCAGGATATGATATATAAATAATAGTAATTATTACTATTTAAGGAAGAAAGCCTATGCCGCAGCGTTTTTCCCAGCAGCGGGAGCGGATCTACCAGACTGTGCTGGAGAGCCGCGCCCATCCCACGGCGGAGATGGTCTATCAGCAGCTGAAGCCGGAGATGCCCCGGCTGAGCCTGGGGACCGTGTACCGCAATCTCCAGCAGATGGCCCGGGAGGGGCGGTTGACAGAGCTGGACGGCCCTGTGACCCGCTTTGACGCGGTGACTCGGCCCCATACCCATTTCCGCTGCCGCGCCTGCGGGGCTGTGCTGGATCTGGAGACTGTGCCCTATGACGAGAGGCTGGACCGTCTGGCTGCGGCCCAGGGCTGCGTGGTCACGGGCCACACCCTGATATTCACCGGACACTGCCCGCGCTGTGCGGGACAGGACGGCCGGCATGAGTATAGACCAGAGGAAAAAAGAGACAATTGTAAAATTTGAAAGGAGTCAGACACATGGAACTGAAGGGCAGCAAGACGGAAGCCAATCTGTGGATCGCGTTCGCCGGGGAGTCCCAGGCCCGGAACAAGTACGACTATTTTGCCAGCAAGGCCAAGAAAGAGGGCTACGAGCAGATCGCGGCACTGTTCCTCAAAACCGCTGATAATGAGAAGGAACACGCCAAGCTGTGGTTCAAAGAACTGAACGGCATTGGCGACACCGCAGAAAACCTTCTCTCCGCCGCTGAGGGTGAGAACTACGAGTGGACGGATATGTACGACGGCTTTGCCAAAACCGCCGATGAGGAAGGTTTCCATGAGCTGGCCCAGCGTTTCCGCCTGGTCGCTGCCATTGAAAAGCACCATGAGGAGCGATACCGCGCCCTGCTGCACAATGTGGAGACGGCGCAGGTCTTTGCCAAGAGCGAGGTCAAGGTGTGGGAGTGCCGCAACTGCGGTCACATCGTCGTGGGTGAGAAAGCCCCGGAGGTTTGCCCCGCCTGCAACCATCCCCAGAGCTACTTTGAAATTCACGCAGAAAACTATTAAAGAGAAAAGGAGAACGAATCATGGAGCAGAAGTTTTACATTTGCAAGCATTGCGGTAACATCATTGCCAAGGTCAAGGACACGGGCGTTCCCGTCATCTGCTGCGGTGAGCCGATGAGCGAGATCGTTCCCGGCACCACCGACGCCGCCGTGGAGAAGCACGTCCCTGTCTGGACGGTGGAAAACGGCATCGTCCATGTCAAGGTCGGCTCTGTGGAGCACCCCATGCTGCCGGAGCACTACATCGAATGGGTATCTCTCCAGACCAAGCAGGGCAATCAGCGTAAGGAACTGCATCCCGGCGAAAAGCCGGAGGTCTGCTTCGCGCTCTGCGAGGGCGACGAGGTCGAGGCGGTCTACGCCTACTGCAACCTCCACAGTCTGTGGAAAGCGTAATTTATCTGGCCATTCTTTGCGCAGCCGGTGGGGGCTGCGGATGCGGCTCGCCGGCGAAGCGATCCGGAGGTGAACCATGGCAAAGCGGAAAAGGGATCTGAATACCGTTTATATATCGGAGCGGCTGCGGGAGAGCCTGCGGCCTATTTCCCGCTGCGCGCTGACCACTGTGGTGGCGCCCATGGGCTACGGTAAGACCACGGCGGTGAACTGGTATCTGGCCGAGCGCGCCGGAGCGGAGGCCGTGAAGACCGTCCGGATCAACGTGTATTCGGACAATCTGGCCATATTCTGGCGAAGCGTTCAGGACGCCTTTGCCCGCGCCGGCTTTGATATGCTGCGGGACTATCCATGCCCTGTGGATGCCGCCGGCGGCGGGCTGCTGGCGGATGATCTCTGCCACGGGCTGGCGGGGGAGGTGCCCTGCTACATCTTCATAGACGATTTTCACCTGCTGCTGGATCAGCGGGCGTCGGCCTTTCTGTGTATGCTGGCCAACCGCCTGCCCGACAATGTGCACCTGATCGTGGCCAGCCGGGATCGCTTTCTGCCTGACGCGGAGACAGTGCGGCTGGGAGCGAAGGTCTATCCGCTGGGCACGGAGCAGCTGCGGCTCAACCACACGGAGCTGTCCGTCTACGCCCATCGGTGCGGCACGGAGCTGTCCGACGCGCAGATCGACGAGATCCTCTATTCCAGCGAGGGCTGGTTTTCCGCCGTTTACCTGAATTTGCGCACATTTTCCGAGCATGGTGTGCTGCCGAGCCGTCATTCCGACATCTATTCCACCTTTACGGCGGCCATGATCGACCCGCTTCCGGAAAAGCGGCGGGAGTTTCTGGCGGTCATGGGTCTTGCCGATGAGTTTACTGTGGAGATGGCGTGCTTCGTCACCGGTGACGCGGACGCAAAGCAGATCCTGTCCGCTCTCACAGAGCAGAACGCCTTTATCAAGTGTCTGGAGGACGGCGTTACATACCGGTTTCACCACATGATGAAGGAATGCGCGGAGCGCGCCTTTGCCGCGCTGGACGGGGAGAAGCAGACCGTATATCACACGCGGTTCGGAGAGTGGTATGAAGCCCGCCGCCGGTATCTCCACGCCATGACGTTCTACCGGTGCAGCGGCGACTACGATGCGCTGCTGCGGGTGGTGCAGGAGGACGCGGGCATTCTGCTGGCCTCTGTTGCCCCCGATGCTGTGCTGAAAACGCTGGCGCAGTGCCCGGTCTCCACGCTGAAGCGGCACCCGGCGGCGCTGCTGGTGCTCATGCGCAGCATGTTCAACTGGCGGAATATCCCCAAAATGATGGAGCTGAAGAGCATTCTGCTTGCCGCCATCGGGGAGCATCCGGAGATGCCGGAGGAGGAACGAGGCGATCTGCTGAGCGAATGCGACCTCATCATGAGCTTTCTGTGCTACAACGACATCAGCGCCATGAGCCGCCTGCACCGCAGCGCCAGCGCGCAGATGTCCCGCCAGGCCATCAGCATCCGGAACAGCGGCGGCTGGACCTTCGGCTCGCCGTCCGTGCTGATGATGTTCTACCGTGCGCCGGGGAAGCTGGCAAGCGAGCTGGCTGAGATGGACGAGTGCATGCCGCACTATTACAGGATCACCGACGGTCACGGACAGGGCGCGGAGACGATTATGCGGGCGGAGGCGCTGTTCTGTCGGGGGCGCTTCACCGATGCCCATATCGAATTGGAGCGCGCCTATGCCCAGATCAGGGACAACGGGCAGGAGAATATGGCACTCTGCTGCGATTTTCTGGCGTGGAGGCTTTCTCTCTGCGCGGAGGTGGAGCCGGAGCTGACCCTTGAGGAGCGCCGCGAGGCGCTGCTGCGGCTGCACAACGCCTCGTGGCTCAACATCTGGAACGCCACAGCCGCGTATTATTATGCGCTGCGGGGCGAGCCGGAGAGGATACCGGAGCTGTTTGCGCAGCACAGGCTTTCCGCGGTCAATATCCTCGCGCCGGGCAAGCCCATGATGGAGATGATCGAGAATCAGGTGTATCTGGCGCAGGGCGCCTGTGCCAAGGTCATCGGCCGCAGCGAGGGGCTGCTGGCGATGTGCGAGGGGATGCACTACGCGCTGGTGGCGCTGCATGTCCGCATCCAAAGCGCCGCCGCCTACGAGCGGCTGGGCAAGCACACGGAGGCGCAGACGCTGCTGCGGCAGGCGCTGGCCGATGGGGAGCCGGACGGACTTGTGATGCCCTTCGTGGAGAACTACGACGGGCTGGCGCCCTTGCTGGCGCAGGAGATACGAAGCGATCTGATCGACAGGATCGTGGAGCTGGGCGAAGCATCTCGGCAGCGGAAAGAGAGAAACGTCAGACCCCGTGCACTGTCCGCGCTGACGGCGAGGGAGTTCGAGATCGTGCGCCTGATGGCGCAGCGGCTGAGCAACCGCGAGATCGCGGAACGGCTGTTTCTCACCGAGGGCAGCGTGAAGCAGTACGTCAAGCAGATCTACTCTAAGCTGCATATCGACGGGGACACCCGCACCAAGCGCAGGCGGCTGAACGAGCTGCTGGAAGCAAAAGCCTAACCATTGGGGAATGGTCATCCATACAAATCCACCGTACAATGTCTGTACGGTGGATTTTTTGCCGCTATGAGATAAGAGGAAGGGAGGACGCGCCTTTGAACCGAAGGTATCTCACAGCTGTTGCACCGTTGGCTGACTACATTCTGCAGGTCGATTTTGTGTCCGGCAGCCGTCTGCTTCTGGATATGAAGCCATATCTGGACAAAATGCGCTTCTGCACGCTTTCCGATCCGCAGGTGTGGAGCAGCGCCGTGACCAACGGCATCTTCGTTCGCTTCGGCAACGTGGAGCTCAGCCACAACGAGATATTGTCCATGGCGGAGCAGGAGCCTTGAATTATCAGGAAAAAGGAGAAAGACGATGAAAAGAATGAAAAAGTATCTGACCCTGCTGCTGGCGCTGGTGCTGTGCCTGAGCATGACCGCCTGCGGCAGCGACGGCGCAGACGAGGATAATCTGTACGATGTCCCGGATTCCTTTGAGGGGCTGGTCAAGGACAGCGAGCAGATGGCCAACCTCTACGTCTACGGCGGCGCATGGAGGGGCGAGGACGGCAGCACCATGATCGTGACCACCAGTGAAAGCGGCGACGAGGTGCGCTTCGCCCTGTATGACGCCGACGAGGAGGTGACGGCCAGCGGCTTTATCCAGTTCGTGCCGGAGTACGACTACGACTACTTCTACAACGAGCACGACGGCGTGGCCTACCGCAGCTGGTTTGACGAGGTGGGCGCGATGTATGTGGCGGCCATCGGCACATTTACGAAGTTGACGGGCGACGCGCCGGGCGAGAACATCGGCGACGGCGATTACGGATTCCTGGCCGGTGTGTGGTATCAGGATGGGGAGCCGGGCGCAGCCAGCATCATTGAGTTCGACGCGTCCGGCAGCTGGACGCTTTCGGAGCGTCCCGGCGGCGACGGCGACCCAGCCGTGGTGGACAGCGGCACCATTGAGGTGGATCCCGACGGCGCGGGAACATATTTTGCGGTTTCCAGTATGTATGAGGACGTGGTCTACGACATGACGCTGGTGGGCGACGATGTGATCTACTGGGGCGGTGAGTATGACTACTATCAGAAGATGGCGTAAGCGCAGAGGGAGAGGAGAGAGGTATGAAAAAGCGATTTGCAATTGTATTGGCGCTGCTGATGGCGCTGACGCTTGCCGCCTGCGGCGATCAGAATGACGACCCCAATGATGTGGTGGGCGGCGATTGGCGCGTGACCGGCGTTGTCCGGGACAGCGGCAGCATCACCCGTGACGGCGGGGATATCGACGTGCTGGTGTGCGTCAACGCGGACAGTGCCGACTTCTGCTACGACGACGAGACGTATGCCATATACGACTATGTGGACTATCCCATCACGCTGCAGGGCGACCCGTGGGAGGAGTTCCGGAGCATCGACTTTGCCGACCGGAACGGTGACGGCGACAGCGACGTGGCCATGCTGTTTGAGCTGGATGGTCAGCAGGTGCTGATGGTGTGGTTCTGGGATGCGGAAGCCGAGGGATTTGTGTTCCAGCCGGAGGAGTCCTCCGTGGAGGACTTCGGTGGGGAGAGCGTGTTCCACGTGGGCTTTGAGGGCACGTGGTATCTGGATGGCGACGAAACGGAGGAAAGCGTCATTATCATCGGCGTTGTGGGCGACTGGGTGCTGTACGACCAGCAGGGCGACACCCGCACCGCCATCGACAGCGGGCTGCTCCGCGTGGTGGACGAGACGCAGGGACACTATGCCGCCGATTCCGAGCAGTTTGACGGCGTCTCCTATATCATCGCCACGGCCGGGGACAACGGCATGTACTGGGGCGTCACCGGCGATTATGACTACTACGAACGCCTGGACTGAGGGCAAACAGGGACAGAATACAATAAAACAACGCGGGCTATGCCCGCGTTGTTTGTTGTATATTCAGACTCAGTCGGCGTCCTTGCTGGTGGCCTTGTCGAAGATCTCCACGGCCTCGGCGTTGGGAGCCGGCGTCAGCTTGGTCACCACAACGGCGACGATCAGGCTGGCGATGAAGCCGGGCACGATCTCAAACACGCCGGTGGAGGCGGTCAGACCGGTCAGCAGCCAGCCCAGATCCACCACGAAGCCGGAGATAACACCGGCCACGGCGCCCTTGTAGTTAAAGCGCCGCCAGAACAAAGACAGCAGGATGGTGGGGCCGAAGGAGGCACCGAAGGCGCCCCAGGCGTTCTCCACCATGTCCATGATGGCCTGGGCACCGCTGCCCTTGGAGTTGGCGATGAAGAAGGCGATCGCGGACAGCACCAGCACCAGAACACGACCCACCATCAGAGTCTCCTTCTCCGTGGCGTTTTTGCGGAAGAAGGGCTTGTACAGGTCGGCGGTGAAGGAGCTGGACGCCACCAGCAGCTGGGAGTCCGCCGTGGAGATGGAGGCGGCGATGATGGCCGCCAGCAGCAGTCCACAGATGCCGGCAGGGAAGAAGCGGCGGGACATGGCGATGAACACCAGCTTCTGGTTGCCCGCCGTCAGCAGTTCCTCGCCCATGACCATGCGGCCAAAGTAGGCGATCAGCACGGCGGCGAGCAGGGAGATGACAACCCAGACAATGGCCACGGTGGAGGATTTGCGGATCATGGAGGGCTTCTTGATGGACATGAAGCGCACCAGAATGTGGGGCATACCGAAGTAGCCCAGACCCCAGCCCAGACCGCTGAGGATATCCTGCCAGCTGGCGCTGAACAGGCCGCCGCCGAAGCTGCACTGGGTGACAGCGCCGGACGCGGCGTCGGTGTACTCGTACACGGTGGTCAGCGCAGTGGGATCCAGCAGGTCGCGGTGGCCAAAGTAGACCACGATGGGCACCAGCATCAGCGCCAGCATCATCAGCATGCCCTGGAAGAAGTCCGTCCAACACACAGCGGTGAAGCCGCCGAAGAAGGTGTACGCCACGATGATCAGCAGGAACACGAACATGGCCAGCTTGGGGGACACGTCCGGGAACAGGGTGGTGAACACGGAGGTACCGGCCACCAGAGCGGAGGCCACATAAATGGTGTAGGCAAACAGGAAGATCAGCGCGCACACCAGCTGCAGGGAGCGGGAGTCCACCGCGAAGCGGTTGGTCAGGTACTGGGGCACAGTGATGGCATCGTCAGCAGCCTTGGAGAAGGTGCGCAGACGCTTGGCGCACAGGATCCAGTTGGCGGCGGTGCCCAGCGCCAGGCCGATGCCGATCCACATCTGGCCAAAGCCGAAGGCCAGAATGGAACCAGGCAGACCCATCAGCAGCCATGCGGACATATCGGAGGCCTGAGCCGACAGCGCTGTGACCCACGGGCCCATGGAGCGTCCGCCGAGGAAGAAGTCCTCGGAATTCTTGTTGGAGCCGTTAAAGTAGAAGACCAGCGCTACTCCCAAGAGAATAATGAAGTAGCCCAAAAATACAATGATTTCCCAATTCATGATTTCTCCGTCCTTTGCGTAAGTTCAGTCTGCCTATTATTAAAACACACTAAAGTGTAGTATACAACAATCCTCACCGTTTGTAAATCGCCATTCCAAACTTTTTTGCTTTAATTTGACAGATGAGCGCCTTTTTCCCCGCTGTCCCTTGTCAATTGCCGCCGATTGTGGTATGCTGTATCTAATAACACGAGAGGGAAGGTACATGCCATGGATGCCAGCTTCAAAACATGCATGTTCGGCGGGTTCGACCGTCAGGATGTGGTGGCGTTTATCGAGAAAACGGCGGAGGAGCACCGCGTGGAGACGGAGACGCTGCGCGCGGAGAACGACCAGCTGCGCCGCGACCGGGACGCCGCTGTCGCCGAGAATGAGGCGCTGCGCTGCCTGACAGAGGAGGATGCCCGCCTGCAGGAGGACAACAACCGGCTTCAGCGCCGGGTGGAGGAGCTGCAGGGAAAGCTGGCGGAGGTGCAGGCGGAGAACAACGCTTTGCGCGGCCCGGCAGGGGAGTACCAGTCCCTGAAGGAGCATATTGCCGACATCGAGATCAGCGCCCACCGCCGCACGGAGGAGTTCCGCGCCCGCGCCATGGAGCGGCTGGGGCAGTGTATCGCCCAGCAGCGCCTGTGGTGCAGCCAGCGGCGCAGCACCTACCTGACGATGAACGCCGCCCTGTCCCAGCAGCTGCGCGCCGCCCAGGAGGAAGTGGATAACGCAGATTTCACCGCCTTTGACGACATGATCGGGGAGCTGCAGCGTCTGGAGGACGAGCTGAAGAAGCCCGATCCGCAGATATGAGAGAAAAAAAGAACCGCCCGCGGGCGGTTCTTTTTTTGCGCATATAGCCGGCTGCGTTTATGCTTCGCTCTTCATACAAAACAGGTGGATACCCAGCGCCGCGTTGAAGCCCGTAGCCGCAAACACGCTGAAGCGCTCGACCACGCCGAAATATGCGGCAGGGGCGATTTTCATCCCCATTGCACCCACAAGCATCATGGCCAATGCGACAGCGGCGCACACACCGTAGGAACGGCAGCTTTTGCTCTTGGCTCCTGCGACGATGATGATCACCAGCGATACGATGGACAGCAGCACGACAAGAGCAGTGACGGCCATGTGCATCACGTCCTGAAAGGCGCCCGCGTAGCCGCTGCTGCTCAGCGGGAACATCCGATACCCGACCGCCGATATCCACTCCATGACGGCGAACAGATAAATGCCTGAACGGAGCAGCTTGGTTTTCCACCCTTGGATGCCGATGCAGACAACGGTCACGCAGACGACCTCACACACATTGTAAAGGGCGCTGAGTTGATTCCACAGCGCCAGCGACGGCGCATTGGCGGCGCTCAGGTCGCTGACCGCCTGCGCCATCCAGTTGTATCCGGGATAGGCCAGCGGCGCGAACACCACCGCCGCCGTGTACGAAAGAAAGCTGACAACACCCAGCAGCCCCAACCTTTGCAGCAATGTTTTTTTTATGATTTTCCTCCTAAAAAAGATGCAGTGCTGACCACAGCAATTGCGGTCAGCACTGCGTCTTTGCGTCTGGCTGATCAATGATCTCTATTTGATAATTCTGCGCGTTGATGATGCGCTCCTGCCTGCACTTGGGGCAAAAGAGCGGAAAGTCCCGCAGCACCGTCCTTTGTAGCAGCCGCAGCCGCGTTTTTGCGCCGCAGATGGGGCAAAGCAGCCATTTTTCTTCCGGACTACTCATGACCTTCACCCCTTTGCGCGCTGCTGCCATGAACCATGCGAAAAAAGAGCTGTACATGGTTTTGGAGCCTTTCCAGACACTCAGGCTCTCTTTCCGGCTGGCGGTCGCAGATGCCGATGAGCGTCAGCACAGGCGAAACGTACATCATGGCCAGCGCGTCCGGATCCTCTGCGCAGATCTCGCCGGAGGCGATCAGCGCCCGGAAGATACCGGCGTGATAACGCAAAATGCGCTCCACATATCGCCGGGAATAGAGCGCCGCCAGCTCCGGTGAGCGGAACTGCTCGATGGTCATCATGCGGCGAAACCGGCTGATCGTTTCATTATGGAGAGAATATTCGAATATCTGCCGCACCTTTTCGAAGAGCGCGTCGGCGGTGATCTCCGTAAAAACGGGAATGTCCTGCTTCGCGTTCTGTACATGGATGTCGATCTTGTCCGTATCCGCTTCATACTGCGCCGCCGTGGATTCCACAATGGCGTCAAAAATCGCCTGCTTGCTGGGAAAGTGATTGTAGAGGGAAGGTGCCTTGATGCCCACCGCCTTTGCGATCTCGCCCACGCTGACGGAATCATAGCCCTGCGTGGAAAACAGCTCCAAGGCTTTGTCCAAAATCTTCTGCTTCGTATCTTCCTGCTTCATCATCACGCCTCGCTAACTAATATTCGTTAGTTATATTATAGACGCTTTTGGCAGAAAGTCAAGTGCAGGTTAGACGCCGTTTTTCCCCTTCGCAACGCGATGCGAAGCTCTCTTGTCTTGTGGTCGAGAAAGATGTATAATAAGAACAATATTTGTGGCCGGAGATCGAACGGAAATGGCTACTTCGTATAACAAGCTATGGAAGCTGCTCGTCGATAAGAAGATGAGCAAGGCTGATCTGCGCAAAGCGGCAGGCATCGCGCCGAACACCATGACCCGGCTGCGGCGGGATGAGGAAGTCACGCTGGCGGTCATCTGAAGCTATATGCGGCATTTAAGAAAATCAGAAATGTGGTCACGGTAGTCGCCCAAAAGAAAAAGCTAATTCTGAATTTGCCGCTTGATGTGTCTACTGTATCATTTGAAGAAGGCTTTTCAAGAGATGTTACAAACATCGGTCACTGGGGCTGCGGTGCGGTTGAGCTCTATTTGCAAAGTGGTGCGGATTTCGAGAAGGCAAAGCCTCTAATCGACCGAGCATTTGATGAAAACTGAAAATGCCGCATTGACCAGCGGCCTTGAATGGAACACAAAAGTAACGCGGCGCGACCTACCCGAAACCATCGACAAGATCGCCGCTACCTTTGAGTATTACTGGAATGACCGCGAATTTGAATACTACGCGGAGGATCAGAAAGAGCGCTTGGTACGGGCATTGAAGGCGGAAAAATATTTCGACACCAACAATGCCGACGTCTACACCATGGACATCAACCCCTATTCCTACCAGCAGGAGATTTTGGACAAGCTGGAGGCAGAGCGCACTGTTCGTGGCTATACGCGCAATCTGGTGGTGGCGGCCACCTGTACCGGCAAGACGGTCATCTCTGCGCTGGATTACAAGCGCTTCCGCAAGCAGAATCCGGATCGACCCTGCCGCCTGCTGTTTGTGGCGCACCGGGAGGAAATTCTCAAGCAGAGCTTGTACACTTTCCGCGCTGTGCTCAAGGACGCAAACTTTGGTGAGCTGTTTGTGGGCAACTATAAGCCGGAGAGCATCGACAACTTGTTTCTGTCCATCCAGACTTTCAACTCACAGAGCTTCACGGAAAAGACGAGTCCCGATTTTTACGATTACATCATCGTGGACGAATTCCACCATGCCGCCGCACCGACTTATCAGAAGTTGTTGTCCTACTACCAGCCGCGCATCCTGCTGGGCTTGACCGCTACTCCGGAGCGTATGGACGGCAAGAGTATCCTGCCGTACTTCAACAATCGTATCGCCGCTGAGATCCGTCTGCCGGAAGCCATTGACCGAAAGCTCCTGTGCCCGTTCCAGTATTTTGGCGTTACCGATACGGTGGATTTGGATACGCTGAAATGGTCTGCCGGTGGCTACCAAAAGAGCGAGCTGGAGCACATCTACACGTTCAGTGGGGCGGTTGCCGACCGCCGTGCCGACCATGTGGTGACAGCACTGCTGAAATATGTGACGGACATTGACGAGGTGAAGGGCCTCGGCTTCTGTGTGACGGTAGATCACGCGAAATTTATGTGCCGTTATTTTAACGACCACAACATCCCGTCCATGTGCCTCACCGGGCAATCTTCGGACGAGGAAAGAGCGGCGGCCAAGCGGCGCTTGGTGTCCGGCGAGGTGCGATTCATCTTCGTCGTGGACATCTACAACGAGGGCGTGGATATTCCGGAAGTCAATACGGTTCTGTTCCTGCGACCCACCGAATCCCTGACAATCTTCTTGCAGCAGCTGGGACGTGGTCTGCGTCTATCCGAGGACAAGGAATGCCTGACCGTGCTGGACTTTATCGACGAGCCGGTGGAACTGGGCTTCGACTGCCCGTTGGATTTGCACTGCACCTATACCCGCGACCAGCTCTTGGTAGCGCTGGACTTTATGAAGCCGTCCACCGTTCGTGAGGGCGTGAAGTGGCTGCCGGAGAAAAATATCGACGTGTTCTTTGTGACGCTGAACAAGGCGGACAAGGACTACTCGCCAACCACCATGTACAACGATTATTCCATCAATGAGAGCTTGTTCCATTGGTAGAGCCAGAGCACCACGGCGGAGAATTCACCCACCGGCCAGCGCTATATCCATCATAAAGAGCGTGGCAGCAAGGTACTGCTGTTTGTGCGTGAGTTTAAGTCGGACCGTGTGACCGGCGGTGCGGAAGCGTACACCTATCTGGGCACGGCGAACTACGTGAAGCACACAGGCAGCAGGCCGATGAATATCACCTGGCAGCTGGACCGCCCGATCCCGGCGAAGTTCTTGAAGAAGACAAATAAGTTGGTAGTGGGCTGATTAAATTCGCACAGAAACGCCATAGCGAACTGGAACAAAAAGACCGTTGTGGATCAGAACCCAATCATTCATATATTCCAGGCGAACATCGAGCCAGCGCCCATCCAGCCAACATGAAAAGCAGTCTCCACAGTGAAGTCCACCATATAGTGTCCCCGTATCGAATACGATATCTGGCCTATCCTGATCCCAAATTAATCGTCCAATCATAATTGTCGTCTCCTGTAGGAGGAAGGTTCATGAAGTTTTTTGAAGCGGTTCCTGGTGAGCTTTTTTCACCTTTGGCCTCGCCCAACCGCGCACTATACGCAGATGCTCTGGATGTGCTGTACACCGCATACCGTGAAAACCTTAAAATACGCGAAGACACGCTGTATTCTATGCTCCGCAGCAGATTGGAGCAGCAGCTGGCGGATGCCACATTTGAAGGGGAAGATATTGACGAGGAGGAGCTGCGGGATATCTCCGGCCGTGCACGCTTTTTGATTCGGAAGCTCTGCGGTAAAGGCTGGTTTGAAAAAGAGCGAGGTGACGATTTTGAGGAGTATATTACCGTCCCAAGTTACAGCAGCCAGCTGCTGGCACTGTTTCACCAGCTCCGGGATGATCGCCCGGCTCGCGGATTTTCCTATGTGTTTGGCACCTACTCTGCTCTGAAGGTCGCTGATGAGAGCGAAAGCGTTTACGATAAGATGGCCGCAATTTACAGTGCCTATGATAACACCAGTGCTCTCATAAATTTGTTGCAAATGGTCTATCACAATGTGAAGCATTATTTTCAGATGCAGATAGATATGCAGGATGTCAATCAGGTACTGGCTTCTCATTTCAACGAGTTTGGTCAGAAAGTAGTTGAGGCATACATACGACCGTTGAAAATTAAGGACTCCGTCCCAAAGTATCGCGTTCCAATTCAATCTGTTTTGAGAAGCTGGGCTGAGGACGATGCTCTGCTGCTTGCTATGGCGAACGCAGCTTTGCAGGATAAACGAGGAGATACAGTAGAAAACTGCCGCGCCGATCTGCTGCGGAGAATTTTCTGGATCGATGAGCGATATGACAATATGGAGCACGACTATCTCAATGAGATCGATGCGCAGGTTCGCCGCTATACAAGGGCTGCAACGCAGAAGGTAGAGAACCTGACAAATCGAGATCAGAACGTTCGGGGGAATCTGAATGTCCTGCTTACCGCATTGTCCCGCAATCGGCGTGCAGGCGATCTGGTGGACCGGATACAACCGGTGTTCCAGCTCTATGAGCAGTCATTTCTTTCTGAAAGAAGCCTGTGGTACCGCAAACGTCCCGGGAAGCGAACAAAGGCAGCTCCGGTGCTCATCCGGGAAGCGGCGCCTGACGCGGATGCAGCCGCACAAGCTGCCCGGCTGCTGCGTTCCGAATATGGCAAGGCGGCAATTGCAGCCTATGTGCAGGGGTGGCTGGGCGATGCGGAGGCCTGTTACTCCAAGGATTTGAAGATTCGGGATGATAAATCCTACATCATGAGTTTGCTGGCTGTGTTGACCAGTGGAGATCCTGTTGCAGGCCATCAGATTAAAGAGCTGGGTGGCACATTCCATGAAAATGGCTATTCCATCCCACAGATGCAGATCCGACGGAAGGAGAAGAAAAATGGATTTTAACTTCATTCGTGGTGCAACCTCCAAGGAATTAGAACAGTTCAAGTCCGTTTGCAACCAGCTTCTTAGCCGGACTTATATTGTGCGAACACTGTTTCGACCGGGCAAAGGAAGGGTGAATAACCCGGATTATACGTTTTTATCTCTGCATTATGAAGCGGTGCAAGAATATCTTAGTCTCTTGGATTGGGATCTGCGCAAGGATGATTTAAATGGCTATTTCTATGTGATCAATATGGACGAAGCGAACCGCTGTAACCTGAGCAAAAAAGAAACGGCCATTCTCCTTGCCCTGCGCATGATCTATGAAGAAAACCAGGAACGGCTCGGTCTGGAGCAGGATGCTGTCTGCACGGTGCGTGATGTTTTAGAAAAGGTTGTCACAGATTACGCGATCCTTCCAGCAAAGCCCAATATGGATGAAGTGAAGCGCGCGTTGACGCTGCTGGAAAATCACTCGATTATTCAGCGGATCGAGGGAAAGTTTAGTCAGAGCGGCTGTAAATTTGCCATATTACCGACCGTGTTGGCTGCGGTTTCTAGCGAGAAGTTGAACGATGTTGTGTCTGTACTGCGAAAGGAGGGCGATACCGATGAAGAAGCTGAAGAAGATCCTGCTGATTAACTGGCTGTATTTCAGCAAAGAAATCATCGAGGTGGGGGATGTTAATTTCCTGACTGGAAAAAACGGCGCGGGAAAATCCACGGTAATTGATGCCCTTCAGATCGTTCTGTTGGGGGAAACGAATGCCCGCAACTTTAATCAGGCTGCCAACGAAAAGTCTCAGCGCACGCTGGATGGTTATTTGCGGGCGGATATGGATGAAAATAACCCATATTCCCGCCGAGGGAAAGATTTCTCCAGCTACATTGCCTGCGAGTTTCAGGACGATGTGGCGGGCAGCAGCTTTGTCACGGGTGTCGTTTTTGATTGCCGCAGTGATGGAAGCAGGCAGGAGCGCTTTTTCATTTATGTGGGAATGCTGCCTGAGAACGGTTTTGTTGAAAACGGAGAGGCTATGGAGATTCCTGCGCTGCGCCGTTTTTTGAAGCAGAATTACGCTAAGGCAGAGATCTATGACACGCAGAAGGAATATCGCAGGAATATGCTGTCGCGGTGGAATGTGCACAATGAGCAAGTCCTGCGAATGATGAAAAAGGCGGTATCTTTCCGTCCTATCGTGGATATCCAGAAATTCATTACCGAGAACATCTGCGATATACCAGAAAAGCCTGATATTGAGGCCATGCAGCAAAATATCCGGGATTACAAGCGCCACGAAATGCTGGCACAGCGTCAGGAGGAAAAGCTGACTGCTCTGCAAGAGATCAGTAAACTCTATCGTGAAATGAATCAGGCCATCGACCGCTGGCGGGTGCAGTCATTTTTGGTGCTTTGGTCCAAAAAAGAAATGGAACAAGCCCAAATTGACCGATTTGAGCTTGAAAAGAGAGACTGTACCGCGGAGTTAACCACAATTGAAAAGGGCATCATGACGATCTCTGATCGAATCACACAGAAAGAGAACCGCAGGCGCGAACTTGACTTGGCCTGTGCACAGAGCAGTGTGTTTCAGGAGGAAGAAAAACTCCGCAATCGGAAGCAGACGCTGCTGAATGAGCAAAAAAGGCTGACGCAGGACCTCCAATCCTTGGCAATGGAAATAAAAAGGGAATCCCTTCAGCTGAATGGTCTGTGCGACGCAATCTTGAAACAAGATGCAGAAGAAGTCCTCGTGCCTGTGCAGGAAGCGGCCGAAAGCGTTCTAAAGGCTTATTCGCTTTTTACATCCGGAAGCTATGAGATATTTTCCTATTCATCGGCACCTTTTGGGATCGCCCAGCAGGCAGCAGCTGAGCTTGCTAAGACCATCCGAGATGCGCTGCACAAAGCAGAAGATCGTCTGGCGGAGTTGAAGGAGGAACAGGATCAAAAACGCACCGTCCTCGCAAATCTCCAAAAGGACATTAAAGACTATCCTCGAGGTTTGCTGCAATTGAAGTCCCGCTTGGAATCTGAACTGAACAGCGAGATTGGCAGTCCTGTGAGAATAGATATTCTTGCGGATGTCCTGGAGCTTTCGGATGAACATTGGCGCGGAGCCGTGGAGGGATATCTCAATGCACAGAAGTTTTATTTGTTGGTTGAGCCGACGTATTATAAAAGTGCCTTGTTGATCTTTGACAGGATCAAAAAAGAGTTTGGCTTTGCATCATTTGGACTGGTGGACATCGGTAAGCTCCGCGAACGAGAAACGATTCGTCCACGCGACGACAGCCTGGCATGTAAGGTAGAGACTGAAAGTGAACTGGCGCGCAGCTATATTGACTATCTGTTGGGGCGCGTCGTATGTTGTGAAAAAGCTGAACAGCTGCGCAATTTCAAAACCGCTATTACAGCAGACGGACTGCTCTACCAGGGATATGTTGTCCGTTCGATTCGTCGTGAGCTGATGGATGACGCATTTATTGGCCGTTATGCGGTAAGTCTGCGTGTATCTCGATTGGAAGAGGAGTTAACGCAGATTGAAGACCAGCTGCGTTATTGGAATCCTATCCGTCAGCTTTTGTCACAGTCAAAAGAACCGTTATTTACGCACTTTTTTGTCCAAAATACCGTGGCAGAAAAGCAAAAAGCATACCTGCGCGGCATGGAGATTGTCAATGAAGTGACTGATATCGAAGATCAGCTTTCAAAACTGGATCTTCTGTGGCTGGACGAACAGCGCCGTACCATTGCTGCGCTCGGGGATGAAATCATAGCGCTGAATAAAGAAAAAGAGCAGAAAGGAATTCAGATCGGCCAGTACAAGGAACGTATTCGCCAACTCGACTATGAGGTGCTGCCGGATCATTACCAGCAGCTAACTTATATGGAGGATCGCCTGCAAGATGAATTTCCTGTTGAATATCAGGAAAACATTGGCTTCCCCAGATATCAGCAGGAGCTTGACCGACTGAAACGCGCAGATACCGTTCATAAGAACTTCAGCAATCGTTTGGAGCAGAGCGTAAAGGAACAGGATACTGCCCGAAAAAAACTTTTCATTGCACGTAGGGAGTATACGGACCGGTTTAAGCCATGTTCCTTCCGTGTGGAAGCCATGGATAATGATGAGTTTGAATCGGAGCGGAGGCTCTTGGAGGAAAGTGAGCTGCCCAAATACCGAGAAAAGATCAAAGCTGCCCGAGAGAGTGCGATGGAACAGTTTCAGAATGATTTTTTGGCCAAATTGAAGTCCAGCATCGACCAAGTGCAGGATCAGGTGAAAAATCTAAATCGTGCACTGCGCCAGGCTCAATTCGGAACGGACAGTTATCAGTTCCGTGTGGAGCGTAATCCGGATTATGCGGAGTATTATGACATGATTATGGATCCGGAACTTATGGAAGGTGATGTGGGTTTGTTTGCGCGGCCTTTCCAAGATAAATATGGCCAGCTGATAGAGAAGCTGTTCAGCCAGATCACCACGGCGGATGATACTCAGTTAAATGCGAGAAAACAAAGTGAACTGCAGGAGAATATCCAACGATATACCGATTTTAGAACATACCTGAAGTTTGACCTGGAAACCACGGATCAAAACGGAACAAGGCAGATGCTTTCTCAGACCTTGAATACAAAGTCCGGCGGTGAAACACAGACTCCGTTTTATATTGCGGTTCTGGCTTCCTTCGCTCAGCTCTACCGTGTGAATGATACATCCAGTTTCGGCAACACCGTCCGATTGGCAGTGTTTGATGAGGCATTTAACAAAATGGATAGTGATCGCATTATTGAGAGCGTCCGCCTCCTGCGAAGGATGGGCTTGCAGGCCATTATTTGTACACCGCCGGATAAGGTTTCGGATATTATGCCGATTGCAGACCGTACGCTGCTGGTAAACAAGGACAAATACAGAATGCATATTCTGCCCTTTGGCAAGGAGATTGCGCAATGACAGAGCAAGGCGACATTATAAACCGACTGTTGGATAAATATGAAAACAGCAGGCATCTATCTGATCCTGGGACATCCCCCAGAAGAGTCATGCTAAAAGTGGAAAAGAGAGACCTCCCTGCGTATATCTATGAGGATGCCGTGATACGGGATGCTTATAATGAAGCGGCCCTGGAGCTTGAAAAGAAGCATTTGGCGCAGCTTGAGTGGGTGAAAGGCCGTCCGGTGCTTTCGGCCATTGTGCTGCGTTTGGATCAGATTCCACAGTGCTATGCTTCTGCCGAAAGAGAGCATCCAAAAGCGCGGGCAACTCAAGTTATTCAATTGATAGACGGCAGTCTGAAGGACGTTGCGATTCCCTGGATTATAGCTTGGAAGGCAGATGTTTGTAGATTGGCTGCAGAGCAGCTGAAAATCCCAGCCTTTTGCAGGACGGACGATACCCCATTGCAGGATCTGCTCTGCGTTTTCCGCGAGTATGCAGCTCTGTCCGGCAGTATAACGATGCGCGCATTCAGCAGCAAGTGCTTTTCCGACACGAAATACTTTGAGCGAAATGTGCGGGACCTGTTTTTGCGGATTGCAAGAAAATACGATGCGGATTTGGCGATTTCCTGCGATGAAAACGCCCTGGGGGAAAGAGAACAGC